>Ga0307507_10000193_pt1 | contig 113110 bp, 65 predicted proteins | sample 7_EM_MG_FD_207223 | JGI IMG/M metagenome (GOLD analysis project Ga0307507, IMG submission 207223) | Populus trichocarpa ectomycorrhiza microbial communities from riparian zone in the Pacific Northwest, United States - 7_EM | ecosystem: Host-associated > Plants > Roots > Unclassified | place... | reverse complement strand
GCGAAGATCGCATAAAACATTAAGCGGCGCTGCTCTTCTTCTCCTTTCCTTTCTCTAGCTTTGGATCCTCGTTTATAGACAATCCAATCGTATAGGCTTGCGCGACCCTCTTGCCGTGCTCGTGCCTTAATTAACTAAGTCGCTAACATACCTAATGGTAATACGCTAACAATATAACTACTAAACGGCTTAGGATCTAGTATAGACAAAACTGCTAAAAATATACCAGTAGAATCTAAGCTACCTTCTAAACCTTAAAATAATTAGCCACCTATAAATGCTAAAAATCAGTTTAACTTATATACCTAGGCTTAATAGGAGCTTAGTAAAATTACTAGTGTCTTACTAAATACTACTAATATAAAGGAGCTAGATAAGCTAGTTAAGAAAATAGCTAACTTATAAAGTATTATTAATTTAATAAAGCCCTTCCGCTGCCTTTTTAGTAAAGAGTATAAATTATATAGTAAATATATATGCCAAATAAATCTTAACTGTAACGAAGCCTTGTAGGAAATACTACGGTGGACTTGTTAATGGGCTAGGTATATAGGTAAATAAAAAGCTAAATAATGTAACAGTAATAAATAACAACTGGTAGAGTGGTTGCCCAACAGATTAACTCTAATTATATTCTAAGATTTACTATAAGGAAAGGAAGCTATCTAGGTAGGGACTATGGTCCTTTAAATACATATCTATACTCCTAAGAAACTCGTTGCTCTGTCTACTCTGTCTGCTCTATATACTCTGTTATAAATCTTATAGATTACACAGACCATATAGATTACACAGACCATATAGATTACTATATATGACCTTACTTACTATTCCTTGTTATATGGTTCTATAGGCTCCATTCTGGACTGTGCTTTTATTAACCAACTAGCTTCTTCTATCTCTTCTTTAAGTAGTTGTAATATTGTACTTAAAGCGTCCGTAACACTATCTCCCTTCTCTTTATCTTTGTCCTTAAAGATTCCTAACATCTCTAAGTTATCTACTAGAGGTGTAATGTCTATCTAACCAATTTGGTTAATATTGTTGCTTATTATACCTAAGGCTCCTTCTTCTTCCTCTATAGCTTATTGGTCTTGTACTATTGCTATAATATTATTTCTTGGTGAGATAATGTCATCTCTATGTTCCCGTTGTGCGAGAAAGGGGTTAGTTTGTATTGCGTTAGTAAGTCTTTTGTCTTGGCAGCCCTCTTTATATTTGGAGTGCACTAAAGCAAATGTTTATTTATCTTGCGATATTTGTTCTATTTCTAACACTAAGTGTGCGCGTCCTATTACTCTTAATAGTCTTTAAGTACCTTTGTTAATTGCTGCTAGGGTCTTAGGTTTAATCTGCTACTATAAAACTTAATAACAAGCTCTTGGTAGCGCTGGCTAAACTTTGGTACTTGTGTAACGCTAAGAAAGAGGCCGCTAATACTTAATAGCGCGCTCTGGACTCTCGCCTGGCTACATCTGCTTATTTAATCCGTTTTAAGAAGGTGCGTAAGAAGGTGCGTTTTAAGGAGTAGAAACTTATGGAATAAGGTCTTTAGGAACTTAGTAATAAAAGAACAGATTCTCTTCTTTCTAAAAAGGAAACAACTCTAAGTAACTTAGTAGCTGCTCCTCTTAGGTCCCCCTTAGGTGACTTATTCTTTGGCAATCCTTCTTTATTAATACTACCTGACCCTTTTACTTCTAATACTCCTATACCTTTCCTATAGCATTCTTTAAATTGTTTAGTGGTTCCTAGGTAGTCTTATTATAGCCTATTTACTTTACTTTATACTATGTTTTACTGTTAATGTCCTTATAACTAATAATCTTTAAAACTTCCTATTTGTCTTCTTCTTGTCCTCTATATATGTCTGCCTTGTAGACTGGTAGCTTAATATTCTTATATGCTGGCTCTAGTATTGCGATGTGCTGTATAGGGTAGATTTTTATTTTCTCTAATAAGTCTAACTTATACGTAACTTCTAAGATCTTTGCTTTAACCGTAAATGGTCCTAGTCTAATGTGGTCCAACTTCTTGCTTAGTCGTCTACTCTTGAAATTTTTGTGTAGTAGCCATACTTTATCTCCTTCCTTAAGATCTAGTCCCTTAGATCTCTTAGTATTATAGTACTATTTCATTCTTTCTTGTACTAGTTTAGCTGTTTCCTTAAGGTGTGTATAAAGGTTTATTAAGTTCTCCATTCTTTGTTTAGCTGTGCTACTTGTTTTCTTTACTTATTGTGGCGATAACGATGTTCTTGGCTTGTACCTGTAGTTTACCTTAAAAGGTAATATGCCTATCCCTTCCTATGGTGTTGCATTGTATGTAAACTATGTAACTAGTAATAACAATACCTAATTATTCTGTGCGTAATTAATATAGTGCCTTAGATACTATTCTAGTGTCTAGTTTAGTCTCTTTGTTTAACTATTTGTTTATAGGTGATATGCAGTTAATATTACTGCTTAAACCCCTTATTCTGCTAAGAATACTTCCTAGAATGCTGCTATAAATCTTAGATCTCTATTTAATATAATTTTTATTAATGCTCTGTGCCTTGCGAATACTTCTTTAATATAGATTCTAGCTATATCTTCCGCTGAGATTTCTTCTGTGCATGCTATAAAGTATCCCTACTTTGTTAGCTTATCCACTATTACTAAGATTATGTTGTGATCTTGTCTGGTAATAGGGTCTCTTAACTTTAGTAACTTTATAATGAAGTCCTATAATATAACCTCCTATAGTCTTTCTGGTACTTTAACTGGTTGTAGCCCTCTATATAGCTTATGCCTTATTAGTTTATTTCTTTAGTAATCTAGACACTTTTTAGTAATTTATCTTACTAGTCCCTAGATTCTTGGAACGATGTACTCCTCTTAAAGTCTTAATACTAAGCCTATAGCTCCATTATGTCCTTGTGTTATTCCCTTATAAAACTCACTAATAAACTCTGGTGCTATTTCTTTTGGTATATATATAGCCTCTTAGTTTTTGTACTGCTCTAAGTCTAGATTCTTACTCTGTGCCTCTTAGATCTTTCTTAACTACTTACTTTCTAGTGTTTTATAGGTTTAACTCTCTTCTTAGGTTACTGTAATTTTTAGGTAATTATACCTAATTAGTCCGTTCTTATCTTTGTATAGTATTGCGCCTAACAGTTTATCTTTACTCTGCAATTCTGCCTTTCTGCTAAGTATATCTACTCTTGCGTTTTTAGTACCCTTAGTATGCTAAATTTTAAAATAATACTTTGTAAGCATTTCTGCCTATCTGACTTGCCTTTAATTGAGCTCCTTTGTTGTTAGGAACCCTATTAGGTTCTTATAGTCCGTTTTAACTATAAATGGTTTTTCTATGCCTTGTAAGAATGCTCTTTATTCCTTAAGTGCTGTAACTATACCTAACAACTTCTTGTTATAGATGTTATAGTTTAACTCTGGTAGTGTTATTTTCCTACTGTAGTACGCCACTAGATGCCACGCGTCCTAATGCTTTTGTAGTAAATATGCTCCTAGTGCGAAGTCTAACACATTTATTTCCACAACCATGTCTAGCTTTGGTTGGTATATTTTAAGGACTAGATCCTAGGTAAATAACTCTTTAAGTTCCTTAAATATTTCCTTCTGCTTATTACCCCATGTCTATAGTTCCTTCTTTTTTGTAAGTCTAGTGAATGGCTTAATGCCGTTTAACCACTGTGCTATAAACCTTTTATAGTAGTTATAAAACCCTAGAAACGACCTTAACTATATAACGTTCTCTAGTTCTTACCAACTTACTATGGCCTCTACCTTCTTTGGGTCCATGCTAATCTTGCCTAGCTTAATAATAAATTCTATAAAATTAGTCTTCCTGGTAAAGAACTTGCATTTCTTAATTACTACTAGCATCTTTTCTTCCTATAGTCTCTTTAAAACCCACTTGATGTGTTCTCTATGCTCTTCCTTATTCTCTAAGTAGATGATAATATTGTTAAGGTATACTATAATAAACTTATCTAGGTGTTCTCCTAACACACTATTAATTTGTTTTTAAAATGTTGCTAGTGTATTTATAAGTCCGAACTATATAACTAACGGTTTATATAGTCCTTCCTTTGACCTAAAGGCTGCCTTTTACTTATTGCCTTTTTTAATCCTAATCTAATAGTATGCCCACCTTAGGTCTATCTTTATAAAGATTTGCGTATTGCCTACCCTATCTTAGATTTTGCTAATTAAGGGTAAAGAATATCTATCCTTTCTGGTAATGCTATTTAACTATCTGTAGTTAATATATATCCTAAGTTTTCTATTTTTCTTTGGGATGAATAGTACTAGGTACCCTACTAATAACTGCAATGGTCTGATATATCCCTTTTGTAAGTTTTCCTAAACAAACTCTTTAAGCGCTACTAACTCTGTTTCAGTAAGCTTATAAATTAGAAAGAACTTTGGACTAGTTCCTAGTTCCAATTCTATCTTATAGTCCCATGCTGTATACTCTAACAGCTTTTCACTTTCTAGGCTCTATAGCCTTTTTCCATACTTGTGGTATCTTTTTGGTATATAACTTAAGCCTCGCTTAGTCTCTTTATAAGTTGCTCTAACTTGGTACTATACCAACTTAGTTTACTGTCACACTTTACGCCGTTGTGTATCCTTAATATTGACTTGTTCTATAACCCAATTAATTCTTAGATTATATTCCTATAACTAAGGCATTCCTAGTATTGCCTCATCCTTTCCTAATGGTAGGATATTAAAAGATATCTTAACTTGTCTTCCTTTAATAGTTAGCTAAATAGGCCCTATTTTAAGATTAATAATGCCTTCTCTATAAGCTATTGGATCTCCTAAAATCGTTATTAATAGGTATAGGTATTCTTTCTATCTATATGGTAATCCTATCCTTTTTACTGCTACTAATAACATGTGGTTCCTTGTTACTCTACTATCTATTAACGCTTTAAACTTTTAATCTTGCTATTTAACTTGTAAATTTAGGTGTTGTCCTATAATTCCTTTAAGGGTTTAAGGCTCTACCACTAGCTCCCTCTAGTCCTATAGGCCTCTCCTTTTCCTAACTACTAGCTATTATTTCTTAACTGTACTTGGTCCTTCTATAGCCAATACTTAGTTTGCTTTTTATCTTTAACGTGCTATAGGCAAGTATTCTCTAGATACTCCCACCACTATTATCCATCTAGGTATTCTTCTATAAGAAACCTTCCTGGTTAAAGTGTTAAGTCTCCTAACTCCTATACTTCTACTAGGTGCTATTTATATATATACCTAGCATCTCTGTACCGTTTTTCATCCAATATCTAATATATCCAGGTTGGATACTTCTAATGCTTATCTTTAGATGTCTTATATATATTATATGTATTATTTATACATGCAATCCACGCCAATATGTAATGTACTGGGTGTTTTGGGTTAACTTATAGTTTATCTTCATCCTTAAGTTTAAACCTCTCCCTTATTAATCTAATTGTTGCTATATTACTTACTGGTACTAATACATATATTATTTCTCTCCAGTCTATAGCCTATTCTTCTAGATTCTTTAATATTATAACTAGTACCCCTTTAATGTAACTTATCTGCTTTTTAGATAGTGCCTAATCTGCTATAACCTTCTCATCTAGCCACATACAGAAATCTTCCCACTTATTGTTTCCTCTTTGCTTATACCACTTGCGGTATAGCTCTATAAGTGTATACAACTTGTCTATAAGGAAATACCTTTTTATTGCTGTATTGTTACAACCTTTAGTATGTTATTCTGTGAATCTGGTTAAAATCCCTAGATCCTCTTCTTGTTCCAGTTCGTCTAACTACTTAGCTCTTAGCGTTCCTACCCTTGGCCTATTTATAACTTTTTATATAGGTGCTCTGTCCCTTATATGTCCTAATATAGCTAATTACTAATCTAGCTTTAGTTCTTGCTATGCGATAATTATTTATCTAAACGTATTTATGCTTTCTTGTTTTCTGCGTCTTATAGCTAGATCTTTAAAGTCGTTTTGCTTCTTAATTGGCGTGTTGGCTTTTTATCTTATAGGTTGGACACTGTATCTCTCTACCACGGACCTTATTTATTCTTTAAAATCTTAGCTCCCTAGGAATCTTTGTCCTATACTTATTTATTTGTTACTAAACTAAGCTACTGCCCTGTCCCATCGGTTTTCGTCCGTTATAGGTTCTTAGGTATGTCTTATCTTATTTTAAGAATCTTAAGCCTTTAGCCTTTTGCCTTTATTAAGTGGTAAGCTAGCACCAGCAGTTGTCTGCTTGCTTAATTGTCTTTAAATATTACTCCTTCCGTCTCGCGAAGTGATGGATGCCGTATCTAATGGTGTTATGATACCCGTTACTAAGCCTTTCTCTATGGCGGTCTTAGTCTCTGCTTCTACTGAGTTATTAAGGTTTAGGTACTCCTAGTTAGTCCCTTTATCTTCCTTATTACTACTAATTAATAAGTACTCCAACTTTATTGTTATATTTGCTAATCTTTGTCCATATATTACTATAATATCTTAATCTAGCTTATAGAGTTAATCCTGTTCTTTATCTAACTCTTTAGTTCCTCTAAGTTCTCTAGACTCTAGCTCCTGTGGCTAATAGCTTGCGCTATACTTAGCGTTCTTATAAACTGGGCATATGTTATTATAATAATACGCGAAATGCTTGACCGTGTATTTCTGTATACCTTGTAACCTTTGCGTTACTGGTCTTAGTTCTCCTTACTTAGTCCCTTTAACTATATGGTTACTCTAACCACCTCTATAGTCCCTGGCATAGTAACCTTATTTCCCGCAATTTATGCAAGCTCCTATTTTAAACCATTCTTCTTATTATGGAGTTTACCTAAATGTCTTCTGCTATTAAGATCCCTAGTTTAGCCTCTGCTCCTTAGTCCTATAATTACTTAATCCTTAACCTCTAGGTTTCCATGGTTTCTTATTCCATCTTCTAGATTCTTTAGTGCTGCTTAAGTCTATTAGCTTTGGCCCACCGTTCCATAGTTTTTAACTCTACGTTAGTTGATGCGTATTCTGCGCCTTATATAACTGTAGAACTCTATCTTGCCCTTTCTTGGCTTGTTCCCTCTAATAGATTCTATTATTAATCTTTATTAACTAATCTATTAACTCCCTTAGAGTTTCCACATCTTCTATTAGGATAATTGCGTCTTAGACTTTAGCCTTAAGTCCCTATTTATACTATGCTATAAGCGCCTTGTTATTCCACTTAACCTATATTATAAGTGTCTAAAACTATATTATGTACTTAATTGCTAAAGTGTGTTGTACTAGGTTCTGTAACTTTTGTTTTACTATGGTTGTTGCTTCTGGGTCTCTAAACATCTATATTAACCTTTTTATAAACCCGTTCTAACTGGTAAATATAAACTATATATCTTGGTTAGTAGTAGTCATTCCATTTGCCTGGATCTTGGTAAGGTAAGGTTTAAACTACTTAAGTGCTCTTCCTATTAAGAACAGTCCTGTATATGCCACTTAATCTATAGGTGTTGCCAACTTTGCTCCCTCTTATATAACCTTAAAGTGCATCTGTATAAGGAACCCTTTAAGCTTTAACTTCTCCCCTAAGAATTGTTTAATTGATAGTAACTTAACCTTAGCCGCTCCAATTCCATTAATTTAATCTTTAAGTATTTAAGTATTGTTTGTTAATTAATTGACTATTTCCTATAACTAATCTACCGTAATGAGCTGCGAATCAGTGTCCCTTATGCTGGTGTCCCCACCAGTACCTAAGGTTATTACTGCTGTTAAGGCCGTCATGACTAGTGCTTTTAGTGGCATATTATTTGACTTTGTTAATACTATAACTAGGTAGTAAATGTGTAATAAAGCCTTATAGGAAATACTACGGTGGACTTGTTAATGGGCTAGGTGTGTAGGTAAATAAGAAGCTGAACAATATAATAGTAATAAATAATAACTAGTGGAGTGGTTGCCTAACAGATTAACTCTAATTGTATTTTAAGATTTACTATAAGGAAAGGAAGCTATCTAGGTAGGGACTGTGGTCCTTTAAATACACATCCGTACTTCTAAGAAACTTATTACTCTGTCTGCTCTGTCTGCTCTGTACGCTCCGTTATAGATCTCATAGATTATACAGACCACACAGATCACTATATGTGACCTTGCTTACCATTCCTCATTACATGGTTCCATAGGCTCCATTCTAGACTATGCTTTTATCAACCAACTAGCTTCTTCTATCTCTTCTCTAAGTAGTCATAACATCGTACTTAAAGCGTCCGTAACATTAACGCCCTAGTTAAAAAGGTATCACCTAATATAGACGGTACCACTTAATAGCATTTTAATTGGTGAATTGCCGCAGTTAAGAACCTATTTAAGGCTAATAATGCTAACTATAACTATAAGCGACGTATGCGATAGCCTATTAAAGGTCTTATAAAAGAGAAGATAATTACCTAACTAGTTTATTACTAGCTAGGCACTAAAGATAAAGGTCCTTTATTATAGAATAAGTTTAAAACTATAGTCTAAGACTAGATTAGAAACCCTATAGTAAGATATTTTAATAATGCTATTATATACTATATGCTATTATAAAGGAGAACTAGAGGTTTAACGTTTTCTTAGCCTATATATATAGCTTAAAGGACCGCTTCTTATATACCCCTTTTATTAATACTAAGTAATAGGTAAACTTTTAGTTCTTATACTTTTTAGCCTACCTATAAGCAGGGTGGTTGTCAATAAGTCAATAATGCTTTAATCAATATTGATAACTTTGTTAATAATTAAACATCTAAGCTACCCCAAGCTTATTATTTGTAATACCACTCCATTTCCAATGTTTTAAATACTCTACTCTCTTAATATTTTTAGCTCCTAGTTGCGCCCTTTCCTATAAGATTGTACGACGAGCTCCTAAAAAGACTCTCTTTGGCTTATTGTTTATTACTAGAATTACTAGAATATTAATTGCCATATATAATAATCTTAGCCAGTAATTTCTTTGTTAATCTTAACACTACTATTTAAGAGTAGATAGCTTTCTAATATCGTACGGTTCTCTATTACTATAGTCTTTATACTTATTCTAACTTATTAGCTAAGCGTACATTTCTAGATCTTAAGCAATCCTATTAAATTTATTAAGATTCTAATCTTAAGAGGGTTTCCTTTTATATAAAAAGAAGTAAGAGGAGTAGGCGCTTTTTCCTAATAAGACTTCTAAAGCTCTTTAACCTTTTATAGTATTGGCTTTTGCTATTTAACCTTCCAGTTTACGTGAATATACTTTATATAACGGTTTAGATAAAGAATAAGGGCAGCGGCGTAAAGAGGAGAGTCGTTAGTTTTATTATAGTACTTATTAAAGGTCTCCTACCCCTTTCTAATTTAGGAGCTAAACTCCTTATTAGAAGTATACTTAGACTACTATATAGTATTAGCCTTATCTAATCTAGTAAAAACTAGGAATTCTACTTATAAGGGCCTTTTTAAAGTGCTTAACAAGAATGTCTATGGTAAAGAGTACTCTATTAATTATTGCGTAGTCTTCCTAAGTTTCTAGGGTTACTTAATAGAATAGTTAAAGGAATACCTTAGTTATATAAAGAAATTTCTAGCCCTTTAGATAGAGATTCTCCATCTAGAGCATAGTAAAGTAGTTCTTTAAATATATATTAATGGCGCTTAACTATTATTTAGCTATAGCTAGTATTTAATACTAGCTATCCCATCTCATCCGGTTATTAAGTAGAATTATTCTTCCTACTAGATCTTTAAACTCCCTTATACGACTAGTCGAATTACGGATATATATAATAATATTACAAAGCTTTCCAAGTAGTCCTATAGCCTAAAAAAAACCCTTTATTTAGCTTCGTCTTCTACTTTTTCTTTTCCTTCTTATTTATTATATAACTTTAGTTATTCTATTTTAATTAGGCCCTTAAAAAGGAAAGCTTATATAGCTAAGTTAATAATATAGCCGGTATAGCGGATCCGTTAAAACGTAGAATCCTAATTAACGTTCTCTTTCTTTTAAAGATAATTAGCTACTATACGGCAAAGCATATTATTTAAAGTAGCGTTATCATAAATAATAGAACTAAGCTTTGATATAATTTTATAGTCCTAAAGCACTAGAATAAGAGTAGTAAATGACTCTTCTTTACTATAGTTTGCTACCATATAAAGGGCAAGGAGTGCTTTAACAAGCTTCTTATATTATTAGTTAATAAAGTATATATAGATCCTAAGGAGAAGAGACTAGTTTAGAGAGCACTAGATATTAAGTAAAACGTAAATACTTAATAGTGTTAATTAAAGCTTCTTTTGTATAATATCTTTTTAAACTTACTATAATTTTTTAATCTTCTTTATAACCTTAGAGTATACTATAGTAATCTAGCCTTCTACTTCTAGATTTAGAACTTAATAAAAGGTATAAAACTTAGGCTATTTAATAACGCGGAATGGAAGGTTTTATACAATAATTAATAAAACTAATGCCTTATTAATAAGGTCCCAGTTTAAAACTTTTTAAAAAAACCTAGGTATTAAGCTATTGCGTTTAACCTATAGATATTACTCTAGTATAGAGCTGTCTTAGTTAATTAAGCGCTGCTAACTAAACTTAGCCTAAAGTTAACTTAACCTTAATTTTATACTTACTCTTAAGATAAGATTGGAAATTATTACTAGCTAAAGCACTATACAGCAGATCTGTACAGTATTTGCAGTAGAATATATAGTTTTTACTCTGGAATTCTGGCTTTTTAGTATGGGGTAGACAAGCGTGCTTCTATATTTTAATAGCTAAGCGTTTTCTAATCGTTTTTTACTTTGTTTTAATTAATTCCTAGGTTAATAAAGGCGTAAGAAAAGATAAATCTGCCTTAGAAGTCATTTATTATACAAAAATTTAAATAATAGAATTTTTTTGTAGGTTATTAGTAAGACCGTCAATTAATATTGATCTTATTAATCCTTATTAATAACGATATTAATTAGTAAGATTGGTAATAAAATTATTGACAACCACGCTGCCTATAAGTAAAGCTCTTCTATTAAAACTTTATTAAATAGGTAAAAACCGCTAAGGACCTCTTTGCTAAAATCCGCCGTATAGAGTAACTGCTTAATACTATAAAGCTTGCGGAAGATTACGTGGTTAGTAGTAGTAAATCCTCGCGCTTAAAGCGTAGTTATAGTATAGGCTGGCTTTAAGTGGGTAGAAAGGCTTTAAAATAGTTATATATATTATCTATATCAGGAACGATAGAGTTGACTTTTGGAGCTCTTGCTGCACCTGGCCCAAAAAGACCAAACCAACCAAAAGAACCCTAAAAAACACCCTAATAATCCCCTGAGATGCATGCATCACAGAGGAGGCACAGGTGGAATAACGGTAGTATATAGTTACGCGTAACCGCCAGACCCATACCCAATAATAGCCCCCTATAACAACAACAAGGACGGGCGAATACTATACTAGAAAGTGGAAATACCCCAATTAAAAAGGCATTTAATAAAATATAAAGCCTATTAGACACGTCTAGTATCCGGAACTATAGGGGAGTATTTATTAGCCATTATGAACTAATACAGCTAGTAGAATGGCTCCAGTCTAGTAAACCTTAGGCGCCCCTCCAGCAAACCCTTAATTAAATCCTCTAATGGCTAAATAAAATTAAAGATAAATAAAACCCCCCCCTATAGGCGAACCGTACCTAGGCCGCCGTAGCTGCGCTCCTATAGTATAGGGAACCTACCCCCCTAAAGACAACAACTGGGTATACAATTACAATATAACTAAATATAGAAAAGGTAGAGGAACTTAAGGGACAATTAGAAACAGAAGTTCTTACAGAGATTTGTAAGGAGGTCCACAACGCCGTTACAGTCTAATACCTTAGGAATGGAGACATTAGAGTTACCCTAAAGGACCAATAGGCAAAGGAACGGGCCGTAAGGGCAGGGGATAGGCTAGGAGAGCGTATTAGCATAAAAGTGCTTTATAAAGATTACCTAATTAAAGTCCTGTCGGTTCCCATAAGCCTTAGGGTAGAAAGGGGACGCTAGGCGGACAATACAGCAACTATATAGGAGATAGTAAAACAAACAAAACACCTTATATTAGGACTTATAATTACCCGGATCTAATAGCTTTAACAGGAAAATATAAACCAAGCATATAATAAGAACAATAAGAGGACACAAGGGGCGCTAGAGACTTGCTAGGGAAATAATAGATAAACGTATAGCTCCCTTATTATTAGCGTATATATACTAGGAATGCAAAAACTCCTTATCTAAAAAGGAATAATTATAAATGGCCTTATATATAACACAAGGCTCTATAACCACAGACTACACCTGGAATGATGTTATTACTATATATAATAGGGACACACCCAATCCATATACGCAGCACAGGTGTGCTGCGGCCACTATGCAGGCCCCTATAATATAAGATAATATACAAATTAAGACCAAATAAAATGCGTAAACTATCACCAAAGCATATATAAGGCGTAGGAGAGAGAAGACTGCATTAAATATAGGAGATGGAAGGAAAGGGCTTAATAGCTATAGGAACAACTGTACACTAGGTTATATAAATAGAAATAACAGGCGATAAGCTAGGGGGATATAAGTGTCTTCCTAGCGTTTCCTACCTTTAATACTAGGGGGCTAAGCCAGCTATCCCAAGCCTTAACGGGCTAAAAGCGACGCTATACGACATTACCAGACTAAACAGGGACATAAGGGACATATAGAATATAAGGGAGAGGACGCCTAGTAGGAAGACCCCTATAGACGGCTACAGTAAGTTTAAGGCCAGGATAATTAAGAATTAGATTTAACGCGGTAAACATAATATATACAGCTGGCTTATAAGGGGTATATAGCCAACCGGCGAGAATAGGGGAAGAACCAGAGGCAATAACAAACTTAGATTTAGAAAGGCTAGTAGGAACATAAGATACAGAAATAGAAAGCTCTATATAAAATAAGTAGTAGCTAGGGAGTAAATATAGGAGACAGAAGTTCTAAACATTTTAGAGAAAGTGGAAACAGAAGAAGCGAGGAGTAAAGGAAAGGCAAAGGACCCCTACTAGGGGTCCGCCACTTAACCATTATATAGTATAACTGCGGCAATACGAACTACCGTCTAGCAAGGCCCCTACTAGACAGTCTAGACCTAGAGAAACACTATATTCTTGCTATATAAGAGCTGTATTACAATACCTATATATAATTAACATACTGCCCCTAAGGATTCCAGCTCCTATATAAACCAAAAGCAGCTATACGTGTATGCTTTATAATTAGCAAAAATATTAGCCTTGCCTTATAGTTATAGCAGGCAGTTAACCTAGATATTGCAGTTATAACCATCTAGACATATAGGGGACTAGTATAAATCATTAATATCTATAACCCTAGGGTTGAAGGGGTAGCATAGACAGAGAATATTATATCTATAATAAGCTTGCTAAAAACTGAATATACAAAGTCTATCCTACTAGGAGATATAAACCTCTACCACCTATAGTAGGGGGGCATCTATGTTGCTACTAATTAATAGGTAGAGTGCCTATTAAGAGCTATAGACAATGGGGGCCTTAAGCTAGCTACCCCCCCAGGTGCAATTATATGGTAATAGGGCACTACTAAAAGTACAATTAACCTTATAATTATAGACGAAAACCTATACTAAAGACTCAAAAGGTGCTCCCCTAAAAAAGAATGGGCACTTACCTTAGACTATATCCTTATCCAGATACAACTAGATCTGGACATTAAGGCGCAACTAAATAGTAAAAGATACGCAATAAGGAAGCTTAACGTAGATAGCTTTCTTAATATAATTAAACAACAACTCTAAGACTTAGAAGAAATTTACCTAATACCAAACAAGCAAGGCTTATTGGCTACCCCTAAGGAAATTAATTAAAGACTAGAAAGGATCTAGGTAGCAATTAAAAGCGGACTAAAAGAGCACTACCTAGTTTTAAAACTGGGCCCCTACGCACGATATGTATGGTCCGCACAGTACGCGGCCCTTATAGCCGGCCAACGACGAGCAAGGAGGAAATACACAAGCAGCCACAATTCTGAGGATAAGAGACGATATAAAGACATAAAAAACCAGCTAAAGAATACCCTAAGAAAAGAAGCAAGGAATAACTAGAGACAGTTTATAAATAAACACACTATTAACCTGAGTCTCCCCTATAACAAGGGCCTTTAGACCATAGCGAAATAGGTAAAGAAAAAGGTAGGATGCCTAGTAGAAGATCTACACCTACTACCCCTATAAAGAGTAGGCGAACTATAGGCCATAAGTAACAATAATAAGAAGGCAAAGATCCTTATAGAAAGATTTTTCCCTTAACTGGCTCTAGTAGACCTTAGCAATATTACTAGTAAAATACCGGTAACTCGCCTAAGGGTTAACAGCGATATAATAACTAAAGAAATGGCCAAAACCATTAGCCGCCTTTTAAATAATATAGTACTAGGACCAGATAGGATTCTAAACAAAGCCCTAAAGACCTATAGACTACTTATAGCACCTTAGCTTACAGACGTAGCTAGAGTATGCTTTACAATAGGCTACTACCTATAACTTAGAAGATCCATAACAACAGTTATCTTATAAAAAGAAGGTAAAGTAGACTACTTAATCCCAGGAAGCTACTGCCCTATTGCCTTAGAAAACACCCTAAGCAAAATCTTAAAAAAGGTTATAGCGGACTATATAGTAGACACGGTAGAGGAATATGCCCTACTACCATAAAGCTAAATAGGGGCAAGAAATAATTGCTTAACGCTATTAGTACTTACACTACTTGCTACTACCATTAAAACTATATAGGCTATGCGAAAGGACTTTATAGTATTAATACTTAGCCTAGATATTAGCGGCGCCTATAATAATATACCCTATAAGCGTCTCCTATATATCCTTAGGGCAAAGGGCTTCCTAGAATAGATTATTTAATTTATTTAAGGATTTATAGGCTAAAAAGAAATATTACTAGTCTTTAGCGGATACTAGAGCCCCCCTATTGTAGTTATAACAGGAATACTATAAGGATTACCTCTATTGCCTATACTCTTTCTCTTCTTTATAAGCAACCTACTTAATACCTTTAAGAAAGGGGCGACCTAGGGGATAGGCTTTGTTAATAACATAAACCTAATTATATATAGGCCAACAGCCGCAGAGAACTATAGGACACTAAAGAAAGCCTATAATACCTATATAGAATAGGTAAGATAATATAGAGTCTAATTCTTACTAAAGAAATACCAGCTAATTTATTTTATAAGAAAATATAACTAATCTGTAGATTTTTAGCATATAATCTATATTTAAGGCTTTAGGGGTCAACCGGTTTAAGGCCTAAGGGTATTAGGAGTATAGGTAAACAGCAAGCTCTAGTAGAGCATATATACAGCGTAAGCGGCCTATAAGGGCTAAGTATAGTATATCGCTATATCTAGGATTGTTAATTCTATATAGGGTCTATGCTTCTAGAGGTTACGCCTACTATATATAGCAGTTGTCCGGCTAACTATGACATATAGATCTAGCATTTAGGCCACTAGAGAAACTAAAAAAGGCCCCCCTAAATTACTCTTTAAACTACTTTAAAAGGTCCAAACAGCCTGCCTTAGGAGTATAACAGGCGGGTATAAGTAAACGGCCACAGCACTGCTTAAGAAGGAAGCCAATATTCCCCCCCTATAACTATATATTAAAGCTAATGTAATGTTGTCAGATAATCTGTATTCTCTAAAGGCGTGGGTCACGTGCACGAGTCACGTGCACGGAGCACGTGCATTGTAAATCTCTTTATCTAAGCTTAGAGCCCAAGGGGCTTACCAGCACAACATCAATATCAATTAACAATCAAGTTAAGATCATTAATTAATTAACCCATTGCATTAATGAACCCCTCTACACGAACTTTGTGACAGTTATAAGCCCAGTCCGCTGACTTAAGAAGCTATTCAGCTATTACTTAATTATTTGAAGAAATTCTACCTTATTATTAGACTCTGACACCTTATTGTTAAGATGTAGACTCTGATAGAAATCCTACCTTAATTATTAAAGGACGATCCTGACAACAAGGACGATCCTGATGACGAATTCCATCTCAATTCCCCTCTGCCTATTAGTCAAAATGCCTCCACCAACGTCAAGTTCGTTGACTATAATTATCCTCAATAAACCAGAAGACTGGGAGTAATAGATCTGGCAACTACAAGCCCTTATAGATTAGTAAATTTGGGCCTATATTAACCCAGCTACAGAAGCACCTTAAGAAGGTCTACTTAAAAAACCACCTCTTTTAAAAGTTATAGATTTCAATAAGAATGCAACCTTATATGCACAGCTTTTAACGAACCAACAGAGAGCGTACGAGAACAGCAGACGATACTATAACTAGGATATAAAGTACTTCCTAAAACAGGAAGAGCATCTGCAATAGATACGCACCTAGATTACGTCTATAGTATTAATCCAGAAGAAGCTACTGCTCGACCCTTCCCTTATAGTTAAGGAATGGCTAATTTGGTTAAAAGAAGACACTAAGCCCTTAAAGAACTTTATAATAAGGAAGGTATAACTGCAGTATATAGAATTACTTAAGGGACTTAAGTAGGCAAAAATTACCCAGTGGCTTGATAGATGGGAGCATGTAATAAAGATGGCAGAGAAGTATAGTCTTCCACAGATAACTAATGGGATCTGGCTAATGGACCTTGCGAATGCAATACGACCTATAAGCGAAACCTATTTTGTTATATACACTAAATAGGCAAATAATACCAAAAAGGCTCACTTATTAGAATACTGTAAAGTAGTAATGGAGCTACGGGAAGCATTCGCAAACCTCTTAAAGGTTATACCATCCTCAACTACTAGAGGGAGTGCATTTAACGTAGACTTTACAGGAGAGTCTAAAGAGGATATCTCTATTACTGCTAAAGTCTAAAAGGGAAGAGGGAACAGCTTATCTCGCAGTTAAAAAAGGGTAGGGATAAATTTAACTAAAGAGATGTCTTCTAAGAAGTCAAAGAACCTAAAATGCCTAGTATGCAATATGAGGGGACATACCCTTCCTAACTGTTGGTATTTATTTGAGTGCAAGAGGCCTAAGGGATTTAATACTAAGGGTACACGTATAAAAAAGGTGTGTAAAAAGGTAGAACATGACAAGGATCTAGCTGCCTAAGTGGAACAACTTAAGCTTAAGGAATTAAATATTGATAAAGCTTGACAACGACAGGTTAAAAGTTAGGAGATAGTTAGGAAGATTAAAGGAGAAGCTAATGCGATATTTTTAGAATTATATTACACCGGTTAACTCTATCCACTAAAGCTATTAACTATTCTTGACTTAGGAACTACTCTCTATATCTTTAATAACCTCTCTTATTTCTATAATTTCAGGAAAGCTCTAAGATATAAATATGTTATTGTAGGTAGCTCAGAAGTGCCTATACTAGGTTACGGCAATGTCACTATCTAAGTCACAAAACCAGACAAGAGCAAGGGAATCCTACGTCTTAAGGACGTTGCCTTTTATACAGACTTTAATACGAATCTAGTGTCGTTCCGTCTACTTCAAAAACGAGGGTACTACTGGGATAATAAAGGAGAGAATAATCTTCTAGTTTAAAAAGACAACACAATCCTATGTTAAATGGAAGAATGTTATAGACAATAGACTATCAAATACATTTGACCAGGAAGTCTATTAGCGTTTAATATAAGCCGACTGCTATACTAAAGGAAGCGTAGAGCATTATTAAGAGACGCTTGTCCAGATTTGAAAGGAGATATACATCTATAGTATCTACGTCTAGGTTATCTAGGACTTATAAGCCTTTATTATTTAGGTCTTAACGCCTTAGGAGTCAAGCTTTGAGGCCCAAAGACAACGGAATATTAATATTACAGTCTCGCCAAAATTAAGCGTTAGGTCTTAAGAAGGTTCTTAAAACAGAAAATTAATAAACCCTTTCTTAACCTCTATATTAACTGGACTGACCTTAAGGAAGCGTATACTGGATTTGTATAAGTTATGTTTATCTATAACACTTTCTTAGGAAGAACCTTCCCGTATTTTATAATAACGTATAGTGAAGAGAAGGAGACACTATAAGTACTTAAAGATTTCACCTAATGGATTCGTCTAAGGTACAACCTTAAAGTTAACACTATTAGATCAGATAATGAGCTAGGGAGAAGGAGAACCCTTAAATGGCTATAAACATAAGGGATTATATTTAAGCCTTTAGCGCTATATACCTAAGTATAGAATGGCACCGCCAAACGCTTAGGGGGTGTTATTATTAAGAAAGGACGTGCTATAAGAATTGCTACCAATCTACTATATAATCTATGGAACGAGATAGTTAACTATACAGTCTATCTTCGAGATCAAACGCCACGGGAAAGCAATAGATGGAAATCGCTGTATAAGAGGTTCTATACCTTCCTAGCCAATAGGTCAAGAAAGCCGTAACTAGCGCACCTAAAAGCCTACAGCTGTAGGGCGTATGTAATGACGTCAGACGCCCAGCTAAAGAAGAAAAGACTAAGTAAGCTAGATCCGCGAGCCTATATTGGCTACCTTATTAGCTATAACTCTACCAATATCTACAGGATCTGGATCCCGTATAAAGGTATTGTTATCTCTACTAGGGATATTATCTTTAATGAAAAGACGTTCTTTAATAGCAAGCAAATGGACATCTCAAAGGATCTACACGCCGAATTAGATACGCTAATTAAGAAGATTTAACTCCCTAATACCCTAACTAAGAACGAGGTTCTTCTGGAAGATAAAAACAAAGTATTTAAACTGTTAATTTAAGAGGAAGACGACGACGTTGATAAGCTAGTTTAAACCTTTAATAAGTTAGCAGATCTTGAGCTTATAAGAGCTCTTAAAGACGCGTATTATACGCCACCTTTAATAGAAGAAGACGAAGAATCTCCATATACCTTTTACGTCAAGTATCCTATAAAGTCAGATACTGATTAGGACACTATTAACTAAATAGGAGATAGGTTTCACACTTAGGGGGTGTTTAATAACTTAATTAAAGACTTATTTAAGAAAGCCGGCGATAATAGGCTTAAAGACTTTGTTACCAAAAGGATTACCTTAGCCTATTATGGCGCCTTTATAGCAGAAAGGAAGTTTAACCTTAATAGTTGACTTAACGACAGCAAGCTGAAATTAGGCAGAACACGTAATATCAGATTATATAGGAAGAACTTACCTCCGCCACCTTAGTTAATCAAGGACCTTAATATATATCCTCTTTAAGATCAGTTCTAAGAGGCTTAACAAGCCCATCTCCAATCTTATTATTAAATAAGGTCATTTTAGGAAACAGATAAAAAGCACGTAAAGGGATAGTAAATCCTTAGCTTAATATGGATAATTATCTACAAGACGGATAAGCACGGATTCCTCTAGAAATGCAAGGCACGCTTAGTTATATATAGAAATCAACAGGCTCTAGGAGACCTACCTATAAGAGCTACTATATTAGCTAATATAACCTTCCAAACCCTTATGGCGATCACCGCAAAATTCGACCTGGAGACGATATAGATAGATATAGTTAATGCGTTTATCTATTGCAATCTTAACAAAGTCGTCTATATAAAGCTACCGCCAGGATTTAATAATGGAAAGAAAGACAAAGTACTACGCTTAAGAAAAGCCCTATACGGACTACAACGATTACTGCTGTTATGGTAGAAGAATCTTATAAGCTCGCTAACAGAATTGGGTTTTAAAGAGGTACCCTAGGAGCCGTGTGTTATGCTAAAAGGTAGAATAGTTATCTTCTTTTACATCAACGATATTGTCTTCTGCTACCAAAAGACAGATAAGAAGAAAGCTTAAAAAGCAATTAAGGAGCTAAGCAAGGAATACTAGATAAGTACCCTTGGCGAGCTAAAATGGTTCCTAGGAATCTATGTGCTACATAATTATAGCTAGAGGCTCCTGTGGCTATCCTAGGAAGCCTATATCGAGAAGATAGCTAACTAGTATAAGATAGATCTTAAAGGGCGTCTTCTAGATACTTTAATGGCAGAATCAGAACTCCTCCCTATTGATTACCGATTAATCCGTCTGACGTGTCCGTCCCCTAATACAGACCTATTAGTCTGTCCTATATCCCTACTAGCCTCTACGATGCTATATTAGAGAAAATTGGGTTTAGTACTCTATGCAGCCACTATAACGCGTCCGGATATTGCTTTTGCAGTATTAAGGCTGGTAAGGTTTAATTAGGACCCAAGCCAAGAGCATTATTAAGCGGCAGATAGAGTTATCTAATACCTATATAGCACGAGAAGCAGAGCAATCTGCTATAGAGGAGATAAGGAAGGAATAAACGGTAGAGGGAGAGACAAAGGAATACGCGACAAAGGACGAGATAACGGAAGAGACGGTAAAGGTAAAGCGTAATCATTTATCTGTGCCAGCAATGTATTATTCGCGGACAACTCCGTTGACAGAAAGAGCTTGCAAGGATATATTATAAAGCTATTTAGGGGGCTGATTGCCTGGAGAGCAAATAAGCAGGGTATAGTTATGACGTTAAGTATAGAAGCCGAGTTGTTAGCCCTATTACAGACAGTAAAGGAAGCTATCTTTATTAGTAGGTTGTTTAAAGCAATGACGTTACAACTAAACGAGCCCTTAATTATTAAATGCGATAATACCTAGATGCTCTAACTAATTATAGAAGACACGGCAAAGCTGATTACAAAGCTCTAACATGTTGATATCTATTAATACTGGCTACGTCAGGAATACGCAATGAGACGAGTATGATTTTAATGGACAGTAATGAAGGAGATGATCGCTGATGGACTTATAAAGGCCCTGCCTAAGCAGAGGTTTCAAAGCTTCGTTAATATAATCGGAATAGTGGATATTAAGGAGCGGCTGAATAAGGAGAAGCAACTAGAGGACCTAAGGGACAGTATTAAAGTAAGATGGAAGGATTTAGATGAGATTACGGTCCAATTAACTCATTAACGGATATGAGAAGGTGGCTAGCTTTGACCTTAAAGAGCTTAAAGCTAAGGGGGTGTGTTAGATAATCTATATTCTCTAAAGGCGTGGGTTACGTGTACAAGTTACGTGCACGGAGCACGTGTATTATAAATCTCTTTATCTGAGCTTAGAGCCCAAGGGGCTCACCAGCACAATATTGACATTAATTAATGATTAAGTTAAGATCATTAATTAATCAACCCATTGTATTAATGAACCCCTCTACACGAACTTTGTGACAAATGTAAAGGGTATAAAAGGAACGCAACTTTAATATTATAAAGTATATTAAGACACGCCTAAATAAACTATAGAGGGACCCTAGGGTACCCTATAAGAGAAGGAACTAATAACCCCAAAGTAGGGAAGATATATTAGGAAAACAGGTAGAGAAAGTAGAAGAAGAATAGTATAGCACTAGGGCCCAGGCCTATATAAAGGAGGAAGGGAGACGCGTAAGAGGCTAGCAAAGACAATAGTAAGGGAGAGAAAGGAGCTAAAGTAGAGTATAAAAGAGTACTAGAAAACTATCTACTATAACACAATACTGGTTAGACCAACGCTAGAGAGATAAATAGGAGTTAAAGGTATAGAGGTAGACTTAGGCAAGGGGAACCTAAGCTATAGTATAGGTAATATTATAGGGGGTAAATACCTAAGGGCTCCAAGAGGGCCTAATAAAGGTAGAAAATATAATAGCAACACTCTTAAGAACAGGAATAATAGGACTAAAAGATTGGCTTTACTGGGTAGGTGTCCTAGTAGGTAGCCTAAGGTGCGAATATAGCTAGCCAAGACAGACACTAAAATATATAATACTGTTATGCCCTTTACGCACCGGCCAAGAAGCAATGCTCTTAACAGCTGGCATAGAAAACTATAATACACTACTCTTAATATAGAAAGGCCTTAAGGCGGCTACCCGGTGGCTTATTAGCTAAAATATACTAGACTAGTTCCGGGTTGTAAAGGAAATAGTAATAGAAGGCAAAGGGGCGAGTAATAGGCGCCCCCTAATAACTCTACAGGAGTAGAGTATAGTGTGTAATACTAGCGCATCCGTAGGTTTGTTACGGCAGCAGTAGTTCCTAAGGAGGTCAAAAAGTAAGGTAGTAGAGTACTACTGGTGACTTGTAGGCGACTTGTAAGCGAGCCCCAAAAGGCGGGGAGACGGATTATGGGGTTTTCTCAAATAGAGTTTTCTCCCCATATGTATATAAGGAGTAGTCCGCGTGGGCCCAACAGGGATCCGAATCGGACGTTAAGCAATGAATAATAATATATTATCTATATCTGACTCCTAATAGGATACTAAGGGGTTCTCTATTAAAGCCTTTGTTAATAACCCCCTTAGGGGCTTATTTTGGTGTGGTATAAGTTTGGTGGGGTACTTGTATGATAGCCGCGCGCAATTTAAACGCGAATATCTCCATTAACTCGCGGCCAATTCTTGCCATCTTAGTGCGAGCAGAAAGCGCTTAGCAGGCTCTACGCAGAGCACTTAATAGGTGTTAAGAAAGTGGCGTTGCTGGCGGTCAAAAATTGGCTGTGGATACACTATTGATATGCTAGCAGCGATATTTTTCCTGATCGCATCATTCATGACCCTGCGTCTTGATCTTGAGGAACGGCACGAGTAGCACGCTGATAAAGGTACATGCCATGGCAAACCAAAAGGTCGCAGCGTATGGCTCGAAGGGGTCATGTGTGTAGTAGCCGGAAGTCGCAGGGTTCTCGGAAACACTTCTGAAAATTGCTATGCAGATGCCAAGGCCAATCGTGACAGAGAGTTTTGTGACTGTTTGGAAAATAGAGCCGGCGATGGACAGTTGCGATTTGGGCAACGAGGAAAGGACATACATCTGGGGCGTAGTGAATCAGTGACACTGCAGGAACTAGCTGGAGAGATCTCGTACTCACATTGGCAACATTGAACTCAAGATCGGCTCCGACGACAACGATGGCCAGGGCCGGGAACGTGAATGCCCAATACGAGTCACCAGAGCGCTGGACAGCAACGAGGAGGAAGGCAACGGTGTAAGCAGCGGCTCCTATGCCCATCAATAACTTATTGGAAACTGTATGTAACACCAGTCCGGCGATGACCTAGAACGAACCATCAATAACATTGACGTGTCTTGCTCGAACTTGGGAACTTACATTCACAATGATCCCGCTAATTGCCATAGGAAGCATGTGCACCGCCGTCATTAATGCAGAATATCTGGATAGCTCCTGGAGATACAGTGCAACGAAGAATGTCATCGGCGGAAAAGCAAGAAAACCAAGCAATAAAATTGCGATGAGCTGAATGAAATTAGCACAAATATTATTTTAAAGTCACAGCGAACATACTAGAGAGAACTCCTTATCGCGCCAGACATGCATTGGCATAAGTGGATATGGAAAACGGCACTCCCACCATACGAAAGCAATAATCATCAGGAGACCCAGTATAATGAATACTAGCACGTATGGAGTCTTCCAGCCCTGGGGAGCATCTGAGCCAGTACTGGACAGTATCTGTAAGCTTGTGTTGCCTCGTTTAGGACAGCTTCCTTACCTGAGACCGGTTGAGAAAAGACCAATACCGCCGATGGTCAACGCTGCACCAACGACATCAAACTGCTTCAGCGACTGAACTGACAGAGGAAGTTTCTCGCTGTCATCCACGGGGACCATGAAGCAAGCAATGATCGTCACTACCAAATAGATAATAGCAAGTAGCCAGAATGATGCACGCCATCCAAAGAGCTGTGTTGCAATTCCGGAAAAAATAGTGCCGAACACAAAGCCAAGCGGATTACCTGCGCTGAAGCAGGCAAATGCGTAATTCTTCCTCTTAGATGGTTTCTTGTATATGCTACCAAGGATACCTTGGGTAGCAGGGACAACTGATGCAGAAACCAAGCCCATAACTCCGTTCATAACGTCTAGAGTAATTGCATCGCGCGAGAAACCTGTCGCAAGTGCGAAAATTGCGAAGAGGAAGAGACTGACGATGAATATGGTTCTTCGACCGAACAAATCTGCAACCTTGCCAAAGAATAGGAGGAATGAGCCTGAAGTTAAGCTGTCATCGTTAGTATTTCGAATGTTTTGGGGGAAAAATCCGAGAGACTTACGCTGAGGAGGCTGTGATCCATGTTATCTGAGAAGTTGTCATGTTAAGGTCCCTTCCTACAAAAGAGGATATGACGATGGTGCATCCTTGAAGGACACTTGGCATGGCTACGCCCATTGTCGCTGTTAGGATGAATAGAATCTCCTGCGCTGTCGAGCGGAAGCTTGCTGGGCGAGCATCAGGCCTAGGCGGTGCATTGTCAGGTGCGGTGGTGACCTCTTCTGGATATTGTTGCTTTTCAGTATCTTCAGAGCCCGCCATTGCTACTGATTCCTCAATTGAAGCCGTGATTTTTGACCTCTAGTAATGAGAATGCAAATGCTATTGGTGTAGAGCTAGTTCTACTGTTCGTACACTTGTCAGTAATAATCCCAAGAAAGGACTGTGGTACCCGGGATATCTTTTGTAACTTGGCAACCGAGTCGTCTCGCACCTACTATACCACCTACCCGACTGGGCAAGGTGCTTGCCACCAGTGATCTTTTTGGACTGGAGCCAATATGGAGCGCCTGGATGGACTGAGGCTTGCCCTGGAGTGGATCTAAGTGATTTAATTGGTGGATGGAGTGGATCTAAGGTAGTGGAGCTCTTGGAGCTCCAAACCCTATACCTAATCGGGAGGGAGGAAAGGACATTATATTGTCAGTGCGTAGGATTAGCCAATCGGGGGTTTGCGCAATGGCTCCGCTTTCTTAATAGCTAGTATCAGCCACCAAATCTAGAACTCCTAGTCATACCTTAGCCCTTACCGCCGCTATTTTCCTCGCCGTTACCCTTTTGCCTCCCTCCTATCACCACTTACCCTTTTAGTGTTGTTCCTCGCTAACCAATATAGAACGATTCTTCCGTATCCGCATACTAGCCTTAAATAATATCCTTATTACTTCTAAAGAAATTAACCTGAACAGAACCGACATGTTAAGGAAGGTAGAGGAGTTTAAGCTAAACGGCAAGCAGTATATTCGGTGTTACGCCTAAAAATACTAAAATGCAAACGTCACGGATGTGGCGTAAGCGTAAGAAGGGGGTATTAGAGGTACAGTTTGCCGCTATTAAGGCGATTCTTAATTAAGGTAACGATACTAATGACGGCGATAAGGATAGAGAGGTCAATAAGGATGATGAGTAGAGAGTCTAATTCAATATTAGTAATATTTGCCACCTCTACCTCTACCTCCTCAACATTATATTTATGCCAAGATTTACTATTTATAGTATATATTTGCTTCGGAGCTCCATGGAGCTCTTGGAGCTCCAGCTCTTGATGGGCTGGTGGAGTGGATTTGAGCCCAGATCCACTCCAGTCCAGTCCAAAAAGATCACTGCTTGCCACCCCTACCACCCCCCTGTATCAGGCTTGCATAGTAATATAAAGTGGCTTGCACAACTCTTACCAAGGAAGTAGATAGTGGTTTAATTAACCCACTTAATAGGTGAACTGTACCACCCAACTACCTTCTATAAGAGGGCTAATTAATTAAGTAGTAACTATGGCAAAAAGGCTATTTAAACCTTATAGGCAAGGGGGGTATATAAAAGAGTTATAATAACACAATTGCAAAAGAATGTGCCTTCTTTTTCTTTTACTATCTTATAATTAGATTACCTTCTATTAAGCCTCTAAATCATCGGTTACTAATTATAATATTAAATTTAAGTTGGTAAGAACCTTGCAGCTATATAAGGGGGGTATAGAGAATAGTTAGCAAAGTCTTTTTAAGTTTAGTTACCCCCCCTATATATAAAAATATATATAATATTAAGCCAATATTATTGCTACTAAAGTCCTTATAGGCAAATTATATATTACCCTAATTATATAAGCTCTTTTATTACTAGTATACCTAGTTACTCCTCCTCTATATATAGTAGTAACTCTTTAATTAACGTCTGATACGGATCCTACTGGCCTACACAGACTACTCTATACAGGGGGGAAAACTTATGTATTTATAGGAAGAAAACCCCTGCAGTTAGGGGAGGAAAAACCCTATAAGCAGCCTCAGTAGGATAAAAAACCCCAATTTGCTATATTTGCATGTAGCTGCGGCCCTACGGGCCTACAGCACGTCCTCCTCCTTAGATGTTTTAAACTCCTTAGAAACCACTGCTTCCTTTTCTAGCTTATCTAAAGCTAGGGTTCACTACGCCCTAGCTAGGCCTTGCCAATCAATTGCCGTGTATTTGCCTCTCCTATATCTTAACCATCCCCTATGTGCTATCTCTTATTAACTATTGCTATATACGCCTTACCTCCCCCCCCTTAGAGCCATCGAAGGCGTAAGGGGGGTTTATCCGTTCTAACTACTGTGATACCAAGCAGCGGGATATATTGTATTGGGTATCTTTTATGCCTAGGCCCCAGCTAGGCCCTTTTAAAGGGTTACCACTCCGTTAAAAGAAGATAAGGAAAACCGTGGGTCACAATCTAGGCTACAGTATTACGGTAGTAAAACGGCGAGTGACCGCATACTCCGCGGGCGATCGCCCTGGGGGTTAGGAGGGGCCGTATATTTGCTTATTTATTTGTTCGTTCGCGCGTTCACTTATTCGTCAATGTAAGGTCATTAATACTTTTAATTAGGGGTCGGGGGATATTATCGAGTACTATTTATCTATATTGGATTGTATAGGTGCCCTAGATAGAACAGTGTAGTAGTTGTTGTATTGTAGAGGGCTAATAGTGGTGGTTTTCAAGATCTTACCATCCGAAAACTTTTCACCACCGCCCTTAACGCCCACAACCACCACCAGGTCCTGTCCGCACGCTGTGCGACGTCTCTGCGTTGGCTCTGGATCCGATCTTCGAAGACCTAGGTTCGTAGCCGTCACCACGTACAGGTGCAGAGTCCGATTTCGACGGCCCCTCCTCTATATATACCTTTATAGATAGCTTACTTATTACTACTATACTTTAAAGCTCGCTATAAGGCTCAGCTTATCCCTATATAGCAGCTACTATAAAACAGTATTTTAACTCCCTTACAGCCTCTAATTATAATCCTATTATTAACTATATATCTAGCGGGCACCCTAACCCTATTAGTAAAGCAATTAATAAAGGCCCTAGAGCCAGAGCGTAATCTTAATACTTTATAGTCTATAAGGGAGAAAACAGTATTTAAGACCTCTAAAAAGACGGGCAAATAGGTACTAAAGAAGGTTCTTATTAGGTAGAGTAAAGGCTTTAAACTTAATATTATAAAAAAATTATTAGTAAAAAGCAATAATACCTAAATTCTTTATTAAATAACACCTTCTATAAAGATATTGAGAAAGATCTTAAGCAGAAGCTAAACTTTAAGCTATATAATCTTTACAAAATAGTATTTAGTAGTAAGAATAGTATAGGCTGTAATTGTTAGGTAAAACCTAAGTAGATAGTTATATAGCCGTAAGGTATAGGCGACCCTAGGGCAACCTAGGGGTGACTCGCCCGTAAGGTATATACGCTATATATAACTAGGGAAACCCCTTCCTTACCTTGCATACAGACTCCTCCTTTTCCCTTAAGGATTTGTCTGCCTATATAATATACCCTATTATTCCATTATTAAGCTTCCTATCCATATCCTTACCTTATATTTAAATCCTTACCAATCCCCTTAGGAGAATAGCCGGTTTAATTTTTCTATAATACCTCTAAAAAGAAAACTAACGCCTATACCTAACGGTAATACGCTAATAATACGACCGCTAAACGCCTTAGGATCTAGTATAGACAATACTACTAGAAATATACTAGTAGAATCTAAGCTACCTTCTAAACCTTAAACCAATTAGCTACCTATAAATACTAGAGACTAGTTTAACTTATATACCTAGGCTTAACAGGAGCTTAGTAAGATTACTAGTATTCTACTAAATACTACTAATATAAAGGAGCTAGACAAGCTGGCTAAGAAAATAGCTAACTTATAGAGCATTATTAATTTAATAAAGTCCTCTTATTACCTCTCTAGTAAAAAGTATAAGTTATGCGGTAAACACATATGCTAAATAAATCTTAACACCCTAGTTAAGAAGTCACTACCTAATATTAGTGGTACCACTTAATAGCATTTTAACTAGTGGATTACTGCAGTTAAGAACTAACTTAAGCTTAATAACGCTAACTATAACTATAAGTAACGCACGTAATAGGCTATTAAAGGTCTTATAAAAAGAAGACAATTGCCTAACTAGTTTATTGCTAGTTAGGCACTAAAGATAAAGGTCCCTTACTATAGAATAAGTTTAAGACTATAGTCCAAGACTAGATTAGGAACCCTATAGTAAGACGTTTTAACAATGCTATTATATACTATACGGCTGTTATAAAGGAAAACTAGAGATTTAATGTTTTCCTAGCCTATATACATAGCTTAAAAGACCTCTTCTTATATACCCCTTTTATTAATTCTAAGTAATAGGTAGACTTTTAGTTCTTATATCTTTTAGCCTATTTATAAGCAGAGCTCTTCTACTAGAACTTTACCTAACAGATAAAACCTGCTAAGGACCTCTTTAACAAAATCCGCTATATAGAGTAATTGCTTAATACTGTAAAGCTCGCAGAAGATCGTATAAGTAGCAGCGGCAAATTATTGTGTATAAAGCGCCGTTGCAGTATAGGCTTTATAGAGTTAGGTTTAGGGAACAGAACCTAAAAAGAGCAACGCTTTAAGCAAACTCCTAGGGAGAATACCTAAAAGCTAGATAGCCTAGGGGACCCCCTAGACGCCAGTACTACGCATACAAGTTAAAGAAGACCTGTAGATAACTACTATAAAAAATACTAAAAGCAAACTAGTAAAGATAAGTTAGGCTAGCCTTTAGAAAACCTAAAGCCCTAGTAGCGCATCTCTCTTAACTATAACTAGGGCCTAATATAGAGGGAGAGAAGAAACGCATTGTGGTATATATTGCGATGGATATACCCTAGGGTAAAGTCCGCCTATATTACTTATATAATAATAGGTGCTAAATTAACCTTATTAACTAAGACGTTGTTTATAGGTTTAACCTATCTATAAGCTATGCGCTATGTTTATATAAACCTATTGCACATTTTCTTAATAGCAACCAGATAATAATCTATAATCTAATAGTTACCACTAGCAACTCCTAGGGTACCCCTTATACTATTAGCCCCTAGACCTTTTAGGGTGGCTTATTTAATGGTTATAATATAGTTCTTAAATGGGATTAGCTTATAGAAGTAGATCTATTAATTAGCTTTTATTCTAGATTATTTATCTAGGGTACTTTAAACCCAAGACGCCTTTAGATAGTCACCCTTAATACGCTCCTAGTAGATATTAAGGCTAGTAAAATAGTCTATTTACTATAGCCAGAAGACTCCTTCTTTATACTGGTTGTAAATATAATAGAGAACCTATTATTACTAGTAGTAAGTACCTATACAGACCCTCTAGATATAGAGATACTGGTTATAAATATAATAGAGGACCTATTATTACTGGTAGCGAGTACCTATAGAGACCCTCTAGTGCTAGCGTAGATCGCCTTAACTTAAAGGGGAGGTAATTAAAACCCTAAAACTATTAAGTATACTATAGTAGAGCTATATGCACTTTTAGTATAAGCATACCTATAAAACATATATTGGCTATACCCTTCTCTTTACTAGCTCCTAAAAGCACACTACTATATAATAGTTGCCTTAACCTTTATAGACCCTGGCCTACTAGATATATATAAAAAAAAGATTAATATCTTCTTTAATAAGTTAGTAAGTATTAAGACAGGCTTGTATAAATGCTTCTAAACTAAAGCTTATAGATTGCTACTATATAAGAATACTAAGCTAAGGAGGAGAAGAAGACTGGTAGAGACTGGCAAGATATAAAGGGTTGTTAAGGCGCTAGTAGTAAGCGAGCTAATAGCAACTTGGCAGAATTTAGCAGAATTTAGCAGGTTACCTAGAAAACGGCAAATTGCCGCAAATTGCCTAAGAAACGGCAAAGTAGCAGGTAACACGCTCTAGTACCATTATATCACCCCCCCATTCTAAAAAAGCCTGCCCTTAGGCTTTATCCAAGTTCTTTATTATTGTTTAAATTATTATAGTTATCTAACCCCTCTTTCCAGCATTTAATTTAACTGTCTAATTTGCGTGGTAGTCTGGGGAGGTCTAGGTAGGCTAGGTGGAAATCTTATAGCTTATAGGGAGAGTACTTAAAATTGGATGCGGGGTACTATTTTAGATCTTTATTATAACCTACCTAGCTTATATAGTATTTTAAGGTACCTTAGTCCTTCTTAACTGCTAAGATCTCTTTAACTTCCCATTTTTTGTCCTTTATAATCTAAATTAGCGGTAGTGTCACAGTACGTGCAGAGGGACAAGGTACGAGGTACTATGTATCATTAACAAACAATGTCGTGTGAGGATCTATGTAGGAGGTGAGGTGGTATATATACACGTCACTTAGGGGTCAGGTCCGTGCTCGTGTCATAACAACACTAAATCATAACAACGTGTTAGGTTAGTGCCGTGACAGTACATCCCTCCCAATAAGGCGAGCTCCTGTGAGCTAAGTGACGGCAGTAAAAACACAAAAGTAAAAAAATAGACCACATATCCTCATCCTTTCAGTCCTTAAAGGTCTTTGTCCCTTCAGTCCTTAGACCTCCTATATATCTACTACATCCCTCTCCGCTAGCACTCGTCTCGAGTGCTAAATGCAACGTAGGAGTAAAACCAATATAGAGAACAACGGAGAATTTTTTATTATAGGTTTATCCGCAGGGCGTAGGGCGGATATTGACACTTAAAAGGCTTAAAGTTGCAGAGATCGAGGTTAAGGTATAGACTTAATAGGCTTGGGGTTGCGGAGATCAAGGTTAAGGTATAGGCTTAAAAGGCTCGGAGTACAGAGATTAAGGTTAAGGCGTAGACTTAAAAGGCTCGAAGGTTACGGAGATCGAGGTTAAAGTATAGGCTTAAAAGGCTTGGGGTGTGGAGATTGAGGTTAAAACGTAGATTCTTATCGCGGTAAACTTGAAGTACTATCTATGCGGATTTGAAGATGAAGAGACGGAGAGATTGAGATTGGTAACCTATAGTCTTACACTGTAATTAAGACACAAGGATATAGCCCGCAGGGTGTCTCCTTGCAGCCGGCTTTAGAAACTCGGGACGTGAAGCAGAAGCATGGCTAGATACGGAGACTCGGAGACTAAGAAGAGGAACTATAGCCCGCAGGGTATCTCCCTACTGCCGGCCTAGGAAACTTAGAGACTGAGAAGAGAAACTATAGCCCACAGGGTGTCTCCCTGCTGCCAGCTTAGAAACTTAAAGAGGAGATAGAGAGATCGGCTTAGGTACTCAAATAGATTTAATAGAGATTTTACTGGGTCGCATTAACATGGAACAAGGGTAAGAATCCCGCCTGGGGTAGGGTCGTAGCTTTGGCTTTGGAACGGTGGAAACAAAGCCCTACCAGGGGCGTAAGAGATAACACAACATACTGTCACAGTACGTGCAGAGGGACAAGGTACAAGGTACTGTGTATTATTAACAAACAATGTTGTGTGAGGATCTATATAGGAGGTAAGGTAGTATATATACACGTCGCTTAGGGGTCAGGTCTGTGCTCGTGTCATAACAACACTAAATCATAACAATGTGTTAGGTCAGTGCCGTGACAGGTAGGGGGTTGTTGTACTATCTAGGTAATAGGTTATCTATGGCCTTTTATAGTTAGTCTAAAGAAAAGATAGGGTAGATCTTTATTAACTCTGGTAGCTTAACCTTAAAAAAGTGCCCTACCTTCTTAGGGATTTTATAGGGGCCAACTATTTAGTAGTCTAGTTTACGGCTTAACCTCTAGGTCTTTTAGTTCTTTATTAATACCCATACCTTATCTCCTATATAGAAGTCTACCTCGCAACAATATTGGTTTATATTAGCCTCTTTTTTCTCTTATACGTTTTTTATAATTGCTTAAGCAGTCTCCTAGGCTCTATATATTCTCTTAGTGAATATCTAGGCCTCTTTATAGCTAAGGCGTTCGCGGGCCATTATAGGTCCTATAGGTCTATTCCAATCAAAGGATGTTTATGGCTTATATCTATAGAGTAACTTAAATAGTAACATTCCTATACTATTATAAGGGAGCGTAAGCTGTGCGTAGTCTATTAGAGGTAGTAGTTCTAACCAGTTATCCTAGTAGTAATTAATAAAGGGGTAAAGTCGCTGGTTAAGGTATTAGTTTATAATCTTGGTTTAGCTATTAGTCTAAGGATAAAATACGGTAGAGAGTTTAATCTTAATCCTAAGAATACGGCAGAATTTATCCTAGAAGTCTAATATAAACTAGGGTCTATAATTAGAGATAATTAATTTAGGAGCGCTATAGATCTAGTAAATATTATTAATATATATACGGGCCATATCCTTTACAGTAGTAGTCTTAAAGTAGGGAAGGGAAATGGCTTACTTACTTAGTTAACTACTATAAAGGCCATATTATAGCTATGTTTATCCTTTAGAAATAATTTAAAGTCTATTATAATATGATGCTAAGGGCATTTAAGAACTGGCAGTGGTTATAACTACCTAGGGGTTTAATCCCTAGGGGTATCTACCCGTTTATAAGTATAACAATTTCTAATAAATTGTTTTATATTAGATAAGAGTCCTTACTAGTAGTAGTAAGGCGCTAGTAGTTAGTAGGTTTTATCTTAACTAGGATATACTATAGAGACTTAACAGTGGGCTTTACAGATTAGTTCTATTTATAGGTTGTTAATATCTAAAACTATAAGCCGTTTTTAGTATAAGAGTAGTCCATCTTCTATTTTTAAATTAGGGTTGCCTTCTATAGCTTAATTATAGAGGGCTTTTAGGGATTTGGCTATGCGGTTCGCGATTAGGATACAGTTAATTAGTCCTATTAGTTTATCTAGAATCTCTCCTTTTATAGGCACCAGCTTATTCTATTTAGAGCTTAGTTCCTTAAAAATATATAGGTTAAGCTGTTTAGGACAAAGGAGGGTATATATCCAGTACTAAGCCTTTAGCTTATCCTATGGTTTTATATCCTATTCTCTCTAGGTAAGGGCATTAGCTTTAGAATTTTGCCTATTAGGGCGGTATATAATTATAAAGAAGAATTAAGAGTATTTTAGCCTATCTAGCCTATTAACTAGTAAGCTGCTTTATTATTATAAAATACTTAAGGGCTTTATAATTAGTATAGACTTTAATATAAGAGTCTATGCTTCTAAGCTCTGCACGCTACTAGGATAATAATTATATAATAGCCAGTATTTCCTTATTATGTACCTTATAGTTATACTTAGCTAGGGCTATTATTTTTAAGAAAAACGTAATAGGGTATTACTTGCCATCTAGGTATAGCTATAAGAGAACCCCCACTACTACTCTATTAGAGACATCCGTTTCTAGTATTAATTTAAGGTCTAGATTATAGTAACGAAGAACTAGGGAGGAGGTAAGTCGGTCCTTTAACTCCTTAAAAGCTTTTATATAATTATTATTAAAAATAAAAGGCGTATTATTCTTAGTTAGTTATATAAGATGCTTAGCTATAACCCTATAATTATAAATAAACCAACGGTAGAAGTTATAGAAGCTAAGAAAGGACTAGATACCTTTTATAGTATAAAGGGTTTTTTAGTTATATATCGCCTTAACCTTTTTAGGGTTAACTTTAATTCCTTCTATACTAATAATAAACCTAAGGTACTTTATTTGTTTTACTCTAAATTTACATTTCTTAATATTAACTTATAGGCCTATATTCCGCAGCCTCTTTAGGACCTTTTTAACATAAACTTAGTACTTAAGTTTATTGTCTAAGTATATAAGAATATTATTTAGGTATACCATGCAGAATTCATTAAGGTAGTTAAAAAGAACATTATTTATATACCGTTAGTATATAGCTAGCCCATTTATTAGTCTAAAAGGAAGGACTTTATATTTATAAGAACCGTAATAGGTATAGAATATTATTAGGTCCTCTAATACAGGGTTTATCCTAATTTAGTAGAAAGCTTAATAAATATTAAGCTTTATAAAGATCTTAGCTTAGCTTAGATATATAAAAGTCTTATTAATTAGGGGGAGAGGGTAACAATCTTTTTAAGTAATAGCGTTTAGTTTTTAATAGTCTATATAGAAGCGGAGGCCTTTATTAGGTTTCTTTATAAATAGGATAGAAAAAGTAAAAGAGGCCTAACTTAGTTTAATAAACCCTTTATAAAGGTTGTTAATTAAGTACTATTTTATAGCTTTTAGTTCCTCTATAGTTTACTAGTAAAGGGGGCTATAGCCTAGAGAGTTATCGGCCTCTAACTAAATCTTATAATTATAGGTTTAGTAGGAGGGTAATATATCTAAAGCTGCTTTTAAGAACGCGTCTCTATGGTTTAAGAGGTAAGTAGGGAGAAGGCGCTTAACTAGTTCTTTGTCCATTTTCTCTACTAGCCCTTTTTCCTTCTTATTAATAATCCAGTTAATTTTATATAAGCTAGTTATAAAGACTTTATTATCCTTCTAATATATATTAAAGTAAAAACCTATAGCACTAATTGCCGCGATATTTACTATAGGAGTATTATATGGTAGTAGGGGTGTCCATGGCCTTAGGGGCTTTTAGTATATTAGCATTATCCTTACTTCTTTTAGCTCTTACTATATCTTCTAAAGGGTATCCTTTATATCTTATTAGTACGTCCTTTTCCATATTAGCCAGATCTCCGCAATTTAAAAGTTGTCTATATTACTATCCATTCCACTTCTATAAATAAAGTCCTCCTTAACTGCAGTGCTTTAAAAAAGTATTATTATTAGTATAGAATTCCTACCAGCCTTATAGCGGGCATCTTCTTAGGTAAAGGCTAGGTTACAGTCTCTAATATCCCATTAATAAATAGGGTTAGCCTTTGCGGCTAATATCTTATGGTTAGTCCAAATTTCTCTAATAAAGGAGGGTAATTTTGGTCTATTCTCTAGCTAAATAAACTATCTTTATTGCATGTTTAACTAAATATTAAAGTAGGACATCCATTTTCGGCTAAGAATTATATTATAAAACCCTAGGTCTAGGATATAGAAGGGGATACCAAACTAGCGTTATCTATTAATAGAAATATATAGCTTTAAGACATAGGTAACTGGCTTACCAGCTTGGCTATTATAGCCTTTTACTTAAATAGGCTTCTCTAGTTAGGTAGCATTTATATTTAAGAACTTAGCAACATATTTACATAAGCAATATTTATAAAGGCAAAGCTATTTACTCTAGTGTTAATAAGGGCATTTATATTAACTCCATATCTATTTTAAGATACTATATATAGAAATATAAAGTATTTTCTACCTATTAGCTAACTTAGATTAATCTCTTTAAGATTAATAGGATACCCTAGGGGGGAGTCTTTCCCTAGGGTTCTTCTTTTCCTAACTTATTAGACATTTCTTCTTCCTTTATCTCCTTAATATTACCTATATTCTTTAGCTTTAGGCAGGACATAGTAAAGTAACTATCCTTTCCGTAATTAAAGCATATAACTATAGTAGGGTTAATTAGGGTATTGCAATAAGTATTAACTAAAGGTATAGTATGTAGCAAGTAGGGTAAGGCTTACGGGTAGGTAGTTATAACCACTTTTAGTATAAGGGCGGTCGTAGTTTATTTCTAACACTAGCTCTTATTAGTATAATAGATAAGTTCTAGTTGCTATAGGACCGCTTTAGTTAATTAGAACAGGTATTAATTAATTTTAGTTCTAAATCTAGCAACAAACATTAGGCTATAAGTTTTTAGTAGGTTAGTAGGTTATCTAAAGCTACTACAATCTTCTTTTATAGTTAGACTATTAGCTTATTATATAAGTCTAAGCAATAGTTATTGGTCACACAGGGTGACTCACCAATAACGACTACTTGAGTAGGTTACAGTGATATTAGTTAATAAGCTTAATTGTATTAGAAATAAGGAAGGGCGAAGAGCTTAAAACTCCTCGCCACGCTAGTGCCGCGGCGTTATATAACAACCGCTTGCCTTATTCCCGACACTGGCAACTCTTCTTTTATGGTTGCCATCTATATACAAATACTGCTTGGCTAGCGTAATAAATATCAATCCTCCTTACCTACTATTGCCATTATAATATAAGTCTCGCTGTCCTAAAATTTGCATTTTAGCACATAGTGCTTTCTTGCTTGGAGTTGTGGGTGTATATTATGTTAGGGCCGCTAAGGCGCTAGTTATAAGCGAGCTAATAGCAATTTTCTATCCTAGGGATAGAAAATCCTAATTAGCTAGTTGGAATTAGGGTCTATAGATTATTATACTCCTACTCCCTTTTAACCTAACCTTTAACCCATATATATAGAGTGTTTGTGTTAACAAACGTTTCTAAAGCCTTATTTAGGTTTACCTTCGTTATTACATCTACTGGGTTGTCTTAGCCATTAATCCATCAAATCTTAAAGAGTTCTTGCCGTTTATAGGATTGCCGAAGTGCTATAATATTAATTATAAGGCGCTTCTCCTTTATAGTACCAAGCTTAACTAAACACTCGTAGAGGAAATATAAGTCAGTGCATATGATTATAGGGATAATAGAAAATGCGAGTCAATCTATAATTATCTTTAGGGTAGTTCTAATTATAATTGCTATATTAACTCCGCTAACCATTCCATATATCTCTAACGCTAGAACGCTTTAAGTAACATACTTACTCTTAGTTAAGCTCTAATAGATAAGATTACCATAGATTATAAAGTCATTCTCTCTAGTAGATTTATTTATAATAATAATCTTATATCCTAGCTGGGAGCTAAAATCTTTATTATTTATAAATAACCCATTAACAAATACAAAGAGCTTAGCAGTGGGAAGGTTAATAGGCACGTAGAGTAGTCCCTAATTAAAATAGTTTATTTGCCAGAAAAGGCGCTTATTTAGGGCAAGAATATTATCCTTAGTTGGTTCCTGGTGTTAAGCGGCAATAGAGAGATTAAAGGAACCCTTGGGTTAACAGATAGAAGTAATATAAGCTCTATAAGCGCGTTGCTCTATATATCCTTGCTTTAGAGAATTAACGTTAATAACGTTAATCTTCTTACCTTAACCCTTTTAGCGTAAAGCAATAGAATCCTCGTTTAGGGAGAGGATGCATCCATTAAAGAGTAATAGTGTTATTAAATTAAGCTTTTCCTTTGGCCTTACTATAAAATTTGCCCTTACTAGCTTATCTTCTTTAAGGGCTAAGAATTGGTCGTCTCCTAAGATAATTGTATTATTAGTTTACATGCCAACAATTCCAAATAGGGTTCCTGTAGTTGTAATAAAAAAGCAGGGATTAAATATAGAAGTAGTTATTAAAAGCTTCTCTTTATAGTGCTTACTATAGGTAGCCCACCAATAAGTTCCTACCTCTGCAATTCTATATAATGGCTTAAGCACAACCATAATCGTATCTTTGGGATATTAGTGGCGAATTTGCTCCGGAAGGTATGCCAATATTAAGCGCTAAAGGTGCGTCTCTAATTGGGTATAGGCCTAAGTAATATCTTATAAATAAACTGCTATTTTATTCTTTATCAAGGAGGGAGCTAGCGTAATAATAACTCGCTAACTAGCTTGTTAAATTATAGGAGATTACATAAGAATTACCTCCTTACTATTATTATTATAACCTTAGATAATAAGCCTTAATTTCTTAAATAGGGCGTTAGTAACTTTACCTTTAATCTTATTAACTATTCTTAACTTAAAGATGCGAACTTTATTAAACTTAATAGGGTTATACTTCTCAAATTTAAAAACTCCTTTTGTAATAAGGCTATTAATCTCTTACTTATTAGATGCTTAGAAAGGAGCTCTAGGGGTTATAATACAACCTTCCTTTTAGAGCTGTTTTGCGAGCTTAAAGTCAGCCTTCTCCTTAGCTATTATAAAGGCTATTAATAACTCAACTCTATTCTTAATGGCAGTAATAAATTGCTCTTTAAAATTAACAAGATATTGGCAATTTTATAATTCCTTTAGGCGACCTCTACCGCGTCGTAGTTGCGGCATATCTACTATAATTATATTAGGATTATAGCCGCCTTCTAGAGCACGTTAATCGTGGTTCTCCTCTAGGGTATCTTCTAGGGTATCCTGTAAAGGCTTAAAACTATTGTCTTTGTAGTAAGGCTTAATAACAGTTAAATAGAATTAAGTGGGTCCGTAAGGCATCTAAATAGTATAAGTTTAACCATTAATTATAATAAGTTAATGTGGGCCTAACCATCCTCCCTTTTTACGCCATACGCGTACCTTAGACTAAAGTGGCAGATTAAGCATAGTTAAGGTATTTGGGCCATTTCTTATTCCTAGTACGTTGTTAACCTAGCGTATGGCGTAGAGACATTAGACCTCCTTTATTGCTTTACAAATAGCCTCAGCCTATTACACAATAGAGGGAGATAGTAGAGAATTATTAATTATTTAAGGGTAGGCGCCAAAGACTAGCAACGTAGGTATAAGTCCATCTGGGCTAGCGGAATCGTTAATAGCTTTAACAGCTATTTACAAGGTAAGTTCTTTACTAGCGTCCTTTAGTTCTAAAGAGATAATCTTATATACGCGGCATAATGGCGCGTAATATCGCTCCACTTTTCCAATACTATTATGTGCCTTAATAGGGACTTCCTTAACCTTAATTGCTATTGCCTTTATCTATTATCAAAACTCTATAGATAAGAAGTTCTTTCCTATATTATAAACGATTTAGTTAGGGGGTCCTTAGTAGATATTAATCTAGCATAATTAAAGGGTATTCTATACGTTCCTAGCTAATATATCCTTTAAGAAATGTGCGGCTTAGAAGGAGGTTAAGAAGTTAATAACTTAGAGTACTAGCTTGCCGCTAAGATATATAACGTTAACGATAATATAGAAGTTAAAGTTGTAGTTATCTTTAAGGGTAAACTTAAATCGGCCAGGGGACTTCTAGTTTATTTGGTAGTAATAGTAGTACTTTATAAGATGCTTAATTGCCTTAACCTTAACTTTATAGCCTACTTACTAAAGAACCCTAAGCAATTGGTAAATAGATAGGTAGCTAAAACAACGGTGTAGTTAATATAGCTCTAACTCAGTTAGGTAGCTTTAAGCAACGCTCTTTTCTAGTTAATAAAGGAGCAACCAGGGGTGACCCTATTTGCGTATAACAGGCACCCAATTATCTCCCTAAACGAGCATATTCTTAAGGTTATTAAGTTTAACGCCTAATTTATCCATATCTCCGATATAAAATAGAAACGGGGTGTTCGCGGGAATAATATAGAAAGTAATATACCCTAAGGGGGTTTTAACCCTAATTATACTGAGAGAGATTATAGTACCCTTGCCAAAACAAATTATATGTTAGCCTGCCGTTAATTAGTTAATCTAAACAGAGCTATTAAGCTACTAAAGAGCTCAAACTTAAGGTTCTCCTACTATAGATACTCCTACGGCTCTAGTATCTGGCATAATACTATAGAAGACGTTTGCCGAGTATCTATTATTAAAGGAGAATATGGAACTCTTCTTTGGCTTATTAAAGATATCTGACTTTATAATAGCATGGAGCGTAGATTAGTTATTAAAAACAGTAACGGTTTATATACTATCTACCTTACCATACTTAGTAAAGTATTAGTTGGGAGAGTAGTCCTCAATTTCTATATCTATAAGAAGCTGTTCGGCCTTATTAGCCTTACCCTTAAGATTCTCTACGCCTTTATATTGAACTAGGAAGCTTTAGAAGTAGGCTATAGTAACCTTATAATTTTTAACGTTTCTTACACTCTGGCGAAACTTATTATATGCCTCCTTCCGCTTATTAAGAGAATGCCTAGTTAACTAGCAATTTGGTTTCTTACAAATATAGCACTTCTTTTAGCAATTACTTCGGAATAAACCTCTATAAGGACCTCTACCTTTACCTTATAGTTGTTAATTATACCCTCTACCGTATTGCCTACTACGGCCACCATATATTTGATCAGTCCAGTTATAATTATATTGGTCGGGCGGGTCGATCAAAGTAGGTTAGAGTTAGGCGTTAAATTGCTATACTTCTTAAGAGCGTAGAGCGGTGCCAATAGAAGATCTTAATTAAGCACACATTCCTTTATAAGTATTTATAGGATTAAAGAGAGCAAGGTTGTATTCTTTAACGCCTTAGCATACGCTAATAACTTAATCACATAGGCTAAAATCCTCTTAATATAATTTAGATAAACCACGCTAAATTATCTAAAGTTAATTAAAGAGCTTTTAAAGATAATCAAGCCAAGGGACACCTAGGTTTATAGTAATAATCCTTAGAAAGGTAGTCTCTCTCTATTCTAATATATACTGCTGCTTATTCTCTTCTGTTTTAAAGTGGCATCTTAACTTATATATTATGCGGTTAAAATTGTATCCTTTTCCTACCAAACGATTATAATAGAAGGTACTAGCTTAGCCCTTAAGCATAACGGAATAGGCGTTATAGTATTTATTAGACTCTATTCCTATCTTCTAGCAATAGTTATAGAAGATGCGTAGTTTCGAATTAAGAATATTATATAATTCCCTACTAAACTTCTTCTCCTAATCTAAATAGAGCTTCGCAAGCTCTGTAAGCAATTTTAAACTATCTCCGATTTAAGATTAAGATAGAGGAGGTGGGAGTTACATTATAGGCTGCAGTGGGGATATAGGTCTAGTTAGTAGGGTCTAAAGGCTATTAGATCGCGAAGTAGGGGGATCTTATACTTGCTAAAGGGCAGTAGTTAAAGTTGCGGGTTAAATTGGTTAATATAGGGGAGTTAAAGACGGAGGTAGAAGCGTCTCTAATAGTATATTACTTGGGTTCCATTGTGAATTAAGCTTCCTTATAGTGTATAGTTAGTGCTTAATCTCTTATAGAGTCTATTTATACTCTTTTTTTGCGTTAATAACTTGCTCCTAAATGTTTTCAGCCAGGCAGGTATCAAGACAAATGACGTTAGCTGACTGGTAGGTAGAGACACAGAATTGAATGAGTGATCTGTTTTATTCAAGGTGGCTCTAAGAGCCCTAATATATATAAGAGAATTGACCCCCTACAGGGGTCCCTAGAGGGTGGTGTAACAAGACGATATTAGGCTAATACTGATGTCTGACAGCCGTCGTTACAGGTCAATATTACCTATAGGTAAAGCTACCTCCGTGGCCAACACACCCCCTCAGATCTGGCGTAGAGCGGCAGAGCTGGATTACCGGATTAGGTAGTCATGATAGACGAGCTGGTGGTGAGCTTTATAATTCAATTGTTAGTTTATCAGATGTCTGATATCTCGAAGCCCTACTACTTCAACGAATCTTTAATGATTTTGCTTTGAGAGAGCTTTAGTTAGTCTATTTGCAGCCATCTCGCTCGTCGGTACCCATTGTACGACGAAGCTTCCGTTTTGTACCTCTTGGCGAAGCTAGAATTGATGGATATCTACGTGTCGGAGTTTCGTAGATACCGTAGGGGTCTCTTTCGTCACGATCCGTACTGACTGCTGATTGTCACAATTGATAATGACGTCCTGTTCTGGATCAAATCTGATAGCTTTGAAGATTCAAACTATATGCTCGACCTCCCCGCCAATGTGCGAGAGAGCTAGGAGTTCTGCCTCCGTAGTAGACTTAGTAACTGCCTTTTGTCTAGTTGCCTGCCATGCTATTGGCCCATTGAATAAGCTTATTAAGAATCCCTATAAGCTCCGTTATGTTGGAGCATTGTCAGCAAAGCTAGCATTAGATGTAGCTTTCAGAACCTGGTTTATCTTATACAGCGTAATAGTAGAGAACTCGAGAGCGAGGTACCTGGTATTATAGAGATAGGTAAGTAATCTATTGATCTCCGCAAGATGAGCTAGTGACGGATTTTGTAAGAACTCAGCTAGCTTGCTGACTGAGAAAGCAACGTCTGGTTATATAGTAGATGTAGGATACGTTGCAGAACCTATACGGCGTTAATATCCTTTCATTTGATTCGGCGTAGCTTCTCCCTTATACGGTGTCAATTCCTGGCCTGATAGTGGTGTAGCTGATGGCTTCAGATATTCTAGATGGTATATTAAGACTAGCTTCTTGAGATACTGATCTAGGCAGAGCTAGAGCTTTCCCTTTTATCAATCTCGCATGACACGAGTGTTTAGGAATAACGTAAATTGAGGTATTTGGCGTATCTTGAATTGATCTTGTAGCTGCTTTAGGATGTCCTCTATCTGTTGATGACAGCTCGGGTGTCCTATAATTAGGATATCATTGACGTAGAAGAATACAAAGATAGGTTCGGTAGGGTGTACGTAGAGACATGGCTTATCCGGTACAGCTTTTAAACCCATGCTTCGTAGAGTAGCAGACATTTCTAAAAACCACAACTTTGGAGATTTCCGAAGTCCGTACATTGCCTTTTTAAGACGGAGAGAGGATCCAGGCGGTAGGTCTATACCCTCAGGGGAAATGAGGTAGACCTTATTATCAACCAAGGTATTAACAAAGGCGTTAACGGCGTTAATCTGTATAACGTCCAGGTCGAAGCCAGCGATGAGAGCGCAGAGCAGATGGAAGGTCCAATAGGCTGCCGTAATAGCTTTAACCTCCTCTTGTAAGACTGCTTAAAGGTCTCCTCAGACAACTAGACAAGCCTTAAATCTCGTAATAAAGCCGTCCGAATCTTCCTTATAGGTAAAGACCCACATAGTAGGAAGTTGATAAACCTTCTTAACTAGCCATACCTTGTCCTAGGTGTGTTTTCCTATTAAGGCCTTTGTCTCGGTGTGAGCAGCTGCTTTGAACTCCGTAGCGTACCTATAATTGAGCATCTCTTTCCATGACTTTGGTGGTGGTGGAAAATCGTCTTGATGTCCGTACGTCTTTGTAGTAGCGGTATAGAACGCGTAAGCCAATGGTGTCGTATTTGGATTGATAATATCATCACTGTCACTGATTTGAACCGCAAAGGCTCGTCATTATAAGTCCTGATTTGGCATATCTTTCTTCTTTACCATAGGCCGCTTTTTACGGCTAGAACGTCTCTCACCCCCTAACGATAAGCCTGCTGTCGTCTGAGGTTCGGAACGAGGTGTAGGATCTACAAACGGTGGTTTAGTGACTTCAGGAGATAACTAAGTGGTAGATGGTATCTGTTGAGGCGCCGGAGACGCAGATGGTCTAGAGGGTTCTAGAGTTAGCTCTAGGGTAGGTAGCTAATGGAGTTCTTCTATTGAGATCTAAATGCTTTTTGACGTAGGAGTAACGTCAATATTTGCTAAATGCGGCAGTCTTATATCCAGTTCTTTGTTAAAGTTCTCCATCCAGTCCTTGCTGCCATCTTAAATATTATCTAGTAGGTCCTGGACTTGCTGAAAACGGTCCTTTTAAGCCTATAAGATAATGAGGTGTTCTGGTGTTTTAGGAGATTGATATCTCTTTAACTTATTAATTTATATATTACGAGATTGGATAATGCGGTTGGTGGTTAGTATCTATACCCTATAGATATTTAACGCTTCTATACCAATAAAATAACCTATTTAGGCTTATGGCTCAAACTTTGCCTTCCTAGGAATACCGTGTTTAATAAGCACGTAGGTTAAAGATCCGGCTACACAAAGTCCTGCTAGCCATGGCTTCCGTTTATATAGTATCTTAAATGGAGTCTTCCAGTTGATAGACTTAATAGGAGTTTGATTAAGTAGGAATACTACTAGAAGCACGAACTCGGGCTATAGATCTACGGGTAACTTTGCTTTAATAACAGCAGTCCTTACTTATTTAAAAATGGCTCTCCCTAACCTCTCTGTAGGTTTATTTTGAGCTAGGGTATCTAGTATTAATTGCTTAATAACACCTCCATTAAGTTAGATAAGATTCTTTACCCTAGCGCCTATACCTTACTCCTTATCTATATGCCAAATGCGGACACCTTAAGCATTAAATTTCTTCGTAAATGCTATTATTAATTTAAAGAGTGGGAGCAGCGTTTCTTACTTGTGGTTCTTAATAGGAAAAGCATGATGGTACTTTATATAGTTATACTAAAAGTGAGCTATATATATGTCTCTATTAAACCCGTCTTCTTCTATAATGATATTAAAGTGTATATATTTAAAAGGGTAGGTTCCCCTTACTGATTCCCTATAAGATATTTGTTAAGTCATCTTTCCTAGAATACATGGTTTACAAAGTGGTATACTATATAGAGTCCTTTCTCTGTCCGTTTTAACTACCTTAACCCCATTAGCCGCAGTTAATAGATAATTTACCAATTCTATATTGCAGTGTAGTAAGCGTTAATGCCATACTCTATTATATGCTGAGGTCTTAAAGAATCTAGTAGATATAGCGTAGGTAGTAGGAGTAGGTGGTAAGCAGGTAATGGCATTAATAAGGTAGAGACCTCTGTATTCTATAAGGTTGGTAAATAGGCTTCCGTTATCCTTATAGCGTAGGTGGTTTATAGATTGGTCTATAATTACTCTAACCCTATAGAGCTTCGCTGCGGATATTAAATTGGTATAAAAATAAGGAGCGTACGCTATATTTCTTAATGTTAGATACCTAGTCAGACGTTATTCGCCCACCTTAATGGCTAAGTTGATATTACTGTATCTATAAATTTCTGCTCCAGAATCTCCAGCCGTTGCTATAGACATGCTTGGCTTGAAGTCACGGAAGTATCTAATATTATTGTAGAAGTGGGTGTCTGCCATAGTATCATACCCCTAGGTATTGATTAATAACAGATCCGGATATTCCTGCGATAATGACGATGAGTAGGATATTGTTACAGCCGCCGCTGTAGCTCAAGGTCTGTCCAGATCCTTAATCTTTTTAGCAGTAGACGAAGCTAAGGGAGACGTCCTTAACCTAGGACCTTCCTTCTCGATCTGCTTAACCCTTTTTTCATAATACTGCTTATTTGTTGGGACCTTAAGCTATTCTTAACACTTCCTCAAATACTCGTCATTTGGTATAAAGTTCGTACCTTAAAGAGACTGAAATAGCTGCTTGCAATTCCTTAACTTATAGGGTAAACCATAAGCAAAACACTTTGTCTTAGGCGATTAAGAAGGTGCTAGGGTGGTAGATATTATAGAATCTGCAGCTGGCTGCCCTAAGAGTATAGCATAGGCGTTACGTCCCGTATTTAGATGTTTGTAGAGGAGGTTAAATTCCTTAATTATTATTACTATTTCAAGCTTTTCTGACCTCTTCGCTACCTTTTAAATGAAGGTATAATATAGAGCTGGATAGATCTCCTTATAGTCCTAGATAAAGGCTTGTACAACGCTGCTCTTTATTACCTCTATTAGCCCTTTCTCTAGCTCTTCGCCGTTCTGTATAATGGTAATATAAAGCTGAAGCTATGATTCTAGAGTCTAGCATTTAGGCCCTTGTTTCCGTTTTCTGAGATTATCTAATACTATCTGCTGTAATGTAGCTTAAGATGGCTTTACTACCTTCTTCAGCTGTCTTATAATTGAATATGGTGTGGTAAGGTTCTTAAGATAACCTAAGAAGTTGGTGCCTATGGTAGCATGCAAGAGTGCTGCAAACGTGTAGAGCTTTTTTTCCCGCTTTAGGTAGTCTTGTTATTATAGCTTGTAGAGCTCGAAGAGCATTCTCTGTGTCTCTAGAGATTGCTGAGGTTGTTGTCCTTAACTTAATAACCCAGGTGTAGCTGTTCTAGTAGATGCTGGAGTTGCTGCTAAAGTTGTAGGAGCTGCTACTGGTGTTGCAGAAGCTGCTACTGGTGCTATAGAAGCTGCAGGAGCTGTTGCAGGTACTATAGGAGCTGCTGCTATTGAAGGTATAGCTGGCTTAGTGTTTTCTTTAATTTCATTTTCCGTCTTATCTGGGTTGATATAGTCCCAGATCTTCGCAAAACTTACTTCTTGGCGGATAAATTGAAACCATATAGGCCAGTCTTTCTAGGTTAGTAAAAGAGGGTTTATAGAGTCCTTAGTTGCCATATTAGCTTTTGTTTTAAGGTTGCGTAAAGAGACGCGCTTACGCGTAAAGCACGCGATATTTTGTGACGAACTATGCTTAAAGAGGCTTAGTGGTAGTTGTTTGGCCACTAAGATCTCCCTAGTGCTTAGAAGGTTACTGGGCTTATAACTTTCAGCCAGGCAGGTATTAAGACAAATGACATTAGCTGACTGGTAGGTAGAGACACAGAATTAAATAAGTGATCTATTTTATTTAAGGTGGCTCTAAGAGCCCTAATATATATAAGAGAATTGACCCCCTACAGGGGTCCCTAGAGGGTGGTGTAACAAGACAATATTAGGCTAATACTGATGTCTAACAGCCGTCGTTACAGGTCAATATTACCCATAGGTAAAGCTACCTCCGTGGCCAACAAATGTTATCTTTAATGGCACCCCTATCTATAGGTACAGTGCCAAGACATTAGTTTCCCGACACGAACACAAAATCGCGATCGTCAAAATTCCAACACCAAGATCGCGAGCTTACTGCACCACAATGCAACGCTCGTTTGGCACCGAAATTAGTGGAAATAGAAGGCCTAGAGCTGAGCTTTCAGAGACTGCAAGAGCTGGAATTATTGCCGCGTTGGAAGCTAGGGTGTCAAAGCTCAAAATCGCCGCAGAATATCGCGTGAATCGGTCAACTGTTTACGATACAATCAATCAATAGAAAAACCACCATACGCTAGAATCTCTACCAAGGCCCAGAGAGCCCGAAAAGCTTACTTAATACCAGAAGCGTCTGCTTATTTAAATTATACGCATGCACCCCCAAATTAACTATGCAGCTCTTAAGTGCTAAGTCGCAGGGCTAACCGTTTCACACAAAACTTTATACCGTCTCCTTAAAAAACACTATATTACAAACTAGCGCGCCAAGAAGAGACCAAAGCTAACACCAGCGGTAGCTTAATTAAGGCATCATTGGGCCCGAAAGTATAAGGGATTCCCTTAAAGACAAGTTAAGTTTTCTAATAAATGTTCCTACGAACATAGCTCTAGAAAAAAGCCTATTTGGGTCTTCCAAACGCCTCTACAAAAGTAGTATTACAAGTTTATTAAAGAGGTGTCTAACAGAAAGGATCTTACGCAGATAATCTATGCTTGTTTTTAGTATGACGGTCGCTCAGAGTTAATTGCTATGGAAAGGGATCCTCTAGCAGCAAAAAAAGGCTATAGCACCCAAAGCTACGTCTAGGCCTTAGAAGAAGGTCTTATGCCAATCTATAAGCCTTTGGATATCTACCAGATAGATAACACTCCAATCCATGCTTCAAATCTCATAAAGGAGTGGCTAGAGACGCACGGTGTTTGGACCCTAGATTTCCCCCCCTACTCACCCAATTTAAACCCAATTGAGCACCTTTGGCTGGCACTAAAAAGGAAGGTCCTTAAGCTTTATCCAGAGCTTGAATAGATGGGACAAAGTAAGGAGGATCTAGAGCGCTTAATTGAGGCGTGCAAGGAGGCATAGATGGCCCTTAATCAACGCCTTATGCGGCGCTTAATTGATAGTATGGAACGAAGGCTAAAGGCAGTACGAAAAGCAAAGGGCTGGCAGACAAAGTATTAACTACAATTAAATTATCTACATACTCATTTGGCTGTATTCAATTGCTGCGACATTGTGCGACTGTTCAAAGTTGGGTTGATTTTGGTGAAAATTCGCGTGTCGGGAAACTAATGTCTTGGCACTGTACGAACACTCTATTCTCCTATAGGAAGTTATGGAAGTCCTATATAATATCCTTATTCACAGGAGCCTATGTTTCCTTTATCCATCCAATAAAGTCCTCCTTTATACAGTACTATAGCATAGTGTCGTTGTATTCGCTGTCTTTGTAGTATGCTATATAGTATAATAAGAATCCGTTTAAGTCTTATTAATTAACATCTTTAGGATTAATTATAGCGGTTTTCTATATTTCTAGGTTAATGTCGTCCTCGTACTTCTTTGGGTAGGTTAACGCTATAATAGCTATTATTAAAGATTGTTTAACGCGTTTTAATAAAAATTAAGGGAAATAAAGGTTGTTTAATATGTAGTTAGGTAGTAATTGTGATCCTGCGGTCTACAAAGGTACACTAAAGGTATTAAGATAGTTGTTTTAACGTGTTTTGGATATTAACTTAGGACCCTAGGTTTAGTAACACTTCTAACCTAAAGTACTTAACCAAATCTTTATAAACGTGGTTGTTCTATATAATGGACGCAACTTAGTATCTCCTAGTACTTAGTAACACTTCTATTACTAGTTTTCCGTAAGTTTAAGGTAGCACAGTATTACCGGGATCCATTTTATATAAGCGCATATAGCACCCCTATACAAGACTGTCTCTTCTGTTCGAAAACCTAGCTGCTTTATAGTTAACTGTGTATTCAACCACTGATTAGTATTAGTCACACAGGGTGACTTACCAATAACGGCTACTCGAGTAGGTTACAGTGATGTTGGTTAAAAGCTTGATGATTCTTGTGATGAGGAAGGGCAAGGAGCTTAAGGCTCCTCGCCACGCTAGTGCCGCGGCGACACGTGATATATTCCCGACAATAATAATTAAGCCAATCGGAGAGGTTGGGTGAATATAGAATGCCTAATCAATAATAATAGCGACTCTTTATCGATGGGCCGCTGACGGGTTAAGGGATAGAGGATGACAGTATACCAGATTGAAACATTAATTTGTGCTGACGAAGGCACCCCTAGATTAATCGTAGGCCTCTAGATAGAGGTCGACCGTCGAAAAGAGATCAAATTTGGGTTCTAATGCGACCGAATCTTTAACTGGCGATTCTAGTGGCTGTCTTTGAACTCACTGGATCATGACATTCAATTTATTATGCACATTACTAGAAAGTTATGAACAACACAAGAATGTCCTTCTCCGTTCTTGCTCCAAAATTTGGTTCCTCGGCTACTGTAGTAAGGAAATTGTGGAAGGTTTCTTGAAGAATTCATGTGACATTAATGTTGAAAAGCTGGATACGTTTTGCAAGTGGTAGGTTATAAAAGCAACAATACTAATCTCAAAACGGTATAATACACTCGTGCACTTATACGTATGACCAGCCACCAGCCCAATCGTGCTGCTCTCTAATTCGCTAAGGAAAACATCCGCCCAACGCCTGCAGTCCACTCCAACACCCAAAGACTGCAACAGGACCGCCCTTGCTTCGACGAAAGCAAGGCCTGCTGGAAGACCCATCATCAAAAAAAGAAGCTCCAACCTTTTGGTCTTGTGGCGAAGGCTGACGGGCTCACTGAAAGTCTGCGAAGCTTGCAAGGCATCCAACTGCGCTGTGGCGCCTTCGGGATGTCTCAGCCTTTTCGGACATAACACAACAGAAGTCTTCTTGGGCATCTACAAAGTTACACCCAGGCTCTGACTGATATGCATCATCCCTCTCGAAGACTACCTCTCCGTCGTTCACATGGCGGATAGCTACATACACACCAACTTCATCGTCCCGAGGGGATCTAAGGCCATACCAATCATTGCGCCGGCTACTCCAAAGGGCGAGAGCCTTCCACGTCTTGTGGCGAATCTCCCCACCCCACCATCATCACGCGGCGCTAATTCGACGGCATCTCCATCTCTTGTTCACACATCATCCCCCCAACACAGTAGGGATAATGAGCGCGAAGACTGGGGATTTGACGTCTACGCACGCCCTTTCGTGCCGCAAGCGTTAACCATCATCAACTTGCAGCCTAGTACCATTATCAATACGGATTCTAGCCGGGAGATTAGCTTCCCATCCTACACACAAACGTTTGCTGGGAGCTCCTTTCTTCCAAAAAGGCCTATCCTTACTCAATATGAATCTGGTCAGGGTACCAGCAGTACCCCACCGGAACTTACCGCAGACAACTATGAAGCGTATTTTCAGCATCACCTCTCTACAGAGATCCAGGCGCAGGAGAAGCAGAATGAAAATTTTGCTTTATACAAGGTTCTCCTTGGTATTGTAGACAACGTGCAGGGAATATGTAACCTGCACGTGCCTGGTCTCCGAGAAGATAGCCCTTTAGTAGAGATGGGCGATATAGTCCAACTCCGCCAACTTCGGCTGGATCAGAACGGGAATCCACTTTGGATGGACATCTGGCTTAGCCCTGGAGGTGGAGCGAGCCGAGGAGGACTTTGCCCAGGTTGGACTGGGTACCAATTCAACGCTTTGGTTTGGGCTGTTAACCGCACTCTGGAGATGGTGTACCTCAAGATTCACGGCTTGAAGCCTGAAAGTATGGTATTCAACGTTGTTTTCCCGGTGCAGCAGCGGAGAGTTCAGGCCTTACGGACTGCTTTGGTAATGATTCAAAATTATCTACGGAACGCTCCTGGATCAACTAGTACTCCTGGACTTACTGCCAAAGCCCCTACTCCGCTTTGCCAACAACCTGCAGCTACTCTTTTACCAAATGGAGACGCAAAGACTGGAGCAGCTCAGCAACCGTTGGTTTGTAACGGAAACCCAGGCCCACCAATCCACCAGGGAAACCAGTGGATTCGACGAATGCTATTTCCTGTGGAGTCTGATGGAGACCTCCAAAGGGAGTTGCACAAAATCCCGTCCGGTCGGAACTTGTTCGATCCAAAATTGAACTTTGAACAATTAAAGGCAGTGGATTCCATTTGTAGGAGTGACTATGGCACGGTCCCGTTTCTTATATCAGGACCACCAGGAACAGGCAAGACCAAAACTCTAGTGGAGACAGCTTTACAACTGCTTGCTACCACGCGTGTGTCTCATATCCTGGTTTGCGCGCCATCAGACCCTGCGGCAGATACCCTAGCCTTACGACTGCGAGCACACTTGGGACAACAAAAGTTGCTTCGGCTTAACGGGCCTTCCAGGTCTTTCCTGGAGGTTCCAGAGGGTCTCCTCCCGTTCTCCTATATAGAAAACGACGTGTTCTCGATACCACCGATGCAAACGCTGATGAGGTATGAGATTGTTGTGACAACGTGTCGAGACGCTGCGGTTCTTGTCTCTGCTCGGGTTACGAATGACGACCTTTATAGCCTAGAGACGGGGCTGCAGTCAGCTTTGTGCCCAGGCACTCTGGCAGGAAAGGATTACGACCTCCATTGGGGAGCTCTCCTCATGGATGAAGCCGCACAAGCAATCGAACCCGAAGCAGCCATTCCCCTTACCGTCGTAGCTCCGCCAACCGTCTCTAACATATCACTCCAGCCTCAATTCGTAATGGCCGGGGACCATAAACAACTTGGGCCGCGTACAGCCTCAAAATCCCCTGCCATCGAAACTAGTCTCTTCGAACGCCTCTTTCACCGCCCTCTCTACAGCGACCACCCCTTTGCACGTAACAAAGGCAAACCCTCCTCCGCCCCACCCGTCCTCACGAAGGCAATGCTTCCCATAATTCGTGCGCCCTTTGCAAATCTCATCCGCAACTACCGCTCTCATCCGGCCATTCTAGCTGTCCCCAGCTCGCTCTTCTACCACGACACACTAATCCCTGAAGCTACCGACGCCGACTCGCTGCTCTGGTGGCCAGGTTGGCAAGGTCGACGTTGGCCCGTTCTATTTGCCTGTAACACATCCCTCGACGAAATCGAGCGCGATGGTGGCGGCTGGTACAATCCGCTCGAAGCGGGCATGGCGTGCGATTATGCGCTTGCGCTCTTCCGGAACGCCGGGATTGCGCAAAAGGACATCTGCATCATGAGTCCGTTCAGCGCTCAGGTCAAGGCGCTGCGAAGCAAGATACGGCAGCCGCCGTACTCGCTCTGGGAAGTCAACATCGGGCCCACGGAGGCTTATCAGGGTCTGGAAAGCCGCATTGTTATTGTAAGTCTCTTTGCGCCTCTAATCTTCCCAGTCTTGTATCGCTGCCCCACGTGCGCATAGGACTCGAGATTCCTACCGGCGGGCTAGATGCTAACGCGCGCTTTACCAGCTCTGCACAACCCGAACCCGTACGCGCTTCCTTGCCTCCGACGCCGCCCGCGCCCTCGGCCTAGTCGGCCAACCTAAACGCATGAACGTCGCCCTAACGCGTGCTAAGCACGGCCTCATTGTCATCGGTAACCCGGCCGTGCTCACTACCGACAACTACTGGACCGCTTTCCTGGCCTTCTGCCGCCGGAATGGTCTGTGGCTGGACCAACAAGGGGTTGGAGGCGTAAACCTTGGGAGCGAGACCATGGAGAGGATGGAAAGGGAATCGCGGATTGGGGCTCTCGAAAGAGCGTTAGTGCACCGTGAAGAGTGCGGAAAACGCGATCGTGGTGTGGCATTGGGTGAGCGCCGCGTCGATGCTGAAGAGGATATGTGGACCGCGGGGCTTACAGCCGAATTGGCGCTCGAGGAGAGCAGGCTGTATGGGGAGGGTGATGACGCTCTTGTAGGAGAAGATCTCGACGAGGACGAGGAAGGGGGGGGGGAGGAGGAAGAGGAGGAGGAAGAGGAGGAAGAGGAAGAGGAGTCATAAAGGCGTAATTGGCTAAGAGAGACAGAATCGTAGATGCGCATTTAAAATTAGAGTGGTAGATGCGTTGAGTTTGTTTTATCTATCTCGGTCTAGAGGGCCTTCAGACTGGGCTTGGGATTTGTGTTGGAGGATTGTGTGATTATGGGTATATGGCGTGGATTTCTAGCATATTGTGTTCTGCTTGTAGCATCTCGGCGCCCTTTGGAGTACAGATCATCTTCTCCAGCGCAAATGTTAGATTGAACTAGCTTTATTCCATCACGCAGTTACCGAGCCACAGGAGTGTGGTCGAATTAGCTAACACCTAGCACCATACTTTCGCCAAAGGCAACGCTCATAAACCAGCCATTCTTACTTCAAACTTTCAAAACGGCTAAAAGCCAGGATAATCTAAACCTACCTGACTCTTCACTACTGCATCCCCGTCATCCCATTCCCTGTACATACCGGTGTTTCTCGGTGACCGCATCCACCTCAACCTGCATGCCGACAGTGACCTCCCCACCGCTACCTCTCGGAACACACAACATGCCAAAGCACGGCTTAAACCTAATCCCCGGATCGACTCGCCGGTACTTCATCAGCGTATCCCACGGCTGGCGCGCATGCGCTTCCGCCGTCCCCGGGTCCACATTCGGGACGTGGCAGCGCGCACAGCGCGCCACGACATCAAGCGTCGGCGCCGGATCCAGCCGCAGGATGCGCTGAAGTTGCGCAAGCAACGTCCATGTTGGCTGCGACGCCCGCGGTGCCGCGATCCGGATCGTCTTCCAACGGTCCTCGCTCCACGGCTCGTGGCCCTGCACGAGGACATTCGGCCTGAACCGCGTTGCGCCGATCGCGCCCTCGCCCTGCGCCTGCAGCCGCGCGTTCAGCTCCGCGAGACTGGCTTCGCTGCCGATGAGCACGGGCATCACGTCCGCGAAGCAGGTTGAGGCGGCGCGGCCGAGGAGTTCTTTCTTCCCGTTGCCTGTGAGCGCGCGCGGCGAGGGTGAGGTGGGCGGCTTGTAGACGAGGCGGACGTCGGTGCCGAAGAAGGCGTTGAAGGGCGCGGTGAGTGCAGAGGAGTACTCGTGCGAGGGCGTCGTCGTGGTCCAGATGGTTGCCGCGACGACAGTCGTGTTCTCTGCGAGCCAGGCGGCGGTGGGATGGGCGGGGATGGAGAAGGAAATGGGCGCCGCAGGGCTGTCTGCGGAGCCGGGTATAGGGGTAGGCGCTGTAATGGTGAGGGTGTCGGTTTCGGCGTCGTAGGTGGGTCGGATCAGTGTCATTTTCGCGTGCTCGCGGATGGTGAGGAACTTTCGCTCGGGGTATTTCACCCACATCCATTGTCGGTCTAGATCTAGGCCTGTAGGGAGGAGTCGTGCTGAGCGTACGGGGATGCTGTGGCAGGATTTGATCGGATAGATGAATAGCCCGGTTATCTTGGTAGGCGATGGGATTGGAAGGTTGGAGCGGTTACGACTGCGGTTCAAGAGGAAGTAGATTGAGAGTGGGAGAAGCCATATGGCTATGATGATGCCTATTTGAGCCGGATTTGCACGAGCCATTCTCGTGATTGTAGGGAGTATAAAAACTTGTTGAATCGATACGAGATAGAAAGGTGCCGATCCAAACACCAAGAATTAAATTAATGAACGAAGGGATAACGAAGAGGTCAGATGGAGATGGAGGTTAAAAAAAATTGATGACCTTCCGATATCCCGGAAGGGCGTGGTGTGGTGACTCAATGGCTGCCTTGAAATGGCACAATATTGCTTACTGATATGGAGTCAAAACGTGACTCTATAGATGAATTGAGCCTCTTATATTATTTAGCTCAAGCAAAATAGAGGGCTAGGACTGCCAAAACCTCAGCACTACGGATTGGAGATTTATAATATTTTGTAAATTTATGAGGCGAAGAAATATTTGACATGCCGAGAACAGCTTAGTCAACCTAGCATGCATTAGCGAAGTTCCGCGGAACTCAACCCCCCTGGGCGCTTACGCCAGGGGTACGCGTCCAGACAAAGTCGACTGGGCGAAATAGGACAAAGTATTTGGCATTTATATTACCTTTCTATGTCTATCATACACTACGTCAAACCGAAAGGTTTTGCAAAGGGAGTCTGTTTATCAGTCCCGGGTATTATGTCCACCCCCCAACTCCATGACCTATCCGCCGTATCCACCCTAAGAAAGATACTTCCTCGCGACATAGTAGGCTGTATGAGGAGCATAATCTCCATGCAATTATGAACCATGTAATAGTGAAAATACTATAGAGTAAGAGCCTAGCTTAAGCTTTCGCTAGCTTTTAGCCAATAGGGCCTGCCCAGAGTTATGGCTATAAAGGAATCGGCGCCGTCGAATTTTAGGCATCTTTCTATCGCCCATCCTGGGGCCCAGAGCCCCATACTGGATTTATGGGTGCAGTCCGAGGCCCAGACGAGGCGAAGCGGAGGTAGTCTTGTTAATGACTGAAACCGGGGCCAGCCGGCCTGCATCCGTAACGTCATGGCGGTGTTGGCCCGCTTTCGGCTTTTGCGTACCCGCCGCAGTTTTACGAGTTGCAACCTTTTATAGAGCATCGAGGGATTCCAGTGTCTGGTCAGCTCTCGGAGGTGGAGGGGTTGAATGTGTCGTCACTATGTTAAAAATTGCTAGGCGCTCAAACCCAAGCCTCTTCGTTTTGCCAGGAGGTAGAAACCGCGACATGACGCGAAGTATTCTCTGATAATCTTCTAACACCAGGGTGGGAGGACTCTGCATCTTTCGGAGGTGGAGGCGGTGGCTTCCTATGGGGCGGCTCTGGTCTGCTGGGAATAGAGACAGGTTTCGGAGTCTTTCGTTGGAGGTTTGACGGAGAAGAAGTTGCTAGGAATGGAGACACTACTGGCTTTGAGAATCCTATATGAGATTCGAAATGAGGAGGCTCCTCGACGTAGTGATTCGTAGTGTAGTCCATGTATGGTACGACATGAGGAAACGTAACAATGTTTGGGTCGTGTGGGAAACCTTCACTGAATATGCTCTCAGGGCTAAATTCAGTCGGGAGTGGATGTGAACCAGTAGTGTCCATAAAGGTGAAATCTTGGAGGTCATGTTCTGTGGGGGTACTTTTCGAGGCAGACTGCGAAGGAATTCCCCAGGCAGGTTGCTGAAACTCCCGCTGCGGTACAGTGTGCGAAGGCAACACAGTAGTTCCCTTAGACTGGCCCATTGCAACCTCTTGGAAAGACTCTGGGAGGACTTTTGTGTCGGTATGCATGATTTGGATTCCAAGATTTGATGGCACCGGACTACCAAGGTCGTGAAGTTTTTGAATGAGCACGGTGAGGTGTTGACGCGTATTAGTGTCCAAGACGCGCGTGTCCCACTTCTCCTCTAGGGAAAAGCGCAGACTGCGAGACTTCTTCTGGTCCCACGTAAATTTGGGCCACTCTTCAGAGCGCTCACCATATTTGCGAAAAAGGAATGAATGCCACTCGTTGGACAGTTCGGGTTGAAGAAGTAGGCCTAGTATCACGTTTGTAAAGTCCCAATCTGCTTTCGTCTTCCCTTCATCGAAGTGCTGTGCTACATGAGTGCATCTCTCATCCCATGAACCAAGGAGTCGCACACAGAAGCCGCAGCCCCAGGCATCCTTGTGATGCTTAATCTTTTCAGCAGCTATGACGCACGGTGAAGGTATCCGGGAGCTACCGTTTCCCTTCTCCTTTGGCTGTTCGCAGACGTCACAACCGTGGTGTTTGAAGTGGTGTTCTCTAAACCTCTTTCCGGCGTTGAACCATCTTTCGCAATCTGGACATTTCCACATTCTTTCCTGTTCGTGAAACTCTTCTTCGTGCGACTTCCAGTATTGCTTCGACTTCAACTTCACATTGCACTCTGTGCATTCGTATTTATTGCAGGATGTAATGCTGGGTGCTTGAGAGAGGCGTGACGCCGGCGTAGGGCAATTGAAAGAAACATCGGACGCGAAGGATGACCGTGGCTCAGAATAAAGGCTAGGAACTCTGTAGGACGAAGCCCGGCTAGAGAGTGTTGAGAATGTCGCCACGGATGAGCGATCTGTCACTATACACAAAGCGTTAACATGAGCGGGAATAGCAATTGGAGCTAGTAGGCTTACCAGGGTGACGTGCAACTCTTAGCAACTCGAGGATATGCTGGTCGTCAAGGTGTCTCAGTCCGTAAATGTGTCCTATAACCTCTTGTGTGATGGGCGTCTGACTTGATGCAAGGGGAGATGGAGACGCGGCTTCTAGTTCAGGGAGATGGGCGGCAGTCTGGGGCATACGACGAGACCCCGAGAGAGTGCGCTTCGTGCCGTGGTGGAGTTGTGAGGAGGGAGGTGGGTAGAATTGGGGCTGTTCTGACTCCATGTTCATCGAGGTATGCGCGTGGAGGCGGATGTCATTCCGGAGGTCTTGTTGCGAACGGGCCAGAAGAAGTATTGATTCTGGAGGTACGGAATGAAGGTACGTAATGAAGGTGCGTAGAACTAGTTGAAACGATGTTTAGCAGGGCGAGCTGTTCAAGATCCCAGAGCTTTCGGGCGGGCTGGCCTTTGAGCTTGGAGCGTCGAGTGTCGAGGGGCCCGTCTCCAAATCCAAAGAAAATCCCGGCTGTCGGGGCGGGATCTGCTTGTTTTGAGATGCTTCCGTTTCAATCTCTCCCTGGAAAAAGTTCCTTGGCATGCACGTTGTCATCTCGCCCGTGCGCAGGGCTGTGTCCGTAGCCTATTTACTTTAATCTTGTAAGCAGCTCCTGCTGCGTCGCGCGTATATATTTATAGGGAGAAGGATTGCCGCACTTTTTACGTGTTGGTGAATACTCCGAATTGAGCTCGAGCCGATCTTCTCGGCTACATCGTGGATCCCGAATGGCGTTCAGAGCACTTCCGACGGAGCGCGACCGTGTGTTGTTTCTTTTGAGCAACTCTCAGGGGTTACACTTTGAAACGCCACTAGGCTGAAATCGCGCGCACTGTTCTTCTCGCCCAAGTCTAGGCGAGCAGAGCGACTTTTTCAGCTGCCACAGCCTCAGCAGAGCCTCTTCCAAAGTTGCTGCCTCTCTCAGGCCCATAGATTGCGCCTCCGTATGTAGGCTTTTCTTGCCCATTTCTTCCATCTTGAAGCTGGCTGTGCTTCATGTTAAATATGGCTCCCCATCTTCAACGTGCTGAGGCACACTTCGGCGCAATCCTAAGCCCTGAGTGGCCTAGTTCTCTTCTGCCACGAAACTTCTTAAACTCTTCCTCCTTTTCAGGCTGCATGGTCTGCAGAAACACTTCCCTAGTCCGTGAGATATGGGAACTCAATCCGAGCCCACGACGAGATTCTCTTTGTTCTGGCCCACTAGGTGGCTGTACTCGCGACAACTGACAGCGAAAGCTCCGCCTGCCGGGCCGAAGGCTTAAACAAAACGAGCTCGAATTGCGAGCCGGAGAATTGCACCCGTCCATGGCTTTTAAACGCTTCCATAGTGACTCATCGGACGAAGCATGCCAAGCACTAAGTACCTCCAAAGCTCACGTGCTCACGCGTTTCTCATTGGGCTCTCCATCTACACTCTACGCGCGATCGGCGTTTATGGACCTGGTAAATTTTAAACTTTTTTATATTGAACTTGGCAGCCTTTCAAAGGTTGTGGGAATGCTAAATGAATTCGACCTGATTTACAGCCCTAAATGTGTGGACGCCCCTACTACCCATTAAAAGTCGGAAAGGAAACGTCAGCCGGAGATTACTGATTAGTCACTGGTCTTCTAAGCAGCCGTTACCATTTTTAGACTCAAGCAAAAGGGAGACGCTTATTATATTTGAATGTATGCAGAAGACCTCGCGCTTTATTTAATCTTATTATGAGGAGTCATGATTATGTTGGTGGAGGTTAGGAGAAAGTTTTAAACCTGGCCTACTTCTGTTCCTTTTCGGGGGTTGGGTTGCGTCACTTTGACGATGCTAAGAGATAATTATTTTTGGAAAGCGATACTTCACATTAACACCATATTTTAGGGAATTTTCTGACTTCGGTTTAGGAGTTTCCCCCATGCAGCAATTCCACATGCAGTCCGCCCCAGACCTCTTCGTCAGAATTTCGTCAACTTCAAATCTGGAATACCGCCCTTTGATTATTTAAGAGGTGAGGCGGCAATAGTTACTCAAAGACAGAAGAACAACGCCAAGGCACTGGGAAGCCCTTGGTGCGGGCCGGCCCGTTGATAAGACGAACGTCCCCTGCCACATCTACAGCAGCCCGAGTACCATTAAGAGAATAGGCAAATTGTTAAACGTAGAATGCTTCGAGCTTACCGTTATACTCTGATAACGCCATGCTATAAACATACCCAAATCGTTCCTAACCGAGATATTATTCAAATCCTCCATCTCCAAACCCCAAGACACCAAGCACACTCCTGCTACTCCCTTTCACCACCCTTTTCCGAACCTTCTCCCTTCTCCTCTCCTCAGCCTTCTCAAGTGCTGCCCTCCTCTCTGCCTCTCGGGCCTGATAATGGATATTGCTCTTCCCACTCCCACCCCTCCTCACACCGGTTCCCTCAACAGGCGTAGTCGTCCCCGAACTAGTTATTGAATTTGTTGTTGATGTCTTCGGTGAGAGGTTGGATGTTGCTCTTCGGATCAAGCTTGGCACACGGAAGCCGGGTTGGTGGGAAACAGCGGAAAGGGCGTGGAATGCCAAGGCGCCGGAGGACTCGGCGCTTGAATTGATTGCGAAAGTCTCGCGGGAGAGGCTAAGGCGATCGATGATGGCGCGGTGCGCTGGGGCATGCCTAGCTCCATCGTCTTCGTCCTCACTTTCCGATACCGAGAATTGCGATTCGGGGATCGCGTGCGGTTCGTCAATTAAGAAAGACACAGAGTCGCGAATTTCAGCTAGTGAGACGGGTTTGCGCGCAGTCTCGTTGGTTGTAGTCCTGCGGAGATGGGGAGGAGGGCGATTTTCCTTATCTTGGGAGTTGGTTGAGACGTGCTTGCGTTTGAGTGGATTAGCTTGGGCGACGGTAGCTGTTGTGGTTGCTGCTTGCTGCGAGTCTGGGACAGAGACGGATTCCGTGGACTCAGAACCCTCAACTTCGAACTGGAAGTCGGGAGCGCCGAGGAACTCGAGATCAGGATCATTATCCCGATCTTCGATTGCACGGAGAAAGGCAGATTTCTTTGGGTTTTGGGCTACATCAAGAATTGTCAGTGAATGAACTTCCGATAGCGTGTAGGGTAATACTGTGTGAGCATACCAATTTTTCCAATGTTTTCATCTTCAAGGAGTGCTTTCCTCATCTTCGCAAACTCCCTCTGCTTCCTCCTTCGCCTCTGTTCAGCATTATCATCAGAATCAGAAAGCTCAAAATCGTTGCCGCGTTTACGACGTAAGCCACCGTTTGTTATATCTTTATACAGCTTGTCAATGCGCTTCTCGTCATCTGCACGCTCTTTGTCTCTGTAGTTGAAAATTTATATCAGTATAGGAATCTTCACATGATCGTATAACATGGAGATTACTTACGCATAGAATGCCGCAATCTTCCTTTCGTCCACATGGACCTCACCCTCATCTATCATCTTCGCAACTTCCTCGTCTAGTTCACCACCACTTTCGTCATCGCTCTGTCCTCCCAGTCCCGCATATTCGTCTTCGGACTCCTCTGCCTGTTCTTCAACCATACCCTTGGCCTCACTCTTCTTCTTGTCAAAATTATCAACGAGTGGAGGTTCCCTTGCCGCTTTACGCATGACGTCGAAGGCATTGATAGAGATCTCAAACTCATCATCTCCGCCAGAATCAAGAGATGGAGCTGCTTCATCTTCGTCAACATCTGAGAGAGCAGGGATGGCCTCCTTGCGGCGAAGGAGCCTACCCCTCTTCTTGGCGATTGGAGATTCAGTAACGGCCATGATGACGGTATCAATGGTGGATGGAGGTGCAACAAGTCCAGCCGGGGATCGAGATAGCTCAAAGCCTACATCCTGGGTAGGTTCCGGAATGTCTGAGAGCTGGGTATGGGAGAATGTAGTCTGGGACTGTGACTTAAATTGGCTTAAGTCTAGGCTGATTAGTGGTTCTGGGGCCGTCGTAGACTCATCCTTCTGCTGAGACGTGCTGACTTGGCTATTCGGGACAACAAAATCCTGTGATGTGTTGGCAATTATGGTGTCAAAGTCAGGAAGAGTAGCCATAGGAACATTCCGGAGGAATGTAAGTGAGTCCTGTTCTGAATCATCATTGAGACCGCCAGCACTCTGGGATTGCGACCGCAAATTCGCCATGGTGCCAGCAAACATTTGTGTGAGTCCCAAGGAGGTCGCATTGGCGTTGTCGAATCCAAAGGCAGCCATGCCGTCGTCCTGTGTAGATTGGGATGGCTTAGATTTCTGAGAATCATCATCACTGTCATCCTCGTCTATGACATGTCTATGTCGATTTAAGGCGTGTTGTCTCACAGGGACAGGTATAGTTTCTTCATCTGATACCTCCTCATTGGCATTTCGATTGTCTTGCTCGGAATCTTCCTCGCCATCTTCTTCGGCTTCGCGGTTGAAGAGCCCGCCAAACTCCATGTTTTCGTTGGCGTCTTCATCTTCGTCCACACTCTCTTCATCGCTGCCTTCTCCCTCGAGTTCCTCTGTCACTTGCACTTCCTCTTCAGATCCAGAGAGCTCAACACCACCATCATCCTCTATCTCTTCATCACTACTTCCTTCCCAATCACCGTCCTCTTCATCTTCGCTGTCCATGAAACTTTGCTCAGCGTCCCCCTTTCCATCTTTCTTTGCATCATCCTTTTCCTTTTTAGCAAGCTCCGTCGCTTCCTTTCGTGCTTTCTCAAGTAAGTTCTCTAGCTCAAGCTGATCCTTCTCCCTTTCCTCTTCCGTTAGGATGAGTACTCCTCTAGCTCTGAGTTCGTTTAATTTCTCTTCTCTCTCCATTTGGGCTTGTTGGCGAGCGCGACGTTGTAGAGAAGCTTGAAGCTCAACTGGATTCATAGATGTGCGGCCATTCTGCCTCTGTTTTCTAGGAGAGGTCAAATGAGCCAAGGCACGTAGGGTGAGAAGAGACCGAGAGTCCTTATTTTTCTCTTTAGGGAGGTGATCAAAGACAGGGAACCTGCTTTTTGTTTTGACAATTTGAAGATCTTCGTCAGAGTCGAGGTCGATCTCTTTAGAAAGCGACTTGTTTGGTAATTCTACTCGAACATTTCGAGCAAAAACTGACCTCGTAGTCTGCACAACTCGCGGGTTGATTGGAATGTGCTGTGACTCGACGGCACGCCCCTTTCCTTTGTCAACCCTCTTGATAAATTCATCTTGGATTTCACCCAAAGTGGGGAGCTCTTCGTTAATGTCGATATTCCCAGCAGCTGCTGGTAGAGCAGCAGAGCCTTCGATCTCTTTTACAGAATGCTCGTCCTGACTAGGGGGGCTGGTGGGTGGAGTGTCGTGCTCATGCTGTCCTTCAACATCCGACGATGCTAGCACAGAGCTTGCATTGTTTTCCTGAACTCTTTCAGGGCAAATTACAACATCTGCATTTTCTTGTCTAAAGTTAAAGCGCGCAAACAAATCCTTCGTCGTAATTTTCTTCTTTGTCTTGACCTGATGAGCTAGTTGCATGTTTCGATTCATTCGCTGGGTTTCCCGGCTTAGTTCCTCCAGGGCCTTCTTACTTGCCTTGCGTGTAGGCCGTGCTTGCTGTGTAAGACGTCTTCCAGCTTCTCCATCCTCATCGCTATCTGAATCCACCAGCTTGGAGCGACGGGACCGAGCCGATAATGCTTCTAGCTTTAACTTTTCCTCTTCCTTCTTGCGGCTTTCCTCTTCCTGTGCTTTCCGCTCTGCTCGCTTACGTGCTACAAGCTCCTGAAAGCGAGCATTATGTACCGGGTTGAGTAAGGCGTCTGAATCTGAATCTGCAGCGGTCGTTTGTTTTAAGGGATTAAGTTTGGTAGGGGAGGTGGCGCGAGGCGAGACGAATAGGCCGGGTGACGAGCCCTGTGAAGGTGGTGTAGAAGATGGCGAAGTTCGCGGTGTGGGACTTTTTGATTCCCTCTTTGCTCGCCTGCGGAATCTGCTTGCCTGGATAGGGAACTCTTCCTCTCCGCTAGTGACTTTGTCTAAGCCATAATCATTTTGTGCCAACTTATCCTCCGATTTTTGCTTTCCTTTTCTAGACAGCAATTGTCTCCTGATTCTAGTATACGCGTCTTCGCCATCGGCTCCAGGAGCTTCTCGTGCACCCTGTACTAAAAGACGCGCTGCCATTTTCCCTCGTGGCACCTGCACCGGCGTATCTTCATCGTCAGCGTCCGAATTATTGTCAACACTGTTCATGGGCAATGCATTGAAAACATTCTTTGTAGAAACTGGCACCGGTTTAGAGGTTTTAGAGAGAGAAATCAACATGTTCTCGTCCTCTGAATCGTCACCAAATTGGGCAAGAAGAGCTTTCACTTTGCTCCTTGGTGTGAGCATAGTTGAAGGATCGGGTATGCTTTCCGAGGCCACGGACGGGGAGGAAGCGCGACTTAAATCGGCTGGGGAGGAGAGAGCAGGCATCCTGAATTATAGGAGAGACAAGAAAACCGCTCTAATTGAAGGTCCAATTCCGATATAAACTCAAGTTCATAGGGCGTTGCGGTGGTGAAATGGAATAAATAATTGACGCGGGGAAAAGAGCTTGAAGGGAAAGAGCTTTGGGAAGCGAGCTCCGCGTCGAACGTGTTCGCGTTTCGGAAGTAGTTTTTCCGATCCAGTTCTATCGCGAGATTTAAACATTAGGAATCAAACGACAACTTCGAGTCACGATAGTACATGCGCACCGACTCTCTAGAAACTTACGGCTATCGAGTAGGCGTTCTAATATCACTTAGTTAGTAATATCAGTATAGCGACGATGCAACATGTCCGGTTCAGGAGGGTTTACCATCAAACACCACATCACCCAGCACGAACACCATAGGCTAGATTTTAAAATAACTATATTACCCCTTCCCACAATCCCAACCACACAACCAACAAGAGAGGCCGACAGTCAGGCATATGGCGGGTGCGCTGGCCCTCCCGGTTAGAGCTCGACCGCCTCAATCCAGGAGGCCACCCAGCGCCTAGGTGACGATGTGCAATGTCACCGGCGCAAAGGGGCCTCAACCAGGCGCTCTTAACAGGAGCTCTCCCTCAGGCTCGTCAACACCGCTTGCCTTGCCACATCATAAGGCTTCGTGAAGACTTCGTTAGCGCGCAGAAAGGAATTGTGGGAAGGGGACTACAAAACGATTCAGGGATGGACAAAGGAAGAGAAAAGCCCGCAATTCAGAGACACAAAAACTCCGCAAGTATTTCCTCATTGCTGGGGAACCTCAGTTCACAAATTGAACACGCTTTGCAGCTGGCCCTGAGGCCCCACCCCCCTCCCCCAGCCACGCCTCCGCCGCCGTTCTCTTCCTCCTCCGAATCGACCCACTCACCTCGTTATACTCGACAAGGTGAGTGGGCCGGACGTTAGCAAAGCACCTCGGTGTCCTACTGTTGTGGAATTGAAAAGGTACGCCCTCCTCGAGGGCCTTCCAGCCACCTGGGAGATGTCAGCATTGTTCAGAATAGTAGGGAAGAGAATCACTAACCGTCTCCTGAACGTCCTCTACGGGGCCTTGGGACCCTCTCCCTGTCCCTATCCACAGTCCATTCGCCGGCATAAGTGCCTTCAAGTTGCCTCTTGCGCCTTGCCACATCTCTGTTGTCTGGATAGTCGATGGTATCTCGTGCCATGGGCTTCAAGCCCGGTTTCTCGCAGATCTTTGCTGCGGCGTAGAGTTCCTTAGGGGGTGTTAAAAACTTCGCAAGGGGGGACTCCATAAGCTCGCCCAGAGAGGCCCCGGCAACCTCAGGGCAATCACCGAAACGAAGTCGGTTGGCTTCTGGACGAGGGTATGGAGCGCCCCACGTGTTCTGTAGGACTTTTGGTGCTGATTGAGGCTCTGGTCTTTCATTGACGGTGATAAAATTATCCAGACTCATGTCATATTTGCCCATCTCCAATCTCACTCTGGCTTGGCGCGCCTCCTCATCTTCTGGGCGAGGCGGCCTGTCCAGCAGCGCATGAAATCCCCGTTTCTCTTTAAAGATCGGGTCGTTTTTGCCGGTTCTCTCCTCTTCGGTCAGCTTGATTGATAGTGTCATGTAACTATTATCGTCCTCGGGCTCACTCCTGTGAGATTTCTTGGCATCTTTCGAACCTTGGCCCTGGGCTTTTGTGATGCTCCCAGTCTTAGCCTTAGTCTCTGGCTTTTGGTTTGGACGACGAGAGCCTGCTCGCTTGTTTGGTGCAGCGGCAGAAACTTTCTGGACCCTGGCGGTGTTGTTGACTACACGTCCCGAGCGAGTACGTATCTGAGGTAGGCCACTAATTGCTGAGACAGTTGGTTGAGCAGGAATTGTCGGGACGGTGGACGGTGCTGGTTGGATGATGAAAGGCGTTGCGATATCTACAGTTCAATGAGCGCTTGCAACTAATGCGCTTGAGTTCTACTTACCTTCTGGTTTACTCATCTCCGAATCGTTATCATGCTCGAACTGACCGGCCTCCGCTTTTTTGGAAGTTTCATCGTCAGGAGTGACAGTAGTGGTCGTCGTGGCCGGAGTGACTACTGGTGGTGCAGGGACTGCTTGAGTAGCTGGTACTGCAGGGACTTGTTGAAAAGCTGGCGCTGTAGGGGCTGCTTGACCAGCTGGGGCTGGAGGGGGTGTAAGAGTGGTTGGATGTGCTGTAGCTGCAACAGGAGCTTTATTTTGAGCAACGACCATAGTGATAGCGGCAGCCGGAGCCGGGGTTAACAAGTTGACCGGGATAGGCACCACAGCAGCGTAAGCTGGCTGAGCAATGTTGCTACCCGGATTGCGAAGATGAACGCCATTGGCTTTAGTGTAATACATATTCTGCGGGATCGGTGCGCTGACGTTTATGCCATGAATCTGACGGAATAGTTGGACATCGGCCAGGCCAGCAGATCCAGAATTGATGCCGCGAGAGCACCTCACTTGGAGCGAGCCAAACTTGGTGCGTTCAGGAAAATGTGCAAAGACTTCATCCCAGGTCATATTTGGCTGAGCTCTGAGTCTCAAGATGAATTCATCTTCAGCGACAGTGAAAGGCTCATTGCGACCACCAGCGGCCTGAGTAACAATTAGACCAGCTCTGGCAGGATCTGCCATGTGAATGAGAGCTTCAGTCATACGCTTGTTGTAGCCGGGAATAAGAGCAATAGCCTGACGTCCAGCACCAGCATGGGAAGCTTTGGGAGACATTTTCGATGATTTACGGTACGTAGCGGTTCTGTGAAAGAAGGATTTTGGGCGAAGCAGCTTAGACAAACAGCTACCTTTAAGCAAGAAATTCGGCAGAAAATGGATTTGCTATCAAGGAGCTGAGACAGAAGATCCAATTGAGAGAAAAGGCTTGAGAGGGATATCTGGCCGTGAATAACGAGTATCTGTAGAAGACTGGCTACAAATAAGGAGTTTAATTAAAATATTTGGTTGTAAATTTGTTCTTGAGGATATTGAGAGAAAAGGAAGAAGGCGGCGGCAGGCTGAGCGATCGTATTGTTCTATTCACCTATTGTTGTCTGACCCACTGACGTGTTATCATGTGAATGACATGTATTTTATGTGAAGTAGATGCCTTTTGCGGTAAATCGATAAAATTACAGTGGGGATTTGTTGACCTCCATGCGCGTCATAATCAGACTTGGTTTATACAAATTAGATAAAGCACTCTACAGAATAGTAAGAAGACTAATTCTAAGGTGTATTGAGAAGACTGTTTGCAAAATAGAGTAGTGACCGTTCCCCGAATACCTTAGGATGCTACAGCTAAGTGAACTGCTTAAGATGAGCACGAAATGGCTCCTGCATTGTTGGAAAATAGATGGGAAAGGTGAGATCTAAATACCCTACGAGAAATACTCTTACAACGCCAACCAACCTGTATGGGTTTTCTGTTCCCCCAGTTACACCGACTTTTTACAAAGAGATGATCGTGTCCTATTACAATCGACTTTTACATTGATTTTACAAAATGCTATAATCTCTCGCTGATCCAGATTGCGGTTCTGCAACTACTTCGAATAACGTTCGTGAGCAATTCGTATGGCTCAGCGGATTTCGCATCGTTAACGACAGCATGATCGAGATGTTCCAGCTCTTCGTCTCTGATTCGTCGCAAATTCTGGAGAAGGTCTTTCATCTCTTCACCAACTTCTTCCCCTCTCGCCTCCAGCTTCTCTGCCCAGTCTAACAGCACCCGAATCTGTTCATTGTAATGACCACCAATCTCCGTTTCGACAGCCTCCGTACAAGCCATGGCGGCTTCTCTCCCCATGACGGCGGTCGACCAACCCAAGGCAGTGGCAGCAGCTTTCCAAACAGGGTACATCAACGTTGGACGGATGCGGTGCTTAGCTATTAGATGATTGAAAGTTTTAAAGTGACCTTCCTCCTGGTCATACATGTGCTTCATTAAAGGTCGAAGTTGGGGATGGGATCTGATAAGCGGAGGGGTCTGTGCGGTGTATATCAAAACCGCAGCGAGCTCTCCGGCTTGATTGACGCGCAACTATACGATATTAGCTAATTCTTCTATGATATATACAATTTATTACATGACGCATACAGCACTATCAAGGAAATACTGCTGTTCTTGGCTGAGCGGTCGTTTTTGCGGAGGTTTGTTTATTTCCACATTCTTTGATTCTGACTCTGCCTCAATTGAGGCTGCGGCGGTCGCGATAGGCACTTTTCCCACACTTCGCCTCCATGATCCTAGACTTGGGGCAAGAAAGTCGTACACGGGCAAATTCAAACATCTCGGAGAGCAGCGGACAGATCTAGCAGAGACTAAGGCCAGGGACATTTTGTTTATTGACGCACAGAAGCAGAGAAAAGCGAGAAGCAAAGAAGAATATTCACACAGCCCGACCCATTTGATGGTGAAAGAAAGAGAGAAAATGATGTTGAGAGAGTGTGATGCAGTCAATATCTCAGGCCATCGACATTTAACGGAGACCTTCTCAGCTTTGTGATTTGCCAGGGGCACGGATACATAACGGGCCGACGGACTTGGCACCGAGAGTTCAAGAATGGCACTCAACGCTCATCACTTTGCTCTCCCATTCACCACACTGGTCAGCCACTCTTACCACACCGACTTCATAATCTCGCCCACCTCCGTTGCTAGATATTCCTCATTATCATTACAGCATCTTTCGAATACTCCAAGAAGAAAGATTCTCATAATGTCTGACGACGAGCTCGACGCTGAGCTCCTTGCCTTCGCAGGAGATGAAGAGGAGGAAGGAGAAGCGTAAGCCTTGTCCCGGCCGCACCTGTAACATCTCCATCGCGTCACCGTCTTCATGCAGTGGGAGCGTAGGTTCTCTTTCGTGGTCACGATTGCTGACCAGGCTCAGCTCCTCCGTAGCGCCGTCACCGAACTCCCTAGGCTCAGGTGCTATGTCTGAGTCCGATTCTGACCGAGACGACCGAGACGACCACGGCGATGGTGTCCTTTATCCACTTGAGGGCAAGTACATCGATGAGAAAGACAAAGCCAATATCATGGCCATGTCTCAGCTAGAGCGCGAGAAGATCCTTGGCGAGCGTGCTGAAGAGGTAGAAAGCAAGAAATTCAGCGCTGAACTCATCCGCCGAAATAAACAATCAGAGCGGGAAACCTTAAAGATCGCCGAGAAGAAGAAGCGCAAGGCCAGCACCGCGGATCTCGAAGACAACCAGCGAAAAAGTAGCAGACAGAAGATTAAAACTAGCGAACCTCTAGAAGCATATAAAAGAGAACGAGCGGAACGTGGTCAACTTCGCAAGAGACAGAATGACCGCAGAGAACGTGAACGGAGGTCACTGTCTCACGATAAGGTTGGTTCCGATGTAGATGCGGAGGGTGAAAGTGAGGCCGAGTCGCATGATGGTGCGAAGAAAACACTGCCCGTCCACGAAGAACCTACGGCAGTGCTCCGTGACTTCGAACGGATCAGAATTGGCAGGACTGGCCTTGCGGATGTTTGCTTCTATCCAGGGTTCGAGAAGGCTGTCAATAGCGCCTTCGTTCGCGTCGGAACCGGTGTTGATCACCATACAGGCAGGACTCTGTACAAAATGGCACAAGTTAAGGGTAAGTACTTCACAGGCGGAGATATTGTACACTATCTTACACAACATCCAGGTTTTACCGAAGGAAAGCCATACCAGATAGAAGATAGCAAGGAAAGGAAATACTGGACAGACCAGTACGTCATAGCCCAGCACGGCAATGTACAAAAGGAATGGCCATTTACATATTGCTCGAATTCGAGGTTCACCGAGGTTTGTCATCAACTAATAAACATTCAATGGAAAGCTTCATATGCTAATAGTTTTGCTAGGCCGATTGTGAAACGTTTAAGAAGGCTCTAGCCGCCAACAACCTCAAACTTCACAAACGCCCCTTTCTCTTAGAGAAGAATAACGATCTCAACAATCTCCTGGAACGCCGCTGGACCGACGCAGATATACAGAAGAAGATTGACCGCCAAAATAAGTTTGCACACTTAGATCATCCAACTATCACCGTGAACACAGCTCCCAAGACCGACCAATCTGCACGCTTAGATTTAGTCAACAAAGCAAACCGCAAAGCAAACTCAGAACAGATCCGCAAGGCGCTCATTGAAGAACGACGCGCCCAGCTACGAGAGCGCGAGGCCAGGGAAAGGAAGCGCAAGCAAAAGGAGGAGGAAGAGAAGGCGAAGCTCCTGAAGCCTCCAAGGTCGAACCTCGACGACCTCTTTGACGGAAGCGATCGCAGCCGGTCAGGCACGCCATCCGCTGTAAACAAGGGGTCTGGCAAGAACACGCCAATTGGAAAATCGGAGAAGAAGGGCGGGATCCCTACATTCAAGAAACGGAACATGGACGACGACATCATCTCATCTATGGACTTGGGCATCGAAATCGACATCTAGACCCTGCAGACACATGGCCAGATGATTTACCTTTTATTCACAGTTGGGATTGGATTTGACAGGTCACGGCGCTCGCGTGGATGATGGTGCATTTTTAGGTTAGGCAGGCATTATCATAGCGCTTTACGATAGGCTTCTTCTTAAATAGCGCATTCTGATGTTACGTCAATGAAAAGCTGTAAAAATTTAATATGCGTTGCTTTATACTTTTGGGATTTCCATTCAGTAGACGTGAATTCGAGGCACTTTTAGTTTCCGACTTAAAGAACCTACACTCTATACTTGATCTTATGGGCTATTTATGAATCTTCTAGCTTTACTATCAATTACACCTCTGCTAATCCATTAAGAACTTCGTTTGTTTCAGTAACGCAAGTAAATAAAAATGCATCTTCCAATTCATTGGTTTCGTCCCAAGGTCTTCTCAAATCTAACTGAGAAACAGGCCCAGCTTCCTCAAACCGAAGCTAAGCTCCCCACATCCCCGTAAAGCCTCCACATACCTGTAAAATTTGGCTGCTCAACGGTTATAGAATCAAAATTTATAGGTATCCATTGTTCGACCAATTCACCACTCCACAGGCAAAATTACGCCGCAAGAGCACATCACGCCACACTACGTCACACTCTCGTCACTCTCATCACTCGTCCTCCCCAACAACCCCGTGCTTTCCTCATCCACACTCCCCCTCTCAGTTCTGATCCCCCTCCTCCAGCTCCAGCTCCAGCTCCAGCCACCGCTCGACCTCGCCTTTATCCTCCGCGTAGCCTTAAACCCCCAATGCCATACCAAACCCGCGACGAACCCCACTGCATCGTTCCGGAACGCAAGCAACACCGCCACCGTCACCAGCATCACCATCCAACGCTCTTTCCGCTCACGCTCGTCCAGCACCCGCAGCTTGTGCCTGCCGAATGCCTCGCCCTCGCCGTCGCGCAGGTCGCGCGCGTCCGTGTTCACGCTCTCGCCGACCCGCGCCAGCTCCACGCCAGCAGCAAGGACGAGCACGCCCAATAGTCCGCGGGGAAAGCCGGCGAGAGCTTGCACCACGCGGCCGGGCCCGAACAGTGCGGCGATCCCCAGGCCGGCCTTCGCCGCGCCGAGGATGATAATGCTAGATCCGCTGCGCGCGCCAAAACGGTATTGCGCAGCCAGTCCGCCAGAACCGTGGCAGGCGGGCATGGCGCCGAACCAGCAACCCAGCAGGTTCATCCCAGCGACGGAGAGGCCGAGAGACGTGACTGTGGGTGCGGCAGGGTGGGGAGGCGAGGGGAAAAGATCAGACGCCAGAGCAGCGGCGGCGATAACGGAGTTGAGAAGGGTGAGGGGCAGTTGGCCTAGCGAGGCCGTCGTCGCGGCGTCCCAGAAAGTTGATGGTGGTGGGAGCAGAATTGGGATTGTCGGGCCAATTGGCACGGGCGGAGTACGGTAAGGCGAAAAGGTGGAGAGAAGGACGCCGACCACGAAGACGAGGAGGGCGTAGGGAAGTCGCGGGAAAGGTAATGTCAACAGAAGCAGCGCACCAGCGCCCAGCGTCCACAGCAGGTTATCACCCCACCATTCACCAGTCCAGCTTAGCGGCGTGAGGAGCGATGAGCCGGCGCTGAGGCAGAGGCTCAGGCCAGCGCCCATTTGGATGCCTTTGACCACAGGCACTGGGGTTACTTTGCTAGCCCAGCTTATCATGCCTGTTATACTCATGATACCAACGAGGGCGGCGACAACGATGCCTGCGGCTGCAGTCGTATTGAGGGAGAAGTTCCTTGCTATGGCAACAGCTGCGATAGCTTTCATGGGCTGGACAGGGAGCGGGATGCCGAAGCCGATGCCGGTGAGGATATTGGCAGCGCCAGTAAATAGGAGGGTCGAGGGGAGGGAGATAGAGTTCTGGATAGTGAGGGCGGTCATTAAGGGTAGGAGGGTTCCAAGGTCTCCTAGAGAGCCAGAGAGTTCAGCAAGAGGTTGGGTGCGAAGAGTACGGAGATTATGGCGGGTGGTTTGGCGGAGGTGGGAGAGGAAAGAGCGGGATTTTATTTGCGAAGCCATGGTGTTTTTAGTGAGGACTAGAATTTGAGACACTGCGCAGGGTTATAAGGATTGTATTCGGATCATCATAGTTAAGAACAAGGTATCATGCTTAGAGGAAGAGGAAGAGAAAGCGATGATGTTGGAGATGAAGATGGAGTTCGTGGGGGACCCTGTTCCACGAAGCTGTCAGCAGGGAGCTTGCGTAATTCCAGAAACTCTTGGCAATCATGGCGTAGCATGCTAGCTGCATTCGTTACGACACTCTATCAGGAATATGTCCACTGGAGGAAATTTATTCACCCATTAAGAACAGTGGGTGTTCAGCATAATCATTATGGACTCTCGAGGTGATTATCTTTTAGCTCCTTCGTGTTCTCCGCAATCGTCTCATCCCAGGCCATCATGCGTTCATCAAGCCTTCCTCGCACTCCCATTACCACGTAAACCATCACCACCAATGCTTTGGATCTAACATCTTCACAATTGCCATTGCCGTTGCATTGTGCATTGGAAATGTTGGGTGCAAGCTATTGAGCCAGAAGTATTCGTTCACTGGTATACCGCAGCTAGCGTTGAAAGTATACCAAGTTGGTGTGCCACTATAATTTGTAAGCTAAACTTCACTTTTGCAGTTAAACAGAAGTCCTAATTCGGCATACTTTGCATATACGTCACAATACGCAGTCGTGTTTTTATATCCCTTCGTTTGCGGATAAGAACCTGGCCAGTTGAGCACGTTGTTGAATACATCATACGTGTCGTGAACCCAGAGAGTAACATCAGTGTGTTCGCGACGGAGGGAATTGGCAAGATTGACAATGCGCGAGTTGAAGTCGAAGATCGCGCTCTTTTCGAGTTGCTGTGACGAGGTACCGGCGGCGATGGTGAGGGGCGAGCGCCAAACCGGAGGAACAGTCAAGAATAAGAAGTTGCGGGCTCCAGATTGATAGAGCTTACGTTGTATAGTTAGCCTTGAAACATATACTATGAATGCAAAATAATTACCTGCTCGACTAAACCACTATATTCCTTGAAAATGGCTGGATAGAGCGATGCATTCTGTGCAGAGTACGAGTTACCGACGTCGTTGATGCCAATAAAGACAGAGAATAACGAGTCCTTCGAAGACCAAGGGGCAAATGCGGGCTTTGAGCCGTAGGTTGGTAGGTATTCATCTTGAATTTGCTGTTTAAGAGATAAAACGGTAGGCAGGTAAGGCTTAACTAGTGCGCTGTCCACTGTCGCACCACCGTATGCTAGGTTGTAAGTCTGAACATAGGTAGCATTGTATGTGGTTGTTAGAAAGTCAACCCAATTGGGGCCACTGTATCGAAGTCAGAAACATATGGGCCTAGGAATGAAGACTCTATACGTGCTTGGAAGATGTGTAGCCTCTGAGTGAAAACCGTTAACATTGATTCGAATATTGATCGGAGACTCGACTTACGGATAGGCTGGATTTCCTAGCGGATTGGCTGGGTTTGGCTGGGTAAGAGTATCATTGAAGGACGTTGACGTGTACGAATCCCCGCTGAAGAATCATTAGTAGGCCTAGAGTAGAATGCTCACTAGGATCCTGCCTACAAGACAAACATGTATTTGACTCCCTTCCAACCTGGCCACACTGGCTTAGGTGTGCTAGGCCAGGGATGTGCTTCCGTGAATGTCAGGAACGACAGGGCGGTCGCGGCAATAGTAATTGATCCTCTCATCTTGGGTACGGTGGGGGTTCACAAAACCCGGCGGGCTATGAGGTAGAGTACCTAAGCGCAGGAATGGCGAGAGCAGATACGCTCCAAAGGGGGAAATCGAAACGTTTAAAACCACTCATTTTCATTTCAGGGCTCCGGGATGAATGATGCACTAGAGCCGGGGTAAACCTGGGAAATTGATTATTATGGAAATGAAAGTACCGAAACGTCCTACACGTTGCAATGAGTTTAAACGATATGTTGTTCAAAACCCAGATACGATCGCCTCCGTACCTGGTTCTTTGACGTTATGTGATCGCCGGAGCATGTGGGGAATCTTTGCGAACCTGGGTCTCATCGCGCTCCGCGCTCAAAACAGCAAAGTTTAGCCTCATGATCCCAGTTATTCCAACCAGACTCCCCTGTTCAAAAGGAACGCGGAGAATAGTCTATGGTTAATAGAAATTATAGCTTGGATGTGGCGGAGCCAGGAAACCACGCATTGGAATCGAGACTATTGAAAGAACACTAAAACCTTGATCAGAAGCTTCAAGAACGAGCTAGGAGCTTGAGATACAGCTTAAGCTGGTTCAGGTACCGGAGGACCCTATAGACCATGTTGATGCAGCTGTCCTAATACCCATACTTCATACGGCCATGTTTAGCCAGCTGCTGATTGGCGGTAAAACTGAAAGACAAACAGCAGGAACAATAATGTATCACGCTCGCAATTTTTGAATAGACTAAGTATTACAATTTTTTTTTAAATTATTAGATCAAGTCGACGTTGAAAAAGAGTTCAGTGATCCAACCGAGGACATTTTGCAGCTAGGGCATGTAATGGTGAAGCCGCACCAGAGAAGTCCCGGGCACATCCCTCCTCTGGTGTCGGCACCGTAGTAGCAGGCTCCAGGGACGCGAAGCCAGAGGCAACAGGCACAGTAGCAGCCGATCTAGTTGAAATAGAAGGAGTCTGACCAGGGCAGTCCGGAGCTAGGGAGCAGGCACAGAGGAACAAGATTGGTGTGGGGCGCCGGCCTCAGCGTCTACTCACATTAGCAATGGTACTCTACAATAGATAATACTCACGACTGCATCTGGCTCCCCGACCAGCTTGCCCGTAAAACTGGCAGCTGGCACAGAAACCTCCCAACAGCCAGTTTCCAGCGCTATCCCGAACAGAGCGACAAGACTAGAAGACACCTTGATCATTCCGATACTAAGAGTATGCCGCATCGCAAGACCGCAAGACCGAAGCGCCGGACACTTGAACCCCTTGTGTACTGGTGCCTTGCCCTTATTCTAACGATTGGATGTTTAAGTTTAAAGCTTATTTAAGTCCTGTGATACATTGCTAGAACGTAATATAGTCATAGTGGCTTATTCTAGGTGGTAAGCTTCAAATTAGTTGAATTCTAAATTTTTTTAGGCGCCAAGCCACTGATCAATCCTAGTCTTTCTGCAAGCGAGAATAATTGACCGTCACTAACCGAGTTATTGTACCATGATTCACGGCTCAGCACCAAAGACGAAGAGTATTAAAGCAGCTCACAAGCCCATTTCGTTAATATCTACATACGCCTCAGGGTAATGCATTAACCTGAAAATTCTCATCGCTAACTACAAACAGTCCCAGACTCAACACTGGAAAGCTAAGTTCCCAGCATCTTCTCTTCGACCGACCTTTGAGAGCATGGCGCTGTCGGAGGATATTCTAAACAGCATCGCAGATCAATGATGAAGACTACGTTAAACCTGCCGTCTCCGATTTGGCTTTGCGTTTACAGTTTGAGCGGCAAGGACTGAGACCTGCGAAGCATCTTCAGTGGCGTCAACGAACAAGACCTGAAGCAACAGTTCCGGATCAGCCACGATATGGCTGAGAAAGAGTGAAAGGGTGACATCCAGACGTCAGTCAAGTTTCCATCTTCGGCCAAATAGCTTCAAAATACTGATGTCTCCAAAGCTGACCTTGAGGGTATCACATTTACGTGACTTTGCGGGAGCGCCCAGTGCTCGGCAGCCGCATGGGACTCCTCCAGCGCATGGACCAGTGATGAGAGCGTCGGCACAAGCAAGAACTGTCACTAAGGTGATGGCCGTGGTGCGAGAGCCGAAAGAGCCTGAGGTCCGAGGTACAACGCGAGACCTAAAAGGAAAAGGAGCCCACCGTCAGCACACGACTAAGCAGAGGGGTAATGGGTTAGCCCAAAATTTTCATCATCGACTGCAAGCAGTCTCAGATCGTAACAAGGCGAACCGAAGTTCCTGGCATCTTCTCCTTAACCTGCCTTTGAAAGTATCGTGTTGCTCTTGTTGAGCGAGAGGTGGCCAGGCACAAGTGGGCCAATGATGAGAGACGGCGCGAGTGTTGTGGCTATGCAATGGCAGGCTGCAATGCAAAAGCCGAGAGTCTGAGGTTCAAGGTATAACGCGAGACCTAAAAGGAAAAGGAACCCACCATCAGCACACAGCTAAGCAGGGGGGTAATGGATCAGCCTAAATTTTTCATCATCGACTGCAAGCAGTCTCAGATCGTAACAAGCGGAACCGGAGTTCCTGGCATCTTCTCCTTAACCTGCCTTTGAAAGTATCGTGCTGCTCTTGTTGAGCGAGAGGTGACCAGGCACAAGCGTGGACCAGTGATGAGGTACGGTGTAAGCGTTGTGCTGTTTGATGGCAGGCTGCAATGCGGAAGCCGAAAGAGTCTGAGGTCTAAGAAGCGTTGAAACGGAGAAGTGTAGAAGAGAACAAGAGCTGGGATGAATAGGTGTGAGTTGTTGAGGCAGATGAGATGGAAGATCAGGACGATGAAAATGAATGAGGGTCAGATTGGTTAAAAGGACAAGAAGACCGCGAGTGTTGTGGCATTTGTTTACTTCAGAATTGGAAGGTAAGCTTGTGCAATGCTCCAATGCTAATATTGCAGGCAGGTGCGCTCCACCCATCGATAAAGAGGTAGGCATTGCTATATCAAGACCTGATATTGAACCAGCAAGGATGCCTCGACCACACTCACCTATGAAGCTTTTTGTTGGCAATGACAAAGGACGCATGGGATGCTCTGCACGTTAATCGCAGGCGCACTTTCCATATAGGGTAGGTACAGATCTCCGAAGCTGCAAGAACTCCTTTTGCCCACGTCACCATATCTTCCTTAGCCGGCAATACCGGATACGTATCGTTGCTACTACTCTCTGATTTAACAATACTTTCACAGAACTGCCTCTAAAAACTGTTTCCGCTTGCTACGATGGCATCAAAGGACCAAATCTCAGTCACTGTACACCCAAATTTTGTTCGGCATACTTAGAACAAGACTAAGAACCCGGGAATAATTTCAGTAATTTGCCGTATCTTAAACAATTTTTCCGCCCTTGCTCCCACCGAGGCAATTAGAAGTTTGGAGAGAGGCAAAGGTATTAGGGAACACAACATATCCGGCCAACGTGAGCCAAGCAAAAAAAGCCGGCGTAGATGTTATATCACCTTTGAGCTTGTTTAGCTTAGACAGACATTATCATGTATGGCGTTTACAGAGCAGGCGCCTTGCACGAAACCTCTTCGTGGTCTCGAGGGCCTGGAGATATTAGGGCAACAGACAGAGCCTCCTGCCGGACTCATGGTGGATGATTATTAGACTCACAGAAATCCTACCTGAATCATTTTTTAGGGTCTTTAATACCTGTGTGTATACAGGTAGGCCCAGAAATGGGCCCTATTTGGAAATAGAATAATCAGGAGGACCATATTTTGCCTCGAAAGGCGCAGAAGTGGCCAACGTGCTGTTATTGGCTGCTTCACTCCCGGGCTAACCCTTTTGTTCTATTCCAGCTGCAGCCTGTCCGCGCGCGTCGTCTGGCCGCTCACGCCGTCTAGCCGCCGGCTTCGATTGGCTGCCTACTTCGTCTATCTGAACGCTTCGTCTGGTCGAGAGATTCGTCTAGCCTAACCCTAGCTGCGGTTTTTCAATGAGAAGGGGAAACAATGATAGGTTTTTCTGGATACGGGATCTAAGAAGATAATTGATGGAAGGGGTTTATTTGAGGGCGGATTTATGAGCATGACAGAGTACATGTGGCGAGTAGGATGCAGGATGGAGCGCTAAAACTGATGGTGATGGGTAAGGGGGTGTGAAGAGGAAGGAGGAGAGTATTAGGCTTGGGCGGAAGCTTTGACGGGAGTCTAGGACGATTTGAATTGGAGCTGAGTTCTTATTCGTAGAGAATATAGCATGAGAGACTTGTCTGTAAGTCATATCATAGCGATTACTACAATGGAAACATCTACTATGTGAGGCATCGAAAGGATGTGCTTCCCCTAGGGGTGTAGGAGTGTTGGGGAAGGGAAGCGGCGCGGCAACGTTTGAAACGGTTGGGCTTCCTTCCTCACAATGCGTATTATGAAATTGGAGCTGGAAGATCTGAGAGGATAAACAATGGTTGTGCTTTTTGATCGGCTCATAGACATCGCCGACCGTCCATTAACCCTCGTGTCTGTTTTTCAAGAGTGAACTTTGATAAATCATAAGATTCTTTCGGCCCATGTCATTGGAAATATTAGTTCGACCCGCACACTTCTTCGCATGCCTCGGTCGCTTTCGAATCCTCCCGTTATTTCAAAAAGATAGAAACATGAAACGTATGTCCATAGACGCGCGCTGATATGGGTTTTTTTACGCACGCCTGTCGACACGCGATGGGAATGAAAGCAATGCGTAGAGAAGTCCGGATGGTATTTGCCCGGAATACGGGCAGCTGGAAGTCGGGCATGTTAGGGTGACCTACCAAAGGTGAAGGCCGGTAGTGTGCGGAAGCTGTCTACAATACAACGTCATACGTCTTTCGAAATTGGCAAAACCTATGCCTCTAATGTATTTTTCTCCCGGTCGGGCCGCCAGGAAGTTTCGGCGGCGGTCATTTCGGCTTTACGCGACGCCACAAGGTTGATGCACCGCCGACGTGCTACGCCAGGCACCAAGAAAGGTGCGCTAAGATAATCTTGGTGGTTGCTGACGAGAGACTCTCCTCGGGATCACTAACCAGTAGCAAAAATAACCCCGTAAGGCTGAAGCGGCAGGGATACGAGCTTGAGGACACTTACCAGCCATTCATGCATCTGCATCGCCGCAATGTCACAAGTTCAAAAAGATAAAACAGCCTACCAGCCATCTTGTACACTTGTCCATCGTGTTACATCCACCCATACGACACGCTTGGAATATCTAAAACCCCCTCGGTAACTTGATAGGGTTGCAAAGAGCGCGTTGTTTGCCTCTGTTTCTCGCGCATCGGTCATTGAAATCGGTCATTGAAACCGCCCGCACCCGAAGCTAAGTGGGTTGCCTTGACTCCCAGGACTTTCTAACAACTACCTGATATTGCCCAAACGCCTTCTGCAAAACGTTGAATAAGTCTGTACCACTGAGATGAGGTCTACCTTAATATAGAATTAAGGCACACGCGGATTCCAAAGACCCTGACTCCCAGGTACATCGGCGGACTCCGCGAACCACCCAATCTCAAGCACCTGCATTCGGAGGCCAAAAATAAGGCTTCTATAGACTCCGAAAGCCTCTAGAATATCCAGACATCCCTCTACCAAACCTTCAATAATCTGTCTTCATGGCGGGAATGGAGCAACTTGAGATTCATAGCAAGGTAATGTTGGGCAGCCTGCATATAGATGCTAATGCTAACACATGGCCTCTAGTCATATCTTGTGCGCTGGGTCAATGTATCTGCCGGACACACAATATCGTGGAGTATACAACCACATAAGAAATCTTTGAACTTCGGCGTCTTCAAGCACCCAGGTGCAAATAGCGGCGTCACACCCAACCTTCCATCATCTGCAACCTTCGAAGCTCCCTCAACGCCAGCATTAGAGGTTCCTACCACGCGGCCACGAGGCTCGTCCAACGCTACATCCCGAAACGATAGAACATGGGTGGTGGAAAAGCTACAAAGCATAGGGCTCAGACCTGTGGCATGGGCGGGGAAATGCGAGGCTGACAAAGTGTCCGTAGGCAAATTCGACGTACCAGAGGGAGAGGGTGGGATGTACGGTCTGGTGTTTGACAACACCTTTTCTAAGCAAGTTTCAAAGACGGCGACATTCGTTTTGATGACGTATCCTACAAATGCCCCTCCAAAATCAGGTCATCATATGCATTATGCCCAAGCCTTCGCAGGAAGTAGTACGGCAAGTTTACCTTCAAAGCCTAGCCCAGGTTTACCCGCATTCAGCGATTCTACCGATTCGTTACCGCAGGAATTATCTTTAGGGAAAAGATTACTTATCGAAACGAGGCCAAAATCAGCACATGTATCATCAGAACCAAGATTTAGTGGAAGTTCTACATTCTATACTGGTATTCTCCAGAAAAAGCGGCGTAAGAGGAACCAGGGTTATGCGCGACGATTCTTTTCTTTAGATTTCACTTCCTTTACATTATCATACTATCGAAACAACCATTCATCAGCACTGCGAGGTGCAATTCCGCTATCGCTGGCAGCAATAGGTGCAAATGAAAAGACAAGAGAAATCTCCGTGGACTCAGGTGCAGAGGTCTGGCATCTGCGGGCGAACAATAAGAAAGACTTTGATATGTGGCGAGATGCTCTAGAAAGAGCCTCTCGGACAGCAGAAAGTCTCGCGTCTCCTACACTCACCATACAAGATAATCAATGGCCAAGCACACCCCATATATTAAACGAAGCGGAGGAACGCGAGTGGGTGAGGGTAGAGGCACTCGTTGGAAGGGTTGCTGGAACAAGAGATGCAGTACGGAGATTGGCACAAGACACAGATCCGAAATATGCTCCAGCTCTTACTGGTCTCGGTATTGCAAAGCTTCATGATAGTGTCTCACCAAGTCCAACCGATTCAGAGCCTACAGAGTACTTTCCGGAAAACGAGAAATATGATAAACTACCATTCTGGAAAAGGAAGGCTAGCAGCTCAGGGGCAAGTCCATCGGGGCTGTTCCGGAGAAGCGTTTCAGCTCAGCTTGCAGTTGCATCTCCATTAACCATACCTCCAGTCCCTCCCTTACCCAATGGAAATATAGTCATACCGAAGAAACAGAGCCGCTCGAGTAGCCACCACCCGCCTCCTGAAGAAGGCGTTCATGACCATTGCATGGCTCTTTTACGCGACCTTGATTCTGTGGTTGAAGAGTTTTCCGCACTGTTAACAGAAAGCCGACAGCGACGTGCTCCTGCGCCTCTGTCAGCCACCTCCCGCAAGAGCATGGATTCACAGTCTTCAGATGAATTCTTCGATGCAAACGACGGTGACACAATACGTTCGCAATTTCTCACAATTCGGCGAGACAGTGAAGAGAGTGAAGAGCGCGATAATGTCTCGGACGGCGAGTCTGAATCCAGCAGTGAAGCAGAAGGCGTCGGTAGCTTTGACCGCAAATTCCGCGAAGGCCAACCATCCCTCTTCCCTACTAAACCAAAGTCCCTCGCACCCCTACCTCTCGACCGAGTGCGTCGTCGAAACACAGTACCTTCAGCGAAAGTCGCTCCACCAAGTCTAATTAGCTTTTTGCGGAAGAATGTCGGCAAAGACCTCTCTACAATCGCTATGCCGGTCTCTGCAAATGAACCCACCTCATTCCTCCAAAGACTTGCTGAGCAGCTTGAATACTCGGAACTGTTAGATGCGGCTGCCAGCGCACCTTCTGAATCTGGCGAACGCCTTGTTCATATAGCTGCTTTCGCAATTTCCGCCTTTTCCAACTCCCGTATCAAAGAGCGTGCAGTCCGTAAACCCTTCAACCCAATGCTCGGAGAGACATTTGAGCTCGTTCGCGAAGACAAAGGCTTCCGCTTCATGGCAGAGAAAGTCTCACACCGACCTGTGCGGATGGCATGCCAGGCAGAATCCCAACACTGGACGTTCCTGCAGTCGCCAATGCCAGTGCAGAAATTCTGGGGCAAGTCTGTTGAGCTAAATACGGATGGCCGCGCCAGGGTATTCCTCTATTCTGTTAACGAGCACTACAGTTGGACTGTCGCAACCAGTTTCCTGCGCAACATCATCGCAGGGGAGAAATACGTCGAGCCAGTTGGTACTATGACGGTGGTCAGCGAGACAACTGGTGCAAAGGCCGTCTGTACGTTCAAAGCTGGCGGCATGTTCGCTGGCCGTAGCGAGGAGGTTAGCGTGCAGATTTTTGACCCACAGGGCGGATTATTACCTCTAGGACTTCAGGGGAAATGGACCTCGGAGCTGAATATGACAAATAACGGACAAGATGTTGGCTGTACTATTTGGAGCGCTGGATCTCTTGTCGATAACCCTACACAGCGATACGGATTCACCGAGTTCGCTGCCTCGCTGAATCAAACTACGGAAATTGAAAAGGGCAAGATCCCCGTGACAGACAGCAGACTGAGACCTGACCAGCGGGCAGCGGAGGAGGGGGACTTAGACCGAGCGGAAGCACTGAAGGCACGATTAGAAGAGCGGCAGAGAGCCAGACGCCGCGTCATGGAGGAGCATGGCGAAGCGTGGTGTCCGCGTTGGTTCGCAAAAGTGGGAGAAGAAGGCGAGGAGATATGGAAATTAAAGAGCGGCAAAGACGGATATTGGGAGGAGAGGTCTAGAGGAGACTTCACCGAGGTTATGGATGTCTTCCAGGTTTAGCCTTGTTTTCTAGTAGGATAGAAGGTATGGTCGCTCGCTTACGTGTCGGGAGGATTTGGTGTTAGAGGTTTTCAACATAGAGCTGGTGGGACTGGTATATCATTAGGAAAAGCTTGTAAGCTGGAAGCTGCGGGATTTGCTATTTTAAACTTTACTGACTATACTCCATAAGCTTTTAAAATACATTAAATCCTTATTATATCTTCCTGTTTGTGATAGGTAATTCATACGATATCTGTACAAGGGCTTAGGCCCCTACTATAAAGATTTATAGTAGCATAAATGCCGACATTTAAGCCGCCACTGGAATGAGCGCTCCGCATTAAATCGGTCGTCTAAGAAGCGCGGAATCGCGGCCAAAAGCCGCACAATTCTTAATATCTACCTTATAGATGCACCTCGACCAAGTCTCCCGACCAATCGTACGTCTGCTAAGATGCGAGAAGTTATTAAGAAGGTCCATCGTGACCCTTCCTAATCAGGAACGCCAAGGAAGCGATTTTGTGGCTTATTGGTGGCGCATTTGTGGCGCAGGGGGGCCAGGAACTTTTGACCGCTGCAGCAAGCCTTCGACACGCCGATCTCGATTTTTTGTTTAGCGTTTGTCTGAGTACGGCGGCTGAGCATGTTTAGCGCAAGAGTGATTTCGCAGTGTTGAGTAAAATTTACTATCTTCTTTCCGACGGTTGGCTGTCCTGGCTGTGCCTTCTGATATACGTCCGTGACTAGATCCCAATTCTCGATTGACGTAACTCGTGACCAGGCTGATACGTCTCTGCTCGGCCCGTAGTGGAATTCGACCTGAGAAAGTCCGTGGATATAATCTTCCAGAAGTCCCATCAGCTAGAATCTTCGTTATTGAACTGTAACTATGATCCATCAAGCGGCCTTTGGATTTGTACCAGTAAATGGCTAGGCGAGGACGAAGAAGAGGAGATCGCGGACGGAGCGTTTGGCGCAGATAATCACTGCTCTCGATGAAACTGCGCGCGGACGGAGGAGGGCCCTCTCCCCGTCTCCAATCGCCAAGCGCAAGCCACCGCTTATGCATGCGGGCTGAATGATGGTATTCGTAGGTGAGATTTGATTGGTAAATGTCCCCTGTCAAGGGCTTGAGTGGCGGGAGTCCGAAGCTTGGAGAATAGCCGAAAGCTTAAGGGCGTGTGCGGTTGCAGTCTGGAGCTTTTTCAATCTGACGTTAATCCGTGCTTTCACCGGCGTCAATTAGGACATAATTACTGGCGCTTAATCTGGTAGTCGTACTCAATCTGAAATAAAGCCGACTGTTCGGTTGATCGTTCTAATAAAAAGGTCTCAGATGGAGCCCAGGATTAGCGACGTCTTCTGCCTGGGCGGATCTGAACGGCGACAGTAAGAATTAATTAAGAAGAGGACATCGTATAGGACCTGCAGCTGCGGTAGTAATACCGTCGTCGGTAAGGGTGGTGGCGGTGGGGGCATGGTGGGCAAACGCACGAGCAGAGCTCCAGATTTGACTTGATCTGGAGAAAAATGCTCCAGATTGATCTGACGCCAAGAGCCTTTGCGCGCTGGTTTGCGTCCAACCGTATCGATAAGGATCTAGCCAATTAGACACTCTCGTTTGAGCTGTATCGCAACGTGATACCGGTGCTTATATGCTTGGCGCCAAGGGTTGGACGCCAGCGTGCGAAGGGATATACGGTAAAGCGTGCGAATTTGACGCGGTTGCCGATCTGAAGGAGCTCCAGATCAGAAAGTCGCCAGATTGACCGAACAGACACCTCCAGATCAGATTGAGGCTCCAGCACTTTGGATACAATAACACTCCCAAAGTCGTGAACGCGCCCAAATACCAATCTTCGAAATCGGCCAAAGATATACAGGTATAAAATAGTCACAAATATACTGGATAAAAATTGGATGATCCAATTCAAGCCGAAAAAGGTAAACTTAGAAAAAATTTCGGTGATTCCGCATGGCTTTGAATATTCATAGCCATGCTATTCCACGCCACAAACACACGTCAAATCAATCTAGCAAGTAAGAATCTCATTCAAATATATTTTCCTTATGCGGTTGAACTTCCCCCGCCGGTCATCACCGTGTATCCTGGCCCGTGCTATTGCTAACCAACTCCTCGAGTAGTTCTGACATTCTATGATATATCTATGTGATCTCAAGGGGTATATGATCAGACTTGGTTAGAACGATGTCGAGGCCTTCCGGATAAGTTAATTAGAAAGTCCATGTATGAAGAAATAAAGTGTGTTTTTCCGGATAACCTGAACCACAAAGAGCGACACCATTGGCGCGAATACCGTATGCTTATGGTAACCATAATACCTCAATAGTCCCTTCAACTGTCGAACTCAATCACAATTCAAGGCCTCACTACTTTCCAAGAAAGGAAAACGCATGGTACTTTTATGATTGATGGCCTAGCGGAGATGGTGATCAACTCGACTCGCACCGAAATAATGCTGTGAAGCACCTTTCTTACTGATAAAATAAACGCCATGCTACCACCAATTGCAGCTCCTTGTGTCGGTTATGTGACCGATGGAAACTCTGATTACGAATACACGCAAGAAGACCTAAAATGCTTTATGCGCCCTTCTATCGCTCATCGGGAGGGCCTGAGAAGATGCCCATTCGTAGCCTGTGGGCCTATGAACAAATCTAGTTAGTCTTCCGTATTATTGAAGTTTCTCTGGGATCTTTCGAATTATGAGGTTGGGGTGTCTCTAACGTACCGCCGGCAATTTCGGTAACACGACGGCTATTGTTGCCAAGAAATTGATCATGAAATACGTCAAGTCGTAATGCGTGTAATGCGTGCTGATCAAAAAGAGAACTATAGGCACGCTCATCAGAAACTTCTTTGCAGGCGTGTATTGATCGCCATTATCAATTTGTTCCCACATGTTCAGGTTGTCATAGGCCCCAGCATTGAAGTCGAAGGGCACTCCACGAACGTAATGAAACATTAAGTAGGAGCCGAACATGTAGGATATGTTTGTAAGGGTCCAGGAAGTCTCTTGTGATACGCCAGGGATGATGTCGAAGAGGATTTTGGCCAAGACAATGAGTACGAAGTGGATGACCCATGCTCCTAAAGGAAACCACGTGTTAGCTTCAGCTTCTAGAAAATCAACTATATCCCAAGTTGTTGTTTACAGCTGCGGAGCTCCTTCGTCAGGAATATACCACATACCTTTAGCATTGACCCAATTCGCGTTCAAGTTTGGCAGAGCAGCCTGGTCATTAATATGTTCCAACGACTCTGGAGGCTCCGTATACATGAGACTACTGGAGCGCCTCCTCCGACCATTCTTGCTATTCAAGACCATGTTGCGCTCCGCGGATGATGCACTTAGATGGGTTGGGTGTGGGTCGCCGGCGAAGGTAAGGTGAGAACGGTTAAGAAGTATTGGGGACAGTTTGGCGGTATTGAGGATGATGCAGGACAGGCCTGAATGATGCTTGGAGGATAGAGAGTAGCGTATAGAAAGACAAGAAAAGTAGACAAATGCTCCTAGAAGTCATGGGACTAGGATTAGTATGGGCAAGCAAGCGCAGCAATAGCTTGGGGGACTTACTGCAAAGGCAAGATTCCGGCTTGTCCGAAGTTCGAGAGTATGGACAAACGAATGGCGAGCTATAGTAAGCCCTAGAATATTATGAAGCCGTACGGAGAACAGCAAAGCTGATAGGGCAAGAAGACAAGTAGTTGGTGTGAGAAAGGCAATGGGCTGGCTAGGTGGACTAGAGATGGCGTACTATGTGTAACATTGACGTTTCCCTGCCTCACGATGCGCTAAACCACCACGCGAACCTCCCTTTACTAGACTGATCCACCCTGCTCATCACTGCAACACCAACACCATTACAACCACCAACATGGCCGACATCAAAGCTCAACGGGAAGGCCAAGCTGTGCCTCCTCCAGAAACCACAGAACCCGCCCCTAAACCGGTCAAAAGATCATGGAGGTTAGCACGCGCCAAGCCAGGCTTGCATTGCATTGCTCAAGCTAACTCGACGGCAGGCGCAAGTATCGCAAGATGAGGGCCGTCTTCGAAGAGAAGATGCATACAAGTAATTCTCTAATTAGAGAAGAGTATAAAGCGGTGGCTCTTGCGCGTCGGTTACAAGAGCAAAATGAGTACGTTTGGTCGCAAACATCACGAGTATTTAATAGCTCACAGAAGCCATCCAGCCAAATACTCGACCTCCTTCTTGTCATCAATGATGCCGCACGCATACCTAGCTATCTGCGCTTTGACCTACGCTCCCCGTCTCCTAGCCAGTCTGCCGTTCCATCTCTTGAACCAGACGATGAGGCCAATTCCGAAGCCATCCAGAATCTCCTTCGAGAAGCGCGCGTTGAGCTAGCTGCCGGACAACTCTCACCCGAAGATTTTGCACAGATGGAAGCAAAACTAAGTACTAAAGCGCCTGCCGTAGGCCCTCGCACCCTCATACATCTCCAAAACAAGACTCCTCATACGTCACAACCCCCCGAGCCGCTCCCCGATGACCTTCAAATCGGTGACAATGCTCCCGGTTATCTCTCGCCCAACCATGAAGAAGAATACCTCCTAGCTGCCGACGCTGCGCTTACCGACCCTTTAGTTTATGACCCATCATCGCGCGATGGCCGTCCGCTTCGCATAGCTACGCAGCCGCTACCTACCGATAAAGAGCTTACACTACGCAACCCAGACAGCGTATATAACTGGTTGCGGAAGCACCAGCCGCAGGTATTTTTACAGGACAAGGACCCGCATCACGAGAATGCGTCCGAGAAATCTAGCGCCCGGCCCGCTGCTGCGCCGCACGGACACCAGGGGCGTGGTGGAGGAAAGCGCCCTTCCGCCGTCTCAACATCAACGCCGGGCCCGAAGATGGAGCAGGATATGCTGGATGATGAGATCGGCTTCATTCCTGAGACAGGAACGGGCAGCGCCAAGGCACGGCGCAACAAGGACGACGAGCCATACAGGCCGAAGGGTGGAAGCAGCCGGCCCGCCAAACGGAAGAGGGAAGACGGAGAAAGTGGGAAGGGAGGAAGGAAAAAGTCACGAGTGAGCGGAGGAGCGGGAGGCAGTGGAGGTGTTAGTTGAGACGTCTAAGACTGAATGTTTCATCGAGGCTTATACTTACTGAATCGCTGTGTTAGATGAGGGAGTTGAGGCTACGGAAGTCGCAAAGAAGACCGGCTTCTGTCGCGCATGTAGCGATGATGAGGTCATGCCAGTACTGTAAATCGCCGGCCTACCGCCTCCATCTGAATGTGCGTTCTACAGGCGGTTCGGGCCGCGACGTAATTGAGGGACCAGTGTAAGGCATCAGAAAGGTACCGGAGCAATGGTAGGGAAAGTAGATACCCACCTCAGTTTAAACCAACCAAATTAGATTAAATTCCATCTGTTCTGCCAATAATACTCTCTCCTTCAGCTAACAGCTCTTTGTCATGGATCCGATCTTCTACACAAAGAAACCCGTCCCTTATTACAACTGCAGACCTTTTGCAGACGACAGCCGAGTGCTGTGTTAGTTGCACAGCATCCTGGCGATCATAAACCTATTAGTATCTGGCATGGAACTGAAATTGCCGTAGATCATTGATGATACGTTAAAGCAACGGAGGCCTGTTTCGTAACATGCGGAACGTTAGGTGCCCTACGTAAACTTTGACCCGAGTTTAAAGGCTTTAACTTAGAGCCTTATATATAGAGTTTAATTAATATATTAATATATATATAGATATAAGGTTTTCTAGTGGGAGACCCCCTAGACCCACCCTCTATAGAGCTTTTACTTAATTTAAAGGTAGTAGTAAGGCTAAGGCGCCTTGGTTACTACTAAGTAATATTATCTTACTAAGAGGATCTATTGCAGTGACCGAGGCGCCCTACTTAAGTTAGGCTTGATTTAGAAGTAATATAGAGTTTAATTGATATCTGTATATATATATATAAGGCTTTCTAGGGAGAGACCCCCCAGACCCCCCCTTATAGAGCTTTTAGAAGTAGTAGTAAAGCTAAGGCGCCTTAGTTACTGCTAGGTAGTATTATCTCATTAAAAGGATCTGCTATAGTGACCGAGGCGTCCTACTTAAGTTAGGCTTAATTTAGAAGTAATATATATATACCTCCGTCGTGTTGCGCTGCGGGGGCTGCTTTGTAGTAAGGGGTAAGCTTTAGGTAGAGGCTTGTGCAGAGCTTTGATAGAGGCTTGTATAGAGCTTTGGTAGAGGCTTGTATAGAGCTTTGTGCAGAGCTACGTGCAGAGCTACGTGCAGGCGTGCGGACGTGCAGACGTTTGTACTGGCGATTAATTGCAGAGACGTTTGTAGAGACGATTGTATGGGCAATTGTATGGACGTTTGATTGATCGTTCGTACGGGCGTTCATGTGGGCGATTGATTGATTGATCAATTGTATGGACGTTTGTAGAGCAGTGCGTAGAGCCGTTCGTACGGGCGTTCAATTGATCGATTGTATGGGTGTTTGATTGATTGATTGATTAATCGTATGGGCGTTTGTATGGGCGTTCGTACGGGCGATCGTGCAGACGTTCGTAGAGCCGTTCGTAGAGCCGCTTGTGTAGACGATTATAGAGCCTTCCTAGTATATCAGTGCTGCGTGTTAGTAGAGCTTTAGAGCTCCGTATCAGGCTTCGAGTAGAGCTTCGAGTAGAGCTTTGAGCTCAAGGGAGAGACCCCCTTGGACCCCCCCCCCTCTACGCACTACGTGCTCTATTCACTGCGTGGGCAGAGGTCTTGCAGAGGCTTTGGTAGAGCTTCTGCAGAGCTTCGTGTAGAGCTTCGTGTAAAGCTTCGTATAGAGCTTCTATAAAGCCACATGCAGGCGTGCAGACGTTTCGTACGGGCGATCGTGCAGACGTTTATAGAGCCGTTCGTAGAGCCGTTCGTAGAGACGATCGTATGGCGACTAATCGTATGGGTGTTCGTACAGCCAATTGTAGAACCTTCCTAGTATATTAGTACTCCGTGTTAATAGAGCTTTAGAGCCCCGTATCAAGCTTTAAGTGGAGCTCTGAGTAGAACTTTGAGCTCAAGGGGGAGACCCCCTTGGACCCCCCCTGCGCACTGCGTGCTCTATTCACTGCATGGGCAGAGCTCTTGCAGAGGCTTCGGTAGAGGCTTTGGTAGAGCTTTTAGTAGAGCTTTTGCAGAGCTTCGTACAGAGGTTCGTGCTGAGCTTTTGTAGAGCTTGTATTTAGGCTTGTTTTTGAAGGCCTTATAAACGGCTTTGTATAGAGCTTTAAGCAGAGCTTTGTATAGGCGTTCGTGCAGGCGTTCGTGCAGGCGTTCGTGTAGGCGTTCGCGTAGGCATTCGTACAGACGTTTGTAGAGACAACCGTAGACGTTCGTACGGACGATTGTATGGGCGATTGTAGACGCTCGTAGAGACGTTTGTGAGACTTCCTAGTATATTAGTGCTGCGTGTTAGTAGAGCTTTGGAGCTCCGTATAGGGCTTCGAGCAGGGCTTCGAGCAGAGCTTCGAGCAGAGCTTCAAGGGGGAGACCCCCTTGGACCCCCCTGCGCACTGCGTGCTCTATTTTACTGCGTGGCTAGTATACTGCGTGGGTAGAGGTGTTGCAAAGCCATTGGTAGAGCTTTTGGTAGAGCTTTTGTAGAGCTTTTGTAGAGCTTTTGTAGAGCTTCGTACGGAGCTTCGCGCAGAGCGTTCTGAAAGTATAGACCACTCGTACCTCATAATATTTTGATGTTCGTCACGTGGATTCTGCCACAAATTACCGCGCGCAAGTTTTTTTCTAACCAATTAGAAGCTGGCTTGGCGGGGGTGTGAAATCTACGGAGGTACAAATAGCGCTAGCAGGGGGTCCTCCCGCTTACCCGAGTAGCACACACAAAACATCGATTTTACACGTCTTGTATCGCGTTCCTTACAATTTTCAGTAAGAATCAATGCCAATTAGCCTTTCACAATGCCAGCTGTACTTAGCACACTCAATCCTCCTTTACAAGAACCTTTAGGGCCGTTGCCTTACCCTCCTATTCGTCGGCCAAGAGCTCCCGACTTAACACGAGACCAAAAACGCGACTGTTAGCTATTACAATCAATCGGGTGGTCTTATTCTCAAATCCACAGGTAACTTGGCTATACTGTTCGTCAAATAGGAGGAGCATGTCGAGAAGGAACTCGAGCAACTTTCATTTCGAAGCCTAGAGCGCGATGCTACTCTATTAGGGTAAGCGGGAGGACCCCCTGCTAGTGCTATTACTTTACTTAACTGCAGGACACCTGAAAGTATAGACCACTCGTACCCCGGGTCAGTTAAGATTTCGGCTATTCTCCGGGCTTCAGACTCCCGCCACTCAAGCCCTTGACAAAAATTTCTCTTAACCCCAGGGGATATTTACCAATCAAATCTCACCTACGAAGACAATCATTCAGTCCGCATGCATAAGCGGTGGCTTGCGCTTGGCGATTGGAGACGGGGAGAGGGCCCTCCTCCGCCCGCGCGCAGTTTCATCGAGAGTAGTGGGGGTGCCAGCTTGTCTACGCCAAACGTTCCGTCCGCGATCTCCTCTTCTTCGTCCTCGCCTAGCCCTTTACAGGTACGTTTCAACAAATCCAAAGGTCGCTTGATGGATCATAGTTACAGTTCAATAACGAAAAAACAAGTTAGATATCTGAGCAAGCTCGGTGATTATGTGCGGATAATTAAGCACATGCCCTTACTTCTTGAGAAGGCTGGTAAAGCGAAGATTACTATTGAGCAGGTAATAGCTTAATACACACCCCCCACCCCCTATAGCTAATCACTAGTAGGTGCGACCTCCAGTAGCGAAACTTGTTGAAGTCATCTCGAGTTCTCTTGAGGTCCTTAACCTCCATGCGGTCAAATTGTCCCCGATGGAGTTACGTCAATCGAGAATTGGGATCTAGTCGCGGACTGTAAGGCTATTACCCAGGTGTACGGTAGGGAGCAGGCAAGCCGAGCATGAGCCACAAGGAAAGTCGATTGAAGAGGACGATATGGTAAAGAGTAGGTATGGCAATACCTCGTACGGAGACGAACCGATGAGGAGGGAAGGGCTGCAGGCCCGAGGAGCTTATTACAGAGGTACAGGTCTTAAGTATTGTCACAGCGCTAGCATGGGGGCTTTCAGCTTATCCTAATACGGTAGCACACATAAAACATCAAATTTACGCGTCTTGCATCGCGTCCCTTATATTTTTCAGTGTATTCTAATGTCAATTAAGCTCTTACGATGGCAGCTACGTTAAATCCTCCTCTACCTTTACCAGGGCCTTCTCTAGGGCCCATCCCTCACCCCCCTATTCGCCGGCCAAAGGCTCCCGACTTAACACGAGATCAAAAACGCGATTGCCGGTTGTTAAACTTAATTGGATGGTCCTACTCTCAAATCCACAAGCAAACTGGCTATACTATTCGTTAAATACGAAGAGCTTGTCAAGAAGGAGCATAAGCTACTCCTAAGAAGCGTACCAGCCGTCCCCCTATTCTCTCATAAGCTCAAGTTAAGGAGCTAGTCGAATTCGTTTACGCGTTATCTACCAACCAGCAAATATCCTTTTAAAAGCTAGCTGAGGTCTTAGACTATGGGGTTAAAGCAAAGGCTATTTACACTGCTCTTTTAAGAGAGGGCTTCCACTGTTAACTGGCTATACGCAGGCCTCCAATATCAGAGAAGAATTGTCAAGTCCGGCTAAATTGGGCACTTAAGCATGTGAATTGGATAATAGAGCAGTGGTATCAGATCTTATAGACAGATGAGACATGGATTACTAGTGGAAGGCATACACGTACATAGGTCACACGTAGAGCAGGAGAAGAGTGGGATCCGACTTATATTGTGGAGAAACACCAAAGGAAGAAAGGATGGATGTTCTGGGGCTGTTTTTACAGGCATATACTTAGGCCAGGGATTTTTTGGGAGAAGGACTGGGGTTCAATAAACCAGAAGTCTTATTATGCACACACAGTGCTAGTAATTCATGGTTATATTAAGCTAATAAGACGGCAAGGCATATCCTTAATACTTATGCAAGACGGAGCTCCTGGCCACGCTACAGGGGAGACAAAAGAGGACTTACAAGAGCGTGGGATTATTATAATCTTTTAGCCTCCCTTTTCTCCTAACTTAAATCCTATTAAAAGGGTCTGGCATATTATAAAGAACTACCTTCAGGATAATTACCCTGAAAATATGTCTTATAATAGGCTACGTGAGGCTATAAAGGATGCGTGGGAGAAGGTAGGAAGGTTTAAGCTAGAGGAGTTAATTAAAAGCATACAAGAGCGATGCCAGGCTGTAATTGATGCAGATGGTCTCTCTACTAAGTATTAATTTATATATAATCGAGAGAATTCATACATTTGGAGCTTAGTGGGCGATGCTACCGTATTAGGATAAGCTGAAAGCCCCCCTGCTAGCGCTGTGACAATACTTAAGACCTGTACCTCTGTAAGGAGCTAGCCGAAGGCTAGCCTTGGCAGCTCCTGAGAGCCCCCGTGCGTGCACCCGAGTAAGGGGCCAAAAGATCCCTTACACGGACGTATGTCAGAAGGCACAGCCAGGACAGCCAACCGTCGGGAAGAAGATAGTAAATTTTACTCAACACTGCGAAATCACTCTTGCGCTAAACATGCTCGGCCGCCGTACTCAGACAAACGCCAAACAAAAAATCGAGATCGGCGTGTCGAAGGCTTGCTGCGAATGGTGTTGTGAGTATCTAAACCTCCTTGCCTTAACATACACGAACAGCACGATCTTAGTCCGTGCCTCTCACGGGAAGCAACCCGACGGTTGGATGATACCGCCTGATTCTAAAATCAATAGCAAAGGAGATAGAACAGTTAATTGAAAAGAGGGTCGATGATGTTGTCAGCCAGGCGGGTATCACAATAGATGACATAGGCCAGCTGATAGGTAGAGACACAGAATTGATTGAGTGATCTGTTTTATTCAAGGTGGCTCTAAGAGCCCTAATATACATAAGAAAAATAACCCCTTACAGGGGTCCCTGGAGGGTGGTGTAACAGACCAAAATTAGGCTGATATTGATGTCTGACAGCCGTCGTCACAGGTTGATATTACCCTAGCTGTAAAGCTACCTCCGCGGCCAACAGATGTTATATGGAAAATTAAAGGCCGTCGGCGATCTGACTCGAATGAGTTGCCGGATTTTACGATGGAGGACCGACTTCGAAGCTAGTAAACAGGATATCACTAAGAATAACCCTGATTCCACCATGTGGGATGTTTAGAGACTGTCACGCGGGGATGCAGGTGTATGGTGGTGTAGGACTCCATAGGTGGAGTGTCACGAAGGATGAGAATATATACAACAAGCGAAGCTATCACGTGATCTCAGGAACTCCTGTGGATACCCTAACCCCCCCAACCAACAGACACCACTCATAAATAGATAATAGACTGATTCCCTACTTTTTCTGCAAGCAAGTGGTATAAAATTTATGTCAGTACGCTCAATATGAAGTTGAAAGGTGTCGTAACTTACAAGGATAAGAATAAAGCGGGGCTAGATGCTTGCCGCACGGTAAGAAGCTATCCCTTCCGCTAGTGATGTCCTACGAGAGGCGGACCGTGCGCGAACACCAGAATCAAAAGTACGCGTATGGTCACGTAGCCTTGATCCTATTGATTCTATTGGCCAGTTCTTATCGATAACAGTAGGACGAAATACACCAGCGGGAGGGATAGAGCCTAGAAAGTAAAATGCTATTAGAATATAGTATAGAACTAGGAACTAGTCTAAGGTTCTTTCTAATCTATAAGCTAACTCGCGCAATTTCCTAACTTAAATTGACCTACCAATCATCGATCGCTAGAGCAGTAGCGAGGAGTACTTTTCCTCCCTGGACTTCTTCTCAAGCTAGTTATCAGACAATGAGGCGTACTCAACCCAGTGGCTCATTAGTCTAGTCCCAAAGCATCTTGCCACGATTTCGTTGGCCAATGAAACTGTTGCCGCAATGAACCCGATCTAGCAGTTTTTAATAACTCGAGAATCAAGATAGAAGACGCTCTTGGGGAGCACATTAGAAAGTGGGCGATTAATGGCTGGCGTATATTAGAGGCTGTCTCTGATAGTCCGTGAAGTTGACCGCGTCCCGGAGAAAGACCTTCCATCTTCCACGTTTCAGAAGTAGTTCAAGAGTAAATCTTCCAGTACAGCGAGAGAACTTGACAAACTCCGCAAACGAGAGCTTCTAGTGCTTCACCAGCGCCCGCAATTCATTCGTTCGCTTAGCCGCGAGGAGTGTTCAAACTATCGACTTGTAATGTGATTCTTCATTGCCTCAGCTTTCAAACACTACTAATCAAGATATCTGGTAAGAGACTGGGGTCCAAAGCGTCGAGACTTGATCGGAGACGCTGGCGCACTCTGTTGGATCACTTGGTACCTTCTTAAAGCAGGGCCGCAGCTATTCTGGAAATATTGATGGGTATGGCGGGGTTTATGTGGCCTCAATTCGATGCTGAAAATCTACCGCAAATATCTCCCCTAGACGATATAATCGAGGCATGGAAAACGAGAAGCACCGCGCAAGTAAGAATGGAAACAAGCTTTGTGATCCACGTTGAATCGAAGATGGGGCGAAATGGCTCGTTTCAGCATTCCGACGATGTCGTTGCATATAGGAAAGAGGTGCGGAAGCTTGCATCCAGGAATCACCGCACATATACCTCGACGGTGGAGGACACTACGAAATGCGCACCTTTCATTTTGCGGGGAAGACAAAATATGATAAGAGAAGGCTCTCAGGCGTGGACTGGTTATTGGTACACACCGGAGTTTACGTAGTTTAATGTAGCGGTATACTTGAAATATTAAACTGAACTTTAGTTACGACCTTCACTTTATTAAGCCAAATTTGGATCCTAAGTCGTACGAACGTGAGCATAATTCAAATGTAACCAAGTTTATGAGATCCTCATCCTCAGTATATATCCGTAAGGAATAATCACTCACCTGTTCACGTCAAAATCGCACGTTGTATTGGCCAATGTAACGTAACTAGGCAGACCATTCCTAGACACTCTGCGGGGTTCTGGGAGTTCTTCCAAAGTGAATGCCTGTCAAATACAATTCATTAAGTGATGTTACAAGTATACGATTCCATTAGCTGAGGCCTGACTTACTGTACTAGAAGAAAGAGATGCAAGTTTCTGCCTAAGAGTTTAGGACACCATGCCTCAGTATTACGCTCTTGTAGCCAGCTCTTGAGGTCGAGCTTTTCAGACTGTGTAAGGGATTCGCTCTGCAGAGCCGAATGGAGTTCGGAGATTGTGAGGGATGAAGGGTGGGGTCCCGATGTTGACATATTGTGATACTTGATATGGAGAAGCGGAACGGGAAAATGGAGCAAGTCAGCCTGTGCCCAAGAACGAAGACTGGGTTTCTCCTAATATAGCAAAAGCGAACCAATCGACAGCCAGAAGGTCTCAGCATAAGCTCTTGGACTGCTATTGCATTAACGAAGCGAGCTTTTATTAGACCAAAAATATAAGATTCATACAGATTCTTAACCCGGGTGATATGCTGATATCCTAAGTATCCTGTACAAGGGTTTTCTTCTCAAGATAGTTATAATACAAATTAGCCACTCGTATAAATACAGTCTCTACCGCAGTCGCTGTTTACCGCGGCTACCAACAGGAGTAGCTCCAACCAATTCTGGTACTGCCATTACAGGCTGGGATGCAAGCATCTTCCCTATAAGTTGTGCACCATCTAGTAACGTGCCACTCTCCTTTCGTTCAGCCTCGAGCTGGAGCTGCTCTTTCCGCCGCGCCTCGAGGTACTCTTTCCTCTCCGGCGTCAGCAACCACTCTTTCGGAAACTCATGCCTTGTCTTGGCCTTGTGGTGTCGGAAGTCGAAAGGAACGTCTGCGAATGTGTCTTTTCCATCTCGAGCCTCTTTCAAGAGCTTGTGGATAGTATCACCAAGGAACCGCTTGTTTTGTGCCTGTGTTTCGAACATCTCACAGTTCATCTTTATGATATCTGTCGAAGGATTGTAGCGCGGGCCCGCCAGTTTAATGAGCTTGTCTTTTTGCTGCGGAGTTAGGTCGGGCATATCAGAAGCGCAAAACTCGACGACAACTTTATTTGCGGCAGGGTGCTCTTCACCCATATAGGTAGTGTAGCGAAAGCGTAGAGGAGAACTTTTGTCCGGAGGCTCAAATGGTTTTGCAAGCTCTATAGCAGTCCATCAGCAACGAAATTCAAGACCATCTCATACTCGGCAATACGTACTACTTAGCAGAGGCAATTCCCACGCAGCAAGCCTTGCGTACTCTCTCAGTTCTCTATGCTGCTCCAGCTCTCCATGCCCTAGTGCCGTGATATCATCTCCGTAATAATCATCATCTGGGCCGAGTTCCTCCTCTCCCTCCCCGAAGAACCCTATCTTCCCTCGCTCCTCTTGTTCAATGTCCAGTGCGTCCTCATCCTCCGATCCCATGTCAATGCTAAGATCTTCTCCTGAAGAATTTAATGCCTTTTGAAGCGACTTGGAGTCCATGCTCCGTAGGTCACGAAGTAATTCATCCCATTCTGCTCGTGCATACGATCGCTTCTCAAACTGTGATATGGTAGAGCAAAATGGCCGCTGCCACGGTATTGCAGATGTGGGTGTGTATCGTGGTGATATGTGTCGAGGGCACCTGCGGGAAGACAACACCAGCCTCTTGACTACCGTTGCCATTGAGAACCTGAGAACGTGTATGAGATGGCGGACATTTTCCTCGAATCGCACACCCAAAGTGCTTGGCGTTCGGAAAAATTCACCCCGACAGTCCGTACCCAGAGTCATTAGCTCGCGACTGCTTTTATCCAACAAAATAACTTGCCATCTTTTGAACGATGCCCGTCGATGAAAAGAAACAACCGAGGAGGCTATGTTTTGTCACCATTGGAGCTACAGCTTCATTCAATTCTTTGATCTCGGCCTGCTTGGAATCGCGATTTCTTGAAGCCCTCTCCAGGGCAGGATATACTAATTTGCTCATTCAATACGGTAAGGAGGGGGAAGCCATCTTCAACAGGGTCACATCAGAAATTATAATGAGCAAACAGACGGAATTGATAATTAATGGCTTCAACTTCAATCGCTCAGGTCTAGGCCAAGAAATGAGAGCTGCAAAGGGGGGACCTAATGACTCGCAAGGCGTAGTTATTAGCCATGCAGGTACTTAGTTTCCCTTACGGAATGCAAGATGTCTGGGACGCTGATATGTCACATTTGTTTCAAATCTAGGCTCAGGTACTATCCTAGATGCGCTTCGGATAGGTGTACCCATCATTATAGTACCAAATCCAGAGCTTTTGGACAATCACCAGGTCGAGCTAGCCGAAGCGCTGGAATCGCAGGGATATGTTGTTTATGGAAGATTAGAGTAGGGCCCAGCTCATTCATATTGTAAACGGTTCCACCTTCTAACCGTTAATCTTTCAGTAATCTCCATGCAGCCATCGCGGAGTCCGAAGAGCTACGAAAACGTAGCCAAAGTTGGCCGCCCGTTAATAGTGGACGGCATAGACGCACAAATGGTCTCGCTGGTGTCATGGATGAAGAGATGGGGTTTTTGGATTGAACAGCAGCAAATTAGGGTTTGGTGAGCTGCGGCATTCGCAGACCGGAGTATTACTATGCTTCACTAAACTGATTTCTGGTTGTAACCCTTAGACCAATTGTTCAGTGACACACCAGTGAGCCAAGGATTATCTCGCAGCTTCTCTATGTGGTTCAGATACTGCTTGGTCAACTTGATGTACACGCTGAAGGGCATTGACGTCAGAAAACTGGGGTGTGCTATCATGCGCCTTGGAGGGGACGGCACAGAAAAAGACTGGTATGCGTACTGTGGGGAACCCTATGCAGGAATAATTCGCCCATAGTAAGTAGTTACGTTTACTCGAGCAACATCCGAGAAAACACCACCGGCTATATACAACTCGGCGTTCGACCTCAAAGCTTATGGAAGGCCCTTGGGAGCTTCTATCAACCTCACAATGGCGATGCCCAATAGAGGATCGTTATATTAACGAGGGCTGTTCTGTTGTGTCGGAGCTCTTTGAACGAAATCCTGAAAGCGTAATCGCCAAGAATTTTCGTGCTTCCGTATCGGCACTTAAGGATCTCCTCACTGGCCAACTCTGGATTTTCCCAGGCACGCCTGCACCTAAAGACATTCAGGGCAAAACGCCACCAGCCCCGCTGGCTTCTTACCTGTAAATGACTCTTACAGCTACCACCTCTCAGCAAGAGTACCAGGAGGTAGCACCAAAGTCACCGACCCCGCCACCTTCCCAATCGCTTCGACCTTCTCTGCCGCGCTTGTCACCGTCCAACCAGGTGGTACGCGAGAAATACACTGGTACACCACCTCCGACGAATGGACTTATTTCCTTGGATGGGTCCGGGCGCATGACGGCATATCAAGCTCCTGCTTCCAGTCGTACCTTCTAATTTACTGCCGGTGACGTCGGATACGTGCCCATGCCTAACGCGCATTACCTTGAAAATACTGACAACGTACCTCTTGTGTTCCTGGAAGTGCTTCAAGCGCCAACATTCAGCAATATTAGTGTCGGACAATGGCTGGGACTCACGGCACCCCAGATTGTTAAGGATCATCTGAGTGTGGGCGATGCCTTTGTCAGCAAACTACTTAAGACTAAGCAGATCATTATGCCTAGAGATAAGAACCTCGCGCAGACCGATTTCTCAAGCGAGCCTCTTTGAGAAAGCCTTTAGACTGGCTGAGGAGGACTACATAAACTTCCTTTGTCTTGTCCATTGCAATCACAACTTTTGCGAGCTGGGTTTCAAAAACCAGCATGGAAAGTCTTGTAGAGTTTTCTCTACACAATTCAATAATATTCTATACTTCTCTACTCTTCGTTAACCCGCACCCTGAATATGACCTCCGTGACGGCTTCAGGTAGTTTTGTACAACCTAAAGAAATTTACTACGGTGTCTTTCTTCACTTTAGATTTTTCGGGTTCCTTTATATCCAGTCCCGTTCCAAACTTCTTTAAGCACTCATCCAACCAGTGTGGCCAAAAATTACGATAAGCGAATTGAAATAAATCGATATCGGATACCGATTTATCCGATATATCCAATAAATATCGGATTTTCTCGCTTAGTATACGCAATATATATTAGATCGCATACTTTAATTTAAAATCTCTACTATATAACAGATTCTTCTTATAACTATGGCTTCAGAGACTAATCTTGAGTCTTCTCTTCCTGAGGTTATATCTGAAACTATGTCATCTATTCAATTAACTTCAAAATCTCGAAAGAATAGGTCTAATATTTACAATTTCTGTCGTACGGTACCAAAAGGAGAAGAGCGTGACTCTTATAGAAGATTACTCTATTTCTATAATCGATGCGATTTTAAAGCAAGCTTAATGATGAACTTCTAGGGTCACTACTTAAACCACCATAGGATTCAGATTGAACTGCATAGAAAGGATTATCGTATGGCTAAAGTAGCTGAAGGATTACAATTAGTCTTTAATAAGCTACGGCTTGAAAACCACAATCTCAATAATAAAATCCTTAGAGAAGTAATTAATAAAAAGGTTATTAAGACAGCTCTCCTTAATCTTATTATTGTATAAAAACTCTCCTTCCGAATTGTTTAGAGTTAAGAGTTTTAGATATTTTGTTATACTCTTAATCAATAAGCTGTTGGAATACTTCCTACTTCTTATATAACCCTTATTTAGAAGGCAAGAGACAAGTTTATTCTTAATAAGGATATTATACAACGGGTTATTTAATCCGCAATTACGCAAATCCATCTTAGCGTAGATATCTGGATATCTCTAAGTAATAACCTTCATCTTGCAGTCTGCGCCCACTTTATTAATGTAGAGGAATGTGTTTGCAATATTCTACTTGCTCTACCTTAGGTAGCAGGCCATAGTGGAGAGCATTAATGGCTTGCTCTTCTTCCAGTTCTGCAAGATTTTGGTATTGTACAACAGATCGGAGCGATTATTGGAGATAATTCTGGTATAAATAATACGCTCTGTTGTATGATTAGCACCTACCTTTTAGAGCACGAGAAGATCTTTTAGAGTGTGACTAATTAGCGTATCCGCTGCTAGGGACATGTCATTAATCTTATTATTTAGGCATTTATTTTTATAGATAGTGAAGAGCTTAGCTTTATCCTATTGTACAATAAAGAAGAGGAGGAAAGCTTTAAAGGGCTAATTAAAAAGGAGATAAAGGATAGAGACACAAAATTTTAAGCTTTTAGGGTCCTTGGAAAGCTCTATAATATTATTATTTATATTCGAAGTAGTCTAGGTTATATAAAGCAGTTTTAAGATTAAGCTAGAAGAAGAATTCCTCTTAATAATTATATAAGATGGAATAGCTGGTGGGCTATACTAGATATTGCTCTTACTCTTTAAGAGTAAGTTAGCTAGTATATCTCTAATAATCTTAATACAATTAATAAAGGGGACTAGCTTTTAGTATAGGACTGGGCACAGCTTTGTATAATATATAAGTTTTTAGCTGCTTTTAAATCAGCGACTCTAAAGCTTGAAGGAGAAGATGTAACACTTAAGAAGGTGCTTATTACTATAGACGTTCTTAATCTCCACTTTAAAGAGACATTGGTATGTTGTATGATACTAAATTTATTATATATACTAAAAATTTTTAGGAGATACTTTTAAATATAAAAGCAGTCTAAAACTTTTAAACTTAAGTCTTACGAAGTAAGGCAAAATTTGATGATTACCATAATAAGCTCTTTACTACTCCTCTTTATGCTACTGCAGTTATTCTTTACCTAAGCCATTGTATGGTATACGGTGAAAAGATCTGGCTAAGTGATATCTACGATAAAGCACTCTGGCAGGTAAGGCAGCTTTGGGAGAAACACCAACATAAAGTACGTCCACTTCTACTGTATAACGAGAGTCTCTTAAACCAAATAACTTAAAAAGAGCCTTTAAAAGAACTTGATACTTTTAATCTTTTAGAAACTTAGATGGAAGAACAATACCTTTGGCTATAGAGCCAAGATAAATTTAATAACTATCTTTTAGAGGTCTTATACAGCTTAAAGATTTAGGATCCTATTAAGTAGTGGTTATATAAGGATTAAGTAAGGCGCTGGCCATAGCTTTTATATTTTGCAGTTAATATCCTTTGTATTCCTGCGATGAGTGATAAAGCAGAGGTAGTATTCTTAGGTGGCCGTTGTATAGTAGGCTGGGAGAGAGTTTAGCTTGGGGTAGATATGCTTGAGATTATAAAGAGCATAAAGGATTGGATTAGAAGTGGTATTCTTAAAAGTCCTTTCTAAAAGGGGCTAGTGAGTTGTATAAGGCCTAGTACTTTATAATAAAATTTTATTAAAGAAGAAAAAGAAGTTTTATTTTAGAAGCTATATAGCTTAGGTATTGTACGGCATAGGACCATAAGCTTTAACAAAACTTAGAAGGAGCATTTACCGTTAAATTATTAGGTACGTCACTTAACCTATTATCCGACTTATCTTCTTCCTCCTTAGCTGATGAATTACCCTCTAACTTATCTAGATAAGTACTACTATATACAAGATTATAACTATTTCCGCGTTTCTGCTATTTGCAGTTTAAATAATAGTTATTCCAATATCTATTAAGCGTATAATAGGTAGAGAAGGGCTAGGGTCCTAACTAACTTTAATTATCCTTTACTATATAGGCATTGCAAGGCTAAATCTATAAGTTAGCCACTATACGACTAAGGAAAGAAGGTACTTATATTAGCTATATTATCTCCACGACTATGGATAATCATTGCATTAACGTACAATGGCCGCTTTATATCGATTTGCTGTTTAGTAATAGAAGCCAGCGTAGTAATATCCTTAGTAGTATAGCAGCGAAGAGCCGTGTATTGGACGTCCTAGAAGAAGTTAGTTAGGGATCATATAAATAAGAAGAGACTTACTGTATGATATAGGCTCTTAAGCCAAGCATCCACCTCTACTTAAGAGAAATTCTATAACTTCTCGCTAGTACTAAGAGCCGTAGTAATTATAGTAATAGCAACAGCAGGAGTTGAACTTGAAGCTATAGTTAATAAGATAAATTTGAGCTATTAACTAAGTAAGCTATAAGCGTTATAGTTAATTTAAGAATTAAAGAAAAAGTTCAAATATTTAAATTTAAAGCTTAAATTGGAAGCACGGAAAAATATTTTCCTAGTATTCTACCTACCGTATAAGGCACCCTTTACTCCGGTATATAATTCCTGCGCATTTCCTATTATACAACACACAAAGAAAAGAGAGAGAAGGGAGTTATATAATGGGTTATACCCTAGATATATTACTTGGCAGCTAGCCTACTATTATGGAGCGAGTACAAGCGACGATAATATATAGCAAAGTAGATATTATTAAGCTACGTACATAAACTATATAATAAAGTCAAGACGTTGCGTAAGGAGAGAAGGTAAGGAAACGGGAAGAAAGGGTATATATCGTTAGTTTGGTTGCTTAGTTAACATATATATAGAGCAGAATAGGATTCAAGGGGCGGTCCTAGCAGAACTTGGCAGAATTCGGTGGGCTTTGGCGGAATATAGCAGAATTCAGTGGATTCTAGCGGAATATAACAGATTGCCGTCTCGCGGTCGGTCTCTTCTTACTGCGTTAGTGGAAACAGGTGGACGTGTATAAGGTGTCACAGAGGTATCCCATAACAATACCCCCCCTTTAAACTCGAGCTTCTGCGAGATGGGGCTGTAGTAGTTCTAGGTAGAGTTTATAGAAGTCTTCTGCGGCTTATATAAGTCCTACAGAGTTAACGGGTTCCTATATAGGCTCATTAAAACCTCTCCATTTCATAAGATATATATATTGGCGTTTTCATTTGTCGTACTTAATGTCGTTAATTCTTTTAACAAAGTACTTATCCTTACCATCCACCTTAACTAGTGGGGGAGGGTCCTAGATCTATCCAGGCAGGGCATCCAATATAGGGGCAGTAGGGCGGAGGACTAACGTATAGAATATGGAATAGATTTTAACCGTATTAGGGAGCTTCAGTTAGTAGGTATAAGGAGAGACGACTTTCTTAACTTTATAAGGGCCGGCATTCTTCTAATTAAATTTCTTAATAGGTTATTTTATATTTAGATTTCTTATATCCAACTAGATAAAGTTACTAATTTAATAGACTAGTGCTAGGGTTTAGTTCTTATTTACTGCAGCTTTATAGACAGATTAGGCCCATATTATTTTATTAGTAAGGAACTCTTATAGTTCTTCCATCTTCTTTATAAATTCATTTGCTTCTGCAACCTATAAGGCTTAATGGGCTAGGCGAGAAACGTTACTAAAGGGTTTAAAACCCATTCGCGGATACTAGCCATAGTTGGCCAGGAACGGGGAGACCTTTGTGGTTTCTAAAACAGAGTTATTTACAGTAAACTTAGTAAATGCAAGCTACGTCAGGAAAAAATTTACCAGCATTTTTGCAGCATTTGGCAGCATTTGGCGGCCAAATGCGCATTTCGCGCATTGCAACATATAGCGTATGGTATCAACTAAGGAGCGGCATACTACCGCATTTAACAGAAACCAATAACGCGGTGCAGCTAATTGCGCATTTGCAGCTACCTGGTCAAGTAGTGCCTTTATTCTATTAAGCTTTTTTTGCACTTAATGCGCAATTAACGTATAATGCCCTCCTCGCGCATTCTATATATCTTGCTTACTTTAAGCAATAGATAAGCGTTGCTCTTCCCATGTACTTAATAGTATTTGCTTAGTCTGCGCGGTTAGTAGTATTTACCTATTCCGCGCAATTAGTATACTTTACTCACTTTAAGCAATAGATAAGTATTGCTCTTTCCGCGCGGTTATTATTAAGTGTTTATCCCACGCACTTAATAGTATTTGTTTAGTCTGCGCGGTTGGTAGTATTTACCTGTTCCGCGCAATTAGTATACTTTGCTTAGTCTACGCAGTTAGTACCCTTTGCTTATTCTACGCAGTTAGTATTCTCTGCTTATTCTACGCGCCTGGCATACACTATATAAAGAACACATTTTAACCCAATAGTAGTATAGTATAACCTTAATACGCCTAATAATGCCCTTTAGTTAACCTGCTATTTTAAGTTTAATATTTACATTAGTTCTGCCGTAATAGTAGCACTATACTACTAAACCCCTAATTGTCTTCATTCTCGCTATTGTTTTCCCCGTTAATTCCACTGCCTTCTCTATTCTTATCCTCTTCGTTGCTGTTATTTTCCCTGTCTATTCCGCTGCCTTCTCTACTCTTATCCTCTTTATTAGCAAGTTCTAGTATTACCCATCCATCTCTACTCCGTAGGCGGGCCTTTATATCCTCTAGTATAGCACTATTTGTAATATCTATAACCTTGGACTCGCCGGCAAATGTATACCGTAAGATGTAGTGATTAATTCCTATTTCCTGTTCATTATCACCTTGAATTTGTTTAAGGAGCGCTTTAATAGCGTTAATGTTATAGTCGTATAGCATTAAAATCGTCTTATTAGTATACTGCGAGAAGGAGACCTTATATATAGTTTTAGGGCTTATTCTTGGCGACAAATGCGCTGGGCTACTATTGTCCTATTATATTATCTTTGTTAGCCCGCGTACAACAATTAAAATGGCGGGATATTGTAAAATAGGAAACGGCGGTAAAGTGCTATAGCATACAGCGAGTATCGCAATATGACGTTGCGACGCGATCAATATAATATTATGTGTTTACACTTATAGCATACGGTTGTTAAGTAAACCCGTTATTATACTTGGGATCCAGTTCCTCTAGATCTTCTATAGTATCCTTAAAAGGATTGCTAATTGCCTGCTAAGTCTATAGCATTTTGTCTCTGGTTATATTCCGCATCTTATTAACTTATTATAGAAGTAGCCTGCGTAGCCTTTTATTATGCTTGGGTTAGTAGCTCTTCTAGGTATTCTATAGTCGCTCCTAACTATCTATAATACGCTTTAGTAAGTATAGTAAGAGGCTTCTTATGGTTTTACCTATAATTATAGCATTGGCTTTAAACTTATAAATAATTTATATTCCGCTTTTGTAGTTCTTAAGTATATATTAAATTGCTACGCATATAAGCCATATCGTATTAGCTGTAATAGGCGAGAATAGGTTAGCACTATTCTTATTAAGGGCGAGTGACCTTAGCCCAGTATTAAAGAACACGCGCTTAATATAGTGTGTAATAATTAGCGCCTTAAATCTTATCTCTCTATCCTAGCCTTGGTTAGTTAGGTATAGTAAAAGGCAGAGTACTAACTGGGCCACTAAGCGTAAAGTAGTTATCCTTAAGTAGTTCCTCTACTTCCTTTACTATAACCTTAGTATCTAGTTTAAGGCAGTTATAGCTCCTGGCAACAGTATTACGCACTATATTTATTATAGCACACCGAAATACGCTGAGTTGGTTATATAGCTGGAAAACTAGTTAGTATAGTGCTACTAAATCCAAAAACTGCGAACCTTGCGTACCACTGGCCCTGGTAGCATACTTAATGCTCTATTTGTTGGGCCTTTATAATAGTTTATAATAGCAATTACCTCTTTCCACGTCTACTTTATTAGTGTGTTTAGACCGCTTGTGTTTGTTTCTAGCCAGGGAGAGAGATAAAGCTCTTTAGGCATAGAGCCTGTTATTATATATATAACAAGACGTGTCTGAGCGATACTATATATCTTTATATTAACCGGGCTAAGTGGCTGCTTTATATATTGTCTAAAGTTATCCTATAGCGGTTGTTTGTCTAAGTAACGCATATATTTCTTTTAAGTATAGGTTTTAGATGTCTTAGGGTTACTTAGGGTTTGCGGGCTTTTGTCTAATAAGAATAGGATTGTCCGTTAGGATAACATTATCGAAATTAATAATAATAGGTCGTACTGTGGCATATAATAGTATTAATAACAGCCTTGCCTTTTAACGGAGACAATTATAGTATAGAGCTTAATATTATCCCCTTTAAGATCTAGATTATTTTAGGAGCTACTACTTAACTTATAGCGTCTTTGTTTACTTTTCTACGGGATAGGTAGAGGATAAGTATGTTAGTCTAGTAGAACTATTTAGCTTTTATACGCACCTTACTTCCCTAGGAGACGCTAGATGGTCTGGAGTCTTATACCTAATATGCTTTAAATAACGACCTGTTTAACTTTTATAGTATAAATTAGGGTTTTCTTACCAAGTATAGATAGAAAAGAGCCTTAACTAACTTATAATAATGAGTTGGGAGGGCAGCCTGACTATTTATTAGGCTTTATAATGGGGCGATTAGATTACCTTACTATGGCGTAGGGTCCTACTTTATGTAATATTTTTTCTATACTGCGCAGAAGCCTAGTTCCTCACAATATTTACCTACTTTTAAGGTAGAGGGTACGGTGTATAGGATATAAAGGGTAGCTAGCGCGTAGAGGGCGATATGTAGTAGTATTATATTCTAGTTTGTTATAGTCGCGGTAATCTACCCCTTTATTACAATCCGGCGCCGCTAGTTGTAACTTGCCGCTATTTTAGCTAAATTGTATTTATTTACCGCCTAGTGCGAGCCTGTTTTCTTATATATGCATTAACCTATGCCCTATTTATTCGCTTGAAGTCTTTGTTATATATAGTATTATATATATCCCAATTACTATAGTTATTTATAAAGAAACAGTCTGTGACGTTAATATCTGTTAGTACAAGTAAGATAGGCCCCGCGATATAGTTAATGTTGTATATCTAGAGGGCATTTAGCGTGCGTTTCGTCCTACTACTAGATGGCTTTATACTCTGCACTCTAAGCATTCCGGTTCTTGCGTTAATCTTACCACTATTATAAACTTAAAGGGTCTCTACTAACGCACCAGCATATTTTAGGTATTTGCCCTCTCTATCTAATTGCCCAGTATCCTAGATTATGAGTAGTAGATAAAGCCTCCCAACTTTATTGCTATGGAGGCTGTCATTTGCCTGCTTATATTCTTGCACTATTATAGCATTATAGCGGGGGGCTCTAGTGTCAGCCTATAATGGGGTATATTAAGCAAACACCTTATTAAGCTTATTAGTATTAGTGGCGTCCTTCCCAAAGCGAATATAGTATATAACGCTGTAATGGATGCTTAGGGGCATCTTTAATACTTAATTATTATCGGCCTTTAGTCGGTTAATGTCCTAGTCTATTTACCGGATTCCGTTAATCTACTTACGGCATTCCCTTACAAAGGGGGCCAGTTTAGATGTAAGGTTAGTGATCTCTATCTGGCGCTATACCTCCTCAACCGTACGCTAAATAGATATGTTGATTCTCTAGTCTTAAAGTGTCTAAGCTATATAGTTGTTGAAGTTCCATATATACAAGCAATATGCGTATACATTAACTGCAGGACCTAGTCGTATCGTCTATATTACGCTTATTGGGTCTGCCGTGTTAATTATATTAGTTGACGCCTATAGCTCAAGTTCGTTCCAAAGCATCGTGTTAAGATGCATAGTGTTATATTGTAGTATCTGCTCTTTGTAGTTGTTCTATTTGTTGGTCCTATAGTAGAATGCCTTCTGTAGCTTATATACTTACTCCGAGTACTTTATATCTGTGCCTCCGATTGCTCCTAGTCGCTAAATGCTCTCTAGATAGTGGGTAATAGCATATAGCTTAGGAATATTAAAGTGTGGTAGTCCTACCTTGCTTAGTTGAAATGGAAGGAATATATCCTTTGTCTTGTCCATTCTATAAATAGCTGCTGCTAGGTACTGGATGGTTGATTTGTTGTGTAATACATATTAAGATAGTATAGTAAAGTCCACAAACGCCCGGATAAATAGCATGGCGCCTTTATTCTGTTTTAGTAAGGGTGCTATAGTGGGGACTAATTGTTGTAATAGAGATTTATATATCTTTCCTATCTATTGGCTGACATTTGCCCAGCTATCCTATACTATTATGTTAGTAAATTGCTCTACCTATGCGAAGCGGGTGGTAATAAGTGTATTAACATTTAATATCTCCTAGCTGTAACCATCTATGCGCGGGATATTGAGGCCCTAATATTTTCTAGCCTATATTTTACTTTGTATAAGCCCCTTAATCTAGTATATAAGGTGTTTACTAGTAAGGCCTTTAAGTACCTAGTGTAGGAAATTAGGCGCCATTATCTTGTGGATATTAGATAGATTATAACCCTATATAAAGTTATAGAACGGCCGAATATAATCTAAGTTATCCTTTTTATTAGTATTATAACCTTCCTGCTATATTTGTATTTGGTCTTTTATCGATTAGTATATACGGAACGGCTATAGCCGCTAGATGGCAGTCGTTAGATTATACCGTTTATTTATATATATATAACAAATTGAACATTTGCGGCTACTTTTAATACCTGTAAGCGTAACCTGTTCTTTATAATCAGCCATAAATATAGCTAGAAGTGGAAAGCAGTGTTAATCCTGGCTATCTATATATAGAAGATATACTTCTTCTTTACTAGCTTTCTCTAACGCTGCAGGCATTATTAGCTTAACTGTATAAGTAGTAGGGTTGTTGCTAAAGCATACGTTTAAGGATAGCCGCGAGGGTCTTATGTTGCACCACTAGTTATATTGTTTGGTTGCCAGGTATATAAACCAGGAGGTATATAAGTAGTAATAGGGCTAGTTAATTTATGGATTATTAAACGCGCAGTTTAATGTTTCCAATTAAAATATAGAGCGGCCATGCTTTCTTGCCGCCAGTGTGTTGTGTTAGTTGGGTCTTATCGCTAGCTAATATAATTAGTACTACAGTTGCGCTAAGTGGTAGCTGCTCTTGCGTCTTCTACTACCAGTCTGCCGTGTTAAGCTTATTGTATATTCTTGTTCCTGCTAATAAGTACTGCCTTACTGGCGAGAAAGTTATGTCTCCTTAGAAAGGGCCGTGACTAATAAGGAGGGACATAATCTCTAGAGCATTTTAGTAACGTACTAGCAGCTGCTGGTCCCCTATAGTTATAATTATTTTAATCTACTGCGGTTACTTGCTCTTAGATTACATCCGTTTTAAAAGTAGTTTTACTTTAATATCTTTAGCACTCTAGCAAGAAAAATGGTTAGTAAATATTCCCTAAAGCCTAATATTATTAAACCACTCGTTAATAGCGCGGTTAGAAGTCCCGTAGCTTACCTACTATAAGACCTGTGCGTATTCTGCCTTACTGCTAAAAGGATAAAATAGGGGAGGTGTCTTATCTAGTGTACTGCCAGTACGTTTAATATATGGCATAATGTTGTATACTGCCGCAGTATCGTCCGCAGTTTATAGATTTTCTTAGTTCTGTCCTAGAGGCTTTCCTATAGCGCGGCTAATAGCCTCTTTAAATATTTTAGTTTAAAAGACGTCCGTAGATATTCTAGTTAAAGTTTGCCAATTAGTCTTAACTGTCGCCAGGTTGTGCACCCTATTAAATATTATGGAATTATTGTTATAGTGCACATCCGCAGCCCTATTATTTAGCTTATTAATAATATTATCGCCTAGAGCTTATGCGGGTGGCCACTTATTATCTTACTCTAATTCAGCCTTATAATTGATTGTTTAATGCCCTTTTGAGGTTTAATGGCATAGTATATTGTTGTCTATATATTATATAAGTGACCACTTATTATCTTGCTCTAGCTTAGCCCTATAATAGGCTATCTAATGCTCCCCTAAGCTTTAATGGTGTAAAGGTGTATTATTATCTATCTCTCTAATATTAATGGCCTTGTGTCTATCCTTCTTCCGTTTCTGTTTTCTTAGATAATATTATTTATGATAGGTTAGACCGCCTATGCTTTTTACTTTAGTCCCGCACTTTCTATATTGCCGCTGGATAGAGCTTATTTGTAAATTGCCGCATTAAGCTATAACTTGCTGTAGTTTAGTTAGAAGGGGGCCAAAAACAACATCCGTATAAAACTATATATTTAAAGTAGTGTTTGTGGCTCGTGCTATATTATAAGCAAGAGTATGGCGATGTCCGTAGATACTAACGCGCTAGATAGCGCAATCCGCTACATTTTACGCTAATTTACACTAGATCGCGTCACGTCGGGCTAGAAGGCTCTACTTATTGCTAACATCACGCCGCCTCTCTATTATACTAAGCATAGGATTCTAAACACCACTATTCCCTACTTAAGATACTAGACTATCTTTTATAATAGGACGCGATATATAACAGCGGTATGCCACAAATACGGCGTAGTATAACTCTGTAAGCGCTATAGACCCGTAAAAAGATATGCAGCTCATCACCGGCTTAGGTATTACTGTGGAGAGACTTAATACTATTAAGCGGACTTTTAAGCAGGTTATTATTAAGGACAGTATCCTGTATATTTTATTTCGCAGACGACTAAACGATTTGCTGCGTAAGTAGGTAATCTAGAAAGTTATCTATTAAGTAATAGAATGCAAGAAGGCACTAGCGCTATGGGTATATAAGGCTATGTAGAATATACTAGCCCGCGCATAGTTAAATATACGCAAAAAGATAAAGGTGCTAGGGCGGCCTGGCATTAACTATATAGTAGATACAGAAAAGGGGCATACAGCTGCTATAAACTTGCAGAACTTGTCCCCGCTTAGCTATATATAGAACTGCGGCTGCAATCTTAAATGACTTGTTATACTACTTTATAGGCGGCAACTAGATAGTACAAACTTAGTTCTAAGTGTGGACGTAGCCTTAAGTCTAGTGTCGCTGCCCAATGCGCCTTAAGGCCTACGCACAGTCAAATATTAGCTACTAGTTAAGATGTTTTTAGAGGCTAGGGTGGATTATAACAAGGAGTAGATATAGGCCGCCTATATAGAGACTATACCTATCCAAAACAATGGGGCCTTAAGGGCTGCTCTGTTAAGGGCAGTTCATTATAGGGTAGGCTAGGCTGTATTTACAGCTATTCATAGAGATAGTATGCAGGTGTCTGTCCTAATTATAATATATTGTTAACGTTTATCTAGCCCTATTACCAGCGCGACACGTTTCGCTAGGTAGGCTAAAAGGTATTAATTAATTACAGTTAATCTAATCTACATAGAGATAGTAACTTTAGTTAAGTTTGCCTTATAGCAAGACCTCCTATTGCACTAGGAAGCCCTAAAATTATTATCTATATATATAATCTTAGGTTATCTAGGCGTAGTATAGCAAATCGCCTTTACTACAGGCTCTTCTATTAGGGGTAATTATATAGACATTATATTTGTCCTGTGTTTTGCTAGCTAGTAGCTAGTAGGGTAAAATAAGTATTATTCTAAGAACCTATAGCCTTAGCAACAAGTTTCTTAAGATATGGTAAGGGCGTGCTAATGCCGGCAATAGTATAGCCTAGGTTAGGGAACTGCCCAATATAAGTAAAAGAGGGCGTTAAGTCGCGTTGCCTTAGCGGCAGCTATAGCGAGAAAAGGATTAGATACTATTTAGGGTTATTACAGTTTAGCAAAAATAGAGGCGGCCCATACTATACAGAGAGTAATTAATAATAGTTGCGGTCAGTATATCTAAAAGTCAGCATCGCTATCAGCGTCGCTAATAACGTAAGCAGTTAGCGAGCTTAGCTGTAAGACTACAGCTAGCTAGCAGCTCGCTACCTTAGTAGTAAAATTTAGTAATAGTTAAAGCTTTTAGTAGAGCTCTATATAGAGCTTTAGTACAGAGCTTTAGTAGAGCTCCGTATAGAACTTCAATAAAGCTCTATATAGAGTTTCCATAGAGCTCTATACGGAGTTTCCGTAGAGCTCTATATGGAGTCTTGGTAAAGCTCTATATAGAGCTTTAAGGGAGCTTTATAGAGCCTCTCTAGCAGAGCTCCTAGCAAAACCTTTAGCAGAGCTCTATACTGAGCCCCTAGTAAAGCTTTGGTAGCTAGGGAAATTAATTATAGAGTCTGGCTTTAAGCTAGAATTATTATAGATTAGTAAACCCTTAGTTAAATATAGTATATACTAAAACTGGGTTAGAGGCTCTGCTAAAGGCTTTGCTAGCTATACTACTTACCTAATTAGGATAGCTAGCTAACAGCTTAACAGTTAGCGGATAGTAAGCAATCCACTTAACGTAGTTAGTTAGCTATAAAGGCTAAAGCTCGCAGCTAGCTAACTAGTTGCGGTTATTAGCAAGATATCTAGACTATAATTTAACTAGTTAAGTACTTAAAATCTAGATCACAGATTAGTATTAATTAACTGCTAGCCTATAAGGGATAGAAATTAGGGTTACTAGACTTTATAAATTGGGCTATCTTTACCGTAATACGCTTATCTATTTTAGAGATTATAATTGTTAAAAGTCTATCCTATTTGGCTATAACACATAGTGTTGCAATATGCCATATTTTATCTAGTGCTGTAGCAAAATTGCAAATACTAAAGGCCTATAGCTACTACCGCTCTTAACTTCTATCTAGTATCCCTATTTAAGGGTCTCGCTGCTAGTAGTATCTGTAATATCCATTCTTACCACTCTCCTTATATTCTGACGCCACTAATATCCTCTCTATTATTGTTATCCTTGCTGTTGTCACTAGTACCATTCTAGCCGTTATTATTAGCGCCCTTTCTATCAGCCTCGTTCCACGCTTTGGTATAATTACTAGTACTACTAATATTTATTACACCCGCAAAGTTAGGGATAGCTGTAAGGGATATTATTGCGGTACCTCGGGTTGCCCTCAGGGCAACCCCCGGACACCCCTCGGACGTCCGTCGGTTACGTGCCGGAGGCACGTGCCCCTAGTATATAGTCTCCACGATCCCAGAGGCCTTACCTCCTCAAGGATTCGTCTCCTCCACAATCTATCTGTTCCTACAATCGTGTCCTTATAGCCCCCTGTCTACA
>Ga0307507_10000192_pt1 | contig 113201 bp, 52 predicted proteins | sample 7_EM_MG_FD_207223 | JGI IMG/M metagenome (GOLD analysis project Ga0307507, IMG submission 207223) | Populus trichocarpa ectomycorrhiza microbial communities from riparian zone in the Pacific Northwest, United States - 7_EM | ecosystem: Host-associated > Plants > Roots > Unclassified | place... | reverse complement strand
GCATATAACTTTACCTTAATTGCATGTTAAGAAATATATAGTTACCTTTTAAAGTTGCTAAGTAGGTTAACTGCGTGTCAAGGAACATACAGTTAGCTTTTAAAGTTGTTAAGTAGGTTAACTGCGTGTTATTTAACTTTTAAAGTTGCCAAGTAGGTTAATTGCGTGTTAAGAAATATATAGTTAGCTTTTAAAGTTGTTAAGTTAGTTAATTGCATGTCAAGTTGGTTAAATTGCGTGTCAAGTTGGTCAATTGTATGTCAAGTTGGTTAAATTGCGTGTCAAGTTGGTCAATTGCGTGTCAAGTTGGTTAATTGCGTGTCAAGTTGGTTAAATTGCATGTTAATTACGCGAAACGCGAAAATCAAAGTCTGCTTGAATCTCATCCTGCGAATATTTTCCTGATGTACGGACTGCTTTCTACTGATTATTCTGACTGATTACGACCGACTGACCAACCGACCAACAGACTGACTGAGTGACAGTACCGTAACTTCCTATCTGAGAGACACCGTACCCTCCCACAGTAGTGGCGTTTTTTTATAAGTTGGCATATTATTATAAGGATGTTCTTGTAGGTACGGCCCTGTCATTTATAGGGTAGTAGGTTAATAACGAAATCAATGGCAATATCTGTCTATTATCGTATAGGTACTAGTAGAGGGTGCAGTAGTCCTTAGTACTTTATATTAAAGGCCTTAGCGCGCTTATAACTATAGCAGGCGCCTATAAAGCGTTTAACTGAGTCTATTATTTTAGGCCAGAAGTAGTATTGGCTAAGAAGCTTATAGGTTCCTCCTTTGCCTAAGTGGCCGCTTAATTAGAGGTTATAGGCTATTTGGATTAGTTGCTGTTATAGATTTTCTAAGTTAGGAATAAATAGGCGGCCTCTATAATAGAGCCTGTTCTCTTTTACTTCTAAGGCTGCTATATTAATCTGGCCTAAGCTTTGGAGGTTAGTAGGCAGTGTATAGGTGCTAGTGGTCTTTGTGGTAATAAGTTGGTGCAGTAATAGGTTAACAGAGGTGTTGTATGCTGCAGTAATAAGCTTATTAATTTTAGGAGGTAACTCTAGTTCTATTATATAAAGCTGAGGTACAGTTAGCTCTATTATAGGTAGTATGCCTAGGGCTAAATTTTGTGCTTTTAGGATTGTCTGTTGTTGGAACTAGTTATAGGGGTTATTTTTAGACTGAGGAAGGTCTTGTAAGTGGCGTGTTAGGCTATTAGGCTTAGTACTTTGTACTCCTAGCCTATATATAATTTTAAAGTTAAAACCAGAGAGGAACTCGTTCCAGTGTACTTGGCGTTAGTTTAGCTATTTTATAGTTATAAAGTATTTAAGGTTGCGATAGTCTGTAAGGACTTTAGTTAGCTAGTTAGGTTCTGCTAAGAAGAGTTCCAGTTAGAATTCCTTAAACGCTTATATAATGGCAAGGAGTTCTTTATTATAGATCTTATAGTTATATTCTTATAGTATAAGCTTAGATAAGTAGAATGTGACTAGGTAGAGAAGGCCGTTATTACCTATCTAGGAAAGGATGCCTACGTTAACGTGGTCTAAGGAGTTAGTTTTAAGATAGAGTTGTCATCCTAGTATAAAATAAGCTAGGATAAGTGCTTTGGTAAAAGCATCTTTAAGGTCTTAAAACGCCTTTTTGTATTTAGGCGTCTAGGTAAAATATAGATATGTTTTTCTTCCTTTTATAGAAAGGCCTTTTATTTGCATTATTGCTGTAAGTGGTGCTATAATACCTAAGAAGTTATATATAAACTTTTAATAAAAGTTAGCAAAACTAAGGAAGGCTTATACGTCCTTAATGCAATTAGGGGTTTACTATTTAGTAATTATACGTACCTTTTTAGGGTCTATACAAATACCTTTAGTAGTAATAATTAGTCTAAGGTATTTTACTTCTGTAACTAAGAATTTACACTTCTTTAAGTTAATATAAAGTCCTGCGTCCCTAAGGCGCTATAGGACTTTTTAAATGTGCTCAGTATGCTTAAAAGGGTTGTTGCTATAAATAAGTATATTATCCAGGTATATAGAGCAGAAGTTGTTAAGGTAGTCCTATAAGGCGTTATTAATATAGCTTTAAAAACTGCCTGGGCTGTTATATACGCCAAAGGGTATAATAGTATATTTAAATTAACTAAAGCGCAATATAAATGTGATTTTCCATTTATTACCTTCCCGTATTTAGAGGCGGTTAAAGGCGGCAATAATATTAAGCTTGTTATAGATTTTGGCTTAGCTAAGCTGCTTAAGAGTCTTACGTATAAGTAGTACAGAGTATTAGTTCTTAATTATAATAGTGTTAAGTCCTCTATAGTTAACGTAGAATTAAATACCTCCTCTGGCTTCTTAGTAAGGAGGATAGGGGCGGCTGCTAGGGATATGCTAGGATAAATAAACCCTTTGTTAAGGTGCTTATTAATATACTTTTTAATAACTAGAAGTTCGTCTTTTAATATTAGGTAGCGTTTTTTAAAGGGTAGCGTTTTTCCTTATTTAATATTAATGGCATAGTTATTAGGTTAATATAGGGGGAGTATACTTACGCTCTTTTATAAGCACATGTTAATAAAGTTATAGTACCTCTTAGGGAGGAGCTTGCGGAGTTCCTTATTAGTAAGTTCTTTTTTAAGTTTTATAAACTTCTTAAAGTCTAAAGGTAAAAGTCCGTAGAGTTCTGTGGGGGCATTATTTTCTAGGAGGTTGACTATGTTTATCCTATTACTGTAGAGGACGTAGTTCTGTTCTTTATTAAGCTTATATAGTTATAATTAGGAGGCTGCGGCAATGGTCTAGCCTTTCCTATATACTATGCGGTAGAAGGCCGCGGCACTTATATAGTGGTAGTTGGTTGTAGGTAGGTTAATAAGGGGTTCCTTAGGTTAATATCCTAGGGAGTAGGTAGAGGCGGCTAGGCTATGCCCTAGGCAAGTCTCTCTATAGTATTTAGAGTTAAAGGTTATTTCTCTCTTTTTCTAGTTAATAATAGGGTTGTGTTGTTTGAGCTAGTTTATTTTAAGAATAATAGGTGTTACAGCACTAACCTAACGCATACTGTTTCCTACTGTTGGCTGGCCCACCACTAGCGCCTTGGCGGCTGGCCCTACTCTTTGTATATAATACCCCCTTTTACCCTTCTTCTCTTCTTTATAGCACAACGTAGTTATTCAGTCTACTTCATTGCAGCACTGTGATAATAGGGTAGTTAGTAAGTGGTGTAATATAGGTCTAGAGCTCTTCCTAGTGCCCGTTTATATCTAGGTGGAGTTGTGCCATATAGGTAATCTTCTGTATGGTATAACTACTATTAGCGAGTTATAGGGCGCGGGCTTTGGTAAGGGGTAAGGTAGGTAAGTTGTAAGTGCGCATAAATTAGATGTCTATAAATTTATTAGTAGCTCCGCAATTAATTATAGAACAGCTTTTATATTATTTTTTGGCAGTAATTCCTATTATAGGTAAAACTATCTGTTTCTATCTATTTATCTTTACTAAGTTATCTATTAAGTAGGCCGATATATAGATCCCCTTATTATTAAGGCGTCCTAGTCTATGACTTAGGGCTAGGACTTGGCGTTTTCCGTTTCTATATCTGACTCTACCACCGTTACTGCGTCTTTATCTTGTACCGTAATGGTACATAGCGACGTATCTAGTGTTTGAGGTACTAGGTTAGGTATTAGGTGGCGGCTACTAAACCTGGCTATTAGGCAGTTTGGGCTATAGCTATAACAGCCTTCTTAATAGTATCTATAGTAACGCTTTAGCTTTTAGAGTAGCTTGCATTCTCTGTCTAGTAGCTTTTACAGGAAGGTTAATATAGAGAGGTTAATATTATGACTAGTAGTGTTGCTTGGGGTAGTAGGTGTTGGTAGTTTAGTAGGTCTGGAGGGCTTCTATAGGGAGGTCTTTAGGTAGGGGTTTATAGTAGTAATTTAGTTTAGCCGTCGTTCAATCTTCTATAGGGCTGATACCATATTATAAACATTGTTATAATTATGGCTAGCGGCTGCGTAACTAAGGCAATAAGTGACTTTTTTAAAAAGATCTTCCTAGTCTTTAGTATTGTCTTAGGTAAGGGCTCCGGTATATTCCTAGAATTTAATATAGAACTTGTTAAATAATTTAGTAGAACTTATCTTTAGGGCATGTAGTTTGGCTTAACTAGTGGCTACTAGGTTATAGTTGCAGTATATTTGGTTAAGGTCCTTAAGAACTTCTTGGTAAGACTGCTACTTTTAGGGACTGTTAGTTTTCTATTAAGTAAAAAGCCTATTAAACAGGATGCCCTTTATTCGCCTAATAATATAGCCAATTTTAGTATCTTCTATAGGGAAAAGGCAGGTGCTCTAGGTTAGTTTTTTGCGGATTTATATCTTCTAGTGGCTGTATTTCTTACAGTTACCCTAGAAGATTGGGGGATTAGGGTAGTGTGTATTAGACCCTATAGTGGCAGTTCGGGTTTAGTTATTATGGTTTTTGTTATTGCTGCTATAGTAGGGGTTCCTATTAAGTAAAGCTACTTAGCGCTGACCCTCCGTTAAGCATTAAGTAGGTAAGGTTGCTAGGGGCGTAGAGACTTGGGTAGTGTTATATACGGTAAAGGGGTGTCTAGTATTGTTATAAATATGCTTGTTAAGCTAAGATTATAGGTATTTAATTATACCCTCTCTTTAGTAACTGTAGTAATAAGTATAATCTCGGCCTTCTTTAATTGTTGGACGTCGCGTTTAGACATATAGAGGTTGTCTTTAATCTCTTAGCGCATATTATTAGCGAGCGCCTTATAAGCTTATAGGTCTTAGATAATATTATAATTTTAGGCAGTATGCATCTTAGCTTATATAAGCTTTAGATAGTAGTTCTATAGAAGGTAGTAGTATTTATTAGGTTCTCGTGCTACTATTTTTATAAAAATCTCGGCGTCTTGTATCTTAATCTTAATGGGTAGTGGCCCTTTAGCTTATTTGTCTGTAGTTATATAGTTAATAAAAGATAAGATATTGTTAATGTCTACCTTATTAAGGTCGTTGTAGTCTTTTAAGCCACTAGGCTTCCCTTTAGGGGTTAAGGCTATAGCTAGTAAATTTAATCCTCCTAGGATTGATTGGCATCGTGGGTTTAATATAAGTATTGGATTGCTCTTTAAGTTTAACATAGTGGCTAGTAAGGAATTTTATCTTACTATTGTTAGTTCTTTAGAAGTATAAGATAGGAGATACGCTGCTTCTAGCAGCGCCTATAGTATTATAGAGATATAGAGTTGGTTATAGGCTGAGCGTTGGTGATTAAAAAGGAGTAATGTAATGTTATGGGACGGGGGCAATGGCTATAGAATATATGTATTTAAGGAGTCTACAAGACGTTGCGCAATTAGTCGTAAGGGTCAAGGGCGTAAGGAGGTGATATACTAACGCGTAGCTGACGTAAGCTGTACGCAAGGTATACACAAGAGCACGGGGCTCTCCTATAGAGGCCCCTGCGGTAGGGTTCCATAATATAGTTAAACAGTATTATAAGAAAGGATAGATATTCTTTACCCTTAATTAGTGAAATTTAAGACTAAATAGGCAACGCGTAAATCTTTATAAAGATATATCTAAAATGGGCGTATTATTAGATTAGGATTAAGGAAGAAGATAAGTAGAAGGCAGCCTTTAGGTTAAAGGAAGGGCTATATAAGCTATTGGTTATGCAGTTTGGGCTTATAAATGCACCAGTAACATTTTAAAAGAGGATTAATAGTATATTAGGAGAACACCTTAATAAGTTTGTTATAGTATACCTTATTATTATTATTATTTACTTAATAAGTAAATAAGAATATAGAGAATATGTTAAGTGGGTCTTAAGGAGACTATAAGAAGAAAAGATGCTAGTAGCAATTAAGAAATGCAAGTTCTTTATAAGGAAAACCAATTTTATAGGATTTATTATTAAACTAGGAAAAATTAATATAGACCTAAAGAAAGTAGAAGCTATAGTAAGTTGGTAAGAACTAGAGAATATTACGCAGTTAAGATTGTTTTTAGGGTTTTATAACTACTATAGAAGGTTTATTACACAGTAGTTAAAGAATATAGAACTATTTATAAGACTTATAAAAAAAGAGGAACTATGGATATAGGGCAGTAAATAAAGGGAGTTATTTTAAGAACTTAAGAAACTGTTTACCTAGGAACCAGTCCTTAAAATCTACTAGTTATAGTTAGATATAGTTATAAAGACAAATGCATTAGACTTTATACTAGGAGCGTACTTGCTATAGAGATATTAAGATAGATGGCACCTAGTAGCGTACTATAGTTAAAAGATAATACTAGCAGAACCAAACTATAATATCTATAATAAGGAGTTATTAGGTATAGTTATAGTACTTAAAGAATAGAGAGTATTCTTATAAGGCATAAAGAAACTATTTATGGTTAAAACGGACTATAAAAACCTAATAGGGTTCCTAATAATAAAGGAACCAAATAGAAGATAGGTTAAATGGGCGGAAATGCTTATAGAATATTATTTCAAAATTTAGTATATTAAAGGTACTAAGAACGCAAGAGTAGACGCACTTAGTAGAAAGGTAGAATTGTAGAATAAAGAAAAGCTGTTAGGGGTAATATTATGTAAAGACAAGGATAGATTAATTAGGTATAATTATCCTAAAGTTATAGTAATAAGAGAAGTTGGCTAGACCTATAAGACACTAGAAAGTGTATAGTTATAAAGGATTAGAGAAGCTTAGAACGAGGATCTAAAGTTAAAGTAGTACAAGCACCGCGAGGCTATATATATACTAAGGATAGTAGTAAAGGAGTTTATAGAAGACTTTTATAAGAGAATAACTTAAGGTATAATAGAGATATAGGCCTAGTGTTAAGACTTTAAGAGGAGTATATTATTTAAGGAATCTAGAGACTAGCGAGATAAGTTATAAGGGAATGTCTAGATTATTAAAGAAATAAATTAATAAGGTATAAGCTATACAGAGGGCTATAATCTATTAAAATACCAGAAAGACTATAGGAGGTTATATTATGGGACTTTATTATAAATCTACTAAAGTTAAATGATCCTATTACCGGATAGGATTATAACATAATCTTAGTAGTAGTAGACAAGTTAACTAAGTAGGGCTACTTTATAGTATATATAGAAGAGATATTAGCAGAGGATATAGCTAGAATCTATATTAAAGAAGTATTTATAAGACACGGAGTACTAATAAAGATTATATTAGATAGAGATTTAAGATTTATAGCAGCCTTTTAGGAGGTATTCTTAGCTAAATAAGGGGTTTAAGTAGTAGTGTTAATAGCGTATTACCTATAAACGGACGGATAAATAAAAAGACTGAACTAAACGTTAAAGTAGTACTTAAGGTATTATATTAATCACGCATAGAATAATTGGGTATTATTGTTACTAATTACGCAATTTATATATAATGCTATACTATAGGAAGAAATAGGCACATTACCTTTTAAAGTAAATTATGGATATAAGCCAAGGACATTATTATTACTATAATAAGTAAGGAAGACTAGTAGCACAGCTAAGAAAAGAATAGAGAACTTAATAAATCTTTATAGTTATCTTAGAGAAATAGCTAAACTAGTATAGGCAAGGATAAAAAGGTACTATAACGCTAAGAGATTTAAGGGACCAGATCTTAAGGAGGGAGATAAAGTATAGCTACTATATAAAAATTTTAAGAGTTAACGACTAAGCAAAAAATTGGACTATATTAGACTAGGACCATTTATAATAAAAGCAAAAATCTTAGAAGTTATATATAGACTTAACTTACTAGAGAAAATGAAAATCTACCCTATATAGTATGTCGCAATACTAAAACTAGTATATGGGAATGTTAAGCTATTAGTTTATAAGGTAGATATATATAGAGGATAAAAAGAGGATAAATAGGAAGTCTTAAAGATTATTAGTTATAAGGATATTAATAACCAAATATAGTATAAGGTAAAGTAGATAAGCTATAAGGAGACTACCTAAAAGCTACTAGATAATTTAAAAAACGCTATAAGAAAGGTATAGGAGTATTAGAAGAAAGGAGGTTAGGTAGTATTAATAAAGAAGAATTACTAAAGAATAAGTTACCTAAGGGGGACCTAAGAGGAGCAGCTACTAAGGTATTTAGAGTTATTTTCCTCTCTGTTAGAGGAGAATCCATTTTTTTATTACTAAGTTCCTAAAGACCTTATTCTATAAGCTTCTACTCCTTAAAACGCACCTTCTTATAAACCTTCTCTAGACGGAGTAAATAAGCAGATACTATAATATAAGCCTCTAGAGCCCTCTGTTCCACATTATAAAAATATTTTAAATTAGTAAGAGCTTAAATTAGCTTACTATTAAGTTTTATCATTACGGACAGCTTAAGTACGATGTTATGACTACTTAGAGAGGAGTTGGCGGAAGCTAGTTAGTTGATATAGGCACGGTCCAGGATAGATCTAGTGGAACTATATAACGAGGAATAGTAGCCGAGGTTACGTAATATAATCTGTATAATCTGTATAATCTATGTAATCCGTAACAGAGTAAATAGAGCACACATACCTCACAGAGCGAAGGGATTTCTTAGGTATATAGTTGTGTATTTAAAGGACCACAGTCCCTACCCAGATAGTTCTCTCTTTATAATAAATCTTAAAATATAATTAGAGTTAATCTATTAGGCAACCACTCTACTAGTTATTATTATTATCGGTACCAATTTAATGGTATAAGTAAGTCGTGTCTAGGGGCACGAAATACGTATAGTATCATATACTTATTTAGACGGTGGTGACTGTCAATTCTATTAAGGTAGACTACGTGGTCTATATACTAACACACCTCCCCCCTAATTAGTCAGTGCTTCAGGGGTACACCAGACGCATAAGCGGGTGGTTGGTGCACCGAACGCATAAATGCGTACTTGGCGTACCAAACGCGTAGGCACGCAGTTGGTACGACAGGTGCTGTAATTATACACTAGCGGTACTTGGAAAATAAAACCACTTATATATAGCCTCCGTAATTGCCTTAATAGAACCATAAAACACATAAGAAAATATATAGGAAATCCCTCCTGAGGTGCCTTCTAGGTTGCCTTCCAAATGGTGCTCCAATCTGGCCGTAAGTCCTACTTACGGTCCGTAAAATGAACTATACGGCCTTTTAACGGGCCGTAACTGAACCATAAATACTCCGTTAGTCTCGCTCTACCCATTCTATAACCTTTAGGTTAAGCTTGTTTGTGTTAATTAGGGTTTTAAGAGCTTAACACAGCTTTGCCTTAGTTATAGCGTCTGCTGGGTTGTCTCCACTACTAATCTATTTAACTTCCGTAATCTCGCGTCATTCATAGGCCTAACATAAGCATATTAGGTCAACCATAAGCCTCTTCTCCTATATCGTGCCTAGTTTAACTAGGCAGTTATAGAGGGACTTTAAATTAGTATATAAAACTAGGGGTAGCTGCTCCAATTATAGGATCTTCTAGATTGTTGATTTAATTACGGCTGCTATATTAAAGCCATAGGCTAATGCATATAGTTCAGAAGCTAGTACACTACGGGTTACTTGCTTACATTTAATTAAAGACTAGTACAGTATATTTGCGTCTTAATTATAGTCCGTAAGTATAATTATAAAGCCGATTTACAATAACAGGTCCCTATTATTAGTAAAGGAGGCGTCCGTAAATACCATTACGCTAATAGAATTTAGGTCTAGCGGTATAAAAGTAAGTCCTCTTGTCACATTATTAATCTGCCATTAAATGCGCTTATTAAGCTGCTTGACATTTTCTTCTTACAGATCTACTGTCTGGGCCGCAAAGGACAAGTTGTAGGCAGATTTAGGTTGGCAGACTGTGGCAATATAGGCGCCTCTTGCACGCTGTGCAGCGTATTAGTCCTTTATATTTACGGTCTTACGGGTCTCTCCGCGGGAACTAGTAAGGTCCATAGGCTTTACTATAACAAGCTTTAGGTTTTAAGCTTGGCGTTCCTAAGTTAGCTAGATTAAGTTGCCCTTTTATATAATTAAGCCTCCATTAAACTTAATTAGAGTCTACTTAGTTAACTACTCTTATGGCTTTACCAGGAACTTAGCTTTTTACAGTTCAGTCTCTTTAGCATCCACAAATATCTAGTCTGCTAAGAAGAGGGTATTATCTATTTAGAGTCCAATAATACCAAGGCTGCTTAATAGGGTGTATAGAAGGCAAGGGTTATAGGTTAACTGCTCTATCTTAAGTTTACAAACGTAGTACTAGTGGTATATCTTAAACTAATAGTTTCCAGCTTCTAGTACTCCGTATAGGGGTTTTACAACCCATAAAATTGTTCCTAGTTATAGGTTAAGCTTACGGGGTGGTTATATAAAGATATCCCTACTTAGGTAGGTATTAGACTACATATAAGCTTGTAAGATGTCCCATAAGTAGAGGGCTATAGGTTTGGTTTGCTATAGCCCTAGTATAAGTATAAGTATAATCCGTTGGCTAACTCGTTAAATTATAGGCGATTGCATAAGGACTAAGTCCTTTCCTTAGTTGTTATAGGCTTGTATAACAAGCCTTAATTTTTTAAAGGCTTTGTTAGTACTAGGGTGCTTAATTTTGTTAACAAAGCGCGAGTTAAATATATGGACGCCTTGCAGAACATCTCTCTCTGTTATAACCGCAAAAACGCCCTTCTTAAGTAGTCCGTTAATCTCTTTACATCATAAGTCCGTAAAAGGGGTTTCCTATACTAGAACTAATATATCTACAGGCAGAGATTGCTTTGCGGATGTACCTGCGGAGGTTAGGTAATTCTCTGTTATAGAGTTCTTGCGGGGGCGTCCTTGGCCACGCTTTATAGCAGGTTCTATAGGTTCATTAGGTTTCTAGGGGACCTCTAGGGTAGGTAAGGGTGCTTCTAGTTTATCTAATTTAGCGGGTGCTTCTGGTTTATCTAGCTTAACATTATAGATGTTTCGGACCAAAAATAGGGTTTTACAGACATGCTTCTAAAGCTTATCGGTCCGCTAGGGAGCTATATACAGTAGGTCTCGTCTTCTACAGCTAGTAGACAGTAAGGTCTAGTCCAATTACCGCTTTTATACCACATAAGGACTTCAGAGTTAAGCGGGAGGTTATATACTGGGGTCATATTAGGTCCGTTACAGTAGTGCAAAGCATTATTAACAGTTTATTTGGCCTGTAATTTAACTATTTCGGCCATTGCCTTCCATATTACAGCTGCTCAATCCGTAATAGACAGGGCAGGAGGGTCCAGTTTGCTCATCCTTAGGTAGGCTCCATAGACTAAAAGGGTAGGTACTAGTCCGTTAGGGCTAGCGGTATTATTAACGGCTTTTACGGCCATCTATAAAGCCAGTTCTTTTTAGATATTCTTACACTCGTCCATAATAATCTGGTAAGCTCTCTATAAAGCTAAGTAAGCTCACTTAACAAGTCTAACAGACCAGTACGCCTTAACTAGAACGGCTTTTGTTGAAATAGCCATAGCCATAGCATACTATTGGAATTCCTTACTGATGAAGTTCCTACCAGCGTTATAGGTAATATACTTAGGGGGTCTAAGGTATATGTTAATCTAGTAGGTCCGTAAAATATCCCAAGTATATTTTACGGATATATTTTGCAACCAACAGGCGGCTTAATAGCGGGTTGCCTTGTTAACTATATATAATACTAGACTACCGTTAATGTACATAATATCCATATACACTGAGTGGTTGAAGTTAAGGTCCTTATAAAGGGTGAACTTGAATCTGCCTAGGGAACATCCATATTTCTGGTAAAAAGAGCAGTATTTAGTTAGGTGGTCGATTGCCTTCCTATTAATGTCGTTATATCTAGAGCGTTCAAGGACTCTATATAGCTTTTCGGCTAACAGGTGGCCGAAACGGCAGTATAGGTGGTGGATTTCGGTACTAGTAAGGTAGCACGGGTTATAGTTAAAAGATTCCTAAATGTAGGTCCGTAAAGTCTCTCCCTATATAAGAAACGGGTGTCCAAATCATCGTGTAATTAGTAGGGTGATATGCTTGCTTCCTAGGGCAGTTACAGGGCTAGTTAAGGTGTTTATAATATTATTGTAGTAGACCTATAACCTGTCCATATCTATAAGATAGAGTAGAAAAGGGGTATCCGCTTTTACTATGTGGAAGTTAACTAGGCCAATTAGGGTCTTAACTGTGACTAATCTAATTAATGCGGTTAAACCAATACCAAATTGGACGTTTACGGCCCCAGCTTGCATAGTGTTAATATCCATATTATTATTTACGGTAGTCTTATATGCAAGGTATTGTCCGTAACCTATAGTAGACTTCTTAGAGGCACCTGTATTAATTATAATGCCATAGAATTCTTTGGGGGTATAGTGTTCTGTAGTAATATATGCAAATAGGTCCTGTTCGCGGTCCATAACGTCTGTAACAGGTCCAACGGGTGTACTTACAGGCCAGTTTTCGGGTGTAATTAAGTGTATAAAGGAGCGGTCGGCTAATACGGTCATAGTATTAAAGGCTTAACTGTCCGTAAAAGGTCTAAAAGTAGTTAGGAATGTCTCTAAGGTCTCCTGTTCCTAAGCGTCTAAGTTAAAGTTAATTATAAGGGCTTCTATTAACTTGTTAGGGGGCTCCTCTACTTTCTCTCCTTTGTATTCTAAAATAAACTGGTTAATCTAGTTATTAAGTCTCTTCCTAGACTTATTATATTCTTCCTAGGTATGCCTTATAGACCAATATCCTTCCTTACCGCACATAAAGCACTTCTAACTGGTTTGTTTGCGGGAGTATGTTTTTGTACAGGGGTTGCTACAGGGGTTACAGGTAGGACTTGGTCGGTACAGGTGCTGCTAGCGGTAGCGGCGGTCCATAAAGTAGACATCTAAGTTTATTTGCGGATATTAAATATCCGTAGCAAAGGCTTAAGTGCTGCTCGGTGGGTTTAAGACTTCGTATATTATAATAGAGGAGCGTAGATTATTAATAAGGCCAGCTAAAGTATCTGCAGGCTTATAGTAGGTATACTTATAGGGCTTTACTTCCTGGCAAGCCGTAATAAGTTTATTGTGCAGAAAGTCGTCTGTTTAAAGCTTAGCGTTAAGGCCGTGCTATAGGTGCCGGAGGTCTTTAATAAGGATCTGCAGACACTCTATAGTCGATTTTTCAGTGTTCTTATTGATTACGGTCTGTAGCTTAGTCGCATTCCATTGGGTAAGAATATTACGCTTATATTCTGGTCCTTTAAAGTAGTTACGTGTAGCTTCGTATAGCTTATTAAAGGGAACACTAAGGGGGTTACTCTTAAGGTTAGTGTAGTAGTGGTCAAGTGCTAGGCCGCGCAGTATGGTAGAGTAGGCTTGGCTGAACTCCTATTTAGGAATATCGGCCTTTTAACAGAGGTCCGTAAAGATAGTTAGTTTGAAGTCAAAGTTATCGTTTTTACCGCTGTACTTAGATTCGTTGGTATAGAGCTTAGCTAGGTTAGCTAACTCCTTGCCGTAGGTCTTCGCTTGGGTAGGTTACGGATTTATAACTTAGACGGGTTACAGATCTATAACTTAGGCGGTTTGCGGATCTGTGACTTGGGCAGTAGGAGTAATTTGGTCCGTATTTTGGTTTACGGGGGTATTGCGGTCCGTAATTTGGGTTACAGGGGTATTATGGTCCGTAACATAAGTACTAGGTATACTTTGGCCAGTAAGATTAATTCCAAAACTGCTTGGGTTTATAGGACGAATTTGGTTAAGAGGGTTAGGTATAAGGCCAGCGATTACATTAAGTTTGGAAAAAGCAAAGAGTTCCTTAGTAGTGTTGTACTTGTTTAGGATTTCTTCCTTAGTCCATTCCGTTCGGTCCTCCTTATGTATTGTATTGTATAAGGACTGTGTAATAGTGACCCATTTGTTCCTTTCAACCCATACGCCTTAGTTACGTAAAAGGGTCCGTAGGTTACGGATAGTAGTGGGGTTGTATTCCTTAAAGATAGCTTCCGTAAAGTCCATAAAGTCTTCCTAGTATTGCTCCCATAGGTCGACGTTCATAAGCTTAAAGTATTCGTACTTAAGGATTTTAAAATTTAATATAGTTGTTGACGTTATCTATAGACGTAACGTTAACTCCTTATCTCCACTTCTTTTGACCTTTATTAACCTGCTTGCTGATGTCTGCCATACTATATAGTGTAGTGTGGTGCGTAGCGGGTGGAAGAGGTCTTGTAAGGGTCCGTAAAATCGGTTAACAGGCCCATAACGGTTCGTAGAAGGGTAAGGGGGTCTCTATAGGGTCTTAACAGGTCCGTAGTGGTTTGCAGGAGGGTAAGAGGTCTCTATAACGGTCCGTAAAAGTAATTAACAGGTCTGTAACGTTTTGTAAAAGGGTAAGAGGTCTCTATAAGGGGTTAGAGAGGAGGCCGGGGTATTTTAGTAGGGTATAGTGGTCGCGTTCTTAGTGTGATTGTGTTCTTAACGTAGTCGCGTTAACTACTAGTACAGTGGTTAATATCTCTAATTAAGGTGGAGCGTAAACGTCTTCTAAAACCAGGGTAGATTTAAGGTAATTCTAGGTAAGGTAGAGCGTCAGATATCTTCCAAATCTAGAGTACTTTAATTCTCTTTAACTAAAATAGGGGCTTATAAGGTGGAGCGTTGGACGTCTTCTAAGCAAGTGCGTATCTCCTAATCTATGCGCGCTTACTAATTAGTGTCGGTACCAATTTAATGGTATAAGTGAGTCGTATCTAGGGGCACGAAATACGTATAGTATCGTATGCTTATTTAGACGGTGGTGACTGTCGATTCTATTAAGGTAGACTACATGGTCTATATACTGACGCACCTCCCCCCTAATTAGTCAGTGCTTCAGGGGTGCACCAGACGCGTAAGCGGGTGGTTAGTGCACCGAACGCGTAAACGCGTACTCGGCGTACCGAACGCGTAGGCAAGCGGTTGGTACGACAGGTGCTGTAATTATACAATTATATTGTTAATTTGTTTATATCTATATATCTAGCCTAATAATAGGACCTACTATAGTTCTTGCTACAAGGTTCCGTTATATATTCACTACTAAGGTTACGGTATTAAATAAAGTTAAATAATATGCCACCCAAAGCACTAGTCGCGATGCCATTAACGGTAATAACTACCTTAGGATTAGGAGACACTAGTATAGTAGATATAGACTTATAAGTGGTCACAAGAGGTCAGTTATAGGAAATAGTTAATCGCTTATTAGATAATAATAGAATACTCAAGGAGCGCATTAATAGAATTGGCGTAGTAAAAGTTAAGTTACCGTTAATTGAACAATTCTTAGGAGAAAGGTTAAAACTTAAAGGATTCCTTACGCAAATACACTTTAAGGTTATGCAGAAAGGAGCAAAGTTAGTAATACCTATAGATTAAGTAGCGTACGTAGGATTATTCTTAATAGGAAGAGCACTAGAATAGTTTAAACCTTACCTTACAGAAATATAAGTTAGCGGTATAAAAATTACTAACTAAGATATATAATTTATGTTTACTAGTTAAAACGGGTTCACGGAAAGACTAATATAGATATTTAAAGACCTGGAAGCATTAACTATAGCAGAACAGAAGCTTTAAAACTTGGTATAACATTCTTTAGCAATTAAGTACACAATACAGTTTTAGATACTTATAACGCAGGTTAAGTGGAACAATAAGGCGCTTATGGCACAGTACAAATAGGGACTTAAGGCTAAAGTCTAGGACGCAATTATCCTAATAAAAGATGCGGAAAGTCTATAAGACTTAATAGATTAGTTAATAAAGATTAATAATAGAATCCATTAAAGGGAATAAGCTAAGAAAGGGTAAGATAGAGTTCTATAGTTGTATAAGGCGTAGAGTACGTATTAGCAAACATAGAGCTAAAAACCATAGAATGGCGCAGAGCTAATAGACCTAAGCGGTACTAAAGAATCCAAGAGATAGATAAAGAAACTATAGAAACCTAGAGGTTAAGGATTAAGTAATTATAAAACTAAGGAGCAGAGGCTAAACTAGGGATCTTAGTAGTAGAAGACGTTTAGGCGGACTCTATAATAAAAAAAATGGTTTAAAGATAGAGCTTATATAAATTACGGAAAATAAGGTTATTTTACTAGAGACTATAGAGGTAGTTAAAGTAACTACATAGTAAAGGGTACTAGGTTATTAGAGTACAATAACGCGGATATAGGGATATTGCGCGGGACCAAGGAGTGTTTAATTAAATACTTTATGTTTTATTATAACAACGCATAGCAAATTTATAAGGACGCTAAGTATAGCGCAAGCTATTGGCTATAGAAGCTAGAGTTAAAAGGGTTTAAAGAAACCAAAGAGTTAGATAAAGAATAAGATTAACTCTACAAGCTAGATTAAGATGTTAAAGTAATATATAGATAAAGATTAGTAATAATAATAATAGAGTTAGAGTACTTATTAATTAATAGCAATAAGGAAGAAAATGAGGCTAATTAGAAGTACTTATACCTTAGTAACGTAATAGAAGCAGAGACTAAAACTACTATAAAACGCGGGTTAGTAACGGGTATTATAACACTATTAGATATAGCATCCATTGCTTTATAAGACGGAAGGAGTAATATCTAGAGACAATTAAGCAAGCAGACAACTGCTAGTACTAGCTTACCACTTATAAAAGGTAAAAGGCTATAGGTCTAAGATTTTTACAAAGAGATAAGGAAAGCTCTAAACTTATAGGATATAATAAGGACAGCTTAAGAACCTATAACAAACAAAAACCAATAGAAAAGAGTAGCAACTTAGTTTAGTAATAAACGAATAAGTATAGGACGTAAGTTTAAGAACTACAAGTTTAGGGAACGAATAAGAACGTTATTAAAAAGCCAAGATTTTAAGAAACAAATAAGGACTATAGCAATTCTAGGTAAATATAGTGTTTAGCCTAAAAATTAAAAAGTTAATACTAAGATTAGGAAGTAAGATAACTTTAAAGATCTAGCTACAAGACACAGAAAATAGGAAACTATAGATAAGTTTAGACAAAGAATTATTATATAGCAAGAGTAAAAGCTAGATAAGAGATTAGCTATACTAGGTTATATAAGAAATAGAGCACCTATATAAAGAGTTACTAATAGGCCTAGTGCAGGGACACCTAAAGTAAAGTGGTTAGATAAACTGGAATAAGAAGAGGATCTAGATATTCTAGTTAGGTTTAAAGAAAGATATACTAAAGGATATTACAACGCAGTAATAATAAGGTACTTTCTTACAGACAAACTATATACACTAAACTAGTTATACGGAAAGTGGTATAGGTAATAACATAATAATAAATAGGAAGACTTTTATATATAGCTAGACGAAAAAGTTGTTTAAGACTAACCTATTACGGAAAAATATATGAGTTATATTAAAGGAGCGTTAATTATAATATTAAGGAACCTAGAAGAAGGATCTAGGGACTAGAGAGGAGAATAATAAATCTTAGTACCCATAGTAGAAATACTAGTGGTTAGGTTAACTAGGTATAGGTTTAAACTTAAGGATAAAGACAAGCTAAGAGTTAACCCAAGTTACCTAGTATATTATACGTTATCATAGATAGCTTATATAAATAACGTGTGTAATATATATAGGGCACTAAAAAATAAAAACCAGAAATACCTAGTAAGGATATATTAGGCACTAGAGGAAAAACAGTTTAGAGACGCTAAGTATATATATAAATAGCACCTAGTAGAAGTATAGAGTTAAGGGGACCTAATATTTTAACCTAGAAGATTCCTTACGGAAGAATGCCTAGATGGATAATAGTAGTGAGACTGCCTAGAGAATACTTATCTATAGTATATAGAGGAAAAGAAATAAACTAAGTATTAGCTAAAAGTAGACTAAGTATAAGTAGGATCTAGTAGCTAATAGTTAGGAAAAGGGGAGGCCTACAGGATTAGAGGGAACTAGTAGTAGAGCCTTAGACCCTTAAAGGAATTTAAGAACAACACCTAAACTTATAAGTTAAGTGGCGAGATTAGTAGTTTAAAGCGTTAATAGATAGTAGAGTAATAAAGAACTATATATTACCGGCAGCAGTAGAAAGGATGGGGTTACTATATAGATAAAAGGAATACCTATATCCACTTATAACAATTTTAGGGGATCAGATAGCCTATAGAGGAGGTATTATTAATCTTAAAATAGGACCTATTTAGTTAACTATTAAAGGGAGACTAGTTAGAATGTCTTTTAATATCTTACTATTAGGAAAAGATAAGGCGATACTAGGAATACCTTAGTTACAGGAATATAATTTAAAGGTCGATTAGGTTATAGGTTAGGTCAATATTAAAGATACTTAATAATATAAGATGCGATAGTAAACCAAGTTAGTATAGTACCAAGTTAGAGCGACATATAAATAGACTAAGTGAGGCTTAAGTTATAAACTAAAGAGATATCACAAGTATGGTAGAAAGTTATAGTCACTAAAAAGTAAAAAGCTGTTAAAGTATACAGCATGGGACTATAAAATAGAGTTAGAAGAGGGAACTAGTCTAAGGTTCTTTCTAACCTATAAGCTTACTAAAACCAAGTTAGTGGCACTTAAGGAGTTTGTCCAGAAGAACTTATAAAAGGGATATATTAGACCATTATAGTTATTAGCAAGATATCCAGTACTATTTATCCTAAAGAAAAACGGAAAACTTAGGATGTGTATTGACTATAGACAGTTAAACAGCATTACTAGAAAGGATAGGTATTCTTTACCCTTAATTAGCAAAATCTAAGATAAAATAGGCAACGTAAAGATCTTTACAAAGATAGATCTAAGATAGGCGTACCATTAGATTAGGATTAAGGAAGGCGACAAATAGAAAGAAGCTTTTAGGTTAAAGAAAGGGCTATATAAACTATTAGTTATACAGTTTAGGCTTATAAATATACTAGTAACGTTTTAGAAGCGAATTAACAGTATATTAGGAGAACACCTTAATAAATTTGTTATAGCATACCTTGACAATATTATTATCTACTTAGAGAGTAAGAAAGAATATAAAGAACACGTTAAATGGGTCTTAAAGAGACTATAGGAAAAATAGATGCTAGTAGCTATTAAGAAATACGAGTTCTTTATAAGAAAGACTAATTTTATAGAATTTATTATTAAACTAGGAAGAATTAGTATGGACCTAAAGAAAGTCAAAGCTATAGTAAGTTAGCAAGAACCAGAGAATGTTATATAGTTAAGATTGTTTCTAGGGTTTTGCAACTACTATAGGAGGTTTATAGCACAATGGTTAAAGAGTATTAAGCCGTTTATAAGGCTAATAAAGAAGGAGGAACTGTAAATATAGGGAAATAAGTAAAAGAAACTGTTTAAGGAACTTAAGGAGCTATTTACCCAGGAACCAGTCCTTAAAATCTACCAACTAAAGCTAGAGACGGTTGTTAAGACAGATATATTAAACTTTATACTAGGAGCATATTTACTATAAAAGTATTAGGACGCATAGCATCTAGTAGCGTATTATAGTTAAAAGATAACACTACTAGAACTAAACTATAACATCTATAATAAGAAGTTATTAGGTATAGTTATAGTATTAAAGAAATAGAGAGCATTCTTATAAGGTATAGAGAAACCATTTATAGTTAAAACAGACTATAAGAACCTTATAAGATTCCTAATAATAAAGGAACTTAACCAAAAATAGGTTAAATAGGCGGAAATGCTTATAGAATACTATTTCGAAATTTAGTATACCAAGGGTATAGAAAATGCACAAGCGGATACTCTAAATATAAAAGCTAAACTATAAAGTAATAAAAAGCCGTTAGGGGCTTTGTTGCGAAGGGTTAAGATAGATTAATTAGATATAATTATCCCAAGATAACAGTAATAAGAGAAAGCCAGATCCACAAATTACTAGAGAGTAATTAGATATAGAAGATCTAAAAGGTATAAGTAGAGAATCTAGACACGGAATAGTACAAGAATAGAGAAGCAACCTATATTCCAAGGTCTATTATAAAAGAGTTTATTAAGTTATTCTACAGGGGACTAACTTAAGAATATAACAGAGCTATAGGCTTAGTATTAAGACTTTAAGAGGAGTATATTATTTAAGGAATCTAGGGACTAGCGAGATAAGTTATAAAAGAATATCTAAATTGCTAAAGAAATAAACTAACAAGGTATAAGCCGTATAGAGGGCTATAACCTATTAAAACACCAGAAAGACCGTAGGAAGTTATATTATAGGACTTTATTATTAAGTTACCAAAGTTAAAAGATCCTATTATAGGATAAAATTATAACGCGATTTTAATAATAGTGGACAAGCTTATAAAGTAGGGATACTTTATAGTATATATAGAAGAAATGTTAGTAGAAGATATCGCTAAAATCTATATTAAGGAAGTGTTTATAAGATACGGAGTACTAAGCAAGATTATATTAGATAGAGATTTGAGATTTATAGCAGCATTTTAGAAGGTATTCTTAGTAGAATAGGGAGTTTGCGTAGTAACCTTAATAGCATATTATCCGCAGACGGACGGATAAATAGAAAGATTAAACTAGACACTAAAACAGTATCTAAGGCACTATATTAATTATATATAAAATAATTAGGTATTAATATTACCAGTTATATAGTTTATATATAACGTAACACTATAAAAAGGAATAGGAACATTACTATTTAAGGCAAATTACGGATATAAGCCAAGATTATTATTATCGCTATATTAAGTAAAGAAAACAAGTAGTATAGCTAAGTAAAGAATGGAGACTTTAATAAATCTTTACACAGACCTTAAAGAAACAGCTAAACTAGTATAAGAGCGAATAAAAAGGTACTATAATGCTAAGAGATCTAAGGGACCAGATCTTAAGGAGGGAGATAAAGTATGGCTACTATACAAAAATTTTAAGAGTTAACGACTAAGCAAGAAGTTGGACTATATTAGACTAGAACTTTTCAAAATTATATAAAGAATTTTATTGGTTACGTATAAACTAAGCCTACTAGCTAAAATAAAAATTTACCCTATATAGTATGTTATAATGCTAGAACTAGCACATGGAAATATTAAACCACTAGTCTATAAGGCAGATATGTATAGAGGGTAAAAAGAAGATAAATAGTAAGTTTTAAAGATTATTAGTTATAAGGACGTAGATAATAAAATATAGTATAAAATAAAGTATAAAATAAAGTAGATAGGCTATAGTAAAACTATTTAGGAACTACTAAGCAACCTAAAGAACGCTATGGGAAAGATATAGGAGTATTAAAAGAAAGTAGGTTAGGGAGCATTAAAAAAGAATCGCCAAAGAATAAGTTACCTAAGGGTGACCTAAGAGGAGCAACTACTACGTTACTTAGAGTTATTTCCTTCTCTAGAAACTCTACTTATTTATTACCTAGCTTAGACAAACCCTGTTAAACAAGTTTCTACTCCTTAGAACGAACCTTCTCACAAACCTTCTTAAGGCGGATTAATTAAGCAGAAGCAGCCAGATAAGAGTTAAGCGCTCGCTATTAGGCGTTGGCAGCCTCTCGTTCCGCGTTATAAGAATAATAGAGCTCTGCCAGAGCGACCAAGAGCTCGTTATTAAGCTTCTTAGCGGCAGATTAAATATAAGACCCTATAATAAGTTACTTAGGGAACTTAAAGACTACTAAGAGTTATAGAACGCGTATACTTAGCGTTAGAGATAGAGCGAATGTTATAGGACGATTAAACGTTTGCTTTAGTGTACTCCGAATAAGAGGATAGTTGTTAAGTAGTAGGACTCGCTAGCGCAATATAAACTAACCCCTCTTTCGTATAACAAGAACACAAAGACGGCATTATCTCACCTAGAGACAGTATTATAGTGACAGTACAAGACTAACAAGCTGTAGAAGAAGAAGAAGAAGCTTTAGGTATAATAAGTAAAAATATTAACCAGATTAATTAAACAAATATTACACCTCTAGTGGATAACTTAGAGATGTTAGAAATCTTTAAGGACGAAGATAAAGAGGAGGGAGATAGTGTTACAGACAGCTTAAATATAATATTATAACTACTTAGAGAGGAGTTGGCGGAAGCTAGTTAGTTAATATAGGCACGGTCTAAGATAGATCTGGTAGAACTATATAACGAGGAATAGTAGCCAAGGTCATGTAATATGATCTATATAATCTGTATAATCTGTATAATCCGTAATAGAGTAGATAGAGCACACGTACCTTACGGAGCGAAGGGATTTCTTAGGCGTATGGTTATGTATTTAAAGGACCACAGTTCCTACCTAGATAGTTCTCTCTTTGTAGTAAATCTTAGAATATAATTAAAGTTAATCTGTTAGGCAACCACTCCACCAGTTGTTATTATGTTGTTGATTTGTTTATATCTATATACCCAGCCCAATAACAGGACCCACCGTAGTTCTTGCTACAAGGTTCCGTTATATTTACAGCAGTAGATTAAACTTAGGACCCTAGTAGTAATTAATAAGGGTACTTAATAACTATTAAGAGTAATAGGACGCGTATATTTGGTATTAAAGATTAAGTAAACGTTATAGGACGACCAAATGTTTACTTTAGTACACTTTAAATATAAAGAGGGTTGCCAAGACATAGGGTTTGCTAGTGCAATATAAACTAACCCCTCTTTTAAACAATAAGAATATAGAGATAGTATTATTTCGCTAAGAGATAGTATAGAAACAATAGTATAAGTATAGCGTTGTGCTTATAAAGAAGAAGGAGCTTTAGGCATAATAAGTAAGGATATTAACTAAATTGATTAAGCAGATATTATACCTCTAGTAGACAACTTAGAGATATTAGAAAATTTTAAGGATAAAGATAAAGAGAGGGGAGATGGTATTACGGACGCTTTAAGTACAATATTATAACTACTTAGAGAGGAATTAGAAGAAGCTAGTTAGTTAATAAGAGCACGTCTAGAATGGAACTAGTGGAGCTGTCACGATAACGAAGTATCACATGCGAACACTAGATGAACAAGCATCAGATTCGTGGAATTGATAGCTACGTACGGCTGTCGTGGAGACTCAAGAGGATTGCTAGAGAGCTTAACAAGAATGCAGCTGCGGGCGAATCTATATAGGGGCAATTGGGGCGGATAAACTATCTGCCAAGCGATATCAAATAAGGAAAGGAAAGCTACGCGTCTAGCGCAGCGCGTGTCGCGGGCAGTCCCGTGACAGGAGCTATATAATAAGGAATGGTAACTAAGGTTATATAGTGTTGTACGCAGTATATACAAAGTATAAGGGGAATGTATATACAACCTATATAGTGTGTATATTACGTATAAGGAGGATTTCTTAGGAGCATAAATATATATTTAAAGGACTATAGTCCTTACCTAGATAGTTCTCTCCTTATAGTAAATCTTAGAATATAATTAGAGTTAATCTATTAGGTAACTACTCCACCAGTTATTATCTATTTATTATATTATTAACTTCCTATTTACCTATATAACCTAGCCCAATAATAAGTCCACCGTAGTATTTCCTATAAGGCTTCGTTATATATAGGTCTATTAGCTCTAGTCCACTATACTATAGTTTCTTACTTTAACTCTATTGTTATATACTTTGCGCCTTATACAACTATAGAACTCTATCTTGCCCTATTTTAGCTTATTCCCTTTAGTAGATCCTATTATTAATCTTAATTACTTATTTAATTAGTTCTTTTAATATGTCCGCATCTTCTATTAGGATAATCGCGTCCTAGACTTTTGCCTTAAGTCCCTATTTATACTATGCCATAAGCGCCCTATTATTCTATTTAACCTATATTACAAAGGTTTAAAATTATATTATATACTTAATTGCTAAAGCTCGCTATACTAGGTTTTAAAGCTTTTATTCTGCTATAGTTGTTACTTCTAGGTCTCTAAATATCTATATAAGTTGGTTTGCAAACCCTTTCTAACTTAAGAATATGTATTTAACTTCTGGGTTAGTAGTTGTCTGCCTATGTTCCTATATTTTAGTAAAGTAAGATTTAAACTACTTAAGTGCCCTTCCTGTTAAAAATAACCCTATATAGACCACCTGGTCCATTAATATAGCAAGCTTTACTCCTTCCTGTATTACCTTAAAGCGCATTTATACAAGAAATCCCTTAAGCTTTAACTTCTCCTCTAAAAATTGTTCCACTAAAGGTAACTTAACCTTCTTCAATCATCTCTCCTTCATTTCATCTCGAGTCACTTGTAGCACTCTCTGTTCTACCTAAGTCATTTGCTACCTTAAAATCCTTCATCATGGGTGTCGCCAAATTCCTGGATGAGAAGACTGGCACGAACCATGTTGAGGATGTTACTGATTCGCCTACACTGGGATCTCTAGACGCCATTGAACAGACAAAGATTGGCAAATTCTCATGGCTGGTGTCTATCACCGTAGGTAATCAGCATAGAACTCGCCAATGGCAGGGCTGGACTGATTAGGAGTAGCAATTGGTGGTATGCTTTTCGGCTACGACACTGGAATCATCTCGGTGGTTCTCGTCTACATTGGCAAAGATCTTGGACATACCTAAGATAACTGTAGAGTATATACCTAATAGATTAACTCCAATTATATTCTAAGAATTACTATAAAGAGAGACCTATCTACGATAAGGACCGTGGGTCCTTAAATACACAACCCTACTCCTAAGAAATCTCTTTGTATATGTTATACGTATTATACGTATTATACGTATAGGTTAAGTACGTGATATACGTGCATACCCGTCATATAACTTATCCATAGTCATATGGGTCCACAAGATCTGTTTCGGTTAGTGAATCCAGTAGGACACTGTCGATCGGATGTCCGTGCACCCATTGTAAGAAAAGAATGAGGACTCTGTCTATTGAATGTGGTTCTAAGACCTCTATATATACATGAGAAAGGTGTAGGAAATATGAAAGACAAGGGGGGGTAGGGGGTGGCAATGGAAACTCGGGGTAGGTGACCGAGTCAAGACGGTAGGTGACCGAGTCAATGAGTAAGTAGCTGAGTCGGGGTAAGATAACCTGATTCAGGTCGACAGACACTGACGTCCTCCAATCCCTTAAGTACTCGTAACGTCCGGGATATAGGGTCTGTAACAATATTGCTATCGATTGTCTTTGTTATATATAACTTTCTAAGTATATAGAGTATACACGTTTTAATACTTATACTTTCTATAATATTTGTGCTCAAATGAGAAAGAATTGATTACTTCCATCACTTCTGGACTTGCCTTCTTCGGTGCCATCTTCGCTGGAACTGTCGAACGACACGCTAATTGCGGTCGTCGTCCTGTTTCCTATGTAGGTATAGATTAGGGGTGTCTTGGCCATTTGACTTGACTGTATATATTGAAGCTCAACAGAGTTCTCCTTCTTGACTGCTCCGTTCGACAGGAACCACTGCCGACAAATTTGGCCGCAAGCTTGCAATCTACGTTGGATGCGTTCTCTTCATTATCGGCGCTATCCTTCAAGCTGCATCATTTGGACTTGCTCAGATGACAGTGGGTAGACTTGTCGTTGGTTTTGGTGTCGGCAGCGCCGCCATGATTGTCCCTATGTACATTGCAAAAGATTTCCCCGCAAAGACCTTGGTCGTATGATTGGCCTGGACAACATGTCCATCACCGGTGGACAATTGGTTTCTTATGGTGTTGGTGCTACATTTGCTCATGTCCGTAGTAGGCGGTGCACTTTTGTATCTAACGAATGAACTTATGCTAATGGAGGATATAGGTGGCTAGCGTTGCATGGTTGGAGGAGGTCCTGTCCCAGCAACCATCCTTTGCTGCTTCCTTCCGTTCTGCCTAGAATCGCCTTGTTAGCTCATCTATCATGGAAAATCCGAGGAAGCTAGAAAAGTCATTCGCCGCGCCTTTCCTAACGGCACTGATCTTTAAGTCGACCAGAAAACCCAGCATATCACTATCCGCGTTCAGGAATCGAAAGACATAACCGCCGGAAAGAGCGAATGGTGAGTCCTAAAGCAGCTTTATGTGGCTCCAGCGAACTTCCGTGCTCTCGTTGCTGCTTGTGGTCTCATGGCTATCAGCCAGCTTGGAGGCTTTAATTCTTTGATGTACTATTCCTCTACCCTGTTCGCTCTCGTTGGCTTCTCCAATCCTGTGGCAGTTGGTGAGTGTACCTGAATCCCACGCAAGACTAGCCCAAAGACTAATATTATCCAGGTACTATCATTGCAATTCACGGGTCTCTTCCTCATTGTTGCAGCCGTTGCATTCCACTGGATCCTAATCAACCACATCCTGTCCCTCGCTCAAGACGCCAAAGTCGGCGGCCCCGCCATCGTTGTTCTCGTTAGCATGGTGTGCTATGTTGCTTCTACTCCTCAGGTATGGGCAACACTGCCTGGCTTAGCTCCGAATTCTTCTCCATGGAAGTCCGCGCGATGGGAATTGTGACGCTTACGATGACCTGCTGGGACTCAAACATCATCGTCGCTTCCACTTTCTTGACGCAGATGGAAAACACGACGCCTTCTGGTGCTTCCAGGTTTCTACGCTGCTATTTGCATTCTCGGCTGGGTTGCGGTTTACTTCTGCTATCCAGAAGTCAAGGGCATGACTCTTGAGGATATCCGCGAGGTGTTCAACCATGGGTTTGGCGTACAACGTGCACGTGAGATCCAGAAAGAGATGGAGGAACGGGTGCGTTAGACATCTCGTATTCGTCATCAGTCTTACCATCGATTGAGTATTCAGTGATCTTTTTGTCGACCGAGGCGGGATCGAAGACTTGAGTATAGAGCCATTTCATGACGAGTTCAAAGGTCTCTGTGCTTGTATCTACTAGATCTATGTTGCGGTCTTCGGCCTCCTTGAACCGTCCTTTGAATGCTGCCTTGAAGTATGACGAATGTTGACATAACAACTCCCTGTGAATATTGTAGGGTTTTTCATCGGGTCCGATTTTAAGAGTGACGATGGTCTGGTCAGAGATCACTGGTAATGATTAGCGATAATAATTGTCAGACCACTGACTAGGCTGGCGGAAAAGATACATGTGATGCTCTATATCGAAGAATCTAAGGGGCTCGGTGGCCTGAGATATTTACAAGATGGTCCGCGCGCTATCACGTGATCTATCACGTGCACGTCACCGAGCTCAAAGAGAATGCCCAAGTACCCCCTACCAACAATAATTAATGAGGTATGGAAAGAGAAACCCACAAGAATGTAGACCGCTTGCGCTTCAGAATAGAAACCGAAGTGATTGCGCCGTAGAAGACGTATTGTGAGCGGTAAGAAACGGTGGTCAAAGGAGACTGGGCGTTAGCAAAGGAGATGAAAACGCGTAGTCACGTGGAGGTTCTTTTACAATCTAGCACGCCTTTACTTATAATGCAGAGGACATTGTGAATTATTATCAATCAACTTTGTCTATCGGTATTGTAAGAATAGCTCACTGCCAATATTCACCAGAAGACAGCCTAGCCCACTCAACCCCTCTGTCCAAATGCCTTATCAAAGTCAACAAGCGTAAACCTGAATCTCACGTTGTCGTTCTTGTAAACCCTCTCCACTGCCTCCTTACAGCCTTGCTCGCTAATATCAATTGTTTCGACCCAGCTCTTAATGTTCTGCTTACTTGCCAACTCTAACATAGCCAGCATCTCTGGCCTATTTCCAATATGGCTAGCCCCAAGGAAGCATCCGTTTGGCGCAAAGTCCTGCGCCATGAGCTTCGGCAATGGATTATCTGGGAACCCAACCATGTGGAATGTGCCATTGACCTTGAGCGTGGAGAAGTACTCGGCCAGATTGAATTTGTCGGTGGCGTCCGCACAATTGAGGATCAAGTCGAAGGTAAATTTCCACGGCTTAGCCCAGTCCTTTTCCCTCGTGTTGATAAAGTCTTCGGCACCTAACGAAAGAGCATCCTCTTTCTTGCTTGGCGAGTGGGAAATAACGTACACCTCAGCGCCGAGGGCTTTGGCCCAGAGGACACCGAAATGGCCGAGACCGCCCCTATTATACGTTAGAGAAGGAATTCACATGTAGAACTGCATCAGCAATATCTCACAATCCTACTATCGCTATTTTCTTTCCTGGCCCAGCTCCTAACCTCACAAGCGGACTATACGTCGTTAAGCCCGCACACAGCATTGGCGCCGCTAGACTTGTATCTAAATTGTCCGGGATTTTAAAAGTGAAATATTCATGCGCTCTTAAGTGGCTTGAGTAACCACCTTGCGAAATCGTGCCATCCGGGTATGGTGAGCCATAGGTGTCGACGCCGTTTGGGCAGTAGTTCTCTTGGTCTGCTTTGCAGTTGACGCAGTTCAGATCAGCGCTGATTTGAGCTCCCACACCCACACGATCCCCAACCTCGATCGTAGTGACCTTGTCACCGACTCGAATGGCGCGTCCGATGACTTCATGGCCTACGCATAGCGGAAGTGGGATATCTTCACCCCAACCGCCGTTGATGGTGTGAACATCGGATGCGCACACGCCACAAGCGTCAATGGCAATGTCAATGTCGTGAGGCTCAAAGGGCTTGAGTTTGACCTGGAAAGCACGCGACTTTAGCTATCCGAGCACGTGAAAGCCGAATTCTGTGAGACGTACTTCTTGTTTCTTGAAATCACTCCACTTCTTGATATCTGTGACTACGAAAGCTTCAGCAGTCTCGGGATAAGGCATAGTGAATCTGGTAGGCTGGTAGGCTGGCAGGCTGGTCCTGGGGGAATTGGGCTGCAGGAAATCTTTGGGCCCGAGAACACCGGGCGCGAGAAGACAGGGCGTGATTCGAGGGGCGACATGGTCTCTGATAAATTATTTATCGTCGGTCCATCGTATTATTCCCGCCAGTAAAGTCATGGTCCGAAGAAGAATTGGGGATGGCTCTGCTACTCGGCGCCCATTTTGGCCGATTGGGCTCTCACCATTTCTGACGGAGAATTTTTTGCAGCCTGCCAATGATGACGCATCGATTAGATCAGGATGAGTCGTATAGGGGCCCCAGTAGATCTGCAAGCTGCAGTTCTGCACCAGAAACTGTTTTGCAGCTGTCATTGCTTTTGATCCAGGGTTTGGGTGATCAGCCGTCAAATCCTCGACCGTCAAAAATCGACCGTTGCTGCAGCTCGCCCATGACGTCTTTGGAGCCATTCCACGCCGACGAAGTTCCACCAATCATCTGCCTCACGTTTTTCTGTCCCCAGCCTAACCTCCTAACCATTCGAATTTCTCTTGGCCTGCAGCACCTTCCTTAATGACTTTGGACTTCAAATCTTGGGTTTTCAGCCCACCGCGAAGCCACTGAACTTCGCTCGAGACCTCGCCGAGAGGCGATTATTTTCTCAGAAAACCAATTGAGAGGTCGGTAGACCTTCCCCCGAGCGGCCGGAGAAAGTCTCGGTCCTCAGCTCACCAACCGCTGAAGTTTCCGAGAAAGTTTAAACATTCGCCAAATATACATCGTAACACTATCTCGAGATTTTTGTTCTCCCTGCTATTGATACGGGAAATTCCTCAACAAAAGTAACCCCGGTTAGAATCATCCGGTCAACTGACGACCCCGCCATCGCCCAAATCTCGGAAAGATAGGTTCTGCGGGGAGACCAACCTCGCATTGCCATATCGGGCATTCCGAGGTAGAATGCCTGCTCTGGACCCTCCCGTCCAGCGGTATTCTATCGCCGATTCTTGATCGCAAAGCGCGGCGAAGGCTGGTTTTACGGATGCCGCGAATTGGATATGGTCAGCTCCTCGGTTCGATTTATATACTAGTTGAGGTCCTTTCCATAGTAGCCGTTTGGTTCTCGCTCCAAATCCGTGTTATACTGTAAAGCTACTTTTGATATTGAAGAATATCTGTTCCTTCTTGTATTGCGATAATGGCTCCTCAAGAACAGTACAAGGCTCCGCCTACGACGAGTGATACCATGAAAGCGGTGCGGTTCCATGGCCAGAGAGATCTGAGATATGAAGATATTGCTATTCCCAAGCCTGGGAAGGGTCAGGTGAAGGTATAGGATTAAACATGTTATCTGGTCATTGAGGTATTGGCTGACCTGGCTCAGCTCAAGCCATCTTGGGTAGGCATTTGCGGTACTGGTAAGTCAAACGACGGCTTCTTCTAGACATTTGAAGTGACTAGAATTCTAGATCTTCACGAATATCTCGGTGGGCCGAATCTCTGCCCTACGACGCCCCACACAATTACCGGCGAACAAGTTCCTCTTACATTCGGGCACGAATTCAGTGGTGTGATAGAGGAGGCTGGAGAGGGAGTGTATGACTACAAGCCTGGCGACCGAGTAGTTGTACAGCCTATAATCTACGATGGTACTTGTGGCGCGTGCTTGGAGGGCCTCATAAACTGCTGCTACAGCAATGGCTTCGTTGGCTTGAGCGGTTAGTATTTTGCTGAGACTAGACAGATTGATATCCTTTGGAAAGCTAACAGGCCGTAGGGTGGGGAGGTGGGTTGTCGGAGCATGCTGTGGTTCCTACATCGACGCTCTATCATCTGCCTGATAATGTATCTTTGGAAGTTGGAGGTATGTTGTTGGGCTTGCTCTGAAACGACGATCCTAACTCTGACGACTATAGCACTCGTTGAACCGCTCGCAGTAGGTTGGCATGCAGTCAACGTAAGCCCGTATAAGGCTGGCGATGCAGTCTTGATTCTTGGAGGCGGTCCCATCGGTCTTTCGGTAATCCAGGCCCTCAAGGCCCGTGGTGCAGGCAAGATTATCGTTTCGGAGGTATCTCCCCGCCGTAGGGAGTACGCTAAGCAATTTGGGGCGCACTACGTCCTCGATCCAGCCAAGGACGACATTGTTGCTAAATGTCGCGAATTGTGTGAAAAGCAAGGCGTACACGTCGTGTTCGACTGCGCAGGTGTTCAAGCGGGCCTAGATCAGGCGGTGCACGCAGTCCGAGCTCGTGGCACCATTGTTAATGTTGCGATTTGGGAGAAACCATGCTCAATTCATCCGAATGATCTGGTCTTCAAGGAAAGGAGGTATACCGGAGTTGCGACGTATGTCAAAGGAGATTTCCAGGAGGTAATTGATGCGATATCTTCAGGAAAGATGACGCCACATAACATGATCACGAAGAAGATTCACTTAAACGAGGTGGAAGAGAAGGGGTTCAAGACTTTGATTAACGACAAAGACAATCAAGTAAAGGTGCTTGTCGAAGTTGGTGGTGGGCGATAGCAGAGGTTGGTGTGCTTTACGAATCGTGATGAGGTTTTTGTGTATTATTGTAAGAGTGAAACACATTTGATGATACATGATTAGCGGTTGCTTTTTATACAGAACGAAGAGCTGTTTTAACTCTTCAATTGGTTTTCTACAAACTTTTGGAAGTACTGAGGGGAACTTCCAGGGATTTACTTATTTTCTCTCTTAATTCTCAATGAAACTATGAAGATATGCAAGAAATGTGCTTGGCTCCCGAAGGAATATGTGATAAATCACTAGAGTACTTTGACTAGATTTTGCCTGCACAAAGACATACGGAAACTGGGGGCCTTCACTGATATTATTTGTGCCGTGAGGCGACGACTCCATACGCTTGTGACTTTCTCTATCGCACGGAGCTTTTCGCTCTAAGAGAGATCTTCATCAGATTCAGGTGTTACTCCTGTGTATCAAACGGCTGGTGTGTGCTTCCGCGGTTCGATGACTGCACATGCCGGAAAGAGCAGGGTAAAGCCTCACTGCTGGCCAGGCTGGGCGATTAGTGTGGCTGTGATATCTCCCTTTGATTAAGATCAAGGATCTGGAGAGCCTCATTCAATAGAAGGAATCGGCAGTGTTGGGTTGATCGAGACTCGTGTCATGGTTCCCTTTGTGTCGATCTTTGCAACGGGTGGAGCAAGGTTGGTGCGTCCGCGCGTGTGGCTGCGCTAAACGTCATCCTGAGCACATCACGCAAGGCTGTGCGTCATATCACGCGCAAAACGTACAATCCACCTGGCATTTAAACCACCCTAAAAGTCTATCTGGATATTGTGCGAGATGCAACCCCCCATTTCTCCTCCTTTCCTTTCCTTATCATTCCTACACCCCTAGATCCCCAGCGCAGTTCTTCAACATGGCCATCAGCGGGGCTATATTAAGACTTCTTCAAACTTTCCTCTACGCAATCGAATTTGGCTGTGCTGCCATTATCCTGGCGATCTACTCGTACTTTCTATCAGTCCTCGCTGGTCGCAATATTGGCATTCCGACATGGGAGAAAGCCGTTGAGGGAATGTCTGGTGCTGCCGTCCTGTATCTCATTTTCGCTGTCCTCTTGACATGCTTCCTCGGAGGCAAGACCTTTTTTGCATTCCTTGCAATTGTCCTCGATATCCTTTTTTGTGGTGCATTCATCGCTATCGCTGTCCTTGCCCGCGATGGAGCGCGCAGCTGCAGCGGAAATAATGTTCACACCCCTCTCGGAAACGGCCAATCAAGCGCGAAGAATGGATATGGGGCCGGTCGCAACCGGAATACTACTTTCTCGGTTTCTCTCGGCACGGCCTGCAGATTGAATAAAGCTGCTTTTGCTGTCTCGATTATCGGAGCGTGAGTGCTACCGAAACCATCCATTCCATCATCACCGACACTAACTGATCTGTAGAATTCTCTTCCTCATTTCTGCTCTTGTACAGCTATTCTTAGGTCGTCACCACCAGAAAGAGAAGCGCTACGGCCCTGGTCCGTCTAACAACTACACCTTTGGCAGCGGCAACCGTAAATTCTGGCAGCGCCACCGAAAGAACCGAGGTGTTCGCGATGCAGAACCTGGTGCCGTTGGCGGTGCCACCGCAGGCGGACTCATGGCCGACAAGCATCATTCTCGCCCATCCCATGAGACCGGTTACACTGGCTCTACTGTTGCACCCAACAGTGCAACATACGAAAACCCTAACAAGCCACTTCACAGCGGATATCATACTGCTCCTACCGGGGGAGCTGTGAACCCTTACGGATATGACAATACTCAACTTCATCACACTCCAGCTACTAATTATTAGATGGTGTGGATGGAGTAGACATGTGTCGGTAGATGAAAATATGTTTCTTTATCTTGAAATGTTGCACGCGTTATTATACCAGAATACGGTTTGATACTAGTGATTGCATAAAAAGAGGTGAGGGTTATCGCTATTTGGGCTATCAGAGCCTGCGGTTCCTAATGAGATTTTCTGATACGAGGCCAAAGATGTGATACACTCTTAATGTTCAGTTGCAGATTGCCTCCAGATCAGAATTGTCTTGATTCGTGCATTTTATGGCGTCAATTAGTAAGATAGTAGCGGCGTCTAATTTAATGGCTTCGTTTGATCTGTAATTGAGTCAATTGTTCGGTACAGTCGCTTCGGAAAGAGACGATCAAATGTCAGAAACCATGATCAAAAATAGAAATTTGCCGAATCCTCACCTGTTTGAACCCTTTTTCTGTACTCGCGCATGCCACCACCCATCCTCCATGCTAACATATCACCGTCGCCTATTTTTTAAAGCCATTTAAAGCCTATATTGTTTCCTATTTTAGTTAGCGCCATAACGCATAGGAGGAGAGACAAAGCACCCAGGAATACTGCAAGGAACACTTCTAAGCGCCTAAAGAGGTAGACCTTACTATTAAACCTACACCATCTATACCAACGCCTTCTACTATTATAGAACAGCCCAAAGATTATTAAACCTTTATTTTAAATATAATTGTATGCGCTAATCTCTACCTTGTCACCCGTGTCACGCCCGGCTCACCGCGCGGGCGCAGGAAGGCTCCAATTACAAGAGTAAGGACGTCATATATAACGTGCAGGCGCTGTATAAGGATGCGTACGCAGGTGGAGTCGCCATATTTGATAAGGCGTCGTCGCGTAGAGCTCCAGATTGATTCTAAATCTGGAGGTAGAGATCAAGGCCTCCAGATTGATCTGGTGCCAAGAGCTCCAGAACAACTACCTCATATAGTAAAGCGTGCAAATTTGACGCGACTGCCGATCTGGAGGAGCTCCAGATTGAAAAGTCGCCAGAATCACCGAACGATCGCGTCAGATTCAGATTTGACCTCCAGATCAGATTGATTCTGGAGTTGCAACCGAACATACCCTTAATTGCAGCACAACCAGCTTCAAGGCAAATGACTATTTTATGTGCCAGATTACTGGTTCTTCAAATTTGAGTCTAAAGAAACCTCATATCATGATCGTAACCGTAACGCTCTGAATCGAACGCCATCCTCTTCCATACCCAACCCGTAATCCCAGACCGTTTCTCTCACACCCTCTCTTTCAAAATATTACCGCCTGTCTTTCCCTTTTACTACAGAAGTGCTCTTCTTCCCGTCTTTCGCTCTCATTTCTTCCACAAACCCTCTCAGCACAGTCTCCAGGCCCTCATTTCTCCGGGCAAGTAGCATTACATCTGACGTATTCACCGTACTACGAGAGGCGTGCTTGGCGAAGGTTTCTAGGTCGCGGGATGTATTTGCTGTAGACATGCCCGGCGATTAGCAAGAACTTCTTCTTGTTCCGTAGTAGTGCTAGGTCTCCGAAAGAAAGACAGTATTGTCTGAGGGGAGTGTCTGTTGTACCTATTTGCGTCCATACCATCTCTGTCAGCGCGCCGATGAATTGAGGTGTGGCATTTAAATTTTGACGCAAGCACTCTTCGTCGACGAACTGGCCTATGCTGTACCACAGGGCTGATTTGAGACGCTGGAGATGAAGTTTAGTTCGGTGAGGCGTAATGTATATGGAAAGGCAGCTGGACTTACCTCTTCCCGCAATGATGCTTCATCATCTGCCATGATGGCATGCCTAAAAGGTGCAGTTGTAATTAATGCTCTGAAGTGGGGATGGGATCATCATTGTCAATTTGCTGGAAGACGCGTCGCGCGATTTCTGCCAGGCGGTGGTGCCCCTCCGTGGGAGTATCTAACACCCGTGCACTTTTCCTCTGCTCTGAGATGTTTATACTCTCTTCCTCATTAAATATTGATGAACGCTCGCAATAATGCCATCAATCCCGCTCTACCTCCCAAGCCCACGAACCGCGAATCCTGCTGCGATCAATGCTGCCCTAAACCCCCTCCCACCACTCCTACACACCCCCGGTGGCCGCGCTATACTAGAAATCCAAGGCACAATCCATGCGCCAGCTGTGCCGGATTCCTCAGTATCGTCCGAGTATACAGGAATTCCAATTGGAAATCTTGTTTTCCCTCTTTACTCCGAGGGCATGAAGGAGGATGACACACAGTGGATGAAGAGAGTGTATTTGTACGTTGGGAAACATCAGAGACTTACAGGGGAGGTGAAAAAGCTTGCAAAACCGCTTGGGGTGCTAGGCAGACGAATGAGAGAGGAGGGCGAGAATATGGAAGGAGTTGAGGGGCCTGGTGGTACGGAGGACGGATCTAGGGAAAGCAGAGATGGGGACGAGCTGGAGATTTTGGAGGTAGTGAAGTATAAGATTGTCTTCTCAACACGACCAGAACCTGTTGGAGGCGAGATATCGGCGTCGTGAGCAGTAAAGGGGGGAGACCGTGAGTATATGACATGGTCAAGTACCTGTTTTCGATCAGCAGTTCATTAGTGGTGGGGTCCACAAGGATGATCAAAATCACTTCAAGTGTGGCGAAGAAGGTAAGTCACTAGTTCCGTACTTTTGTTCTAATTAGGTCCAACTTGATATCTAATGAATGACAATTTTGTAGCATTCGAACATCCCGAGGGTTCATGCTTTATAGCAGCAAATATAGCGCCCTAGAGAATTTCTCATACGAGACGCTCTTCTCGACCAAAGCAGTTAGGATGGCTATAACACAAAACCTAGGATAGGATGGGACTCAGTCGTGAAAGATTATCTCTGTTCTCACACAAGCATACTGGATACATTAGTGCAACTCTACTTAGCGTGAATATTGCCGCTTTGTTACACGCAATGCAAGAGTGTGCCACCATAAACAAGCTGGCAGTATAAACTCGTTCAGCCAAAGGGCTAGATCTGTTCCGGGGTGTCTTCTTCCGCAGGTACCACAATCCCTGTAAGCTTTGCAGTGTGTGGGAATTGAACGAGCGACTTGATTGTAAATGTAGCTCTAGAGTCTCTATATATACACGAGGTAGGTGGCAAGAGGCTGACGACGATGATCCACAATCTCTACTGTAGACAGCGCCACTTAGTCGGTGATAGGTAATAGATTACGGAGATTGTCTTTAGTCTCTTGGCGTATATTATTAGCGAGCGCCTTATAAGCTTATAGGTCTTAAATAATATCGCGATCTTAGGTAGTATGCATTTTAGCTTATATAAGCTTTAGGTAGTAGTTCTATAAAAGGTGGTAGTATTTATTGGGTTTTTGTACTACTATTTTTACAAACGTCTTAGCGTCTCGTATTTTAATTTTAATAGGTAGTAGCCCTTTCGTTTACTTATCTATAGTTATATAGTTAATAAAAGATAGGATATTATTAGTATCTACCTTATTAAGGTTGTCGTAATCTTTTAAGTCACTGGTTTTGTGGCGTATTTATTGTTACGGCACTGTTACAGACCCTAGTCAGGGGCTCGGCCGTGCCGAGCCTTGGCACCATGTATATAGACGTGTCCTTTCCTCGACCTTCTTCCAGTCCTCGTCTTGGAATTCTCGTCACTGCCTATCAATAGATTCTGTTCTTTTGACTAAGCCCTTCACATTTATGGCGTATTTATGGCGCAGGGGGGGGCCAGGAACTTTTGACTCGCACCTCCATACGTTTCCTCTATAGATAATTGATCACGTTATAGCTAGAAGCTATCTAAAACTTTCTAAAATTGCGAAAATCTAGATTCCGTTTAAAATCTAACTTATTTTTTATAATACTATATCTCCTCCTTAATATTATTGTCGGTATACTCGCTTTATCAACGTGCACGAATATCACTTATAGTGGTACGTATGCGGTGTTGAAGTTAGTAGTTAATTGTTGTCTCAAAGTAAGGGGTTGCTCTAAGGTTAGATTAGCTAGTCTCGCTTCATGGTCTCGTAACCACATCATATAACTAACATTCCAATACTGGAGCAACTCTAAAAAGAAGGCTAATCTATACTCTAAAGCTAAGCCTACTTCTAGACTATTTATAGCATATATGTAATAACTAGAGATCTAATTAATACGCAATAGCTTCTACGCTCCTTTTATAGGTCCGTAATTATATAACCCGTATTACGGCTTATATAAATGCCTCTAAACCAAAGCTTGTAGAATACTATATTACGAAAACACTAAGCTAAGGAGAAGAAGAATTATTATTAGGGGTAGCAGGTTAACATATCGCGAGGGCCGCCAAGGCGCTAGTAATAAGCGAGCTAATAGCAATTTTCTATACTAGGTATAGAAAATCTTAATTAGCTAGTTAAATTCAGGATCCGCTCTATTATAATTAGTTATATAACGCTAAGCTAAATCTGAGTTTGTTCGTTTAACCTATCCTACAACTTATAGGTCAATTTGGTTTGTATTAATAAGCTATTAAAGAGCCGTGCAGGGTTTTCCCTTTATTATAGCGTTAGTAGGGTTGGCCTCTCTATTAATTCATTTCACCTCCGTAATCTATCTCCGTTTATAGGCTTACTGGAGGCACATTATATTAATTATTAGGCGTTTTTCTTGGGTGGTTCCGAGTTGTACTAGACAGTTATATAAGGACTTAGAGTTAGTGCAAAGTATAAGTAGGAGGTTAATTTGTAGGATCTTGTCTACTATAGACTTAATTGCAACGCTAATATTAAAGCTATAGGCTGTACTATAGAGTTTAGAAGCTAGTACGCTCTAAGTAACTCTTTTACACTTAACTGAGCTCCAATAGACGATATTGGCCTTCTTTATAGTATTAGTTAGTATGATAACGTAGCCAATCTATAAAGAGAGGTCCTTATTGTTGGTAAATAACGCGTCCGTAAATACTAGTAGCTATAGGGTTTTAATATCTAACTTAACAAACTTAAGGCCTCTATTGGCATTCTTAATTTGCTAGTTTAGATGCTTATTTAACTATTTTACATCTTCCTTATTGGGGTTAATTACTTAGGCGGTAAAGGATAAATTAAATAAGGCTTCTAGTTGGCAAACTAAAGCAATATATATACCTCTAGCACGTTAGGCAATATACTGGTCCTTTAGGGTTAAGGTTCTTATAGCTCCTCTTAATCCTATACTTATGGCAAGTTTAGTGCTAATTATACTAAGGTTTATACATTGTTGTTTCTAAGTAAGTATAATGCTCCTATTAGTTAGTAGCTGAATAACTCTACCATTAAACTTAATGGGCGTATTAACGGTAAGCTATTCCTATTTTTTAGCTATAAACTTAGCCTTATATAGCTTGTTTTGCTCTATATTTATAAAGGTCTTATCTACTAGGAATAGAGTATTATTAATTTATAGGCCTATAATACCAAAGGGCTCGTTGCTCTATAGGAGACAGGGGTCGTATATAGACTAGTCTATATGCAACTGTTGGATATAATATAAGTAATATATCTTAAACCAGTGGTTACCGGCTTTTGGTACTCTATAGAGTGGTTTTATAACCTTTAAAACCGAGGCCTTGTCAATCCCAAGTTGCTTAATTAGCTTATACAGAGGTTATATATAGAACTCTCAATTTAGTATAGTGGCTGATTATATATAGGCCTGTAAAATATCTTAAAGGTAAAGTCGTGCCTATAGAAGCTTTATGGGGGCAATATAGAGAATTAGTTATTAGCTAACTTATTAAATAGTTAGTAATTAGGTAAGAACCAGTTCCTTTTCTAAGTTATTATAAGCTTATATAACTAGTTGGGATTTCTTAAAGGCTTTGTCGGTTCCCTTATTCTTAATCTTATCAACAAATCACAAATTAAAGAGTTGTACGCCTTATGGTATATCCATAAGTCTTATAATCTTGAAAACTCCCTTCTTAAGTAGACTAGTAAGCTCCTTCTATTAGAAGGCGCTAAATTAAGTACTAAATTAACTGTTATCCTATAGGTAGATAGTGGTGTCAGTTATGGCTATAAGTAGAGGGTATTTATGAGGGCATCCTCTGCCTTGTTTTAGGGGTTGTTACTAAGCTTTAGCAGGTCTCTCTAAGACAGTCTTAGGAAGGACTAACCTAGATAGAGGTTTAGGTGGCAATTTTAGTCCAATAATTTACTCCTGCGATTTAGTTGCTTAAAGGTAGGGTTTTATAACTATAGATTAAAAGGCTGTAGGTCCGCTAGACAGCTTAACGGTACATATTTTACCCTTAATAGTAAGTAAGGTAAATGGCCTGTTCTAATAGCCGCTTTAGCTAGTGTTTCCTTCTCTCTAGACTAAAATGGGCGAATTTAGTAGGAGATTATAAATCGCATTAGCATTAGGTCCGTTTTATATATTTAGTGTATTAGCAATCTGTTATTTAGCTTATAGCTTCTATATCTCTACTATAGCCCTTTTAATTGTGGCAGCGCGTTGTATAACCATAGGGGATGGTGTATTGGATTTAACCATTTGGGGGTAGGCTCTAAAGACTAGAAGTATAGGAACTAGTCCTTTAGGGCTAGCTAAATTGTTAATTGCTTTAAATGCCATTTGGAGTCCTATCTCCTTATTAATCTTAGGGATTTTAGTTATAATGATTTAATAGGCTCGCTATAATAGACTATAGTAGCGCTCTACTATTCTAATGGAGTTATATGCTTTGACTAGTACTCCCTTTATACTAATTCCTATAATAGTGGCGTATTGCTTAAATTCTTTACTAATAAATTTCTTTCTAGTATCGTGGGTAATTAGGTCTAGTGGCCCTAGGTAGGTATTAATTTAGCATATCTATAGAACGTCCTATATATATTTGGCGCTAATGTCTTATAGCCATCTACTGGCTTGGAATTGCGTTCCTTTATTAATGACGTATAGGAGGGGTGATCCGCTGATATATATAATATTAATAATAATATTATAGTTAAAATTAACGTTGTTTTATAGGGTAAAGCGGAATCTACCTAGTAATTTACTAAACTTCTAATAGTAGTAGCAGAACTTGGTTAGTTGCTTAATGGCTATTCTATTAGTTTTATAGCCAGCATAGTAGAGTAGCTTTTGCAATTTCTTAACTGAGGGGTATCCAAATTGATGACGTAGGCGCTGTAGCTCTATATCTATTAAGTAGTAGGGGTTCGCGTTAAAGGATTTAGATAAATATAACTATAGTAATAAGCTCTATAAGAGAAATAGGTGGCTAAACCATCGCACTACTAGCACTTTTTTAGTGTAAGTAATAACAACATTTCTAAGGTTATTGTAGTAGATTTAGAGTCTATCTATATCCACTAAATAGAGCAAGAAGGGGGTATCCATATAGATAATATAAAACTGTATCTTGCCTATAGGGGTGACAATATCCGCAGTTTTAATAGAGGTAGCAATTCTAATGCCGAACTATATGTTAACTTGTCCTTTAGTTAAGGTATTAAGTCTTATGGATTGGTCCACGTTCTATAGTGCCTAGAATTATCCATAACCGGCTATAGATTTCTTTAATGCACTGGTATTGATTATAATTCCTATAAATACTGTAGCGTAAAGCGGCGGTTGTTATATTATAGTTAAACGGGTTAGTTTCCGTAGTAGGTTCTGTAGAGGTTATAGTAAGTAAGTAAGCGCAAGCCTTATTAGCTAGTTCTACGCTTATAAAGGCTGCTTTATCTATAGTAAGAGTCCTAAATAATATAAGATAGTAGCCGTTAGGGTCTTCTAATTCTTCCTTACTATTATTATTATTAGTGTTTTTGTTAGCGTTTATATCTAGCATAAGAGCTTTAAAGGTCTTATTATACTTATTATTGTCGTTTCCTTTATAGTAGATAGTATATTATCTAAAGCATTCTTTAAAGTTACTATTGCGGCCCTTGTTATTATTAAAACGTCTTTTATACTTATTTCTAGAATGGTTCCGCTTCTCCTCTATATATTTCTATAAGCGTCAGCTCTTCTTTTGGCAAATATAGCACTTAGCCTTTAGGGATCTAACGGTGTTTTGTCTATAGGAGCGGATTTGGTTACAGTTGTTATAGATATTATGGCAGTATATGCGATCCGTAAAGTAGGCTCCTTAAGACGGTCTTATTAAGGCCTAGGAAGGGTGTTCCTTTTCCTATATAACTATAGAAGATTATAACTTGCTAATTAACTAGGAGAGGTCTTTAAAAGGGTTAGAAATAGTAATACAGTATACTGGTATTCCTTGGCAAGCGGTAACTAGTTTATTTATAAGGAAGAGGTCTATACGAAACTCTAGGTGTAATCTATAGCGATATTTTAAGAGCTTATTAAGGAGTAGTTAGAAACTCTAATAGATTTGCTTATTAGGGTTCTCGTTAATAATTCCTTAAAAGTTAGTGGCGTTCTATTTAGTAAGGTTTCTCTAATAGTACTCTAGTCCTTTAAAAAAGTGACGTATATAGTTGTATGCCTTAGTAAATAATCTGGTTAAAAGGCTGCTATTATAGTAGTAATCCTAAGCAAGTCCCTTTAGCATAGTTAGGAATATAGTTATATAGCCTTTAGGAGGTAGACTAGCTCTTTTGCAGATATTATAGAAGATAGTTAACTTAAAGTTAAAGCTATTACTTACTCTATCGTACTTCTAGTCGTCTATGTAGATCTTAGCAATAGTGGCTGCCTCCTTGCTGTATATAGGCAGGCGCATAGTAGGGTCAGTATTGGTAGTGCTAGGGTAAAGATACTGGGTAGGAGGAGGACTAGGTAGGGTAGGGGCAGTTACTAAAGGGAGGGTAGAGGCAGTTACTATAGGTAATAATTGCTAATTCTGCGTCTATAGGAGTTGAGTAAGGAGAGTAAGTAGTTAATCTTAGGTAGAGGGAGGTACGGCTTACTATTAGGTAGCAGTTGGTGCAGTTTACTAGGGTATAGATGCAACAGCTAGTTAGGGTGTTATAGGGGTAGGTATTTACATTTTAGGTATTATAGCTATAGCTATAGGCTAGATTACAGGCGTTAGAGGTAGTAGAGGTAGTTAATAATTTACAGGCGTTGGCACCATATAGGTAGGTAGTAGGCTACTAGGGGGGGTTATAGGAACTAAAGAGGCTATAACTAATAGGGGTATAGCTTAATTTAATTTTAGAGCTGTTTGTGTTAAGTTAAGTCGTTCTTATAGTGCTACTATAATTATAGGGCTAACTTCCTTAAGAGCTCCTATAATTTCCTTATCTGCCCGCGAAGCCCTACTGCACGCGTCCACGTCGCCGCGGGTGGAAACATTATCTGGAATCCTATTCCTATTGATGGCCAAGTGCAGAGGCGATGGTAGAGAGCCGTCGCAGCGCGTATAGCGCTGTCGTTCGACTCTATGGTGATGGGCCCGCGACGCGTACAAAGCATCGCCCTTAATAACACCAGGAGCCTCACTACCTCCGCTTAGAGCTCTTGTTCTACCATCTAGGGAGGCCTAATAAGAGAAACTAGGATATAAAAACCGCCCAATATACAACTACCTGGCTTGCAGCTAGGCCTAAAACTGGCCTTATCCAGCTAGTTAACATAGACGCGTCCTAGGCATATAACAGGACACCCTTAGGCTTGCACTAGCTCTAAAATCGCGAAGTATACACAATAAGGGTATAGGGATCCTCCTTTTATAAGAACTTGTTAAGGTTAATACGTTACAGATACTTTATACAAAACTTATTAAGGCCCTAAGGCCACCATAAAGAACTTATTAAGGCCCTACCTAGAGAACTTATTAAGGCCCCTCTATAAGGGCCTATCTGGTATCTAGTATACTTAGGTAACTTAGAAGAGGGTCTTAATAGGCGTAGTGCGCGTAACCTAGTACAGCGACAGTAACGTAATAGTGACGCAATGGCAACCAGACAGCTTAATAAGGTGGAAATATAGGTAAAGCTCTAGGCAGCGGAAACACAGGCCAGCTTTAATAGCCCTATAGCGTTTAACTTACAGTTAACTTATAGGCGACTTACAGAAGGGTCTTAATAGGCGTAGTGCATATAACCTAATATATATATGTATAAGGCAACTTATAGGAGGGTCTTAATAGGCGTGGTGCTTACAACCTAATGTATATATATGGGGGAGGCTATAGGGGAAACACAGGCCAGTTAGATAAGGACTTAACAGTTAAAGACACAGGCCAGCTTATAAAAGGGGGGGATATAAGCTTAGTTAATAGGAGAGGGGAGAGTAGGTTATCTAGTATAGGACCTAGTATCTCTACAGCCCCTCTCCTGCAAGACACAGTTAGCCTATTATAAGAAGACTCTTATAGGCAACGCGAAACAGGAACTGGCAGCAGTATAAGGTATTACGCCCCTATATTACTACTAGCCTCCTATAGGGCGTAGTGCGTAGTAGCCACTACTAGCTTTAAGGACCTTACCCCTTAGCTAGGCCCTAACCCTTAGTGCACCTAGTAGGCAAGCAGGATTACATCCTAGCCAGAGAGACTACTATATAGCTTAAAAGAACGGATGCGCGTATTAGTATACTAATAGACAGAACCATTCACCTCTAGGGCAGTACGCTAGTAAGGTATGCTTAAGGAGCAAATAGGAGTTACTTAGGTAGGGGAGGCTTTTAGTCCGGGCCTTAACTATAGAAAGTACCTAAGGCTTCCATATTACAGAATACAGCTATAACGCCCTTATAGGATTACGCCAGTAGGCATATAAAAAGGGAGTTACGACCCCTAAAAGCGGCAGCTTATACCCATACCGGCAGAAACAATAAAGAAAGGCGTAAAACTAGAGGCTATAGAAGGCTCCCAAGCTATGCAAAAGCATACCAACTCTAGGAGGAGATTCTTATATAGACCGCTAGGGGGCGGTCTAGTACTTAGGTTAACCCCATTATAAAATATCCAAAAGAATGGTGAAACCCCCCATTAATTAGTAGTAGTAGCCAACTACTTATAAAAAGCCCCCTAGGCCTTTAGGCCTAGGTAACTGGGACTAAATACTAAAAAACTAGGGTAGAGGCCTAAATAAGCAGGCATATTAAACTCTACTATATAACTACCTGCCTTAGGCGCCCCTCCAGTAAACCCTTAATTAAATCCTCCAACGGCTAAACAAAATCAAAGATAAACAAAACCCCCCCTTATAGGCGAACCACACCTAGGCCGCCATAGCTGCGCTCCTATAGTACAGGGAACCTACCCCCCTAAAGACAACAACCAGGCATATAATCACAATACAACTAAATACAGAAAAGGCAGAGGAACTTAGGGGACAATTAGAAACAGAAGTTCTTATAAAGATTCGCAAGGAGGTCTATAACGCCATCGCAGTCCAACACCTTAGGAGTGGAGACATTAGAGTCACCCTAAAGGACCAATAGGTAAAGAAACGGGCCATAAGGGCAGGGAACAGGCTAAGAGAGCGTATTAGCATAAAAGTGCTTTATAAAGATTACCCAGTTAAAGTCCTATCAGTTCCTATAAGCCTTAGGGTAGAAAGGGGACACCAGGCAGACAATACAGCAACTATACAGGAGATAGTAAAATAAACGGAACGCCTTATACTAGAACTTATAATTACCCAAATCTAATAGCTTTAACAGAAAAATACAAACCAAGCATATAATAAGAATAATAAGAGGATATAAGGGGCGCCAGAGACTCGCTAGGGAGACAACAGACAAATACATAGCTCCCTTATCATTAGCGTACATATACTAGGAATGCAAAAACTCCTTATCCAAAAAGGAATAATTATAAATGGCCTTATATATAACACAAGGCTCTATAACTACAGACTACGCCTAGAACAATATTATTGCTACATATAATAGGGACACACCTAATCCATATACGTAGTATAGGTGTGCTGCGGCCACTATATAGGCCCCCATAATACAAAACAATATATAAATTAAGACCAAATAAAATGCGCAAACTGTCACTAAAGCACACATAAGGTATAGGAGAGAAAAGACTATATTAAATACAGAAGACAGAAGGAAAGGGCTTAACAGCTACGGAAACAACTACACGCTAGGTTATACAAATGGAAACAATAGGCAATAAGCTAGGGGGACATAAGTATCTTCCTAGCGTTTCCTACCTTTAATACTAGGGGGCTAAGCCAGCCATCCCAAGCCTTAACGGGCCAAAAGTAACGCCATACAACATTACCAAACTAAATAGGGATATAAGGGACATATAGGATACAAGGGAGAGGACGCCCAGTAGAAAGACCCCTATAGACAGCTATAGTAAGTTCAAGGCTAGGACAATTAAGAATTAGATTTAACGCGGTAAATATAATATACATAGCTGGCTTATAAGGGGTATATAGCTAACCGGTAAGAATAGGGGAAGAACTAGAGGCAATAACAAACTCAGATTTAGAAAGGCTAGTAGGAACATAAGATATAGAAATAGAAAGCTTTATATAAAATAAGTAGTAGCTAGGGAGTAAATATAGGAGACAGAAGTTCTAAATATTTTAGAGAAAGTAGAAACGGAAGAAGCAAGGAGCAAAGGAAAAGCAAAGGACCCCCACTAGGGGTCCGCCACTTAACCATTATACAATATAACTACGGCAATACAAACCACCATCTAGTAAGGCCCCTACTAAACAGTCTAGACCCAGAGAAACACTATATTCTTGCTATATAAGAGCCGTATTATAATACCTATATATAATTAACATACTGCCCCTAAGGATTCCAACTCCTATATAAACCAAAAGCAGCCACACGCATATGCTTTATAATTAGCAAAAATATTAGCCTTGCTTTATAGTTATAGCAGACAGTTAACCTAAATATTACAGTTATAACTATCTAGATATATAAGGGACCAGTACAAATTATTAATATCTATAACCTTAGGGTTAAAGGGGTAGCATAGATAGAGAATATTGTATCTATAATAAGCTTGCTAAAAACTAAACACGCAAAGTCTATTCTACTAGGAGACATAAACCTCCACTACCTATAGTAGGGGGGCATCTATGTTGCTACCAATTAACAGGCAGAGTGCCTACTAAGAGCTATAGGCAATGGGGGCCTTAAGCTAGCTACCCCCCTAGGTGTAATTATATAGTAATAGGGCACCGCCAAAAGTACAATTAACCTTATAATTATGGACAAAAACCTATACTAGAGACTTAAAAGGTGCTCCCCTAAAGAAGAATAGGCACTTACTTTAGACCATATCCCTATCTAGATATAACTAGATCTGGACATTAAGGCGCAACTAAATAGTAAAAGATATGTAATAAGGAAGCTTAACATAGATAGCTTTCTTAATATAATTAAACAATAACTCTAAGACCTAGAAGAAATCCACCTAATACTAAATAAGCAAGGCTTATTAGCTACCCCTAAGGAAATTAATTAAAGACTAGAAAGGATTTAGGCAGTAATTAAAAGCGGGCTAGAAAAGCACTGCCCAGTTTCAAAACCAGGCCCCTACGCGCAATACGCATGGTCCGTATAGTGCGCGGCCCTTATAGCCGGCCAATAACAAGCAAGGAGGAAATATATAAGCAGCTATAATTCTAAGGACGAGAGACAATATAAAGATATAAAAAACCAGCTAAAGAATACCCTAAAAAAAGAAGTAAGGAATAACTAGAGACGGTTTATAAATAAATACACTACTAACCTAAGTCTCCCCTATAACAAGGGCCTTTGGACCATAGTAAAATGGGTAAAGAAAAAGGCGGGACGCCTAGTAGAAGATCTATACCTACCACCCCTACAAAGAGCAGGCAAACTATAGGCTATAAGCAACAATAACAAGAAGGCAAAGATCCTTATAAAAAGATTTTTCCCTTAACCAGCTCCAGCAGACCTTAGTAATATTACTAGTAAAATACTAGTAACTCACCTAAGGGTTAACAGCGACATAACAACTAAAGAAATGGCTAAAACCATTAGCCGCCTCTTAAATAATATAGTACTAGGACCAGATGGGATCCTAAACAAAGCCCTAAAGACCTATAGACTACTTATAGCATTTTAGCTTACAGATATAGCTAGAGTATGCTTTATAATAGGCTACTACCCACTACTTAGAAGATCTATAACGACGGTCGTCTTATAAAAAAAAGGTAAAGCAGACTACTCAATCCCAGGAAGCTACCGCCCTATTGCCTTAGAAAACACCCTAAGCAAGATCTTAGAAAAGGTTATAGCGGACTATATAGTAGACACGGTAGAGGAACACGCCCTACTATTATAAAGCCAAATAGGGGCAAGAAAGAATCGCTTAACGCTATTAGCACTTACACTACTCACTACTACCATTAAAACTGCATGGGCTATGCGAAAGGACTTTATAGTATTAATACTTAACCTAGATATTAGCGGCGCCTATAATAATATACCCTATAAGCGTCTCCTATACATCCTTAGGGCAAAGGGCTTCCCAGAATAGATTATTTAATTTATTTAAGGATTTATAGGCCAGAAAGAAATATTACTGGTCTTTAGCAGATACTAGAGCCCCCCTATTATAGTTATAACAAGAATACTATAAGAATTACCTCTATTACCTATACTCTTCCTCTTCTTTATAAGCAACCTACTTAACACCTTTAAGGAAGGGGCAACCTAGGGGATAGGCTTTATTAATAACACAAACCTAATTACATATAGGCTAATAGCCGCAGAGAACTACAGGACACTAGAGAAAGCCTATAACACCTATATAAAATAGGCAAGACGACATAGAGTCCAATTCTCACTAGAGAAATACCAGCTAATCTATTTTATAAGAAAACGTAACCAATCTGCAGATCTTTAGCATACAATCCATATCTAAGGCTTTAGGGGTCAACCAGTTCAAGGCCTAAGGGTATTAGAAGTATAGGTAGATAGCAAGCTCTAGTAGAGCGTATATGCGGCGTAAGCAGCCCATAAGGGCTAAGCATAGTATATCGCCATATCCAGGATCGTTAATTCTATATAGGGTCCATGCTTTTAGAGGTCACGCCTACTATATATAGCAGTTATCCGGCCAACCATAACGTATAGATCTAGTATTTAGGCCACTAGAGAAACTAAGAAAGGCCCCCCTAAATCACTCCTTAAACCACTCCAAAAGGTCCAAATAGCCTGCCTTAGGAGTATAATAGGCGGGTATAAGCAAACAGCCACAGCACTGCTCAAAAAGGAAGCCAATATTCCCCCCCTATAACTATATATTAAAGCCAATACAATATAAAGGGTGTAAAAGGAACGCAACTCTAACATTATAAAGTATATTAAGACACGCCTAAATAAACTATAGAGGGACCCTAGGGTGCCCTATAGGAGAAGGAACCAATAACCCTAAAGTAGGGAAGATATATTAGGAAAACAGGTAGAGAAAGCAGAAGAAGAATAGTACGGCGCTAGGGCCCAGGCCTATATAAAGGAGAAAGGAAGACGCGTAAGAGGCTAGCAAAGATAATAGCAAGAGAGAGAAAGGAGCCAAAGTAGAGCATAAAAGAGTACTAGAAAACCATCTACTGTAACATAATACTAGTTGGACCAATACTGGAGAGATAAATGGGAGTTAAAGGTATAGAGGTAGACTTAAGTAAGGGGAACCCAAGCCGTAGCATAGGTAATACTATAGGGGGTAAATACCTAAGGGCTCTAAAAGGGCCTAATAAAGGCAGAAAATATAATAGCAACACTCTTAAGGACAGGAATAATAGGACTAAAAGATTAGCTTTACTAGGTAGGTATCCTAGTAGGTAGCCTAAGGTGCAAATATAGCTGGCCAAGACAGACACTAAAATACATAATACTGTTATACCCCTTACACACTAGCTAAGAAGCAATACTCTTAGTAGCTAGCACAGAAAACTATAATACACTACTCTCAACATAGAAAGGCCTTAAGGCGGCTACCCGGTGGCTTATTGGCTAAAATATACTAGACTAGTTCTGGGTTATAAAGGAAATAGCAATAAAAGGCAAAGGGGTAAGTAATAGGCGCCCCTTAATAACTCTATAGGAGTAGAGTACAGTATATAATACTAGCGCGTCCGTAGGTTTATTACGGCAGTAGTAGTTCCCAAGGAGGTTAAAAAGTAAGGTAGTAGAGCACCACTAGTGACTCGCAGGCGACTTATAAGCGAGCCCTAAAAGGCGGGGAGACGGATTACGGGGTTTTCTCAAATAGAGTTTTCTCCCCATATATATATAAGGAGTAGTCCGCGTGGGCCTAACAGGGATCCAAATCGGACGTTAAGCAATGAATAATAATAATTTCCTTATCTGTCCATTTATAAGGTTTCTCTTCTATAAGAGCATTATATAGAACCTTATAAAGTGGGTATCTGTTGCTATATATGGCGACATATACTCCTCTTTGGAGTAGGTAAGTACGGAGCTTTGCTCTAGTAATAGAGCGTATCTTTCTAAAGTCCTTAATGGTAAAGCCTTTGGATTCTTCCTAGAATAGTAACTGTAATATATAATCCGTAAAGTTCTTATATATATACTTATAGATTTTCGTTTCTATATATTCTTCTAGGTCTTCCTCTAAGGTAGTTGCTATATTAATCCCGTAACTATATCTAGCGATTCTCTCCTTCTAATTAATTTCCATATTGTCGTGTCTTTATATATGTTGTAGTTTAAGGTTAAGGTTAAGGTTGGGGTCAAGGTTAAGGTTAAGGGTTATAGTTAAGGTTAAGGTTGAGGTTAAGATTAAGGTTTAAGGTAAGGGTGTAAAGGTAAGGGTATATACGTCCTCTATAGCCGTTGGGCCTGTAAAGTGTTCTTAGTAAGACTGCTATTCTCTCAGCAATCTATTATATTAGCTATAAGGCTAGTACAAATTCTCTTAAGCTTAAGGGAGGTCGTAATCTTCTCTAAATAAAGATACAATTCTCTAGGTGATCTAACGCGTTAGTAGTTAAGCTAATACGTGGTCTTAAGCTTTAAGGGTAATATAGCTTTCTCCTTTAACTAAAATAGATAAGGCCAGGCGATCCGTGTACTGTTTCCAGTACGGTTCTCAAGCTCTAGCTTATTACGTATTTCCTGATCTGTACGTCTACTAATTAGTGTCAGTATACTCGCTTTATCAACGTGCACAAATATCACTTATAGTGGTACGTATACGGTGTTGAAGTTAGTAGTTAATTGTTGTCTCGAAGTAAGGGGTTGCTCCAAGGTCAGATTAGCTAGTCTCGCTTCATAGTCTCGTGACCACGTCACATGACTAACATTCCGACAATTATAGATATAGGGCAATAATATATATAGCTAAGAGTATAAATACTTAAAGAATCTATTATATTAAGTAAATATATTATAGAAAATGACAAGGATCGATTTTTAAAACAATAAGTTACCACTAAAGTTGCGACTATAAGCTCTCAGACTCTTTGTGGAAGGTTTCGTTGGTTAATAAGGAGCAGTTCGTCCGTGCACACCAACGATCCACGAAGGGTCTGACTTATGAGATAAAGATATCCTGCGTTCGTCACATACTCGGCAGACTAGAGGTAAGTTAGTCCAGCACGATTACGCCTCCAGCACGGCTAGGCTGTTCGCTTCAATATTCGCTGCACCTAATCACTTTCTTCTCCACTAGGCTGAATACCTAGGATGTGATGCACGCGGCATTTTCTTCTCTAGAGGGCAGATAGCGCAGCCTTGCATTGTTAGCACTGTGGGTATGCTAAGCGTGTAGCGGAAGTTCAAAAGAAGGACTGCCGAGCCTCAGTTGCGCATGCACCTAGCGATGTGGAGAGAGTTTGGAGTCGCTACTGGTCGTCGTCCTCAACTTTCAAGTGCCCAAGTTAACCAACTCGAAGTAAAGAAGGTACATAGATTTCTATACAAACTAGCATATTGATTGGTGTATTGTATTGTCTGTGCGTTACAGGGGCTCACTGCAGCTGAAGACCCACATACAAAATATATGCCTGATACCATAGTAGGGATGCCTCCAGAATTCCACAGAAACCTAGCCTTGTTCTTCCGTGGCTCCACGCTTCCGGGCCTCATTGGTTCGATGAAATGAGGCGACTTGGATTGCAGAGGCGTAGGGGGCAAAAAGAAAATTGCGAGACGTTGTATATAAGGCTGTGTAGCCTGCTTTGCGATCCCTAGCTACGTCCGGCTCATTGCTTCTCTGAAAAATCTCGGCATTTCATACACCAACACTTGCAATTGCCCTGGGAGAAGGCCTTCAATGGAAATGGAAAGTGTTAAACGCTCTAGCCATTCCATTGAAGGCACCCAGCAGAAAGCCTCGTCCAGCCCTGCCTCGGCCTTGGATAATGAGGGCCTTGTACACAGGGATTCTGCCCCAGCGTCCTTGACACACAGATGCAGACGATCGTCTCAGGAAGCAGCGACTGGCAATTCGTGTGCTAATGGTTGCAAATCTGCCACCTCTACTTCTGAGAAGATTTCAGCAGAGGTCCATCAAGGTAAGCATCTCTACCAGCAAAACAATGACACTGTTTTCTAAATTTAGATCAGGGAGTGAGAGAATCTTTAAGCCACTCAGCGACGATGACATTCGAAGGCTTGAACTAGAGGAGCTTCAGTTTAAGCCATTAATGCTCCGCACATGGTTCCTGTCCTCCGCTCTTGCTTTTAATAGTATCGTGCTGGCTCTTCTTATCGCACTGATATTTGCCGAGAGCGTTTCCTTTATTAACCAGTGGGGATATTTTGCCATTCAGATCCTACCACCCATCATCGGCACAATTACAGCATCCTTTTGGGGCGGGATTACTCTTACTCTTAGTAGAATTACCCCATTTATGTTGTGCGCCTCCCCAGGCACGCTGAAGAAGAAGTGTGGAGATACAGCCGGAAGAACGGTTCTAAGGGAATACTTTCCCGCTCCTAGTCTCCGGGATATCGCTGCGGCCCGAAACAAACTCCTCGTTGCGTTGTGGCTACTACTCATCTTATCTACCACCGTTCTTCCATTCAAATCTTCCCTGCTTAATACCGTTAACCAGGTTGATTACTGGGAGGCGACTATTACTCACTGGTCATTATATCCTTTGATTGGCATCTACGCATTGATGAACGTTACTACAACCTTATTAATCTTTCATCTACACAACAAACCTACCGGACTACGACCCGACTGGGATCCTGTTTCAATAGCTGATCATCTAGTTCTCCTCAGCCATTCAAATTTCTTAGACGACTTTGAAGGGACAGATATCAGTACCAGGCAATCCATATTCGAGTACTTCCAGCACCAACGCCTGCGACTTGGTTACTGGGATCTTGGAGGAGGAAAAGTATGGCACGGTTTTGGGAAGGTAGAAGATGATGAAGTTGGTGAGGCATCCCTTCTGAGTCTCACCATTGAGGTTTGTACTTATGCCTTCAGCGTCCATCCCACATAGAGATACCGGTGCGCAGAGCAGTAGCAATGGTAATTCGACCAGTTCGCCTGCGCGTGTCGAAAAAGAGTCTCATCGTGGAGAGGCTAACGCCCACAATAAAAAAGTAGTTCGGCAGGAGACATGTGCGTTCGCTAGCCAGCCCCGGTCCGCCTCTTAGGAATGCTAATCTCTAGCATAGATTCGAAGCAGCAAATCTCACAAGTCCGCTATCGCTCTGTGTGGTTCAACATGCAGTATTGGGTCATGTGTGTTTGGACGGCGGTTGCCGTTATCTTCGTTGGCCTTTTCGTTGCAGCCCTTGTGGTACGTATGGATTCTGGCATAACGATAAACCTATCGTACAACGTTACGTCCTTTATATTCCAATTCCTGGTCGTCTTTGTCATTGGGCTTTACACGTGGTTCTGGGAAGATGTCGACATGTTCTGCCGGTCAACGCAACCGTATATCGGACTAACTGAGCCAAAGCCCGCGCATGAGAATTTGTTACTAGACTACAACTGCCAGCTTCCTGGGATAATCACATACATGGCGATTAAGAACGGGCACTGGAAGATCGTCAGGACCTCTCTAATGGCGCTACTCCAGCGACTACTTCCAATTCTTGTAGGTGGGAGTATTACCGTGGTGGAAGAGATGGACGGCTCTTGTACTGTCTATGCGTCTTTGCCTTTGTTCGTTTGCGCCATCGTATGGCTTGTAGCCTATTCCATCTTAATACCATTCGAGGTAACCGAAGATAACTATAATCGTCATCTACCACGTAACTATTTATCGATCATGGACATTATTTCCTGGTGCTACGATAGCGGATTGCTACATAACCACGCTTCAGTTTACACCAGGCCCGACCTCCTGCGAGATAACTTCTTTGATATTTCGAATTCAGAACCTGACGGCAAGAAATTTCACCTGGAAGAGCAGTGGTATATGGAGGCTCGACTTCGACTGGCAAAGCAAAAGTACCGTTTCGGGCTTTACGAATCAACAAAGAGTCCAAGCACATTCCGTATTGGGATCGATGAAGAACGAAACTCCAAAGAAATAGATCCTCCGGATAGCCGCACTGCTAACAAAAAACCTTTATCAATATTCCGCTGGATTATGCGGCGCCAACAGCGGCATGTCATCCAGCTCAAAGATAGGAGAGGAGCAGGAATGGTGCGAATGTCGGACACGTCGCGTTTTGTACCCCTCCTAGACGGTATCGCAGAGCATACCACTGCTATTATAAATATGGACCAAGCTTTGAATCAGTGCGAAGAGGGAATAGCAGACGAAAGTAGTTAGCTATTAAGCTTTTGTAATATAATTGAATTAGAATAAATTTACTTAATAGTATTTGTTATTTAGAAGAAAGCAATTAGTGTATTGTTAATAGGCGTGGTTAAATTAGCTAAAGAAATAGACTTAACGTAATCCACCCCCAAGCTAGCCATACCCCCAAGCTGGCCACCTCAAAACCTCACCAAAAATTATTATTATTCATTGCTTAACGTCCGATTCGGATCCCTATTGGGCCCACGCGGACTACTCCTTATATACATGTGGGGAGAAAACTCTTTTGAGAAAACCCCGTGATCCGTCTCCCTGCCTTTTAGGACTCGCCTATAAGGCGCCTACGAGTTACCTATGGTGCTCTACTACCTTACTTTTTAACCTCCTTGGGAACCACTGCTGCTATAACAAGCCTATAGACGCGCTAGTATTGCAAACTTTGCTCTACTACTGTAGAGTTATTAGGGGGCGCCTATTACTCGCCCCTTTACTTTCTATTACCATTTCCTTTACAACCTAAAACTAGTCTAGTATATTTTAGCTAATAAGCCACTAGGTAACCACCTTAAGACCTTTTTATATTAAGAGTAGTGTATTATAGTTCTCTATACTAGCTACTAAGAGTATAGCTTCTTAGTTAGTGCGTAGGGGGCATAATAGTATTATATATTTTAGTGTCTATCTTGGCCAGCTATATTTATATCTTAGGCTGCCTACTAGGACACCTACCTAGTAGAGCTAATCTTTTAGTCCTATTATCCCTATTCTTAAGAGTGTTGCTATTATATTTTCTGCCTTTATTAGGCCTTCTTAAAGCTCTTAAGTATTTACCCCCTATAGCATTAACTATGCTATAGCTTAGGTTTTTCTTGCCTAAGTTAGCCTCTATACCTTTAACTCCTATATACCTCTCCAGCGTTAGTCTAACCAGTATTATATTACAAAAGATAGTTTCCTAGTATTCTTTTATACTCTACTTTGGCTCCTTTCTCTTTCTTACTATTATCTTTACTGGCCTCTTACGCGTCTTCCTTCCTCCTCTATATGGGCCTAGGCCCTAATATAGCACCATTCTTCTTCTACTTTCTTTACCTATTTCTCTAATATCTCTTCCCTACTTTAGGGTTATTAGTTTATTCTCCTATAAGGCACCCTAGGGTCCCTCTATAGTTTATTTAGGCATATCTTAATATACTTTATAATATTAGAGTTGTGTTTACTTTGCGCCCTTTATATTATAGCAGCTTTAATATATAGTTATAGGGGGGGAATATTGGCTTCCTTCTTAAGTAGTGCTATAGCCGTTTGCTTATACCTGCCTATTATGCTCTAGAGGTAAGCTGTTTAGACCTTTTAGAGTGATTTAAGGAGTAATTTAGGTGGGCCCTTTTTAGTTTCTCTAATGGCCCAAACACTAAATCTATATATTATAGTTGGCCGGACAACTGCTATATATAGTAGGCGTGACCTCTAGAAGCATAAACCCTATATAGAATTAACAATCCTAGATAATATAATATACTATACTTGGCCCTTACAGGCCGCTTATACTATATATACGCTCTACTAAAGCTTACTATTTACCTATACTCCTAATACCCTTAGGCCCTAAACTGGTTAACCCCTAAAGCCTTAGATATAGATTATATACTAGAGATCTATAGATTAGTTACGTTTTCTTATAAAATAGATTAGTTAGTATTTCTCTAGTAAGAATTAGACTCTATATTATCTTGCCTATTCTATATAGGTATTATAGGCTTTCTCTAGTATTCTGCAGTTCTCTATGGCTATTAGCCTATATATAATTAGGTTTGTGTTATCGATAAAGCCTATCCCCTAGGTCACCCCTTCCTTAAAGGTGTTAAATAAGTTGCTTATAAAGAAAAGGAAGAGTATAGGCGAAAGAGGTAATCCTTATAGTATACCTATTACAACTATAATAGGGGGGCTCTAGTATCCGCTAAAGACTAGTAATATCTCTTTTTGGCCTATAAACCCTTAAATAAATTATATAATCTATTCTAGAAAGCCCTTTGCCCTAAGGATGTATAGGAGGCGCTTATAGGGTATATTATTATAGGCGCCACTAATATCTAGGCTAAGCATTAATACTATAAAGTCCTTATACATAGCCTATGCAGTTTTAATAGTAGCAGTAAGTAATATAAATGTTAATAGTATTAAGCGATTCTTTCTTGCCCCTATTTAGCTTTATGGTAGTAGGGTATATTCCTCTACTATATCTACTATATAGTCCGCTATAACCTTTTCTAAGATCTTGCTTAGGGTATTTTTTAAGGCAATAGGGTAGTAGTTTCCTAGGATTAAATAGTCTGCTTTACCTTCTTTTTATAAGATAACCATTATTATAGATCTTCTAAGTTGCGGGTAGTAGCCTATTATAAAGCATACTCTGGCTATATCTATAAGCTAAGGTACTATAAGTAGACTATAGGTCTTTAAGGCTTTGTTTGGGATCCCATTTAGTCCTAGTACTATATTATTTAAGAGGCAACTAATAGTTCTAGCCATTTCTTTAGTTATTATGTCGCTGTTAATCCTTAGGCAAGTTACTAGTGTTTTACTAGTAATGTTACTAAGGTCTACTAAAGCTAGTTAGGGGAAAAATCTTTCTATAAAGATCTTCGCCTTCTTATTATTATTACTTATAGCCTATAATTTGCCTACTCTTTATAGGGGTAGTAGGTGTGGGTCTTCTACTAGGCGTCCCGCCTTTTTCTTTACCTATCTTGCTATAGTCTAAAGGCCCTTATTATAGGGGATGCTTGGGTTAGTAGTATATTTATTTATAAACTATCTCCAGTTGTTTCTTACTTCTTTTTTTAGGGTATTCTTTAGCTAGTTTCTTGTATCTTTATATTATCTCTTATCTTTAGGGTTATAGCTGCTTGTATATTTCCTTCTTGCTTATTATTAGCTAGCTATAAAAACCGCGCATTATGCGGACTATGCGTATTATATATAGGGGCCCAGTTTTAAGACTGGGCAATGCTCTTCTAGCCTGTTTTTAATTGCTGCCTAGATCCTTTCTAGTCTTTGGTTAATTTCCTTAAGGGTAGCTAATAAGCCTCGCTTATTTAGTATTAGGTGGATTTCTTCTAGGTTTTAAAGTTGTTATTTAACTGTATTAAGGAAACTATTTATCTTAAGCTTCCTTATTGCATATCTTTTACTATTTAGTTGCGCCTTAATATCTAAATCTAGCTATATCTAGATGGGGATATAGTCTAAGGTAAGTGCCTATTCTTCTTTAGGGATGTACCTTTTAAGTCTCTGGTATAGGCCATTGTCTATAAATATAAGGTTAATTATACTTCTAGCGGTGCCTTATTGCTATGTAATTGCTCCTAGGAAAGTAGCTAGCTTAAGGCCCTAGATGTTTATAGCTCTTAATAGGTACTCTACCTATTGTTTAGTAGTGACATAGATACCCTCCCACTATAGGTAGTAGAGGTTTATATCTTTTAATAGGATAGACTCTATGCCTTTAGTTTCCAGTAAGCTTATTACTAATATAATATTCTCTATTTATAGGACCCCTTTGGCCCTAGGGTTATATATATTAATAATTTATACCGGTCCCCTATATATCTGGATTATTATAACTATAATATCTAGGTTAACTGCTTATTATAACTATAAGGATAGGCTAACAGCCTTGCTGATTATAAAGCATATATATATAGCTGCTTTTGGTTTATATAGGAGCTGGAATCCTTAGGGGCAGTATGTTAATTATATATAGGTATTGTAATACGGCTCTTATATAGCAAGGATATAGTATTTCTCTAGGTCTAGACTGTCTAGTAGGGGCCTTATAAGGGTGGCGGACCCCTAGCAAGGATTGTTTAACTCTTTTTTATTCTTCGCTTCCTCTATTTCCACTTTCTCTAGGATTTTTAGAACTTCTGTCTTTTATATCTACACTCTGGTTACTACTTATTTTATATAGGGCTTTCTATTCCTATATCTTGTGTTCCTACTAGCGCTTCTATATCCAAATCTGTTATTGTCTTTAGTTCTTCCCCTAGTCTTAGGGCGTGTTCGGTTGCAGCTCCAGATTGAATCTGGAGGCTTCAGAACCGAGTTGATCTGAAGCCTCAATCTGATCTGGAGGTGGGTGTTCGGTCAATCTGACGACTTTCTGATCTGGAGCTCCTCCAGATCGGCAACCGCGTTAAATTCGCACGCTTTACCGTATATAGTAGTTGAACTTGAGCTCTTGGCGTTAGATTAACCTGTAGCTTTTTTTTATAGGTTAATCGTTAAGTTGAATCTGGAGCTCTGCTTGTGCACCCATCCGATTGCCCATTATGACCCTACCGCCACTACCCTTACCGACGACGGTATTACTGCAGCAGCTGTAGGCCCTATATGACGTCCTCTTCTTAATCCTTACTGTCGCCGTTTAGATCTGACTAGTCGGCGTTCGTACTCAACACACTGATATATGGCGGGGGACGTCGTGGACAACGTAATTGCTCTATGGCCACCTATAGAGGCTCTATAATTTAACGAGGATGTGACCAGAGGTGTTTAGGAAGTTGCTTAAATGGCTTTAAATTAACGGCGACTTAAAGGATACGAAGCTTCTATCGGCAGCAGAGAAGCTATTAATATTCCAGCTAATATTTAGTAATAATTAGTTATACTAATTGGTTTGTAAGGAAACGCAGCACGCCTTATCGACGGTTAAAGAGTAGGTAATATATACTTTAATATAGTCTTTTTACCGGAGCTAATTTAGTATATAGAGTAGTATATACAGTTCTTCCTGGGCTTGTTAAATTGTATAAGGAGCTTGTTAATCTACCTAAAAATACTACGCTAGATGAGATTGTAGATGACCCTATTAGGAATTAGGCAAGTTGCCATCACGCGAGGCATATTGCCGTCACGTGTTGACGTGGCCCTAGCGTAGTAAGGAACCTTAAGTTCCTCACCCCTTTCCTCATTCATATTAAGAATTAAATTAACTATTATCATACTATCTACGAACCGTAGCTATGTAATATTACCTTGTGTTACCAACACTGATTAGTGGTTAACTTTACTATTATACCATAGAACAGCTAGGTATTCCACTAAGAAGAGACAAGCTACTGTACCAGTGCTACTTATACTAAAGGAAGCTGTCTTTTGAGGTTAGAACTGGTCCTAAACCTTAAATAGAACTCTTCTACAAATCTAAGGATTTAAAGGCCAGAACTGGTTCTAAGCCTTTCCCAGATTATAGATTCTTGCGTCTATTACGCAGAATAACACGCTTTACAAGTCTTTGCGATTTAAGGCTAGAACTGGTCCTAAGCCCTATAATCGCAGATTCTCGTCTAAACGCGTACTAAATAATAATTAATAATCCCTATACTAATAACACCTTCTCTCCTATAACCATATAATACTTCCCTTCCTCCGAAAACATGGCTAATAACTAGAGAGACTCCTTACTACTAGGGGTAGCCACGTACGCGAAACTCATTAATAAAGATTAGGATAATTTTCCCGTTTTTAATATAATAACCTGTACGGTAAAATAAGTTAATGGCTTTCTTTTATACTATATTCTCTTCTACCGAAGTAGACACTACGCCGATATACAACTATAGGAATATTTTAGGGAGGATTTTATAGGATGGACTGCTAATACTTAGGTACTTAGAAATATTAATATTATCTAGGATTTTTAAGACTTCCTTTATAGGAATAGGGTATATGTTGCTAAGAACGGTAACCTAATTACTAGTAATATTTAGGCTGTTATTATTAGAATAAAGGAGCTAGTATGGACGGAAGCTAAGATTATATGTTAACTATAGAAACCTAAAACTAACTAATATTCTTTAGAAGGTAACTTTAATTTATATTTAAACCCTTAGAACGCTACTCTCCTACCTAAAGGTACTCTTCCACTTAGAGGTACTTTTCCACCTAGAGGTACTCTTTCTCTACCTCCTTTATTACCTCCACTTTAGCTAACTAGTGAGCCTCTATTATAAGAAGTCACGAATCTGATAAAGGTATATTCGGATAAAGAAAAGAAGTTTGGAGGAGAACTATACAACATACTTAAAATAAAACTACAGGTCTTTTACAACTGTTGCAATAAGGTTGGAATTTAAGGCCACTAGTACCACTACGCTTTCTCTATTATATTAAAGGAACGGGTGGCGACATTCTATTATAACTATATTACAGGTAAAAACTATAGCTTTAATATAATGCTTTAGCTTACTAGAGCTTACTTTAAGACTAATAAAAATCACTAACTTTATATATCTAAATAGCGAGAGACTATATTTTAGAGAGTTATTGCTTCTAACCTAATAAAGACTTGTTTAGAGTGCCTTTAATTACTTTTTAATAAACTCTAGAAAATTTAATATGGCCTTACTAAAACTTACTAAAATGAGAACAGCCTAAGGGACTAGGTTATCTTAGCCTGCTATAGCATTCCTAAGTATAATCTGGCGCTATATAAATCTACAAATACATTTAAAGGAGCATATACCGAGCTACGCTCTGCTATAGGTACTGTAATGCAAATATAAGAATCTTAATAGTTCTATACTAAAAACCCTACCTAACTAAGTATTCCTAACTAATATAATTATAACTAGACTAACCAAATATATGGTGGCCGTGGTAGGGAATATAGCAAAGGGTACAATTAACGTTAACTATAAGGTAATTATGGAGGTCCTTATAGAGGTTTATTTTAAAGTAATTACTAGAAGAAGTGCTATGTTTATAAGAAGCTAAATTGCTAGTTAACTAGACACTCCCTTAATAAGCAAAAGGAGGCATATAATAAGTTTCGTTAAAGTATAAGAAATATTAAAAATTATAAGGTTACTATAGCCTACTTTTAAAGCTTTCTAGTTTAATATAAAGGCGTAAAAGATCTTAAGGGTGAGGTTAATAAGACCAAACAGCTCCTTATAGATATAGAAATTGAGGACTACTCTCCTAACCAATACTTTACTAAGTATAGTAAGGTAGATGGTATATAAACCATTACTATTCTTAATAACCAATCTACGCTCTATTCTATTATGAAGTTAGATATCTTTAATAAGCTAAAGGAAAGCTCCACGTTCTCCTTTAATAATAAATACTTAGCAAACGTCTTCTATAGTATTATACTAGATACTAGAGCCGTAGGAGTATCTATAGTAGGAGAACCTTAAGTTTAAGCCCTTTAGTAGCTTAATAGCTCTGTTTAGATTAACTAATTAACGGCAGGCCAATATATAATACGCTTTGGTAAGGGTACCGCGATCTCTCTTGGCACAATTAGGGTCTAAAACCCCTTAGGATATATCACTTTCTATATTATTCCCGCAAATACTCCGTTTCTATTCTGTATTAGGGATATAGATAAATTAGGCGTTAAGCTTAATAACCTTAAAAATATACTTGTATAGGGAGATAATCGGGTGCCTATTATATATAAGTAGGGTTACCCTTGGCTGCTTCTTTAATAACTAGAAAGGAGTGTTGCTTAGAGCTATTTAACTAAATTAGAGTTACGTTAATTATACTATTATTTTAGCCACCTATCCATTTACTAATTGCTTAGGGTTCTTTAGCGAGTAGGTTATAAAGTTAAGGTTAAGGCAATTAAGTATCTTATAAAGTACTGCTATTACTGCTAAATAAACCAGAAGTCCCCTAGCCGATTTAAGTTTACCCTTAAAGATAACTACGACTTTAACTTCTATATTATTGTTAATATTATATATCTTAGCGGCAAGCTAGTACTCTAAGTTATTAATTTTTTAACCTTCTTCTAAGCCGCATATTTCTTAAAGGATATATTAGCTAGGAACGCATAGGATACCCTTTAATTATACTAAATTAATGTCTACCTAGGACCCCCTAATTAAATCGTCTATAATATAGAAAAGAACTTTTTATCTATAAAGTTTTAATAATAGATAAAGGTAATGGTAATTAAGGTTAAGGAAGTCCCTATTAAGGCATATAATAGTATTAGAAAAGTAGAGCGATATTATACGCCATTACACCGCGTATATAAGATTATCTCTTTAGAACTAGAGGATGCTAGCGAAGAACTTACCTTATAAATAGCTATTAAAGCTATTAACGATTCTACTGGCCTGGATAGACTTATACCTATATTACTAGTCTTTGGCGCCTACCCTTAAATAACTAATAATTCTCTACTATCTCCCTCTGTTATATAATAAGCTGAGGCTATTCGCAAGGTAATAAAGGAGGTATAATATCTCTACGCTATACACTAAGTTAACAATGCACTAGAAATAAGAAATGGCCTAAATATCTTAACTATACTTAATCTGCCACTCCAGTCTAAGGTATACGTATAGCGTAAAAAGGAGGATAGTTAGGCCTATATTAACTTATTATAATTAATGGCTAGACTTGCACTATTTAGATACCTTATAGACCCACTTAATTCTATTTAACTGTTATTAAGCCTTACTATAAAGATAACAGTTCTAAGCCTTTGCAGGATACTATAGAAAATGCCCTAAAGGAGAGCTATAATTAATATGCTCTAGAAGGCGACCACAATTCTAATATAATTATAGTAGATACGCCGTAACTATAACGCGGTAGAGGTTGCCTAAAGGGATTATAAAATTGCTAATATCTTGTTAGTTTTAAAGAGCAATTTATTACCGCTATTAAGAATAGAGTTAAGCTATTAATAGCCTTTATAACAGCTAAGGAGAAGGCTGACTTTAAACTCATAAAATAGCTTTAAAAGGAAGGTTATATTATAACTCTAGGAGCTCCTTTCCAAGCATCTAATAAGTAGGAGATTAATAGTCTTATTATAAAAGAAGTCTTTAAATTTAAGAAATATAACCCTACTAAGTTTAATAAAGTTTGCATCTTTAAATTAAGAATAGTTAATAAAATTAAGGGTAAAGCTACTAATGCCCTATTTAAGAAATTAAGGCTTATCATCCAAGGTTACAATAATAATAGTAAGGAGGTAATTCTTATATAATCTCCTATAATTTAATAAGCTAGTTAGCGAGTTATTATTGCACTAGCTCCCTCCTTAATAAAGAATAAAATAGCGGTTTATTTATAAAATATTACTTAGGCCTATACCCAATTAGAGACGCACCTTTAGCGCTTAATATTAGTATACCTTTTAAAGCAAATTCGTCACCAATATCCCGAAGATACGATTATAGTTATGCTTAAGCTATTATATAGAATCGCAGAGGTAGGAACCTATTAGTAGGCTACCTATAATAAGCACTATAAAGAGAAGCCTTTAATAACTACTTCTATATTTAACCCATGCTTTTTAATTATAACTATAGGAACTCTATTTAGAATTGTTAGCATATAAACTAATAATATAATTATCTTGGGAGACGACTAATTCTTAGCTCTTAAAGAAGATAAGGTAGTAAAGGCAAATCTTATAGTAAAGCTAAAGGAAAAGCTTAATTTAATAACACTATTACTCTTTAATAGATGTACCCTCTCCCTAAATAAGGATTTTATTGCTTTACGCCAGAAGGGTTAAGGTAAGAAGATTAATGTTATTAACACTAATTCTCTAAAGTAAGGATATATAGAGTAACGCGCTTATAGAGCTTATATTGCTTCTATCTATTAACCTAAGGCTTTATTTAATCTCTCTATTACCGCTTAATACTAGGAACTAACTAAGGATGACATTCTTGCCCTAAATAAACGTCTTTCCTAGCAAATAAACTATCTTAATTAGGGACTACTCTATATGCCTATTAATCTTCCTACCGCTAAGCTCTTTATATTTGTTAATAGATTATTTATAAATAACAAAGATTTTAGCTTCTAGTTAGGATATAAGATTATTATTACAAACGAATTTACTAGAGAGAATAACTTTATAATCTATAGTAATCTTATCTATTAGAGCTTAACTAAGAGTAAGTATATTACTTAAAACGTTCTAGCGTTAGAGATATATAGAATAGTTGGCGGAGTTAATATAGTAATTGCAATTAGAACTACCCTAAAGATAATTATAGATTAACTTAAACTTCCTATTATCCCTATAATTATATACACTAATTTATACTCCCTTTATAAGTGCTTAGTTAAGCTTGGTACTATAAAGGAGAAGCGCCTTATAATTAATATTATAGCACTTTATTAATCCTATAAACAGCGAAAACTCTTTAAGATTTAATAGATTAACGGTTAAGATAACCTAGTAAATATAATAATAAAGGCAAACCTAAATAAGGCTCTAGAAACGTTTATTAATATAAACACTCTATATATATAAGTTAAAGGTTAGGTTAAAAGGGAGTAGGAGTATAATATTTTATAAACCCTAACTTAAACTAGCTAATTAGGATTTTCTATCCCTAGGATAGAAAATCGCTATTAGCTTACTTACTACTAGCACCTTAACGGCCTATCTGTCTTTATATTATCTGCTAAATTCTACTAACTACCGCATTATCGCATATTATTGCATATTGTTTGGTATTGTTGTATACTATCTGGTATTATTGCATCCTGTCTGTTTGTATATATATAGATAGCAACTACAAAAAAAAGAGTTGCCAGTGTTGGGAATAAGGCAAGTTGCTATTATACAAGGTATATTACCGTCACGTGTTAACATGGCCCTAGCGTAGTAAGAAACCTTAAGTTTTTTACCCCTTTCCTCATTTCTATTAAGAATTAAATTAACCATTATTATACTATCTACGAACCATAGCTATGTGATATTACCTTATGTTACTAATAGACCTAAAGCGATATCCATTCTTCGCCGATTGTATTGGAGCGCTTAATGGTACGCATCTACCAATCGCGATTAAAGGTGGGTATAAGAAGCAAGCTCCCTGGCGTAGTAGGAAAGGTATATTAACGCAGAACGTTCTAGCTGCCGTTAATTTTAATATAAACTTTGTGTACGTTCTGGCTGGATGGGAAGGTACCGCTTATAACTATAAAGTTATTGATTTGGTAAAGAAGAAAGGCTTTAAAGCTCCGCAAGGTTGATATTATCTTGCTAACACTGGTTATTTAAATACCTCTATGACGTTAGTACTATACTGAGGCGTTTAATATCATCTTTGTAAACAAGCTTAGGCAAATATAAGGCCGCAGAATGCAAAGGAGCTGTTTAATCTACGTTATGTAGGACTAAGAAATGTTATTAAGCGTACCTTTAAAGTCTTTAAGAGACGATTTTGATACTTTAAGGCGGTAAGACAGAACTTCCCTCTAGTGACGTAGATTCTTTTAGTATATGCATTAACAGCGGTATATAACTTCTTGAATATGTATAATCCGGATGATCTAGAGGACTACGGTGTAGTAGAGGATAAGGAGGTTGATAAGGAGGACGCGCAGATAGCAAAGGAAGAGAGTGAGGTCGCTATGAATTAAAGACAGGATGAAATTGCAGAGCTTATATGGAGAGGCTATTGTTAGGCAATTGGGAGGCCTTTATAATGTATAGGTATATAATCTATAGACAAATTACTATACTAAATTATGTACCAATACATTTTACCGCCATATAGCGCGCTTTAGAAGAGCCTTTTAATATAATAACTTCCTAATAATTACATATAGAAAAGCGGTTACTTTAATTTTGTAGAGTATATTTATAATAGGTTTAAGGATTTACTAATTTATATATAAAATCCTTACTAAAAAATAAAATTGTTAATAGCAAAGTAATTACAAACGCAAAGTAAAAGCAGCCACTAATTTTAACCCTCAACGTCTTCCTTCTTCTTTATTTTTGCTAAAGTTCTATCTATTAGTCTCTTTTGTAACGCCCCTAATATAATTAAAAAGGTCCTTGCCGTTGATTCTGTTTTAAAGGCTTCTAGAATAAGCACTTGATTATTAAGGTCCATGTTGTTAAACTCGTTAAGGAACTCTACTAAGGCCTTTTCTAGAGGCGGCTTTTGACTGAGAAGCTCTTATGTAGCTCTAATCTCTTTTAATACTAGCTCTACAGTCTCTCCTAGTAGGTTCTTTGTCTGTTGCCTGTCTCCAGGTCGCTGACGCTTTGCATCTAGTTTATTTAACATAGCAGCTTATTCAGCAGCGCGTTTTCTTATAGCCAGCGAAGACTTTTAAGCAGGCGTTGACGAAGGCGTATAATAAAGGCTTGGGCCTGCTGAGGACAACGATCGTTGACTGGAAGGTGTAGTAGAGCGATTGTCTGAGGAAATATTACTAGCTGATAAAGCTGACTGATGCTATTCTATAGAAGATTGAGGTTTATCCTTATTAGCTACCTTATCGTCTTCCTTATTATAAGACTCATCCTCCTCGCTCCTGCCGTCCTGTATAGTAGCAGCGCTTTCCTCCTCTATTAGTGTAGGATTAATCGGCGGCCTATTCTCCATTTAATCAAGAGCTTTATTAACTGTAAGAGTATAGTTGCCCGTTGCAACTACGCCTTGAAATAGCTCATCAAGCTCCTCTAGGAAAGGCGGCGGAGCGTCTCAAAACTTCGCGGCGTTAGGATTGGCTTTAAAATATCTATCTATGACGTCTTTGGAGGCAACTGGTATACCTTTATCGTCGTCCTACCCCTAGCTAGATTGATTGCAGAGCTTCTCCCACGCCTTCCAATCCCTTTTTTAACTATCGTGCTTACTTTTAAGCTGCTGTATAGTAATTGAATATCGAGTCTTTGCCTGCGCGGCGTCTAGAGCTATCTGCCAGCCTTCCTTCTTATACGAGCTATCTGCACGGAGCCCTTTCCGAACAGCCTCTACTAGGCCTTTAATTATAGCTTCTTCCATTTTATAAGTCCAGCTAATACGCTGTTTCTTTGTAGTTGCTCGGCGAGCCGTGAGCTGTATACGAAGGGGCGGAGGGCGCGAGGAACGTAGTGTATGCGCATTAGTAGCAGGAGTAGGGGTGGCAGTTGTTGATGACATGGTAATAAGACACCGAAATAAGGAGCTGGTAGTAGAGGTTCGGTAGTAGGTACGTTTTAGCAGAGGATTGATTAATGTGGGCAGAAGACGTCGCTAATTTTGAGCCTCAAATAAGGCCTTTTTAGAACGATCAACCGAACAGTCGGCTTCATTTCAGATTGAGTACGACTACCAGATTAAGCGCCACTAATTATCTACTAATTGACGCCGGCGAAAGCACAGATTAACGTCAGATTGAAAAAGTTCTAAATTGCAACCGAACACGCCCTTACTAGTCAGCTTTATGCCCTTTATAGGTTAGCTGTAAATGTTAGATTTGCCACATTTAGTCTAATTCTTAATTGTCCTGGTCTTAAGCTTGCTATAGCTGTCTATAGGGGTCTTCCTATAGAGCGTTCTCTCCCTTATGTCCCCTGTAACCCTTATGTCCCTATTTAGTCTAGTAATATCATACATGTAACGGAACCTTATAGCAGAAACTACGGTGGGTTCTGTTAATAGGCTAGGTATGTAGGTATGACAAAAACAACAACGTAATAACAACTGGTGGAGTGGTTGCCTAACAGATTAACTCCAATTATATTCTAAGATTTACTACAAGGAGAGAACTATCTACAGTAGAGACTGAGGTCCTTTAAATACACAACCATACTCCTAAGAAATCCTCTCTTATATGTAAGGTACGTGTTATACGTGTTATATATAGCGTACACTACGTACTCCTTGTATACTATGTACAACGTTATATAACTCGCTTACCATTCCTTATTATATGGTTCCACTGGATCTATTCTAGACCGTACCTATATTAACTAACTAGCTTCCGCCGACTCCTCTCTAAGTAGTTATAATATTGTACTTAAAGTGTCTGTAATACTATCTCCCTCCTTTTTATCTTCGTCCTTAAAGATTCCTAATATCTCCAAGTCGTCTACTAGAGGTGTAATGTCCGTTTAATTAGTCTGGTTGATATCTGTACTTATTATAGTTAAAGCTCCCTCTTCCTTATAAGCGCAGCGCTGTGCTCGCACTGTGGCTGCCATACTATTGCTTGGTGAGATAATGCCATCTCCGTATTCTTATTGCGCAAAGGCGGGATTAGTGTGTGTCGCGCTAGCGAGTCCTTTGTCTTAACAACCCTTATCTTACTTAGAGTGTACTAAAGCAAACGTTCAATTATCCTGCGATATTCGCTCTATTTCTAACGCTAAGTATACACGTCCTATAACTCTTAACAGTCTTTAAGTTCCCTAAGTAACTTATTATAGGGTCTTATATTTAATCTGCCGCTGTAAAGCTTAATAGTAAGCTCTTAAGCGCCTTAGATAAGCTTTATTATTCGCGGGAAGCAGAGTAGGAGGCTACAGCTGCTTAATAGCGTGCCCTTAAAGCCTATTTATCCGCTTCTGCCCGTCTTCTTTATCTTAAATGTGTCCGTAAGAAGGTCCGTTTTAAGGAGTGGAAACTTATTTAATAGGGTTTATTTAAGCTAGGTAATAAAAGGATTAGCTCTCCTCCTATAAGGGAAATAACTCTAAGTAGCTCAGCAATTGCTCCTCTTAGGTCCCCCTTAGGTGACTTATTTTTCGGCGATTTTTCTTTATTAATATTGCCTAACCTGCTTTCTTCTGATACTCCCATATCTTTCCTATAGCGTTCCTTAGGTTGCTTAGTGGTTTTTAGGTAGTCTTACTATAGCCTATCCACTTTACTTTATACTATATTTTGTTATCCACGTCCTCATAACTAATAATCTTTAAAACTTGCTATTTGTCTTTTTCCTATCCTCTATATATATCTGCCTTATAGACTAGTGGCTTAACGTTTCTGTGTACTAGCTCTAGCATTGCGATATACTATATAGGGTAGATTTTCATTTTAGCTAGTAGGTTTAACTTATATATAACCAATAAAATTCTTTACTTAACTTTAAAAGGTCCTAGTCTAATATAGTTTAACTTCTTACTTAGTTATTAACTCTTAAAGTTTTTATATAGTAGCCATACTTTATCCCCCTCCTTAAGATCTGGTCCCTTAGATCTCCTAGCATTATAGTACCTTTTTATTCGTTCTTATACTAGTTTAGCTATTTCTTTAAGGTCTATATAAAGATTCATTAACGTCTCTATTCTTTATTTAGCTGTGCTACTTGTCTTTTTTACTTGATATGGTAATAACGATATTCTTAGCTTATATCCGTAATTCGCCTTAAATAGTAATATCCCTATTCCTTCTTGCGGTGTTGTATTATATGCAAATTATATAACTGGTAATAGCGATACCTAATTATTTTATGCGTGATTAATATAGTGCCTTAAATACTACTCTAGTATCTAGTTTAATCTTTCCGTTTATCTGTCCGTCTATAGATAATATACTATAGATATTGCTACGCGAACCCCTTATTCTACCAAAAACACTTCCTAAAATACTGCTATAAATCTTAGATCTCTATCCAATATAATCTTATCTAGTGCTCTATATCTTGCAAATACTTCTTTTATATAGATTCTAGCAATATCTTCTACTAATATCTCTTTAGTGCATGCTATAAAGTATCCCTACTTTATTAGCTTATTTACTATTACTAAAATTGCGTTATAATCTTGTCCTGTAATAGGATCTCTTAACTTTAGTAACTTAATAATAAAGTCCTATAATATAACCTCCTATGGTCTTCCTAGTGTCTTAATAGGTTATAGCCCTCTATATAGCTTATACCTTGTTAGTTTATTTCTTTGGCAATTTAGATATTTCTTTATAACTTATCTTACTAGTCCCTAGATTTCTTAAATAATATACTCCTTTTAAAGTCTTAATACTAAGCCTATAGCTCTGTTATATCCTTATATTATTCCCTTATGGAATTCCTTAATAAATTCTTCTGCGATAGACTTAGGCATATATATTGCTTCTCTGTTTTTATATTGCTCTAAGTTTAGATCCTCTTTCTATACTTTTTAGATCTTTTATATCTAATCACTTTCTAGTAATTTATAGATCTAACTTTCCTTAGTTGCTATAATCTTTGGATAATTATACCTAATTAATCTGTCTTAATCCTTTTATAATAAAGCTCCTAATAGCTTTTTATCACTTTATAGTTTAGCCTTTTTGCTTAAAGCGTCTGCTCGTGCATTATCTGTACCCTTGGTATACTGAATTTTAAAATGGTATTTTATAAGCATTTCCGCCTATCTAACCTGTCTCTAGTTAAGTTCCTTTGTTATTAGGAATCCTGTAAGGTTCTTATAGTCTATCTTAACTATAAATAGTTTCTCTGTGCCTTATAAAAATACTCTCTATTTTTTAAGTGCTGTAACTATACCTAACAACTCTTTGTTGTAGATGTTATAGTTTAACTCTAGTAGTATTATCTTTTGACTATAGTATGCCACTAGGTGCCATCTATCTTAATATTTTTATAGGAAGCACGCTCCTAGTATAAAGTCTAATGTATCTATTTTTATAACCGTCTCTAAACCTAGTTAATAGATCTTAAGAACTGGCTCTTAGGTAAATAACTCTTTAACTCTTTTAAATAGTTCTTATTGCTCCTTTCCCTATACCCACAGTTCTTCTTTCTTAGTTAACCGTATAAACAGCTTAATATCCTATAACTATTGCGCTATAAACCTTCTACAGTAATTGCAAAACCCTAAGAACGATCTTAACTATATAATATTCTCTAGTTCTTGCCAATTCACTATGGCCTCAATCTTCTTTAGATCTATACTAAGTTAGCCTAGTTTAATAATAAATTTAATAAAATTAGTCTTTCTAGTAAAGAACTCGCATTTCTTAATTACTACTAGTATTTATTCTTCTTATAGTCTCTTTAAGACCTACTTAATATATTCTCTATACTCTTCCTTATTCTCTAAGTAGATAATAATATTGTTAAGGTATACCATAACAAATTCATCTAGGTGTTCTCCTAATATACTATTAATTTGCTTCTAGAACGTTGCTAGCATATTTATAAGCCCAAATTACATAACTAATAGCTTATATAGTCCTTCCTTTAACCTAAAGGCTGCCTTCTATTTATTGCCTTCCTTAATTCTAATCTAGTGGTATACCTATCTTAGATCTATCTTTATAAAGATCTTTGCATTACCTATCCTATCTTAGATTTCGCTAATTAAGGGTAAAAGATACCTATTCTTCCTAGTAATGCTATTTAACTGTCTATAGTCTATATATATCCTAAGTTTTCTGTTTTTCTTTAAAATAAACAGTACTGGATATCCTGCTAATAACTATAACAGTCTAATATATCCCTTTTATAAGTTTTTCTAGATAAACTCCTTAAGCGCTACTAACTCTGTTTTAGTAAGCTTATAGATTAAAAAGAACTTTAGACTTATTCCCTCTTTTAATTCTATCTTATAGTTCTAAGTTATATACTCTAATAGCTTCTCACTTTCTAGTAACTATAACTTTTTTCCATACTTGTAGTATCTCTTTAGTATATAACTTAAGCCTCGCTTAGTCTCCTTATATATTACTCCAACTTGGTACCATACTAACTTAGTTTACTATTACACTTTATATTATTATATATCCTTAATATTAACTTAACCTATAACCCAATCAATCTTTAGATTATACTTCTGTAACTAAGGCATTCCTAGTATCGCCTCATCCTATCCCAATAGTAGGATATTAAAAGACATTCTAACTAGTCTCCCTTTAATAGTTATCTAAATAGGTCCTATTTTGAGATTAATAATACCTCCTCTATAGGCTATTTAATCTCCTAAAATTGTTATAAGTGGATATAGGTGTTCCTTCTATCTATATAGTAACCCTATTTTCTCCACTACCTTTGGTAATATATGGTTCCTAGTTACTTTACTATCTACTAATACTTTAAACTACTAATCTTGCCACTTAGCTCTTAAATTTAGGTATTATTCTTAAATTTCTTTAAGGGTTTAAGGCTCTAATACTAGTTCCCTCTAGTCCTATACACCTCCCCTTTTCCTAACTATTGGCTGCTTAATCCTACCTATACTTAGTCCACCTTTAGCTAATACTTAGTTTATTTCTTTTCCTCTACGTACCATAGATAAATATTCTCTAGGCACTTCTACTACTATTATCCATCTAGGCATTCTTCTATAAGGAATTTTCCTAGTTAAAGTATTAAGTCTTTTTAACCTTATACTTCTACTAGGTGCTAACTATATATATACTTGGCGTTCCTGAACCGCTTTTCCTCTGGTGCCTAATATATTCTTACTAGGTACTTTCAGTTCTTATCTTTAGGTGCTCTATATATATTATATATGTTATCTATATAAGCTATCCACAATAGTGTATAATGCGCTATATATTTTAGGTTAACTTTTAGTTTATCTTTATCCTTAAGTTTAAACCTATACCTAGTTAACCTAACTACTAGTATCTCTGCTATAGGTACTAAGACTTATTATTCGCTTCTCTAGTCCCTAGACCTCTCTTCTAGGTTCCTTAATATCATAATTAATGCTCCTTTAATGTGACTTATGCGTTTCTCTATAATAGGTTAGTCTTAAATAACTTTTTTATCTAGCTATATATAAAATTCTTCCTATTTATTGTTGTGTCATTACCTATACCACTTTCCATACAACTGGTTTAGTATGTATGGTCTATCCATTAGAAAGTACCTTGTTATTACTATATTATAATATCCTTTAGTATGCCTTTCTTTAAACCTAGTTGGGATATCTAGATCCTCCTCTTGTTTTAGTTCGTCTAACTACTTTACCCTAGGTGTCCCTATACTCGGCCTATTAGTAACTCTTTATACAGGTGCTCTATCCCTTATATAACCTAGTATAGCTAATCTCTTGTCTAGCTTTTGCTCTTACTATATAATAATTCTTGTCCTAAACTTATTTATAGTTTCTTATTTTCTGCGTCTTATAGCTAGATCCTTATAGTCGTCTTACTTTTTAATCCTAGTATTAACTGTTTAATCTTTAAGCTAAACACTATATTTACCTAGAATTGCTAACGTTCTTATTTATTCCCCAAACTTATAGTTCTTAAACTTACGTCCTATACTTATTCATATATTACTAAACTAAGTTACTGCCCTTTCCTATCGGTTTTCATCTGTTGTGGGTTCTTAGGTATATTTTATCTTATCTTAAGAGTCTTAAGCTTCTTATATCTCTTCTTAAGAATCTTAAGCCTATGGCCTTTTACCTTTATTAAGTGATAAGCTAGCACTAGCAGTTGTCTACTTACTTAGTTTCTTTTAAACGTTACTCCTATTGTCTTATAAAGCGATGGAAATTATATCTAATGGTGTTATAACATCCATTACTAAACCTTGTTTGGTAATAGTCTCAGTTTCTGCTTCTGTTGCGTCATTAAGGTTTAAGTGCTCCTAGTTAGCCTCTTTTTCGTCCTTATTACTGTTAATCAATAAATACTCCAACTCCATTATCATTACTACTAATCTTCGTCCGCATATTGCTGTAACATCTTAATCTAGCTTATAGAGTTAATTTTATTCTTTATCTAACTCTCTAGTTCCTTAGAGTCCTTTTAACTCTAGCTCCTATAGCTAATAGCTTACGCCGTACTTAGCGTCCTTATAAATTTAGTATACGTTATTGTAACAATACACAAAACTATTAATTAAACACTCTTTTGTTCCTCGCAGTGCACTATCATCCCTTTATATGTACGTGCCGTCTGCTGGTCTGGTTCCCTTTACTGTATAGTTACTCTAACCACCTCTATAGTCTCTAGCAAAATAACCCTATTTTCCGCAATTTATGCAAGCTCTATCTTTAAACTATCTTTCTTATTATAGAGTCCGCCTAAACGTCTTCTACTGCTAAGATCCCTGGTTTGGCCTCTACTCCTTAGTCCTTTAATTACTTAATCCTCAACCTCTAGGTTTCTATAGTTTCTTTTCCCATCTTTAGGTTTCTTTAGTACCACTTAGGTCCATTAGCTCTGCGCCATTCTATAGTTTTTAACTCTATGTCTATCGTTGCGTACTCTACACCTTATACAACTATGGAACTCTGTCTTGCCCTCTCTTAGCTTATTCCCTTTAATAGATTCTATTATTAATCTTTATTAACTAATCTATTAACTCTCTTAAAGTATCCGCATCTTTTATTAGGATAATTGTGTTCTAGACTTTAGCCTTAAGTCCCTGTTTATACTATGCTATAAGCGCCTTATTATTCCACTCAACCTATATAGCTAGTGTTTAAAACTATATTATATACTTAATTACTAAAGTATATTGTACTAAGTTCTAAAGCTTTTGTTCCGCTGTGGTTGTAGCCTCCAGGTCTCTAAACATCTACATTAGTCGCTCTGTAAACCCGTTCCAACTAGCAAATATATATTATATATCTTGGTTAGTAGTTATTATGCCATTAGCCTATATTTCCATAAGATACGGCTTAAACCACTTAAGTACCCTCCCTGTCAGGAACAATCCTGTATAGGCTACTTAGTCTAATAATATTACTAACTTCGCTCCTTCCTATGCTACCTTAAAGTGCATCTGCGTAAGAAATCCCTTAAGCTTTAACTTCTCTCCTAAGAATCGTTTAATTAAAGGTAACTTAATCTTTGCTACTCTAATTCCATTAATACGTTTTTTAAGTATCCTATTATTGTCTTATAAATAATTAACTATTTCCTATAACTGACCTTGCGTAACCACTTAAGAATCCCTATTATCCATACTAGTATCACCTGGTCCTGAGGTTGTAGCTACCGTTAATGCCATTATAACTAGTGCTGCTCTAAGTAGCATATTATTTAAGTTTGTTCCAATACTATAACCTTAGTAGTGAATATGTAACAGAACCTTATAGTAGGAACTACGGTGGGTTCTATTAATGGGCTAGGTATATAGGTATAATAAAAACAACAACGTAATAATAACTGGTAGAGTAGTTACCTAATAGATTAACTCTAATTGTATTCTAAGATTTACTATAAGGAGAGAACTATCTACGGTAGGGACTAAGGTCCTTTAAATACACAACCATACTCCTAAGAAATCCTCTCTTATACGTAAGGTACGTGTTGTACGTGTTATACATAGCGTACACTGCGTACTCCTTGTATACTACATACAACGTCATATAACTCGCTTACTATTCCTCGTCACATAGTTCCACCGGATCCATTCTGGACTATGCCTGTATTAACTAACTAGCTTCCGCCAACTCCTCTCTAAGTAGTCGTAACATCGTACTTAAAGCGTCCGTAACAACACAGCGTCACTTCTAGCCTGTTAAGGCTTGGGCAGGTAGTTATATAGTAAAGTTTAACATACCTACTTATCTAGGCCTCTACCCCAGTTTTCTAGTATTTAGTCCTAGTTACCTAGGCCTAAAGGCCTAGGGGGCTTTCTATAAGTAGTTAGCTGCCACTACTAATTAATAGGGGGTTTTACTATTCTTTTGGATATCTTATAATAGGGTTAACCTAAGTACTAGACCGCCCCCTAGCGGTCTATATAAAAATCTCCTCCTAGAGTTGGTATGCTTTTGCACAGCTTAGGAGCCTTCTATAGCCTCTAGTTTTATGCCTTTCTTTATTATTTCCGCCAGTATAGGCATAAGCTACCGCTTCTAGGGGTCGCAACTCCCTTCTTATATACCTACTGGCGTAATCCTATAAGGGCGTTATAGCTGCATCCTGCAATATGGAAGCCTTGGGTACCTTTTATAGTTAAGGCCCAGACTAAAAACCTCCCCTACCTAAGTAACTCCTATTTACTCCTTAAGTATACCTTACTGGCGTACCGCCCTAGAGGCAAACGGTTCCGTCTATTAGTATACTAACACGCGTATCCGTTCTCTTAAGCCATGTAGTAGTCTCTTTAGCTAGGACATAATCCTACCTGCTTACTAGGTGCACTAAGGGTTAGGGCCTAACTAAGGGGTAAGGTCCTTAGAGCTAGCAGTGGCTATTACGCACTATATTCTATAGGAGGCTAGTAGTAATATAGGGGCGTAACACCCTATACTGCTACTAGTTCCCATTTCGCGTTGCCTATAAGAGTCTCCTTATAATAGGCCGACTATATCTTATAGGAGAGGGGCTATAGAGATATTAGGTCCTATACTAGACAACCTACTCTCCCCTCTCCTACTAACTAAGCTTATGTCCCCCCCTTTTATAAGCTAGCCTATATCTCTAACTGTTAAGTCCTTATCTAACTGGCCTATATTTCCCCTATAGCCTCCCCTATATATATGCATTAGGTTGCGAGCACTACGCCTATTAAGACCCTCCTATAAGTCGCCTATAAGTTAACTGTGGGTCAACTATAAGTTGACTATAAGTTAAACGCTATAGGGCCGTTAAAGCTGGCCTATATTTCCGCTGCCTAGAGCTTTATCTATATTTCCACCTCGTTAAGCCGTCTGGTTGCTGTCACGTCACTATTACATTGCTGTCGCTATACCAGGTCGCGCGCACTACGCCTATTAAGACCCTCTTCTAAGTTACCTAAGTATACCAGATACCAGATAGGCCCTTATAGAGGGGCCTTAACAAGTTCTCTATATAGGGCCTTAATAAGTTCTTTATAGTGGCCTTAAGGCCTTAATAAGTTTCGTACGAAGTATCTATAACGCATTAACCTTAACAAGTTCTTATAAAAGGAGGATCCCTACGCCCTTATTATATATACTTCGCAATCTTAGAGCTAGTATAAGCCTAAGGGTGTCCTATTATACGCCTAGGACGCGTCCATATTAACTAGCTAGATAAGGCCAGTTTTGGGCCTAGCTGCAAGCTAGGTAGTTATATATTAGGCGGTTTTTATATCCTAGTTTCCCTTGCTAGGCCTCCCTAGATGGTAGAATAAGAGCTTTAAGTGGAGGCAGTAAGGCTCCTAGTATTATTAAGGGCAATACTTTATACGCGTCGCGGGCCCATTACTATAGAGTCAAACAACAGCGCTGCACGCGCTGCGACGGCTCTCTACTATTGCCTCTATACTTGGCCATCAATAGGAATAGGATTCTAGATAATGTTTCTACCTACGGCAACGTGGACGCGTGCAGTAGGGCTTCGCGGGCCCTCACCAAAAATTAGAAAATTTATACTTTAATATCTTAACAACCACTTAATAATAAATTTTAATGATTTAGACTTTTATATGCACTTTGCAGCTTCTATTAAAGTTGCGTAATAATTAGTTTAGTAGTTTTTAAGATATTATAATTTAGGGGCTAAAATAAAGCTAAATTACTATATCTTAAAAACTTCTAAACAAATTACTATGTAACTTTAATGGAAGCTATAAAGCGTATATAAAAGTCTAAATCTAAATTACTAAAATTTATTATTAAGTGGTTGTTAAGATATTAAAGTATAAATTTTCTAATTTTTGGTAAGTTTTTAAGATATTAAATAACTAGGGTTAATAAATAAGTGGTAGAACATGTTAGGATTATAACTCTATATAATACTCTCTAGTCTACAAATTGTATACCCTATATATATATATATATATATATATTAGGATTAGGCTTAGCCTAAGTAATAGCGTTTAACTATAAGGGAGATCCTTTAGCCTAGGCGATAGTTCCCTGTAATAACCTAGCAAGTTACTTACGTATTATATATTACTTTACTAGTACCAACTTTATATAGAGTCTTGTCTATAATAAGAGGTAATAGTAGCTGCCTTATCTAAAACGGTGTTTATAGAATACTCCCCTAAGTTACTAAATAATTTTATTTATAAAGTATAAAAAAGAGACACCTTAATACGCTTTATATATAATTAGTTAACTTAGGAGTAAGTTCTTACCGGTAATAAGGACTATACCCTTAATAATTAAGGACTTTTAAGGTAAAACAATAAGGTCTAGGTGCTAAATTGCATACTATTATAATAGGAGATCCTTAAGCGGAATTATAACTATCCTATAGGCGGCTACTATAGATTTAACTATACCTACGAGGTAATTGCGCGGAAATGCGCTTAAACTGGCCTTACTAAAGATCTCCGCAAATACCTAAATAAATATAATACCTACCAACGCTATAAATCGCGCCGCTATAAACCCTATAGTAAGCTATAGCCTCTCTAGGTCCCTACCTAAGCTTAGCGGTATTATTTACTTAACTTTATTATAGATCTCCCTAAGTCTAAGACTCCTGATAGCATAGAGTATAGCTCTGTCCTTATCCTTATAGACCGTTTTATAAAGCTAGTACGCTACTATCTAGTATGTCTAATAGCTAGTAATGCTGGTAACGTAGCTGCTAAGAAGCCAATAACGTAAGCAGTTAGTCTGCGTATAGGGTAGTTACAGTTAGTTAATAGTTAATTAGTAATAAAACTATAGCAAGCTAATAGCTCGCTGCCTTGGTGGTATTTTAAAGCTTTTAGCAGAATTTAGATCTTTAGCTAAAATCTGGTTAGCTAAGCAATAGGAAACCCTTAGGAATCTCTCGCTTAGCTATAGTAAATAGAGCATTTTTCCTAATATCTTTACTACGCGTATAAACCTAGTCCCCTATATTTAAACTTACCTTTTTATTACCTATGCAAAATATAAAGTATATTACATTTTATGCCCTAGTAAGGTAGTAGAGCTTCTTCCTTATAAATTTAATAACAATTTAGCTAATAAATATATTAGTAAGGGGGGGAGGGGGTTAGGGCATCTACAGGAGCTTCCTAAGATTACGTAATAGCTTTACTTGTTGTATATATTCTTACCCTTTATAACTACTCCACCTTATAGAGTTCTTACACCACTATATAAGCCCAGACCCCTAGAACTCGGTTACCTTCCAAAGTCGGTCACACAACCAAAATTAAACCACCAACTTGTCAACCTATTTTCTCTATAACGAATTAATCAATATAGATTAAAATAAGCAGAATTTACAAATAGCTATTGCAGATTTCGAATCTGGTGTTTCTGCGCGAAAAGCTATGCTTAAGTATAGTGCCCTTTATTAATTTTAAGCGATTAATTAAATGGCAAACACTAAAGCAATTTATATACCAATATTAATAGCAATTGACTCCTATATAGTAGGCCTTACTTATTAATTGGGTACTTAAATAGGACTTATAAAAAGTTTCCCCCTTATATACGTAATTATAAAAAAATAATAGCTTAGGTCTTTGGTTAAGGTAGAAGTACTAAACCCCTTAGCAAAATATAAGTAATTAGCTACTTTAAATAAAAATTTTAAATAAAAATTTTATATTACCTAATTAATAGAAGGTATAGCGTGTTCTATTAGTTATTTGGTAATATTAGTTATCTAATAGCCCTAAAAACCACCAAAAATTAGAAATACTGCACCTTAATATCTTAATAATGGCTTAATAATAAATTCCAAAATTTTATAATTAACCTTTTATATTTACATTAAGAATTTTAATAAAGTTTTAGTGTAATAAGCCTGCCCGTTATTAAAATATTAGGGTTTAGCCCTTAATTTTAAGCTAAATTGCAATATCTCTAGAGCTATTTAATATATTACTTTTTAAATCTAATAATTATTTATTTATTGCTTAACGTCCGATTCGGATCCCTATTAGGCCCACGCAGACTACTCCTTATATATATGTGGGGAGAAAACTCTACTTAAGAGAAAACCCCGTGATCTATCTCCCTGCCTTTTAGAACTCACTTACTTGACGCCTACAAGTCGCCGGTGGTACTCTACTACCTTACTTTTTGACCTCCTTGGGAACCACTGCTGCCGTAATAAGCCTACGGACGCGCTAGTATCACAAACTTTACTCTACTACTGTAGAGTTAATAGGGGGCGCCTATTGCTCGCCCCTTTGCCTTCTATTACTATTTCCTTTGTAACCTAAAACTGGTCTAGCACATTTTAGCTAATAAGCCATTAGGTGACCGCCTTAAGACCTTTTTATATTAAGAGTAGTGTATTATAGTTCTCTGTGCTAGCTACTAAGAGCATTGCTTTTCAGTTAGTGCGTAAGGGGCATAGCAGTATTACGTGTTTTAGTGTCTATCTTGGCTAGCCACATTTATATCTCGGGCTACCTACTGGGACACCTACCCAGTAGAGCCAATCTTTTAGTCCTATTATTCCTGTTCTTAAGAGTATTGCCATTATATTTTCTGCCTTTCCTAGCGGTTCCCATAAGCCTTAGGGTAGAAAAGGGACGCTAGGCGAACAACACAGCAACTATACAAGAGATAGTAAAACATATGGAACGCCTTATACCGGGACTCGAGATTACCCGAATCCAATGGCTTTAACAGGAAAATGCAATCCAAGCATATAATAAGAACAATAAGAGGATATAAGAGTCGCTAGAGACTTGCTAGGGAGACGCCGGTCAAACGCATGGCTCCCTTATCATCAGCACACATACACTAGGAATACAAAAACTCCTTATCCAAAAAGGAATAATTATAAATGGCCTTATATACAACACAAGGCTCTATAACTATAAACTATGCCTAGAACAATGCTATTACTGCGTATAATGGGGACACACCCAATCCACATACGCAGCACAGGTGTGCTACGGCCACTGTACAGGCCCCTATAATATAAGACACTGCTTAAATCAAGACTAAACAAAATGCGTAAACTGTTACTAAAGCACACATAAGGTGTGGGAGAGAGTAGACTATATTAAATACAGGAGACAGAAGGCAAGGGCTCAACAGCTGTGGGAACAACTACACGCCAGGTTATACAAATGGAAACAATAGGCGATAAACTAGGGGGACGTAGGTGCCTTCCCGGCGTTCCCTACCTTTAATACTAGGGGGCTGGGCCAGCCATCCCAAGCCTTAACAGGCCAGAAGCAACGCCACGCGATATCACTAGACCAAATAGGGACATAAAGGTCACAGGGGACACAAGGGAAAGAACGCCCTATAGGAAGACCCCTATAGACAGCTATAGCAAGCTCAAGACCAGGACAATTAAGAATTAGACTAAACATAGTAAATCTAACATTTGCAGCCGACCTATAAATGGCATAAAGCCAACTAGTAAGACTAGGGGAAGAACCGGAGATAATAACAGATTTGGATATAGAAGCGCTAGTAGGAATATAAGACACGGGAATAGAAAGCCCTATACAAAATAAGTAGTAACTAGGGTATAGATATAAGAGATAGAAGTTCTAAAAATCCTAGAGAGAGTGGAAATAGAGGAAGTAAAGAATAAAGGAGAGTTAAATAACCCTTACTAGGGGTCCGCCACCTATCCATTATATAGTACAACTACGGCAATATAAACCACCGCCTTGTAAGGCCCCTACTAGACAGTCTAGACCTAAAGAAATATTATATCCTTGCTATATAAGAGCCATATTATAATACCTATATACAATTAACATACTGCCCCTAAGGATTCCAGCTCCTATATAAACTAAAAGTAGCTATATATATGTGCTTTATAATCAGCAAGGCTGTTAGCCTATCCTTATAGTTATAGTAAGCAGTTAACCCAGATATTGCAGTTATAATAATTTAGACATATAGGGGACCGGTACAAATTATTAATATATATAACCTTAGGGTTAGAGGGGTCCTATAAATAGAGAACATTATATTAGCAATAAGCTTACTAGAAACTAAAGGTATAGAGTCTATCCTATTAGGAGATATAAATCTCTACCACCTATAGTAGGGGGGTATCTATATCGCTGCTAAATAATAGGTAGAGTGCCTATTAAGAGCTATAGACATCTAGGGCCTTAAGCTAGCCACTTCCCTAGGAGTAATTATATGGCAATAAGGCACTGCCAGAAGTACAATTAACCTTATATTTATAGACGATGGCCTATACCAGAGACTTAAAAGGTATATCCCTAAAGAAGAATAGGCACTTACCTTAGACTATATCCCCATCTAGATATAGCTAGATTTGGATATTAAGGCGTAACTAAATAGTAAAAGATATATAATAAGAAAGCTTAAGACAGACAGTTTCCTTAATATAGTTAAACAATAACTTTAAGACCTAGAAGAAATCCACCTAATACTAAATAAGTAAGGCTTATTAGCCACCCCTAAGGAAATTAACTAAAGACTAGAAAGGATCTAGGCAGCAATTAAAAATAGGCTAAAAGAGCATTGCCTAGTCTTAAAACTAGGCCCCTATACGCAACACACATGGTCTATATAATGCGCGGTTCTTATAGCTAGTCAACGACAAGCAAGAAGGAAATATATAAGCAGCCATAACCCTAAAGATAAGAAATGATATAAAGATATAAGAAACCAGCTAAAGAATACCCTAAAAAAAGAAGTAAGAAACAACTGGAGATAGTTTATAAATAAACACACTACTAACCTAAGCATCCCCTATAATAAGGGCCTTTAGACTATAATAAGATAGGTAAAGAAAAAGGCAGAACGCCTAGTAGAAGACCCACACCTACTACCCCTATAAAGAGTAGGCGAACTATAGGCCACAAATAATAATAATAAGAAGGCGAAGATCCTTATAAAAAGATTTTTCCCCTAACTAGCTCCAGCAGACCTTAGTAACATCACTAGCAAAACACCAGTAACTTGCCTAAGGGTTAACAGCGATATAACAACCAAAGAAATGGCTAGAACTATTAGTTGCCTCTTAAATAATATAGTACTAGGACTAGATAGGATCCCAAATAAAGCCTTAAAGACCTATAGTCCACTTATAGCACCTTGGCTTATAGATGTAGCCAGAGTATACTTTATAATAGGCTACTACCCGCGACTTAGAAGATCTATAATAATAGTTGTCTTATAAAAAGAAGGTAAAGCAGACTACTTAATCCCAGGAAGCTACCGCCCTATTGCCTTAGAAAACACCCTAAGTAAAATCTTAGAAAAGGTTATAGCGGACTATATAGTAGATATAGTAGAGGAATACGCCCTACTACTACAAAGCTAAATAGGGGCAAGAAAGAATCGCTTAACACTATTAGCACTTATACTACTTACTACTACTATTAAAACTGCATAGGCTATGCGCAAGGACTTTATAGTATTAATGCTTAGCCTAGATATTAGTGGCGCCTATAATAATATACCCTATAAGCGCCTTCTATATATCCTTAGGGCAAAGGGCTTTCTAGAATAGATTATATAATTTGTTTAAGGGTTTATAGGCTAGAAAGAGATATTACTAGTCTTTAGCAGATACTAGAGCCCCCCTATTATAGTTATAATAGGTATACTACAAGGATCACCTCTTTTACCTATACTCTTTCTTTTTTTTATAAGCAACTTACTTAACACCTTTAAAAAAGGGGCGACCTAGGGGATAGGCTTTGTCAATAACACAAACCTAATTATATATAGGCTAATAGCCGCAGAGAACTGTAGAACACTAAAGAAAGCCTATAACACCTATATAGAATAGGCAAGACAACGTAGAGTCCAATTCTTACTAAAGAAATACTAGCTAATCTATTTTATAAGAAAATATAACTAATCTGCAGATCTCTAGTATATAATCCATATTTAAGGCTTTAGGGGTTAATTAGTTTAGGGCCTAAGGGTATTAGGAGTATAGGTAGATAGTAAGCTCTAGTAGAGCGCATATATGGTGCAAGCGGCCTATAAGGGCTAAGTATAGTACATTACATTATCCAGGATCGTTAATTCTATATAGGGTCTATGCTTCCAAAGGTTACGCCTACTATACATAGTAGTTATCCAGCTAACTATAATATATAGATCTAGTGTTTAGGCCATTAGAGAAACTAAGAAGGGCCCCCCTAAATTACTCCTTAAACTACTCTAAAAGGTCCAAACAGCCTACCTCTAGAGTATAATAGGTAGGTATAAGCAAACAGCCACAGCACTACTTAAGAAGGAAGCCAATATTCCCCCCCTATAACTATATATTAAAGCCGCTATAATATAAAGGGCGCAAAGTAAACGCAACTCTAATGTTATAAAGTATATTAAGATACACCTAAATAAACTATAGAGGGACCCTAGGGCGCCTTATAGGAGAATAAACCAACAACCCTAAAGTAGGGAAGAGATATTAGAGAAATAGGTAAAGAAAGTAGAAGAAGAATAGTACTACGTTAGGGCCTAGGCCTATATAGAGAAAAAAGGGAGATGTGTAAGAGGCTAGTAAAGACAATAGTAAGAAAGAGAAAGGAGCTAAAGTAAAGTATAAAAGAACGCTAGAAAACCATCTTCTATAATATAATACTAGTTGGACTAATGCTAGAGAGGTATATAGGAGTTAAAGGTACAGAGGCTAACTTAGGTAAAAGAAACTCAAGCTATAGTATAGTTAATGCTATAGGGGGTAAACACTTAAGAGCTCTAAGAAGGCCTAATAAAAGTAGAAAATATAATAGCAACACTCTTAAGAATAGGGATAATAGGACTAAAAGATTAGCTCTACTAGGTAGGTATCCTAATAGGCAGCCTAAGATATAAATATAGCTAGCTAAGGCAGATACTAAAATATATAATACTATTATACCCCCTATATACTAACCAAGAAGCTATACTCTTAGTAGCTAACATAGAGAACTATAGCACACTACTTTTAATATAAAAAGGTCTTAAGGCGGTTACCTAGTGGCTTATTAGCCAAAATATGCTAAACTAGTTTTGGGTTATAAAGGAAATGGTAATAGAAGGTAAAAGGGTAAGCAATAGGCGCTCCCTAATAACTCTATAGTAGTAAAGCAAAGTTTATAATACTATTACGTCCATAGGCTTGTTACAGCAGTAGTAGTTCCCAAGAAGGTCAAAAAGTAAGGTAGTAGAGCACTATAGGTAACTCGCAGGCGCCTTATAAGCGAGTCCTAAAAGGTAGGGAGATAGATTACGGGGTTTTCTTAAAAGAGTTTTCTCCCCATATATATATAAGGAGTAGTCTACGTGGGCCTAATAGGGATCTAAATTGGACATTAAGCAATAAATAATAATAATATTTTCTGCCTTTGTTTAAATCTAATAAGAGGTTTAAAATAGGTATAAAAGACTAATTATAAAATTTTGGAATTTATTATTAAGCCGTTATTAAGATATCAAAGTGCAGTTTTTTTTTTATTTTTAGTAGTTTTTGGGGCTACTAGATAACTAATATTACCAAATAACTAATAGAACACGTTATAAGTTAATAGGGTATAACTAAAGTAAATTTAAAAGTTTTATAGCCCTTATAAAAGGGTGTAAAAGAAGGTTAATATATAGGTAAAAAATATATATAATGTAGACAAATTTAGAGTTATATTAAGCATAACGTACTTAATTACCGAGACCGCCAGATTAACAAGACCGCCAGCACAAAATATACTAAAAAACGAAATTTCAATCTTAAATAACTTAATAACAACTTTATAATATTTTCTAAAAATTTAAATATAAGCTCTTATATGCCTATACTTACGCTTTTTATAATATTAGAGTGTACAGTCTAGTAGTTATTAAGATATTTAAAAACATCTCTGTTTTTAGCCCCCAAACTCTATATCTTAATAACTACTATTGTTGGTAACACAAGGTGATATTACATAGCTACGGTTTGTAGATAGTATGATAATAGTTAATTAATTCTTAATAGGAATAAGAAAAGGGGTAAGGAACTTAAGGTTCCTTACTACGCTAGGGCCATATTAACACGTAATAGCAATATGCCTTATATAATAGCAACTTGCCTTATTCCCAACACTAGCAACTCTTCTTTTTGTGGTTACCATCTATATATATACAAACAGACAGGATGCAACAATACTAGATAGTATATAATAATACCAAACAATATGCGATAATATGCGACAATACGGCAGTTAGTAGAATTTAGTAGATAACGTAAAGATGGGTAGGCCGCTAAGGCGCTAGTAGTAAGTAAGCTAATAGCAATTTTCTATCCTAGGGATAGAAAATCCTAATTAGCTAGTTTAAGTTAGGGTTTATAAAATATTATACTCCTACTCCCTTTTAACCTAATCTTTAACTTATATATATAGAGTATTTGTGTTAATAAACGTTTCTAGAGCCTTATTTAGGTTTGCCTTTATTATTACGTCTACTAGGTTATCTTAACCATTAATCTATTAAATCTTAAAAAGTTCTTGCCGTTTATAGGATTAATAAAGTGCTATAATATTAATTATAAGGCGCTTCTCCTTTATAGTACCAAGCTTAACTAAGCACTTATAGAGGGGGTATAAATCGGTGTATACAATTATAGGGATAATAGGAAGTTCAAGTTAATCTATAATTATCTTTAGGGTAGTTCTAATTGTAATTGCTATATTAACTCCGCTAACCATTCTATATATCTCTAACGCTAGAACGCTTTAAGTAATATACTTACTCTTAGTTAAGCTCTAATGGATAAGATTGCTATAGATTATAAAGTTATTCTCTCTAGTAAATTTGTTTATAATAATAATCTTATATCCTAATTAGGAGCTAAAATCTTTATTATTTATAAACAATCTATTAACAAATATAAAGAGCTTAGTAGTAGGAAGATTAATAGGCACATAGAATAGTCCCTAATTAAAATGGTTTATTTACCAGGAAAGACGTTTATTTAGGGCAAGAACGTTATCCTTAGTTAGTTCCTAGTGTTAGGTGGTAATAAAGAGATTAAATAAAGCCTTAGGTTAATAGATAGAAGTAATATAAGCTCTATAAGCGTGTTACTCTATATATCCTTACTTTAGAGAATTAGCGTTAATAACATTAATCTTCTTATCTTAACCCTTCTGGCGTAAAGTAATAGAATCCTTATTTAGGGAGAGGGTGCATCTATTAAAGAGTAATAGTATTATTAAATTAAGCTTTTCCTTTGGCTTTACTATAAGATTTACCTTTACTAATTTATCTTCTTTAAGAGCTAAAAATTGGTTGTCTTCTAAAATAATTATATTATTAGTTTATATACCGACAATTCCGAATGGAGTTCCTATAGTTGTAATTAGGAAGCATGGGTTAAATATAGAAATAGTTATTAAAAGCTTCTCTTTATAGTGCTTACTATAGGTAGCCTACTAATAGGTTCCTACCTCTGCGATTCTATATAATAGCTTAAGCATAACTATAATTGTATCTTCGGGATATTGGTGACGAATTTGCTTTAAAAGGTATACCAATATTAAGCGCTAAAGGTGCGTCTCTAATTGGGTATAGGCCTAAGTAATATCTTATAAATAAACCGCTATTCTATTCTTTATTAAGGAGGGAGCTAGTGCAATAATAACTTGCTAACTAGCTTATTAAATTATAGGAGATTATATAAGAATTACCTCCTTACCATTATTATTGTAACCTTAGATGATAAGCCTTAATTTCTTAAATAGGGTATTAGTAGCTTTACCCTTAATTTTATTAACTATTCTTAATTTAAAGATGCAAACTTTATTAAACTTAGTAGGGTCATATTTCTTAAATTTAAAGACTCCTCTTATAATAAGACTATTAATCTCCTGCTTATTAGATACTTGGAAAGGAGCTTCTAAAAGTATAATATAACCTTCCTTTTAGAGCTGTTTTGCGAGTTTAAAGTTAGCCTTCTCCTTAGCTATTATAAAGGCTATTAATAGCTTAACTCTATTTTTAATAGCGGTAATAAATTGCTTTTTAAAATTAATAAAATATTAGCAATTTTATAATCCCTTTAGGCAACCTCTACCGCGTTATAGTTGCGGCGTATCTACTATAATTATATTAGAATTATGGTCGCCTTCTAGAGTATATTAATTATGGCTCTTCTTTAGGGCATTTTCTATAGTATCCTGTAAAGGCTCAGAACTATTATCTTTATAGTAAGGCTTAATAACAGTTAAACGGAATTAAGTGGGTCTATAAGGTATCTAAATAGTATAAGTCTAGCTATTAATTGTAATAAGTTAATATAGGCCTAACTATCCTCCCTTTTTACGCTATACGTGTACCTTAGACTGGAGTGGCAAATTAAGCGTAGTTAAGGTGTTTAGGCCATTTCTTATTCCTAGTACGTTGTTAACTTGGCGTATAGCGTAGAGACGTTATACCTCCTTTATTGCCTTGCGAATAGCCTCAGCTTATTGCACAATGGAGGGAGATAGTAGAGAATTGTTAGTTATTTAAGGGTAGGCGCTAAAGACTAGCAATATAGGTATAAGTCTATCTAGGCCAGTAGAATTGTTAATAGCTTTAATAGCTATTTATAAGGTAAGTTCTTTGCTAGCATCCTCTAGTTCTAAAGAGATAATCTTATATACATAGTATAATGGCGCGTGATATTGCTCTACTTTTCTAATACTATTATATGCCTTAATAGGGACTTCCTTAACCTTAATTGCTATTACCTTTGTCTATTATTAAAACTTTGTAAATAAGAAGTTCTTTCCTATATTATAAACAATTTAATTAGGGGGTCCTAGGTAGATATTAATTTAGTATAATTAAAGGGTATTTTATATGTTCCTAGCTGATATATCCTTTAAGAAACGTGCGGCTTAGAAGGAGGTTAAGAAGTTAACAACTTAGAGTACTAGCTTGCCACTAAGATATATAACATTAATAATAATATAGAAGTTAAAGTTGTAGTTATCTTTAAAGGTGAACTTAAATTGGCTAGGGGACTTTTAGTTTATTTAGCAGTAATAGTAGTACTTTATAAAATGCTTAATTGCCTTAACCTTAACTTTATAACCTACTTGCTAAAGAACCCTAAGCAATTAGTAAATAGATAGGTAGCTAAAACAATGGTATAGTTAATATAACTCTAACTTAGTTAAATGGCTTTAAGCAATACTCCTTTCTGGTTATTAAAGGAGCAGCTAAGGGTGACCCTACTTACGTATAATAGGCACCCGATTATCTCCCTATATAAGTATATTCTTAAGGTTGTTAAGCTTAACGCCTAATTTGTTTATATCCCTAATATAAAATAGAAATGGAGTGTTCGCGGGAAAAATATAGAAAGTGATATATTCTAAGGGGGTTTGGACCCTAATTGTGCTAAGAGAGATTATAGTACCCTTACTAAAGCGTATTATATATTGGCCTGCCGTTAATTAGTTAATCTAAATAGAGCTATTAAGCTACTAAAGGGCTTAAACTTAAGGTTCTCCTACTATAGATACTCCTACGGCTCTAGTATCTAGTATAATACTATAGAAGACGTTTGCCAAGTATCTATTATTAAAGGAGAACGCAGAGCTTTCCTTTAGCTTATTAAAGATATTTAACTTTATAATAGAATAGAGCGTAGATTAGTTATTAAGAATAGTAATAGTTTATATACCATCTACCTTACTATACTTAGTGAAGTATTAGTTAGGAGAGTAGTCCTTAATTTCTATATTTATAAGGAGCTGTTTAGTCTTATTAACCTTACCCTTAAGATCTTTTACGCCTTTATATTAAACTAGGAAGCTTTAGAAGTAGGCTATAATAACCTTATAATTTCCAACATTTCTTATACTCTAACGAAACTTGTTATATGCCTCCTTTTGCTTATTAAAGGAGTGTCTAGTTGACTAGTAATTTGGTTTTTTATAAACGTAGTACTTCTTCTAGTAATTACTTTGAAATAAACCTCTATAAGGACCTCTATAATTGCCTTATAGTCGATATTAATTGTACCCTTTGCTATATTCCCTACTACGGCCACTATATATTTGGTCAGTCTAGTTATAATTATATTAGTTAGGAATACTTAGTTGGGTAGGGTTTTCGGTATAAAACTATTAAGATTCTTATATTTGTATTATAGTACCTACGGCAGAGCGTAGCTCGGCATATACTCCTTTAAATATATCCGCAGGTTTATATAGCGCTAGATTATACTTAGGAACGCTATAACAGGCTAAGATAACCTAGTCCCTTAGGCTATTCTTATTTTAGTAAGTTTTGGTAAAGCCACATTAGATTTTCTAGAGTTTATTAAAAAGTAATTAAAGGCACTCTAAATAAGTCTTTATTAGGTTAGAAGTAATAACTCTCTAGAATATAGTCTCCTGCTATTTAGATATATAAAGTTAGCAATTCTTATTAGTTTTAAAGTAAGCTTTAGTAAGCTAAAGTATTATATTAAAGCTATAGTTTTTACCCGCAATATAATTATAATAGAATGTTGCCGCCTGTCCCTTTAATATAATAGAGAAAGCGTAGTGGTACTAGTAGCCTTAAATTCCAACCTTGTTACAACAGTTGTAAAAGACCTATAGTTTTGTTCTAAGTATATTATATAGTTCTCCTCTAAACTTCTTTTCTTTATCTAAATATACCTTTATTAGATTCGTGACTTCTTATAATAGAGGCTCACTGGTTAGCTAAAGTGGAGGCGGTAAAGGAGGTAGAGGAAGAGTACCTCTAGGTGGAAAAGTACCTCTAGGTAGAAGAGTACCTCTAGGTGGGAGAGTAGCATTTTAGGGGTTTAGATACAAATTAAAGTTACCTTTTAAAGAATATTGGTTGGTTTTAGGTTTCTATAGTTAATATATAATCTTAGCTTCTGTCTATACTAGCTTCTCTGTTTTAATAATAACGGCCTAAATATTACTAGTAATTAGGTTACCGTTCTTAGCAATATATACCCTATTCCTATAAAGGAAGTCTTAAAAATCCTAAATAATATTAACATTTCTAAGTACCTAAGTATCGGCAGTCTATCCTATAAAATCCTCCCTAAAATATTCCTATAGTTATACATCGGCGTAGTGTCTACTTTAGTAGAAGAGAATATAGTATAGAAGGAAGCCATTAACTTATTTTACCGTATAGGTTGTTATATTAAAAATAGGAAAATCGTTCTAATCTTTATTAATGAGTTTCGCGTATATAGCTACCCCTAGTAGTAAGGAGTCTCTCTAGTCGTTAGCCATATTTTTAGAGGAAGGGAAGTGTTATAGGGTTATAGAAGAGGAGGTATTATTAGTATAGGGATTATTAATTGTTGTTTAGTATACGTTTAGACAAAAATCTGCGATTATAGGGCTTAGGACCAGTTCTGGCCTTAAATCGCGAAGACTTATAAAGCATGTTATTCTGCGTAATAGACATAAGAATCTATAATCTAGAAAAGGCTTAGGACCAGTTCTAGCCTTTAAATCCTTAGATTTGTAGAAGAGTTCTATTTAAGGTTTAGGACCAGTTTTAACCTTAAAAGACAGCTTCCTTTAGTATAAGTAGCACTGGTATAGTGGCTTATCTCTTCTTAGAAATACTTAGCTATTCTATAGTATAACAGTAAAGTTAACTACTAATCAGTGTTGGTAATATAAGGTGATATTATATAGCTACGGTTCATAGATAGTATAATAATGGTTAATTAATTCTTAATAGAAATAAGGAAAGGGGTAAGAAACTTAAGGTTCCTTATTATACTAGGGCTACGTTAACACGTAACGGCAATATGCCTTGCATGATAGCAACTTGCCTCATTCCCAACAACTATACTATACACTCTAATATTATAATAGATGCTAAAAGAGGCATATATAAGCTTATATTTAGATTTTTAGAAAATATTATAAATTAGTTATTAAGTTATTTAAGATTGAAATTTTGGTTTTTTGATATATTTTATACTAACGGTCTTAGTAATTTAGCGGTCTTGGTAATCAAGTACATTATATTTAAATTTAATTACTATAAAATATATCTTTAGAAAAAAAAAATATATAAAGTTATTAAATAATTATAAGTAGGTATTTATTATATAGATAATATTTGCCCTTAGCTAGTTAATTTATTTTAAAGGAAAATACCCCTAATTAATATAAATAGGGAAGCGGTAAATGGACACCCCCTAATTAATACGCGGATACCCCCTACTAATTGGGTTTAGTTCCTTCCTAATTAAGTTAGAATATTATATAAATTTAAGTTGTTTGCATCTGCGTCGCAAAAATCAAATTATTAAAATATGACTTTTATAACTGTAACACCTTAATCAAGTCTTGATTTCGACTATAGTATAAATAGTAGAGTTTAAATTAAAGTTAGAATGTACTAAAGGAGCCCTTAGCAAAGTCCTTATAAAAGGGCAGAGCTCCTAGGCCTCTAAAAGCCTGCTAAATATTACCGCCAATATTGGGCGAGGCACCTTTAATAGTATCTTGAGTTCTACCATCATTTACATTATATATAACCCCCCCTACCTGCTCCTAAGTCGATTAATTGGATTACGTAGTACCCTGTGAGGCGCCGCGTGAACTTATTTAGGTGCTGCTATCTCTGCTTGATGTCTACGAGCTGCCTCTACGAGCACGCCCGTGATCGGGCCTGCGCCCGCGCCCTGGCCCTTATCTCATGAATCAGACGCTCCGCAAAAGATTTGTTCCGTGACATGGGATAACGCATAGACACTCCTACTAACTCCTGGGCCAATTAGAATAGCGCACTAACTACAGCCCCCTGCGCACCCCTATTACCTAACAAAATCTTCTGCGGAGCGTCTAAGAGCTTATAGGCGTCGCTTTAGTGCGAAATAAATATTTTAAAAATTAAATTTTGTTCTCTTCTATAAACTACATCCTAACCATAATAGTTATAATATATTTTATTAATGTAATAGGTTCTTTAGGTAATTATATCTTTATAAATATATACTATAACCCTATATCTAGAATACTAAGAGACGAGATACATCGTCGTAAAATATAAGTTAGATTTTTAACGGAATCTGTTAGCGACTTAGTTAATCAAGGCACGTGCACAGCAAGATGGACGCGTAAGCCTATATAATTGGAATATCTATAAACGAGGGTCTAAAGCTAGAGAAAGGAAAGGAGAAGAAGAGTAGTGCCGCTTAATATTTTATGCGATCCTTGCGTTATGTAACCATAATCTACGGCAATCTGTAGCAATTTGCCAGTACCGTAATACTATCTAAGATTGTCTAAAACTGTTTGTGATTGTCCGCTACAATCCACTACTATAATCCACCGTTTTCCACTAGCGCCGTAATATTACCCCCCCTTTTAAGAAAGCCTGCCTTTAGGCTTTGTATGTCCGTATTTATGTCCATAGGGTGTTCTTATCTATATACTTAACAGGTAGCTTATTATCTTCGCTATACTAGTATTCTATCTACTTATCTAGATACTTTAGGGGTCTTAGCTTATTAGGGTATTAGTTATAGAACTCTTTAAGCTTCTAGGGGTAACCTATAAAATTCTAGGCAGGGTACTAGGTTGGGTCTAGATTGTAACCTTTCTATTAGATACGGTATTTTAGCGTTCCTTATACTAGTTTATAGGCTAGTATTTTATTAACTTCCCATTTATTATTGCTATTAACTTAAATCGGTAGTGGAGGCTTATTCTTTTATCTAGGTAGTGGGTTATTTATAGCTTTCTATAGCTTATCTAGTAAGAAAATAGGGTGGACTTTAATTAAGTCTAGGAGTTTAACCTTATATAAGTTGCCTTCTTTATTAAGGATCTTATATAGTCCTACTATCTTATAGTCTAGCTTATGGCTAGGCCATTCTGTTTTCTAGTTCTTTATTATAACCTAGACCTTATCGCCTATAGTAAAGTCGGGCTCACGCCTGTGCTTATTTGCCTGCTATTTTATTAATTTCTAGGCCTTCTCTAGGTTCTTATAGGCTACTATCTATACTTCTTCTAAGTGTCTAGCATACTACTATGCTTCCTTATAAGATAGTTTTTTGTGTACGGTCTATGGCCCTTCTGGTCTTTCCTAGTTGAAGCTTATATAAGGTAAGTATCCTATTTCTAGCTAAATAGGTGCAAACCCTATAGAGTTATAGGGTAGGGTTGCCTGGGCGTAGTTTATTATGGGTAGTAGTTCGCTCTAGTTATCCTAAAAGTAGTTAATAAAGGGCCGGAGTCTCTGGTCTAAGTATTAATTTACAATCTCTGTCTAACCGTCTGTCTAGGGGTGGTATACTATAGAGAGCTTTAGCCTAATACCTAGGATCTAGGTAAACTTATTCTAGAAGGCTGATATAAACTGCGGCCTATAGTTAGATATAATAGTATCTAGTAGTCCGTAAATTTGGTAGATATAGTAGATATACAATTAGGCCGCCTTTTTAGCATTAATATTCTTATGATAGGGGATTAAGAACGGGCGCTTGCTAAAGCGGTTAACTAGGATTATAACTATATTATATCCGTCGCGGTCTGTAGGTAACTTATAGAAGTCTATAGAGATATGCTGCTAGGGGCGTTCTGGTATTGGGAGTAGCTTTAATAGCCCTAGGGTTTTGTCTTGTGGAATTGTAGACCTATAGCAGTCATCACAGTTCTGTATATAGCGGTTAATATCTATAACTATTCCGGGCTAGTAGTAACAGTTACTAATAATCTTATAGGTCTTATTCTTTTTAGGGTGGGCCGTAGAGACCTAAGTATGTGCTTTAGTAATAAGCTAAGTCCGTAAGTTCTATTCCTCTACTACTACTAGCCATTCCTAGTGCTTAAGTAGTCCGTTTTTTAGGGACCATAGGCTAGTAGAATCCTTTACCTTTTTATAATACTCCTATAGAGAAGGGGCCGTACGGTTTGCCTATAGCAGTTTATTAATAAGGTTAAGTTCTATAGAATTAATAGGATATATCTTAGCGCTTAAAGGGTCCATATTTAGTTCTGCCTATATTTAGGGGTTAAGGCATTCTGGTTATAGTAGCGTCTAAGTCTATAATAAGATCTTTATAGCTGCCTAGTTATCTAGGTCCTATTTACGCCTTATAAGAGTATTTGTATAGTTAGTAGCACCTAGCCTATATATAATTAGGAAGTTAAACTGGGATAGGACCTCCGCCTAGCGTACCTGCCGGGCTATAAGGGCCTTTGTTATTATAAAATATTCTAGGGCTTTATGGTCTGAAACTACTTAAATAGGCTTAGGGGCTTCTTCTAACTGTGTTTACCAGTGCTAAAAGCTAGAGATAATGGCCAGCATTTCTTTATTGTAAATTGGGTAGTTCAGCTTAGCATTTATTATAGTCTTTAAATAGTAAGCAATAGGGTGCTATTTTCCGTCTGTCTGCTTCTAGGAGTAAACGCCAGCTATAACGCCGTCTAAGGCATTAGTTTCTAGCATTAAGGGCCGTTCTGGGTTAAAGTGGGCGAGTAAGGGAGCAGAGACCAGTTGTTTCTTAAGCTCGTTAAAGGCCTGCCTATATACGGTATTAAAGTAAAAGGGCCAGTTTTTATAGGTAAGTTGGCTTAGGGGCTAGGCAATTCTACTATAGTTCTTAATAAAGCGTTAATAGAAGTTATAGAACCCTAAGAATAACTATACCCCCTTTACGGTCCTTAGGGGTATCTATTAGTTAATTATAGCTATCTTTTCTGGGTTTGCCTTAATTCCGTTTATACTAATAATAAACCCTAGGTACTTTATGTGCTTAATACTAAATTCTAATTTCCTAATATTAGCCTAGAGGCTAGCCTCTTGGAGCCGTTATAGGACTTTATAGATATACTCCTTGTATTCCAACTTATTCTTAGAGTAAATTATAATATTATCTAGGTAGGCCGTATAGAAGTTATTAAGGTAGTTAAAGAGTATATTATTTATATATTGCTGGTACGTAGCTAGTCCGTTAGTTAGTCTAAAGGGAAGTCCTTTATATTTATATGTTCCGTAACAGGTCTAAAATATAGTAAGGTCTTCTAATCTAGAGTTTATTCTAATTTAGTAAAAAGCCTAACGGATATTAAGCTTAGTAAAGATTTTAGCTCTACTTATTTAGGCTAGAGTCTCATTAAGTAAGGGCAGGGGGTAGCGGTCCTTGCGGGTTATATTATTAAGTTTATAGTAGTTAATGCAGAAATAAAGTCCTCTATTTGGCTTCTTAGTAAAGAGAATAGGCGAGTTAAAAGGGGCTTAACTAAGCTTAATAAAGCCCTTATTTAGGTTATTAATAAGGTACTGCTTTATAGCCTGTAATTCGGCAGTAGACTGCTAATGAAGAGGGCTATATTTAAGGGTGTCTTCCTTGTCTGGCTCAATTTTAATCTTGTGGTCGTACGGTTAGTAAAGTGGGAGTATATTAGACGCTGCCTTGGAGAATATATCCTTAAATTTCTGGTATTAATAGAGTAGTTTCTGTTCTACTAGCTCCTTATTTATAAGCTTACTTTCCTATCTACTAAGCTCGCTTTCCTTTTCCTTAATTATTTAATTAATTTTATATAAGCTGGTGGTAAAGGTAATAGTATTAGGTTGAACTAAGTTCTGGTAGAATCCTACGGCGCCAATATAGCAGATATTAACTGGGGGAAGGTCTATAGGTTTCTTTACAGACTTTTATTAGGCTGTATTTTGCGGTATAGGGTTTATAGTCTTCCTTAGCTTATATTCCATTTTCCGTAAGTTATCCTTCTAGTCTATTAGTTTAGTATAGCGTCTAGTATTCCTGGCCTTTTTTTATAGCTGCGTAGGGCCTAAGTTCTCTATAGGGAACTTAGCTAGGTTACTACTAATTTCCTAGATCTCTAGTGCGGGTAGCGTAATATAGGTAGTCTAGGGGCGGTATAGTATACAAATCCGTTACGGATTAAGCTATATATCTTTCTTAAAGGCCTAATCCCTACGTATAGTATTAGCCTAGTAAATAGTATTAATCTAGGGCTGTATAAGGTTTTCCATTATAATACTAATTTCTTTTATAAAGGAAGGGGTTAGGGGTAGGAATTTAGGCCAGATAAGCCGTCTACTCTGTATATTAAGCTATAAGCCTAAATAGGCTAGCCATTTTCTTCCTAAGATTATATTATGGCTTCCTAGGTCTGTAATAAGAAAGGGGACGTTATACTACCTTCGCCTATTAACACGGAGGTGGATCTGTAAGATAGTTGTGATAGGTAGTCTAATTTGTCTATTATACCCGCAAATAGGAACTGGTTTAGGTAGTTCCTTAAAAGGCATATTTAAAATTTTAGCTAGCTTTATAGCGCACTAGGTGTCTATTAAGGTAAAGGTATTTACTCTAGAGTTAGCTAAAGCAGAGGTTAAAACTTAATATCTATTACAAAATAAAGTATAAGGGATAGTGCAGCTTCTTTTACTAACTAGCCGACCCAGATTAATATATGATATATTAATTCCTTTTAACCCTAGAGAGGAGTCTTTCTCTAGGGTTCCTTTTTTTCTAACTCTGCACTATCCTTTTAAATTAATAGAACCTTGCTAGCTTTTACCTTTATCTGGTAATCCTTTACAAAGTGGTCTTTCTAGCCGTATAAGAAGCAAGCTCCTTAATTACTAAGGGCCTATTTATAGGGGTTGTTATATATAGGCTAAGTATACGCTAGACCCGTAGCAGGGCTAGCTATATAGCTAGCTGCTATAGGAGTTGCAGATCATTCCGGAGTGTTATAGGCCGTTTATATAGTACTTGCGGTCTAGTTTGGAGAGTTTCTAGCTTTATACCGCTTAGCTTATGCCTTAATTTAACAGAGGCCTTAGTTAATAGATAGGCAGTAGTCTATAAGTACCTTTAGCGTTTATATAGTAGTAAAAACTGGCAGTATAGTGTGCTATAGGTCTAAGGTAAGCTTGTTAAAGAGGTCTAGCATTAGGTCTTTATAGGGAATTTAGGCTTAGCCGGCTAGGTACAGAAAGTGGGTCTAGAAGGCTAAAAAGGTCTCCGTTATCTTTATATTAAGAGCTTTATAATTAAGGCGGGCGTTCTATACCTTAAAGGGGTCCTTATAGATAGAAGATAAGTGGTTAATTATCTTGTCTCTAGAGAGGAAGGGATCTGCTAAGTCCTAGGCGTATCGCGGATATAGGTATATCTATGCGTCTCCGCCGGTACAGCTAAAGACGTAGGCCATCTTAGCTTAAGTAGTGGGGAAGTAGTCTGTATTAACTTCGAGCTTATCCTACAATTAAAGCTTCTAGTTATTAAATATAGGGTTAGTTCCGTCTGTAAGTAATAGGGGGTCTATAACCTTCGCGGACCGCAATAATGCTAATACTATATATTAGGCTAGGGCCTTAAGGACCATAGTAAGTCTCTAGGTGTTTAATAACTCCTTACTAGATATAGGGGTGTCTCTGGTTTTAAGCAGCTCTTAAAGCTATTTAATTTTAGTATTAGCTGCTGTGAGCTCTTCCTAGGGGGTTAAGACGGCGACTGTTTTACTATTAGAGGTATTTACAGGTCCTATAGCGGCTTTGCCAGCTACTATATTTCTTAGCATAGTAGTAAGGGTTTTAGGTAATTTCTGGTGTTTATTTATTTTCTAGGGGTTCTAGTCCATATATATCCTATTCTTAGGTTTCGCGTTCTATTCGTGTTTTTTTTAGTTCTTAGGTCTGTCCTGTCCTTATAGTCCTAGTAATGTCCTTAGGGTCCTATTCTATATCCTTATCCTGTTTATAGTCTTATAGATAGATATATTTAAGTTCCTTCTTAGGAAGAAAGAGTAATAATAAGCTTTAGATAATATTAGCGACTTAGTTAATTAAGGCACGTGCACAGCAAGATGGACGCGCAAGCCTATATAATTGGAATGTCTATAAACGAGGGTCTAAAGCTAGAGAAAGGAAAGGAGAAGAAGAGCAGCGCTGCTTAATGTTTTATGCGATCCTCGCGTTACGTAACCGCAATCTGCGGCAATCTGTGGCAATTTGCCAGTACCGTAATACTGTCCGAGATTGTCTGAAACTGTCTGCGATTGTCCGCTATAATCCACTGCCATAATCCACCGTTTTCCACCAGCGCCGTAACAGAATCTTCACTAAAACTCAACTGACTACCTATATCCAACTTTTTATATAATAGAGCTACAATATCGCCATAATGTGGAGGCGATAGAGAAGACAAAGAGCTTTTACCTTATAGCATTTTAGAGATAATTAGATCTAGAGAAGTATATAAGTTTTAGTAGTGAGGCAAAATTATAATAAAACTAGCAAACTAACTAACTACCTATATATAACTTCCCATAAAATAAAGCTATAATACTGCTATAACGTAGAGGCGATAGAGAAGGTAAAGAGCTTTTAGCTTTTAGTATTTTAGAGATAATTAGACGTAGAGAAGTATATAAGGTATGGAGCTTCGAGCGGAGCTTCGAGCAGAGCCTCGTGCAGAGCTTCGAGCAGAGTAGTGAGGTAAGATTGCGACCAACAAGTTTTGCGGCTGACGATTTTTGCGACCAATAAAAATATAACTAACAAAAATACGACTGACTAATATAGCCACGACGTTGTTATTTATTGCAATAGATAGAGAAATTAAAGAGCTCCTACCTTATAGTATTTTTATAATAACTAGACATTATAAAAGGGTTAAAATACAGTGTTATAATGGAAGAGTTATTGCCTAATAAGAAACATTAATTTCGCATATAAAGGGCGCCCATAAGCTCTCAGACCCTTGGGGAGAAATTCCTCTTGGTGCGATCTGATTGGTCCAGGAGTCCACAGGACTAGGGTAAGGTCCACAAGCGTAGCGCTAGCCCTTAGCTACGTCGTGGCGCAATTTCTCCCCGGGGGTCTGATTCATGAGATAACCTGGCCCGTCGCAACCGTCGCGCGCCCATGCCCAAAACATTACTCCACCCCAGCCTCTAACTGTTAAGCGCCGCCGCGGCCGCCCAGCTGGCTCTATTCGCGTTGATATATCGACTCGTTGCGAGCCATTAGTATTTGAATAGAATAACGGGTATATACGCGTGGGCGCAGGCGTGAGCGCGGTCGCGCACTAATACAGATGCAAACAACTTAAATTTACGTGATATTCTAACTTGATTAGGAAGGAACTAAACTAAATTATATAAATATACTAAGGTAAAGTGCTTATTAAATATATATAACCTTAAATAATAGTTAAATAGGCAATTTATTACTTTTTTATCCCTAAAAGTAAGTTATTTAGTAATAAATATTACGGACGCTTTAAGTACAATGCTATAACGACTTGGAGAAGAGTTAGAGGAAGTTAGTTAGTTAATAAGGGCACGGTCTAGGATGGAACCGGTAGAACTATATAATGAGGAATAGTAGCCGAGATTATATAATGTTATATACAGTATATGCAGAGTATAAAGGGAACGTATATATAATATATATATTACGTATCTTATATATAAGGGGAGTTTCTTAAGAGTACGGATGTATATTTAAAGGACATAGTCCCTACCTAGATAGTTCCTTTCCTTATAGTAAATCTTAGAATACAATTAGAGTTAATCTATTAGGCAACCACTCTACCAGTTATTATTTGTACTTATTATATTATTAACTTCCTATTTACCTATACACCTAGCCTATTAGCAAGTCTACTATAGTATTTCCCACAAGGCTTTATTATATATTTACTATCTAATTATAGTATTAACAAAGTCAAATAATATGCTACTAAAAGCACCAATTATAACGCCATCTATAGTAGCTACGACCTTAGGGTTAGGAGGAGACACTAGTATAAGGGATACTAATTCGCAGCTAGTTACGGTGGGTTAGTTGTAAAAAATAGTTAATTAAATAATAGATAACAACTAAATACTTAAAGAAAGACTTAATAGAATTAGAGCAGTAAAGGTTAAGTTACCGTCTATTAAACAATTCTTAGGAGAAAGGTTAAAACTTAAAGGGTTCCTTATATAAATATACTTTAAGGTTATACAAGAAGGGGCGAAGTTAGTAACACCTATAGACTAAGTGGCGTATATAGGACTGTTCTTAACCAGAAGAGCACTTAAATAGTTTAAACCTTACCTTACTAAAATCTAGACAAACGGAATAACAACTACTAACTAAGAAGTATAGTATATGTTTACTAATTAGAATGGGTTTACGGAAAGGTTAATACAAATATTTAGCAACCTAAAAGTAATAACTATAGCGGAATAAAAGCTTCAGAACCCAGTATAACGCACTTTAGCAATTAAGTATATAATATAGTTTTAGACACTAGTAATATAAGTTAAGTAGAATAATAAGGCGCTTATAGTATAGTATAAACAGGGACTTAAGGCTAAAGTCTAGGACATAATTATCCTAATAGAAGATGCCGAAACTCTTAGAGAGTTAATAGATTAGTTAATTAAGATTAATAATAGGATTTACTAGAGGGAATAAGCTAAGAAAGGGTAAGATAGAGTTCTACAATTATATAAGGCATAGAGCATATATTAACAGATATAGAGTTAAAAACTATAGAATGGCGTAGAGCTAATAGACTTAAGCGGTACTAAAGAATTTAAAAGATAAAATAAGAAACTATGGAAATCTAGGGGTTAAGGATTAAGTAAATATAGGACCAAGGAGTAGAGGCCAAACTAGGGATCTTAATAGTAGAAGATGTTTAGGCGGACTCTATAACAAGAAGAATGGTTTAAAAAAAGGAGCTTGTATAAATTATAGGAAATAGGGTTATTTTGCTAGAGACTATAGAGGTAGTTAGAGTAACTACGCGGTAAAAGGCACTAGGTTGTTAAAGTACAATAATATAGATATAGAAGTATTGCACGGGACCAAGGAGTGTTTAATTAAACACTTTACGTTTTGTTATAATAATGTATGCTAAATTTATAAGAACGCCAAGTATGGCGTAAGCTATTGGCTATAGGTGTGACGGCTCGCATAAATGCCTCTAAATTAAAGCTTATGGATTGCTATCTAATAAAGATACTAAGCTAAGGAGGAGGAAAGGTGGCTACGAGGACTTATATAAATAAATAGGTAGCGTGGGCCGCTAAGGCGCTAATAGTAGACAAGCTAATAGTAGGTGAGCAAACAGTAAGAAACAGTACTAGATAGTATTAAATAGTATTAGACAGTATACTAGGTAGTAGAATATAGCAGAATATAGTAGAATTTGGCAGGTAATGCGCTCTAGTACTATTACATCACCCTCTCCTTCTAAAAAAGCCTGCCCTTAAGCGTTGTCTAAGCTCCCTATTATTATCCAAATTGTTATAATTATCTAACCCTTCTTCCTAGCATTTAATCTAGCTGTCTAATTTATATAGTAGTCTAGGAAGGTTAGGGTGGGCTAGGTAGAAGTCTTGTAGCTTATAGGGGGAGTATTTAAAATTAGATGCGGGGTACCACTCTAGGTCATTGTTATGGCCTACCCAGCTTATATGGTATTTTAAGATATTATAGACCTTTTTTACTACTAGGATTTCTTTAACTTTCTATTCTTTGTCCTCTATAATCTAGATTAGTAGTGGGGGGTTATTATACTATCCAGGTAGGGAATTACCTATATCCTTTTATAGCTAGTCTAAGAAGAAGATGGGGTAGATCTTTATTAACTCTAGTAGCTTAACCTTAAAAAAGTGTCCTACCTTTTAAAGAGGTTTATATAGGCTAGCTATTTAATAGTTTAGCTTATAGCTCGGCCTCTAGGTTTTCTAGTTCTTTATTAATACCTATACCTTATCTTCTACTTAGAAGTCTACCTTATAGCAATATTAGTTTATATTAGACTCCTTCTTCTCTTATACCTTTCTTATAATTTTTTAAGTAGTCTCCTAGGCTCTGTATATTCTCTTAGTAAATACCTAGGCCTCTTTATAACTAAGGCGTTCGCGGGCCGTAGCGGGTTTAGTAGGCCTATCCCAATTAAAGAACGTTTGTAGTATATACCCGTAGAGCAGTTTAAATAGGGACATCCCTATACTATTATAGGGGAGTGTAAGCTGTGCGTAGTCAACTTGGCAGAGGCACGTGTAGGCTATCGGAATATAGTTAGCGGGGACCCGATGCAGAGCTTCGTGTAGAGCCTCCGTACGCAGAGCTTCGCGCAGAGCCTCGTGCAGAGCCTCTGTACGTAGAGCTTCGTGTAGAGCTTCGTGCAGAGCTTCGTGTAGAGCTTCGTGCAGAGCTTCGTGTAGAGCTTCGTGTAGAGCTTCGTGCAGAGCTTCGTGTAGAGCCTCGTGCAGAGCCTCCGAGTGATAAGACTATATAAGACCATATAAGATTATATAAAATTGTTTTGATCCTAATATATATTATAAGCTAGTATACTACAGGCTAAGAAAATAGTAAAAATTTATTTACACAATTAGTATATAACTTTACCTTAATTACAGGTTAAGAAATATAAAGATAGCTTTAAAAGTTGCCAAGTTGGCCAATTGCATGTTAAGAAATATATAGTTAGCTTTAAAAGTTGTTAAGTTGGTCAACTGCGTGTCATTTAACTTTTAAATGTGTCAAGTTGGTCAATTGCATGTCAATTACGCGAAACGCGCTTAACAAAGTCGACTTGAAACCCAGCCTGCGAATATTTTCCCGATGTACCTATCTATACCTACCTATTTATGCCTACCTGTCTGTGCCTACCTATCTATGCCTACCTATCTGTGCCTATCTATCTATACCTACCTATCTATACTACCTTTAAACGGCGGTTATCCAGAGTGCCTCCCTAGGAAGCCTTAATTTAATCAATTAATTAAATCATTTAGTATTCGCTGGCTGGGTCGTTTAAACAGTTGGCGGTTACCTAGCTCTGGCGACGGTTATTTAGCGCTAGCGATAGTTGTCTGGCTCTGGCGACGGTCGTCTGGCTCTGACGACGGTCGTCTGGCTCTGGCGACAGTCGTCTGGCTCTGGAGACAGTCGTCTGGCTCTGGCGACGGTCATCTAGCTCTGACGATGGTCATCTGGCTCTGGCGACAGTCGTCTGGCGACGGCGACGGCGACGTCGTCTAGCTCTGGAGACAGTCGTCTGGCTCTAGCGACGGTCATCTAGCTCTGACGATGGTCGTCTAGCTCTGACGACGGTCATCTAGCTCTGACGACGGTCGTCTGGCTCTGGCGACAGTCGTCTAGCTCTAGCGACAGTCGTCTGGCTCTAACAACGGTCATCTAGCTCTAATGACGGCCGTCTGGATCCGGCAACAGTCGTCTAGCTCTGGCAACGGTTGTCTGGTAACGGTAACGGTAATCTAGTTCTGGCGATGGTTGTCTACTGGCTGCCGTTCTGGTGCCTCCCTAGGTAGGGAGGATATAAGGAAGGAAGGGTAAAAAATAAGGTGGTAGAGGTATGTGTAGAGGCTATTAGGAATATAGTGGGGACCTAATAGTAATGTGCAGACTTGCTGATAAACAAACCCCGTTTGCTAGTTTGTTTACTTATTTACTTTGTAATTAAATAACCAATCAAGCCTAGAGGTCTGATTTTAGCAGTCAATTAAGCCCTATACGTCCCGTTTAATTGAGTTGGTTTGCTTATTTGATATATAATATATAGGTATTATTTTTAGTCAAGGGGGGGTTCTTAGTGGTTGAGTTATGGGCAGTTCTATGGTCGTGATATAATATACGCGCCGAAAATAAACATCTAAACGCGTCTTTCTAACTTAACCGTCTAAAATCTCCTCTTTTACCCACTAATTCCTATCGCTATACTACCTATATTATGTCTTCCTTACTAAAGCTAGCCCTATTAATTTAGTAGAGAACGCGCCTATAATAGCGCCTAGTAAAGCCTGCAAAGGTTCCAATACCTTATAAGAATTAACCCCCCTAGGATAAATACGAAGGCCTTAATTGGGACTATATAGAGAGATATTAACGGCCTTATTAAAACCTCTTTAGAACTCCGAGCTTAGTAATATGCTTAAGTCTTATTGCTCACGAATGCGGCCTCCCTAAATAATACGCGTATACCCCTAATTAATGCGCATACACCCCCTACCTTATTTAGTTTAGACGCTTCCTTATAAAGTTAGATGCTTCCCCACTAAGTTAGAATATTATATGCGTTTAACTTGTTTGCGCCTACATTACGAAAATTAAAGTGCTCTCTATAAGTAGATCTGTTAACGCAATTAGGAATTACAGAGCCAGTTATAGAGCTAGTCAGCCGACCGCCGCGACGCTCTATAATTGCGGGCTCTTAGATACAAAGCAGAAGTATTAATTTAGGTCCCATTAGGCGCAGGCGCGGGCACAGGCGCGGGCACAGGCGCGGGTGTGGGCACAAAGTAGAGAGGTAGCAGCACCTAAATTAGTTTACGCAACGCCTCGCAAAGCACTGCGCAATCCAATTAATTAACTTAGGCGCGATCAAAATTTAGACTCTACTACTTATACTATAACTAAAATTAAGACTTAATTGTAATATTACAGTTATAAAACTTACATGGCGCGCACTTTGATTTTCGCGATATAGGCGTAATATTAAACGCATATAATATTCTAACTTAATAAGGAAGCATTTAACTTAATAGGGAAGCGTCTAAACCAAATAAGGTAGAGAGTGTATGATTATTAGAGACCTTAATTATATTCCCTTTTAACTTTTAAGCTTAGAGCGAGTATTATAACACCAAACGCCTATCACTAAATTGTAGCGTAGAGCTCCTAAATCCTCCTACCATTGTGCAAAAATGTATATAAATCTATCTAAATAGTTAGACCTATCTAAACCATTTGCTAGTTTAATTAACCAAACAAAATAAATAAGCGCAAAGCTTTAAAATATCCAATTAACCAAACTAAAGATCAATGGTTTAAATTGTTTGTTTATTAGCAAGTTTGGTAATATATATTATACAGGGCTTTATATAGAGCCTCTATATACAGAGCTTCGCGCAAAGCCTTATACAGAGCCTCTATATATAGAGCTTCGTATAGAGCTTTATAAAGTTTTGTAGTATTTTTATTATAGCCAATATTAGGGTTTAACAATTTGCGGCGATTTGCACTAGTAGCTTATGTGTTTATAGGAAATTACTACAAATTGCCGCAAATTGCTAAAATTGCGACTTAAGCGAGTTAAGCAGATCCTAATTTTTGGCTGTAGCAATATGCCCAAAAAAAATCCTGATGTTTATTAACCTATTACTATATTAACTTATTACCGCAAAGACCGCTAGCGTCTATACGCTGCCTACTAACCTCTAAAGCTTAGGCTAGATTAATATAGTAGCCTTAAAAGTAAAAGAGAATAGGCTCTATTATAGAGGCCACCTATTTATCCCTAACTTAGAAAATCTACAACAATAACTAATCTAAATAGCCTATAACCTCCAATTAAGCGGCTACCTAGGCAGAAAAGGAACCTATAAGCTTTTTAGCCAATACTACTTCTAGCCTAAAATAATAGACTTAGTTAAACGCTTTATAGGCGCCTACTATAGCTATAAGCGCGCTAAGGCCTTTAATTATATAAAGTACTAAGGACTACTGTACCCTCTACTAGTACCTATATAATAATAGGCAAATATTGCCATAGATTTCGTTATTAACCTACCACCCTATAAATAATATAGCCGTACCTATAAGAACATCCTTATAATAATATACCGACTTATAAAAAAGCGCCACTACGTCCTAATTAAAGGCATAGCCGTTAGTAACGTTACTAATACCTTTCTTTATAAAGTCTACTAATTATATACGTTATCTAATTTAATTACGTCTAACTAAGGTATAGAGTTTAACTCTAATATATAGAGACAAATCTACTAACGCCTTAGTATCTCTGTTAAGATATCTATATCCTTCTACTATAAAACTACTAGGTAATCAGAAAACGCTAATACTAGTATAAAAGTGTACTTATAATAGGTAGTCGCCTATAGTTAAGATAACTAGGTAGACCACCTTCCATTAGGTAAATTTACAGCAAATAACTACGTCTTAACCACTATAGGACTTACCCCATTCTTTGCAAATAAAGGTTACCACCCTCAATCTAGTATAAAGCCACCAGAACCTATTAATAAGAAACTACTATATAGAAAACGCCTTAGGATGCTACTTACCGACTAGTATATAGACCGTATAAAAAATCTACTTAACTACTATCCCTTAACCCGTCAGATTTCGTCCCTATATTATTAATAAGAGCCAGCCAATTAGAGCTATAGAATCTAACCACCATAATAAGAAATATAAAGCCTTTTATATATATATATATATTTGTATATTGGATTAATCTAGAGAGTTAAGGCGCTCTAGATAAGGTAGCTAGCACTTATCCTTCCTATAAAATGGTATATTACACACACTATACCTAAAATGCGTCCTTAGAGCACGCTTTGGACGCTTCCAATCCTTACTATTTTGCGATTTTTAAATAGTATTTACTAAAAGCTTTAACAGAGGCTTCCTTTATCCCCTAATCTAATATATAGTCTTCCTACCTGCCTCTATACAAGCTGTATAGAGCTTATACTTTGCCCACAGCCTTAAAAGCTAGTGCTCCTCCGTCAGTTTCTATATTATATCCTTTATAAAAGGATGCGGCGGTTGCTCCTATATATAGGCCTTCTAAGTTTAAGATAAGGATTTATATAAGGCGTTACAAAGGTGCTTTTTAAAGTGCTTATAGCCTTTAGAGCATATAGCTTAGCGGTTTTAAGGACGTTAGGACAATAGTAAGTAGGAATTTATAATTATTATATTAAGGAGGAAGTAGAATAGAGCCTTCTAAGTCTTCCTATATACTCTCTGGGTATTAAAATATAACTATAGCTGATCCACAATATCCACGCCCCCTATATAGTGATTGTAGTACCAAACCCACATAGAAATATCTAGTTTCTTAATTATATTATTACTAAAGACTTTCCAAGTTATTCTAGCACTAGTTTAGGTAAGGGGAGGATGTTTTCTATTAATAAGCTTAGTGTAGCGACCTAGTAATATATAACGTTAGCTATTACAAAGGTAGGTATTAAGGCTAAAATCTTACTATTGTTAATAGTAGATATAAATAAAACTATATTGGCGTCCTTTTAAGCAAACTCCATTACCTAATAATCCTCTAAGGTAGTTCTATAGAGCGTCCCCTATTATATTTAAGCTATATAAGTTAATTTAAGCTTAGCAAGCTTATAGTTAATCTATTTAACTAGGACTTTAACCTTTTTTCTGCCGCCTCCCTTATAAATATTAACCCAAATATTGCCCTCGCCCTTACCCTTCTGCTTACGCTCTATTTTAGTAGTTTAGACAGTTTCTACGCCTCCAATTCCTAGCTCTTATAGTTGGGTAAAAAGCTTAACGCTAGTAAAGAGGTTATTAAGCCAAACTATATACTTTTCTAGGGCGTAAAGGCGCTTATACGTTTTAGGGTTCTCCTATATTAAAAGGTTAAGGACAACGGCCTACATTAGTAAAAAGCCTTTATTCTTTATAAATGTCTTATCTAGATTAACAGGGCCATTACCTCTAGTGTGCCACATAAAGTCCAATATATAGCCCTTATTTGCTAAAACCCATATTTTAAAGGCCTTAGGCGTTGGTTTAGTTAGAATATTAACAATTTCTAATACCCGGCCATAAAGCGTTAGATCGTCTTATTAATAGCTAGGTGCATTTCTAGGGTATTGTAACGGGACTAGCCCAGTTACAGTAGGAATGTCTCGGTGAAACACTCGACAGATAACTGTATGAAACTGTTCGTAACTGTTTATAACTGTCTGCAACTATCTACAACTATCCGCAATTGTCCGCCGTAATCCACCGTTTTCTACTAAGTTCCGCCGACTCGATCAAATTCCACTAAATTCCACCAACGTAATAGAATTTAGTTAGAACTTGTTGAAATCCGCGTAGGCTTGTGCCCACGCGTCTGCTGCCAAGACCCCGAATATTTAGTTACAAGTTTCCTATATTCCTTTCTCTTCTTCACGCAACGTCTTGTATTCTGCAAGAGCTATATACCCATAGATTTAGATAGAATTTATATTGTTCCTTCGAATCTTCTCCGAAGCCTCTTCGCGCCCTCACAGGTATAGAGCTCTCTATATTAAAGCCTAATGCATTTACTAAAGCTATAAACTTAATCAAATGTAGTCCTTGGCGTTGTATTATTCTTTAGCCACAGTTTAGTGCATTAAAAATAGCGGTTAAGTTGCTTAAACCTTAAGCAGCCTATATATTTTTAGATAGGATAGGACGCATTATTCGGGTCTAAAACACTCTAGTAGTCCTTAGTGGCACCTTTAGTGGTAATTCCTATATAAATAAGCACTGCTAAGTACGCCTAGAGTTCTTCCTTTATAGTAGGGTGCCATATGCGTTTATAGTGTTTTGGTGCCTTTTGCTCTGGCGTTAGGTTTTTGTCCGCATATTAATTTGTCCACTCCACTAGCTTATCTATAATTTTATCCGTAAAGAAGAGCCTAAATATAGCTAGAGGGTTGTGTGGATTGGGCCCAGGAGGAAGGTTTAGGCGTCCTAGGGCGTTGAAATCTTCCACCTAAAGTGGCGTGAAATTGGGCAGAGGCCATGGCTTTAGGGGTAGCTTTTTGGCTTCCTTGGTGGGCTTGACCTTAGATTAAGTCGGTTAAATAAGATTAACATTAGTTGCAGTGCGTTTATGAGGCATAATTAATGGATATATTAGTTGATTATTTCTATATACAACTGCGAAGTTTGGAGTACGACGTTCCCGCACGGACCACCTGCTCCGGGACGCTGACGGGTTAAGGGATAATACTAGCTGTATAAGCAGAGTGCGAATTCAAGACTGGAGTCGCTTTTGTAGATTTCTTGTAATTTAAACATGTATCTCGTTCATCCCTTTAAATCTTACAACCCCACAAAAATTTCCTGAAGTGCGATTCCAATATTCCAAACGCCAATCATGCAAATGAATCCACCCTCTGGTAATGACAATATACAAGCCAGTGAAGCAATATACAAGCTGATTTTGAATCAACATGATTATTGTGACATCGGGACCGGTGTCAAGTGTCCATCTTTATCATACCGCGCTTCTAAAATACGAATTAGCCCACATTACTCATGAATTGAATCATCCAACCCAGAAGAGTAGACCCCGGGGCTAAAACCACTTACTAAAAAAAGTGTAATTTAACGTAATAGTCTCAATCCCCTTCATATTAACATCATTCACAAAATCCGGATCGATATAGAAAAAGACAGGCATATCAACTGTCTCGTGCGCATTCAGCCGCTGTTCCTCGAAGCAGAAGCACTGAATCTTGCTGAAATACGGCGCCACCTGCCCCGGCGTCACGCTGTACGTCGCGACTCCAATTATGTCCTCGTCCGACGTGTTCGTCGCGCGGTAGAAGGCCAGCGCCGTTTCGCCTGGCAGCACCCGCACTTCGCGCTGCTGCGGCACGAACTTCCACGGCAGCACGTCCGACACGTAGCCGCTGAAAGTTATACGGAGGCGGGGAGAGGAGGTGACGGGCGTAAGGCGGGTTGAGGGGTCGGCGTTTGCGGAACCGTGGCTGGGGGATTTGATGGGTTGCCCGCCCCAACCTGTTGTCTGGCAGATCTGTGGGAGTGCAGCTAGTTAGAGAAGCTAGGAGTCAGGCAGAGCGAGGGAGGGTACCATTTTGTACATAGGCACGGAGCCATAGGAGAGGGCGACAGTGCCGAGGATTGCGCTGAAGACATAGTACCTGCTGTGGTATTAGAGTCGAAGGCCGTAAAGTGGGGTCAAGGAAGGCGGGGAAAGGATCTTTACATAGTCGTTCTATTCTTTTCTTTGAATGGCTCGCGCAATTGCTCCATTGTGGGCGCGGCATTCTGCCGTGATTCGGAAGTGGTGTTGAGACTCCTACGGCCCGGACGAAGGATACCTCGGCGGGAGGGCGCTTGGGTTGCGCGAGCACAGGAATTGCATATCCACGGCTCCAAAACACGAGACCTGTGCCTTAGGGAGCGAATAAGTAGCATGGATAGACTCATAATTGTTGCTGTGTGCAGAGCTCTTCGATGACACTGGCTTCCGGTAGTGAGATATTCGCCGCGGAAGATCTACTTCATCGGGAAATTTTGATAGAGCTCGGACTTTCTCAGGCTTTCTCACTCGAGAAACTACATTACCAATATCTGATCTGCCAAGACAAATTTTCCAATTGAGTCCCGATCACATTTTGAGAATAACGTCTCTAGCTCCAATTAAACATTCTCACTAAAATGAGCGCTCTCTGCGGCGTCTGCAAGCAACAACCTCCAAAATACAAGTGTCCCACCTGCCAACTCCCATAGTACGCCCCGGTTCCCCTCCCTCCATTCTCACCAGCTCCAAAACACTAACATACCATCGCAGCTGCTCAATCACCTGCTTCAAATCCCACAAACCCTCCCACGACACCTCTACCGCCCCACCTCCCACCACCCCCTCAACACCGCACCCCACCACCACCGCGCCCGACCCTCCCCCCCAGTCCTCCCGCCCCCAACCCCAAGACTTCTCCGCCCTCCTCGCCCACCCCGCCATCCAAGCCCTGCTAGCCCAGCACCCGACCCTCCGCGACGACCTGCGCAGAATCTACGCCGCAACCCTGGCGCCCGACCCCAGCGAAACCCAGCATTCCAGCAATTACCGCGGCTGGCGAGGCCGCGGGCCGCGGGGCGGAGGGAGGGGCAGAGGCAGGGGTGGTGGGGCGCGGGAGCCGCCGGAGTGGACGCCGGAGAAGGGCGAACGGGACGCGCTGTGGATGCTGCGGAGAGCGTGGGAGGGGCGGTGGGACGGCGATGCGGAGGGCGTGAGGGAGTTTATAAGGATTGTAGGGGAGGTCTGTGGAGGAGGGCGGAGCGGGAGGGCGGAGCGGGAGGGAGGGGAGGGACAGGTGGGGTGAAGAGTGAAGGTAATCGTCTGGTCATTTTACGGAGGGAAAGGAGCTGGGGGGAAGAGGTCATTAGGGCCGCTTACGCTGTTCTCTATGGTGTGGCGCAGTGATTTGTGTAGTGGGAGGTTTTGGTTGATGAAGTCGTGGCGAAAGCATTGCTGTGAGGAAAACGACGTTGGGTTCTAGATGTTGTCGAAGTTGGGCGCATGTGTATTTGTCTGCCCGTTATATTCAGGCTAAGCAGAGCGGTTTCCTAGAGATGTTAAAGTCCTCTCCGGGGTTGTAAATAATTATTGCTGTAACTATATAAGCGTTACGAAAGGGAGCATTAAAACTTGAGCTCGGAGATCAACCCCAATGAGCGTCAGGGCGTTGAAGACGAGTTTAAGGGTAGATATTAAAATTCAAGTAGAACTATACAAGCACAGGGCAGAATCAACGAGCGTGGGGATCTTCCGATCAGGACCACAAAGTACTGTGTTGCTAGGCCGTAAAGAGCCACCCCAGTATGGACCCAAGAATATCTCGACGTATATAACGCTCTCTTAACAACAAAAATTAAACTTTCAGGTAATCATATTCTATGTATGATATCGCATCTGGTCAAAAAGAACATGAAATTACCCAAAAGGTCATACCGTGTGTCAACCTCATTTCCTTGCCTGCTCAGCTATATGCTTGAGATGGTGATCTCCATATCCAATTGGCAACGAGTCCGTAATTTTCTCTGTTGCCTTATGCATGTCGATCTCAGCATTGCATTTGTAATGGTTTCGCTCCATGGTGAGACAACTACCTCGCGCTCCGCTCACACCTATCCACATGAATTTGATATGACTGGAGAGAGCATCGACACTGGTGCGTAAAGTCGATGGTTTAGGACGCGTAGCCCCTAGTCCATAATCGTGTAATCCCTTGTGGATCGAGCCGATGAGAACCATAGTACACCTTACGGCTTCTTCATACGAAAACTTCACGCCTGGAAAAACACGACTTTGCTCAGTACCAAATAACGAACACATATTGTGGCTCAAAGCGTGTTCAAGAATCCCAAAAGGTATCTCTAGAAGTTTCGAAAGAGCCTCGGTCCGAGCACGTAGCACGTAGTCTAAAAGCTTGCTAATTAGCTAAGGTCGATCTGTATCTTAAAATATACACTGGAGTTAAATCAGGCTTCGGTATGTGCGCATGTAATATTTAGGACTCTAAGTTTTACACCTTTTGGGGGAACTTACCGATGATGTCTGGGGGTAAACATCCATTCACAGCTTTCCCATCGAACATGCAACGTCCCTTACCATCTATGGTCGCCTTTCGTACCAACTCTTGGACGCCGGACGTAAAGGCGTCTTTATAGCCAAACGTCCATGCTATAAAAATCCATTCCTCTTCTCTAGGGCTAACTTTCATTTCAGGGCCGGTCCACTTTGATAGGAACGGCCTCACGACGCTGACTGTGTCGTATTTGTCGCATATTACTGCCACGCTGACGAGTTCTTTGAAACTTAATTTATCCGGTACTTCCTTGAATCGAAGATGTGCAATACGAAGTACAATCAAGAGCGCTGCGGGATCGTCATCTGGAAAGGAAACCTCCTTCGCAGTGCTTTCCAGGAAGTGACCGGAGGGGTTGAACATGGATTTCCAGACCGGGCTGGCCAAGCGCAACACGCTAGAAGAGACCTTGACTCGCCGTACACTGCCCACACTGCCCGTACTGCCGGTTTCATCATCTCCGTCCTCATCTTCTGTGCCCACCACAAGTGTGAGATCGCTGAAATCATCCAGTACAACTATTTCAAACATCTTGATTACCGTCGAACAGTTACATGGGAGTATAAACGGAATCCGAGCACAGTAATACCCGTCAAGCTAATCCGTATTCACGATTGAGCTTTCTGATAGTTATTAGCGACGTGGAGATTTTGATATTGCTTTACCGTATCATACAGACCTGCGGCCTCTCGGATAATAGACCTATCAGCTGATAGTATCCGGAGACTATCCGGATAGTCTCCGGATAGTCTTGGCAAAAACCCCTAATATGCTTATACTTGTAATGCACCCCCCAATATTAAATAAATA
>Ga0307507_10000191_pt1 | contig 113229 bp, 28 predicted proteins | sample 7_EM_MG_FD_207223 | JGI IMG/M metagenome (GOLD analysis project Ga0307507, IMG submission 207223) | Populus trichocarpa ectomycorrhiza microbial communities from riparian zone in the Pacific Northwest, United States - 7_EM | ecosystem: Host-associated > Plants > Roots > Unclassified | place... | reverse complement strand
TTTAAATTATTAAAATTTATTATTAAGTGGTTGTTAAGATATTAAAGTGTGATTTTTCCATTTTTTGGTATGTTTTTGAAGTGATTAGCTCACCCGTTTGACCAGCTCACCCGTGAAATACGTTATAACTTTAAAATAATATATTATATCACCTCAATTGCATATCAAGGAATGTGTAGTTGGCTTTTAAAGTTGTTAAGTTAGTTAACTGCGTGTTATTTAAATTTTAAATTGGTTAATTGCATGTTAAGAAATGTGCAGTTAGCTTTTAAAGTTATTAAGTAGGTCAACTGCGTGTTATTTAACTTTTAAATATATCAAGTTGGTTAATTGCGTGTCAAGTTGGTTAAGTTGCATGTCAAGTTGGTCAATTGCGTGTCAAGTTGGTCAATTGCGTGTCGAGTTGGTCAAATTGCATGTCAATTACGCGAAACGCGAAAAACAAAGTCTACTTAAATCTTATCCTGCGAATATTTTCCCGATGAGGGGATATTAATTCTTAGATAAAGCCTTTATTAAGCATCTTATCAATCCATTTCTTAACGTATTAGAGCTTAGTAGGGGAGAGTAGGTGGTTCTTATAGTATAGGGGCTGCTTTCCTGGTATAATTTCAATTCTATAGTCCTATAGGCGATATAGTAGGAGCTTATTAGCATTCTTTAGGAGAAACCCCTTAATATGGTGCCTATGTTCCCTTGGGAGGCGTTATATAATATTATCCCTAGTTAGAGCGGGTTTACCTTTTATAAACTTCTTAACGTCTATATTTATAACTTTACAGCAGAGAAATTTAGTATTTATAGTCTGGAGGTTTTCTTTAAGGAAATAGTAAAAATAACTAGGGAAGACCTTATAGGCTTCTTCTATTATATAGTTACCATTAACTAAGCGGCAGAAGGATTCCTCTATTAGGTCTAGTATTTTAACTAGTCTAGTAGGGAGTTTATCTATTAATTGTTTCCGTTTTTCTTATTCTACTAATTCTACTAACTCCGCTATATAGATCCTTATTACTTTTACGCCTTTTTATTTATAAAACTAGGCGAAATTTACGGCGCGTATATTTATAATATTGTCCAGGTTAGGGCGTATTTAGTCTTCTCCTAACATTGCAGTAGGGCTAGCTTATCTTAGTTAGCTCTTAGAAGCGGTTTCTAGGCGGCGGCCTTACATAAGGCATGCGGGGAGTGGGTACAAGGTTAGGCATTATAGTGGCGTGGTTTCTATTATCCGGGTCTTAGTAATTCCCTAGCTAGTCCTTACTATAACGCGGGCTATAGTATATATATATGGTATATAGCTTAGTTCTAGGTGTTAGGCTAGGCGGCTAGGGTTTAAAGGGTGTCTAGGTTGGCGTTAGATTCTTAATAGTAGCGGTATAAAGCGGACCTTCTTTCTTAGTCTTAGCAAGGCTAGCTAGCCTATTATTTTAGTCTTAAGTATTAGAGTAGTCCAGTTTTCTGCTATCTTATTACTTTATAGCTATACGGGTTCCCCTTTATTAGGAACATCTTCTATTATTAGGGCTTTATATATAGTCCTAGGCACTAGGCTTAGTAGTGCTAAGTATCCATATAGGGCGTCCCTACTACTGTCGGCTATTCCCTATAGGAGGTAATTCCTAGAGCAGTAGTCTAAGTTAAAGCAGATCTTAAGCTCTCTAAAGCTAGGGTAGGGCTTATACTTTTAGAGCTAAGGCATACCTAAGATAATTGGGGTACTGGGTAAGAGTTTAGTAATAAGAAAGAGTATAGCTTTAGTATAGATGCCAATTAATATTTAGGCGGTGAAGTAGTCCGTAATAAGTAAAGTTAGGATGCCGTCTATAAGGTATAGTGGCCTAGGTGCCAACAGTTTCTTAGTTATAATATTATATTTTCTTATAATAGACTCTATATTAGTAAATACCATCACAGTACTACCTAAGTCCACTAGGCTTACTGTGTTAATAAAAACTTAGGGGTATAGGTTGCGTAATAAGGAGAGTTAGGTTTAAATAAGGATTAATTTCTTATTACTGTTTACTAATTTAAGATTAAGTAGTAGTTTACTAATAAAAAGGACTAATTGGTCTAGTAATAGGGACCTAATCTTCTTATCTTTCTTTTTATATAGTTTAGATCTTTAAATATAACTTAGTCTAAGGGTTTGCCTTTTAATAACTAGGGTATAGGGCTGTCTTAGTAGGGCAATCTAGTATCTATCTAGCTAGTAGTGTTAGTCTTAGTTAGGGTATAGGGAGACGGCACCTCGCTAACAATATAGCTGTGTTTATATTTGCTAGCGCGGAGTCACTAATTCTAGGCATTGTTAACGGGTTAGGCTTCTATATAGGGCATTATTTAAAGTAACTAAGCCGTAGGGTTAAAAGGGGGGAGTTATCTACCGCGGCTATAATAGACTCCGCGGTTGCTACATCTACGGTTATTAATTTATGTTATTTAACAGGCTAGTATTAGGACTAGGTTTACTATTATAGTAGGGTTATAAGCATCCTTCTAGTGGCTAGGTAGGCTATAGGTAAGGTACAGTCTATTATTAAAGCGGCACTTATACTCCATATCTAAGATTCTATTAAGGTCTATAGGTTCTCTAGTTACTACTAGGGTTAGGGTTAGGGTTAATATAGGGGCAGGAGCTTAAGTAGGTAGGCAGTGGTTAGTATTCTCAAGATTGGCTTAGTGTATATAGTTTACAAGGTTCTTAGTAAACACATTTATCTACTTACTCTAACCTATATAGTTACTATTATTAATTTTATAGGTAAGTCTAAGTACTAGCTCTTTTATCTTTGGAGAGATAAACTTCTAGAGTAGATCTACCTTCTATTTATCTATCTTCCTAGTATAGACCATTAACTTATTAAGCTCTCCCTTTTAGGACCAGTAATTACACTTGCCCTAGGGAAAATAGTTAAGCTTATTTTTTATAACCTAGGTTATGTTAAGGACCTTATAGTGGGCAGTAAGCTCTTTAAGTATATCTTCTTTGGTGGGCCATTTTTATATAGATATATTGTTTGGGTTCTTATATATAAACTCTAGGCCCTACTTAATAAACTTATAGGCCTTACCCTCTAGTATATCTAAGATATAAAGGATCTAGAATTGGACTATATTAAAGTAGTCCTAGTTATGGTTAAAGACTCCTTTAATCTTAATATGCTAGGTCTTAAAGTTAGCTTGTCGTTCTAGTAGGGTGCCTTTTCCGCTAAATATTAGCAGGTTTTTAGACATCCGTTTTTTCTACCAGGTTACTACCGTTGTTATAGGGGTTAATTATTTAAGAGTGGCAATAGTTTCTATCTAGGAGGCAATAAGGGTATTAAGGCTTTTGTTGGCTTTCTTATTAGCAGTGCTTATATTATATATAAACTATAGTCCCGCTTTAATATTACTAAGGAACTTATTAGTATGGTTAATAATAGTATAGTAAACTTTGTCAGCTTTAAAGGTTTTAGGGTATAGTAGGGAGCGGCGGATTATCTATACGATGTTAGGGTGTGTCTGTATAAAGAAGTCTGTAAAAACTTTACAGAGGTTCTAGGTTTTAGCCATTTCGGCATTATTAATATCGCCCATTTAGGTAATCTTTGGCGCTAGGAAAAAACTAAGGATTATTCTAGGACTGTAGTAGGTTATAATATATAGACGCGTCACGCGTAGGTCGCGATTGCTCTGGGGCGGAGATAACTGGGATATAGGGAATTAGTGATCGTAACAGGGCGCAATTAATGATAGCATAAACTGTCACAGTGCTGCAATAAAGTAGACTGAATAACTACGTTATGCTATAAAGAAGAGAAGAAGGGTAAAAGGGGGTATTGTGTACAAAGAGTAGGGCCAGCCGCCAAGGCGCTAGTAGTGGGCTAGCTAATAGTAGGAAACAGTATGCGTTAGGTCAGTGCTGTGACAAGTCCCCTTATATTTAAATCCTTCCTACTCCATTTAGAAGGGCAGTTGGCTTTAAAAACCAGATTATTTATTTACATTTTTTGTTTATATCCACCATTCTCCCTTAAAATCTTATAATAACCTAAATGGAAACTCTATAAATACCTTATAGAAAGCCGTTGCATTAAGGCAGGAAGGTCCCTCTAATAGTAAGAGATTGTGACAATATAAACCTCTAGGTAAGACGGCCGAATAAGCCCTAATACCTAGATGCACCAGGAGCTTAAAGACTCTTACACACCTATGGTTACCGCTAAGGAAAACGCAGACACCCTCTATAATAGATATAATGCTACTAGAAAGCAACTGGAACCCCTCTAGCCCTACCTAGGCCAATTAAAAGACTAAGCGCTAGAGGCGACTTTAAGATCTTCCCCTAAGCTAGAAATGCTAAAGGAATATACTAATATATCTAACTAGGGACCTAACCAGAACTCTCCCGGAAGACCACTAGCCCATAATTAGTATAGTGGTAATATATAGACTGCTTATAAGCTAAGCAGGCCTACCTCTTTAGGTAATTTAACCTAAACAATAACTTAAGACCTAAGGCTTATTGGGAAACCCGCACCAGCTAATACTACTTCCATAGCCGGAGCTTCCCTAGGCCTGAGTTTGGAAAGTTAAGAGCCCTATATCGATATCCTTTAAGATAGATATTGGGAAGCTGTCGCAAGGCTCTTAGAAGCCATACGGGAGGAAGCTATTAATAAATATATTAGAACCCTCTAAGGGCAAATTTAAATCTAGTAGGGTTTAATCTAGGCTAGATAAGTTCTTTTATAACCTAGCTAAAGCTAAGGGCTTTTTAGGGGCTACTTAGTACCTACCTAAGGAGGTATAGAAGACTTAGAGAGGCACCTACACAATAAACAAAAAAAGGATATGGACTAATTAGCCAAGGCCTCTGGTAGTCTAGAACTCTATTATAAACCTAGCGCCTAATATTTAGACGATTAGGTTCGCGAGGTGGATAACTTCTTTAAGATGCTAATAATATAAGATAATACCAAAGAACGTATATAGTGGATTATTAGCAAAATTAAAGACCGATTGCTAAACTAGATTACGCTTAATTAACTTAATAAAGAGTAGATTATTATATAGCTATAGCTGCAGACCTTTCTAAAGGGTTAGACCTAAGATCCATATATTATATAATACAATAACGCAGAATAATTCTAGAATGGTATATAGCTAGACCGTTAAGATTTCTGCCAGTTTATAAACTTTATGGAAACTTATGCTTAACAGATAGATCCAGAGCCCTTTAACAATAAGGACGGCAGTATCTATAAGAAGGAAAAGATTGGATTTATCTAGGCTAGAATTAAGCTAGTAATTTATAATGAAATAAAGCGCGTAGGAGCCCTACTGCGGATTACCGCATATACAGATTTTAAACGAGCGGTTCTGAACGCTAAGGATGCGGTAAGGAACCAGACCTCTTCTAGTAAGAAGCTAGGGGGTAGCTAGAAGCGCAGGCACTCTAATAGTAATATAGGGCAGACCCAGTCTTTAAAAAAGCTGTTCTTAAAGAGAACTTTGGAATAGTTAAAGTTAGAAGCCTTAAGTAGTGGGAAAGATTCCTATAGCTAACCTAACACCCATCTAATACCCTTATAGGAATACCCTAAGAAGCTAAAAGGAAATTCTTACTGGAAAAATAAGCAGGGCGATAAACGCACTAATAAACTAAAAAAAGAAAAGCCCTAGTTATGGACGTCTCCCAGCTATAACTAGGGCAAGATACGGAAGGGAAGACTCTTTATATTGCTATTAAGCTAGAAATAACACTCCCTATAGGCGAGATGTGTTAGTTCTAAGCACTATATAATAGCGGCGCCGAAATTAATCTTATATAATATAACTTGGCAAAAGAGCATAAACTTATTCTATTGCTAGGGTGGCAGAAACCTATTATAGGCTTCCTAGATAAGTATTAGATTAAACTACACAGCACCTATAAGCTTATAGTGTTAGTAGCCGACATACATAACCACACTAAGGTGGTTGGCCCACAACCCTTCTAGGCGGCTAACTTTGTAGGTTATAACTTTATCCTTAAATATCCTTAGCTCGCAGAAGTAGATCCTAAGATATGCTTTAAAACAGGAGCCTTTAAATAGTAGAATAATAAAGAATTAAAAGGGCGCATATTATTAATAAGCTTAAAAGACATCCTAAAGGATGTAGCTCTAGGTAAAATAGTATACGCTCTATATCTAAAGGAGTATTAGATCCAACCCCTATTCTATAGCAAGATAGGTATAGAGCCTAGCATAGGCGATACCCCTTCTATAATAGATACCCTATAGGGAACTACTGGATATATCGCGGAGACACTGCAAGGAGGCGGCGATCTTGAAGATTTTATAAGATACTTCTACCGCTATAGGTTACTCTGGCTTAAGTAATACACGGAGAGTATACTATAGCACCTTAAATACTGCGTTAAGGAGTTCCCTACCCTCTACTAGCTACCGTATAAAACTATTTAACATATAGTGGCAACCATATACAAACAACTACTATAGCGTATAACGCTGCCTATAAGCGTCCTAAGGGAGCTCTGGGACCTACCTAATAATAACATGGAGGACAAACGCGACCCCAATTTATTAAATATCCTAGTAGGCCTAAGGGACTTATTAAGGGTATTTTCGGGCAGGAGAGCTAAAGTCCTTTTACAGAACTTGGAATACAATTATATAATTAATCTAGAAGAAGGCAAGCAGCCGCCAAACCTTCCTATCTATAACCTCTCTTATAAAGAGCTTAAGATTCTATAGGAGTACCTTAATAGCTTACTAGAAAAGGGATGGATATGGCCTAGTAAGTCGCTAATAGGCGCGCCGATTCTCTTTATCCCAAAACTAAATAGAACCATAAGGCTATATATAGACTATTACAGTCTTAATAAGATTACAATTAAGAACTATTACCCACTACTATTAGTTAGTAAAATACTAGATTAACTATCTAGGGCCAAGATCTTCACAAAGCTAGATCTATAAGACGCCTATTATAGGCTCCGTATTAAAAAAGGGGATAAGTAGAAGACCGCCTTTAAGACCTAATATGGCCACTTTAAGTATCTAGTAATGCCTTTTGGGCTAGCCAATGCGTCTATAATATTTTAATTATATATTTATAGAGCCTTAGGGGGACTAGTTAACCGTATATACGTTATCTATTTAGATAATATTTTAATCTACTTAGAAAATAAGGATTAGCATAAGCAATATATCTGCAAAGTACTAGAATGTTTAGATAATTAGGGCCTCTACGCCAAGGGGTTAAAGTATATCTTTAACACTAAGCAGGTTAAGTTCCTGGGCTATATTATAACGCCTATAGGCGTAGTTATAGACCTAGTATAGGTGTAGATAATCTAAGAGTGGCCAGAGCTAGAGAGCTACTAGGATATTTAAGTGTTCCTAGGCTTTGCCAATTTCTATAGGCACTTTATCTATAACTACTTAAACATTGCCTAATACCTATTTAACTATATTACTAAAGCTTTCTAAGACCCAGCCTAAGGAGTAAAAAGCTTAAAGGTAGGAAGGAAGAAAACTAAGAAGGGACTAACTAAATAGTACAAACTATGGATATGGCCTGGAAAGGTATAGGAAGCCTTTTAGGAACTACATATAAAGTTTATAAAAGCTCTACTATTATGGCACTTTAACCCAGATTAGCTACTAATAATAGTTATTAATGTATTAAATTTTGCCTTTGTTGGTATCCTACTATAACCTAATAGGTATCCAGACGCTACCCAGCTCCACTAGAGACTAATAGCATTCTATAGCAGAAAATTCTAGGGGCCTAAAGTTAGGTATTATACCCACGACAAGGAACTACTGGCTATAGTTAACTACTTTAAACAGTAGCGACACTACCTTAAGCACGCAAGCCATACCACTTGTGTACTCTTAAATTATTATAATCTACGCTACTTTATGACTATGAAGGAGCTTATACCTTAATAGGCCAGATAGGTAGAGGAGCTTATATAATTTAATTTTAAGATTAAATATAAGCTAGGGGAAAATAACCCTGCTAATAGACTATTATAACGGCCAGACTATACTAAAGGCTTTAAAACAGGAGAAGGAAAATAGATAATAGATATCTTACTCCCTATATTACAGAATAAGCTTTAGGTATAGGATGCTTAAGCACCTATAGCTCCACGTACTAAGTCTTAGGCGGTGTAAGCCCTATTAGTTTCCACTGATATTCTAACTAGTACCCGGTCCGTTGCTAATAAGGGTCCAAATATACCTGGATAGGACGTCCCTAATACACTCTTAGAACCTGGTAATATATTACCTCTAATTGCTAAGCTATCCCCTTAAACTAAAAGCAAAGCTATAGAGCAATTAGAATCTAGAGCCCTGTAATAACTAAAGGACTTTAACTTTATAGCGGCCTTCCTGATATATGCGCATTAGAGAGTTATAAGATCTATAGTACTATCTAGTTGCGTACTTGGAGTAGTATAAGACAAAACAGCTTTCACCTAGAAACTATCTAAAAGGTTAACGGATCTTATCTATAAGGTGTAACGGAGGGACGCCTCCTATGCCATCTTTAATGCGGAAGTAGACCGGAAACGTAATGGAAAGGAAGCTAAAAGGTACTAAAATTAGGAACTAGACCTAATAGGCCTACTGTGTAAAAATGGCAAGGTTTGGGTGCCATAAGAAGCAAATCTACAACAGAAAATTCTTATAAAGAATTACAATAATCCTCTAGGTGGCTACTATAGTTAAGCCAAGATAGTGGAATTACTTTAACGTAAATACTATTAGCTAAAACTCAAGCAGGAAGCAAAGGAGTATATTAGCCACTATAAAAAGTGTTAAGTATATAAAATCTAAAGGCATAAGCCATGGGGTCTACTTAAATTAGTTCCTCCCGCTAGCGAACTATAGTAATATTACGCTATAGATTTCATTACAGATCTTCCACTATTAAAGGATAAGTAAAGATAAATATACGATTTAGTCCTAATACTTATTAATAGGTTTTTAAAGTATGTCTAATACCTTTCTGTTAACAAGATAATTAATATATAAGCGCTTACTAACCTAATTAAGGAGAAATGCTTTCTTAAAGTAGACTAGCTACACTCTATTATTACTAATAGGAGTAGCGTCTTTATAAGCTAGTACTGGTTAGATCTATGCTTTTATTTAAAGATAGACTACTGTTATAGTATAGCTTTCTATCTATAAATAGACGGGCAAATAGAACGCTAGAACTAGGAATTAGAGTCTTACTTATAAATATATTTAAACTACTAGTAAGATAATTAGTGTAAACTACTTCTATATATAGAGTACGCTTATAATTTAAAGTAATACGCATTGTATAAGTATACACCAATTTAGATTACCTATAGCGTCTAACTATTTAGGTTTAATAGTATACCTAGCAATTACTAGCTAAGACCGTATAATTAATTATAGGATCTTACTAGGAAGTCTAAGGATATCTACCAAAGAGTATAAGGATACCTTTAGGAATAGAAGGAATAATAGAAGTATATAAAGCAGAGCTTGTAAGATACCCAAGAGTAGTAAAGACTCTAGTATAACCGTAAACACTAGGATAAGCATTTTAGAGTAGGCAATAAGATTCTATTATGTTTAATAAATATTAAGACCTATTAACTATTAAAGAAGCTTAATATAAAATACCTAGGTCCCTTCCAAGTTAAGGAATAAATTAGTAAGTTAGCCTACTGTCTTTAGCTACCCCTATCTATAGCCTATATATATCTAGTGTTTTATATAAACCTACTGGAGCCATAGTATAGACTATTACTAGAAAAGAACTTCCGTTTAGGCCTAATTAAATACCCTAAGGTAGTAGGCAAGCGGTACAAGGTTAAAGCTATACTATGCTATAAGTCCGTTAAGAACAAGCTTTAATATAAAGTTAAATAGCTAGGCTGGCCTACTAAGGACTCTATATAGGAACCAGAGGATTACCTTAATTATTGTAAAGATATTCTAAAAGAATATTGGGACTAAGGTCTATAATCTACAAATTGCAGAAAGCGCTCTAATACTATAGTGTTATTACAGCCTATAAAGAAGACTTACGCAAAGAGTAAAAAATAGGTTTAATATACCAACCTTGCTCCCTTATTAGGCGTTACTAGCTAGCTTACTAGGAATTATAGGCGGTATAAATAGCTATAGCATAGTCTTAAATTTAACCTAGATGTTTAGCATTAGCGCTAGGATAAAAAAGAGCCTAGGCGATATAGTAGTTAAGGATATTAAAGGAACATCGCCACTTAGGCCCAGGCTATATTAAAGCTTAAAGTTAGTAATGGAAACCTATTAAGGATAGGAAAGCTTACCTTAACGCAACTACCACTCTTAGTATATATGCATTAATTATAAGGACTAAAGGTATTAGACCTTATATAGTGGGTCTTATTATAAGCATCTAAAATCTTCTTATTAGACTTTTAGTCTTTTAAGGATATATAGGCAAAATTATTTAGGTAGGACCAGCACCAATTACAGGTTAGCGGAGGCTAAGGTTCTATATATAGCGGCAGGGCCAGAATACACTATAGAATTAGCTTAGAAGAGCAGTTAGCAGGAAAATAAAGAGGCATATTAAATTAATAATAGAAAAGAAGAAAATCTTAATAATATATTAAAGATACGTCCAAAATTGGACAAAGGTTAATAATGGGAAGTAAGGTGTTAAGGAAAAGGAGCAGCTTAATAAGTAAGGTGTCTCTATACTTTACCTTCTAATACCCTTTTGGTAAATAGCCGCAACCTTACCAATATAACTTCGTTATAATAGCGCAATTTAAAAGGAAGGAAACATGCGTATATACCATTAGCTATTACTTCCTTATAAGAAAAACTAATTACACGGCTAGGGAAGGCAATTAAGACGTTAATTAAAGACATATATAGGTTAAATCATACCTAAATAATACTATGGTATTAAAGAATAACGTTATAAACGTTCCTAACAACCGTATAATAGCTAGAGGCGCTATTGTGAAGTGTTCCTCCTGTTCGCTAGGTAGTAAAGCTACGCCAAAAATATAGTATAGGACCACTAGATTTAAAAGCAGATACACTAAATCTTAAGAGATAAGTCTCTTTAACTAACTAATTAATACCTTAACCGTATTTAATGGCCTAAGGGTAAATACAAAAGCAATACGTTAGTAACGTAGAGGATTATAAAAAAGGATTATAGACCATATTTTAATAGTTAAAGATAACGGCAAGCCAAGGCTCTATATATTAAATCCCATACCAAAAGGTTCTATAGAACTATACTAGAACACCAAATTGCCTATAATACTCATAATTAATTATAGACCGACATAAAGGCTTAGAAATAGAGTTGTATAAAAATCCCTATATTAGCCTAGGTAGTTACCAGTAGGCTTTTAGTAGGCTTCTAATAGGTCTCCTAGCAATCCTTATATCTTTTCTTTAGTTATATTTTTTCCTTATTAAGGTTTTTTAGAAGTTTAAAGTAGGGGTTAGATAGATATACAGCGGCATACCAATATCTCTCTAATATCTCCCCGAACCCCTTCTAGGATAAGCCCTTATAATCTCCCTACCGCAAGGTAATAGCAATTGGGGGCCAACCGCAAGAAAGGGGGGGGGCAATGTAAGGGATATTATTGCGGTTACCTTAGGCTTCCCTTAGGACAACCTCCGGACGCCCCTTAGATAGTTGCTGGTTATGTGCCGGAGGCACGTGCCCGTAGTATATAGTCTCCACGATCCCAAAGGCCTTACCTTCTTAAGGATTTGTCTCTCTTACCAATCTATCCTGTTCCACAATCGTGTCCTTATAGCCCCCTGTCTACAAAGCCCTCTTACAAAACCCTTATCCATTAAAAAGCCTAATATTACAAGTTAATCAAATCTCTGAAAAAGGAAATTAAAGAGATCCGCCGAAACCCACTATCTACTATACGGCTACCCCTATACCTATCCCTACTAGTATTAACCTATAAATATTAGGTAGAAAGAGTGTGACGGTGCTGGGGCACCGTCCCCTGCAGCTGGCTTGGCGCAATATCCGGAGTTCGCCCGTACTGTGTATATTACCCCCTAGAGCCTCCTTTCCTCTTCTTCTTCTCCTTAGCTTAGTATTCTTGTATGGTAGTAATCTACAAGCTTCGGTTTAGAAGCAATTGTACGAGCCCGTCACAAAGAGCGCGTTTAAAACTTGCTCTTTAACCCTAAATTTGCCGATTAGTGCCCCTATAAAGAAGCTAACTAAATATCTTCTTAATCCTTCCGCCTATTTAGGTAAAAGAAGTAAACTATGCTCTCTCTTTAACTAACTTAAAAATAAGCCAAATGGTAATATTAATCACTACCCTACTCCTAATAGTTAGCTATATTACGCTCTAAGCCGCCTAATAAAAGACGCTGCAGAAGCTATATACCCGTTCTGACTAAACACTATAAAAGAGCTAGTTGCCATACTAAAAGCCTCTTATAGTGACCCTAACCAAACTACTACTATATAAAGAAAACCAAATATGATAATATAAGGCTCTAAGAACTTTCTATTATACTTTATTAAGTTCTACCACTACGCTAAAGAGATTAGATAAAATAAATCTGCCTAAATTAACCGCTTAATAGAATATTAAACCCTAAATTAAAAGTATCCTTATAGGAGTTAAACTGCTATATACTATTACTGCCTACGCTAATATTATTAATAGCTTATATAACGATTGTTATGGGACACCCCCGTAATACCTTATATATATTTACTAGTTTCCACCAACTTAGTAATTAGAGACCGACTGTAAGATGGCAATCTAACGGCAATCTACGGCATTTTGCCATATTTTACTAAGTTTACTAAACCCTATTAAGTTCTGCTAAGACCGCTACCTAAATCCTATTCTACTCTATGCATATATTAACTAAGCAACTAAGCTAATAATATATACCCTTTCTTCCTGTTTTCTTACCTTCTTTCCTTACACAACGTCTTAACTTTATTATACAGTTTATATACGTAGCTTAATAATATCTACTTTGCTATATATTACTATCGCTTATACTTACTCCGTAATAGGGATTACTCGCCCTATAAATAGTTAGGAGTATGCCAAGGTAGTATAGCTATACGTACTATCTTAGAGTACTAAAAGCTATCTATATAGAGTAGCTCTTCTACTTTAGTAATTGTTTTCTACTTAGAGAGCTTTTTAAATAAATACTTAGCCTTTACGCAATCTTATATATTTTTTAATAGGTAAGACCGGAACTAGCTAATACTATTATATATCTATTTTATATTAGTATATATAGAAGTAATAAGAGGTAGCTTACTATGTGACATATTAATGGCGACGGTTTTTATATGGCCTTACTAGAACCATCGCCTTTAGAAACCCCATTACGCTTTACTACTTTATCCTATACTAAGTCTATTGTCTTTTTTAGAGTCTTTATATTCCCTTCTGGCTATAGTATAAGAGAAAGACTTTTAGAGGCCTTACCTAATATTATAAATATTAAAAAGAAGCGCATAGTAGCTTTTAATATTAGTTTATCCGTAAGTTTTAATTTAGGTTTAATACTACGACTTATTCTTTACTATCTTTAACTGTATCTATACCGTATTAAGACTTCCGCGGTTTAGTACTATGTATAGGCGCTATATAAAACAACTCGACTATAGAGTTATCTTTAACACTAGATATAAGCTCTTTAATAAAGGGACAGTAGCATTAGAGTCGCTTATAGGGCGATTTAGGACTTATAACTACTATTAAAGCGTTAGCTGGTATAAAGGAATAGAGGCTATATAATAGATACTATAGTTAAATTTTATATATATAGATCTAGAGATTCTTTATTTAAACTCTACTAGAGTTATTAACGATGCGCTCTTCCCTAAGGCATTCGGCCTCTGTCTTCTTTAGAATTGCTATTTATATCTAATTATCGTTTTAGGATGCTATTCCTAGATACTTTATCACTATATATAGCCGTCTAGTAAAGTTAGCTGTATACTACCGTGCATATACTATTTATAGTGCTTTAGCCTAACTGCCGTTTGCATATACGTTTCTAGATTTTTCTTTTCTAGTAGTGCTATTTCTTTTACCTTTACCTTGGTAGTAGGTATATATTAATATTTTAAGCAGCTATGTAGAGGATAGTCTATACCTTATTCTTTTAGGATAGCAGAGGTTGGTAAACTTTTAGTAAAACTAACGTAAGAGAAGTTAATAAAGTTAATAGAGATATAAAGATAAAATATAACACTTTTAAATTATATATTTACTAGTATAGATGCAGTTAATAAAATAGAGGAGTAAAGGAGTAGATTTTAATGTTCTGCTAGTGAGCTTAGGCCTATTACCAGCCTATTTAGAGCAGATTATAGTAGATCACCGTATTATCTTGCCGTTAGTAGCGCAATATTAAGAATTCCTATTAATAAGTAAGTACTAAGGCTAATTTTTACGGGTAAAAGCGTTATAACTAGCTATAAAAATGTAAGAATTTAACTAATTTATATGGATACGGCTAACCTTTTCTAGCGGTTTAGTAGGTTAACACTACTAAAGTAGTAAGTGCTTGACGGTTATCCTTATTTTTCTTTCTTATTAAGACGTACTTTAGAGCTCCCCTTTATACCTAGTTAGCCTATAGATATACTTAAGACGTAGAGTTAGTTTAATTGCGCTATTTCCACCCCCTTTTTTAACCTAGAATCTCCTATAAAGCGTATTAGCTTAGGCAATAAACTAATAAAGTCGTTTTATATTTAAAACTTAAAAAGAGCCTTCGTAGTGAAGCAATATAAGGCTATTTTATATATTAAGAAGCGACGATTATAAAGATTAGCTATTAATTTAGCCTTAAGTATTAATAGAGTTAATATACTTAATTATAAACAGATAGAAGAAACTTAAACTATAAAGGTAGAGATTATTATAAAAATAAAGCCTATTAAAAAAATGTATAGTAAATTAGAAGAGAAAGCTAGAAGAGGGGGGGTTATTACACTATTCTGCTAATATAAAATCCGCAAAAATATATATAGCTAGCCAGCCTCTTACTCTAACGAGCCCCTCTACTATTTAATTTACCTATATATTAGATATGCTGCCTCTACCTTTAAGCTAACTAACGGCTTTCTTAACTTCTCTCTACCTTGCCTTATTTTATAGCCAATTTGCCTAATTTCTAGGGATTAAATATGCTAATTTCTCTATTAATTATGTTAACCGTTTTTATTTTTATTTCTTTATAAACTTATCTACGTATATACTATTAATTTAAAGAAAATCGTTATTATAGAATCGATTATATATATCCTAATCTGTTTATAAGTTTATCTAAAACGTTCTTCTTTTATCTAGTAAAGTTAGTGTTAATTATATAGGTCTCTCGATATAGGAAATATTGTATATTTAGTGGCCGTTTAGGTTTTATATATTTTATATTATATTTATAGAAAATCGTTTTACTTTAATTATCCTATTAAAAGGATCCGATTTACCTTTCTTGCATAGACTGAATAGCTTAAAAAGTGCTCTATAGTATACTTAGTATCTACTATTCTTATCTATATAATTTAAGTCCTATATTAATACTAGCAATTCTAGACGGGCAGCCTACGTTCCCTTTATTCTATCTAGTACGTTCTTATATTCTTATATAAGGACTTAGTCCCTTTATAGAATAGTGGTCCGTATCTAGACTAGGTCATAGCGTGCCTATACTTTATATAGTTAATTAAAGTTATAAAAGTCTTTACTATATTAAATATAGTATACTATAGAGTACTATATACTAATAGGTAAATATTATGCTTAGGCTATATCCCTTTTAAGACGCTTAATATCTAAATCCGTTACTTATATACTATTAACTCGCTTATAATATTCCCATATAAATAAAGCTAGATATATAACAAAATTATTAATACCTAGCCTAGTCTAAATTTCGCAGGCTCTATACTATAAATTTAGGTTTATTCTATATATTAAAAATATTTAGTTGGTTAACTAGTAGTAATCCTATCTATACGGCTCGTCTATTAGGTTAACTATGCCTAATAATAATATAATATATAAATCTTCTATAGTATTAGCTGTTAGTATTAGCCTTATATTTCCTATAGCTCTATCTTTTATATTACTATAGTATTTATTAATTCCGTATTAAGATAAATTATTTACTCTTTATACCCTTTACGCTTATTTAATCTTTAATAGAAATTCTTTTAAGAAATATATACCCTTTCGCCATGCTTTATTATAGTTCCTATTAAGGCGCCGAATATATAAATTATCTCTAGATAGTAGGAAACTGCATAAAGTTTAGGTATATTGAAATTAGGTAGGTTTTTATTGTTAGGTCGATACGGTAAGAACATCTCTTTAGTCTTGTCTATTCGATATAACATAGCTTTAAGATATGTAATTAATTATTTATTATAATAATTATTTATTGCTTAACATCCGATTTGGATTCTTATTAGGCCCACGCGGACTACTCCTTATTTATATATAGGGAGAAAACTCTATTTAAGAAAACCCCGTAATCCATCTCCCCGCCTTTTAGAACTTGCCTACTGTCTAAATAAGGTTCTGTAATATAGTAGACACAGTTGCTTGTAACTAATTAGGTTAACCACGTGAGCTAAGCGAGCTTAGGAGATCCACCAAATCCCACCTGTAGAAGTAGAAGAAAGAAAACAGAGAAAAAAATTGAAACCAAAACCCCCCACCGTGATTCCAACACCTACTTAATGCCTACAAGTTATCTATAGTGCTTTACTACCTTACTTTTTAACCTTCTTAGGAACCACTACTGCCGTAACAAGCCTATAGACGCGCTAGTATTGCAAACTTTACTCTACTACTATAGAGTTATTAGGGAGCGCCTATTACTATTTCCTTTACAACCCAGAACTAGTTTAGTATATTTTGGCTAATAAGCTACTAAGTAACCGCCTTAAGGCCTTTTTATAAAAGCAGTGTATTATAGTTCTCTATGCCAGCTACTAAGAGTATTGCCTCTTAGTTAGTGTATAAAGGGTATAATAGTATTACGTATTTTAGTGTCTGTTTTAGTTAGCCATATTTGCATTTTAAGCTACCTAATAGGACACCTACCTAATAGAGCTAATCTTTTAGTCCTAATATTCCTGTTCTTAAAAGTGTTGCCATTATATTTTCTGCCTTTGTTAGGCCTTCTTAGAGCCCTTAGGTATTTACCCCCTATAGCGTTAACTATACTATAGCTTAGGTTCCTCTTACCTAAGACAGCCTCTATACCTTCGACTCCTATACGCCTCTCTAGCGTTAGTCTAACTAGTATTATATTACGGTAGATAGTTTCCTAGTACTCTTTTATACTCTACTTTAGCTTCTTTCTCTCTCTTGCTGTTATCTTTACTAGTTTTTTGCGCGTCTCCCTTTCTCCTCTATATGGGCCTAGGCCCTAATACGGCACTATTCTTCTTCTGCTTTCTTTACCTATTTCTTTAATACATCTTCCCTACTTTAGGGTTGCTGGTTTGCTCTCCTATAGGGCACCTTAGGGTCCCTCCATAGTTTGTTTAGGCGTATCTTAATATACTTTATAATATTAGAGTTGCGCTCCTTTTACATCCTTTATATTACAGCGGATTTAATATATAATTATAGGGGAGGGATATTAGCTTCCTTCTTAAGCAGTACTGTAGCCGTTTGCTTATACCCGCCTATTATACTCCAAAGGTAGGCTATTTAAACCTTTTAAAGTGGTTTAAGGAGTGATTTACGGGGGCCTTTCTCGGTTTCCCCTATGGCCTAAATACTGGATCTATACGTTATGGTTGGCCGGACAACTGCTGTGTATAATAGGCGTGACCTCTAGAAGCATAGACTCTATATAGAATTGACGATCCTAGATATTGCGATATACTGTGCTTGGCCCTTACGGGCCACTTATAACGTATATGCGCTCTACCAGAGCTTGCTATCTACCCATACTCCTAATAGACATTTAATTATATCTTTATTATATAATTTATATTCGGCTAATAATATAAAATTAACTATAGTATAAATAAATAGCATTGCCCCCTTATGCCTATATAATAACGGTAGTATAACTAGTAAAATCTAATAAAGAAGGGACTTATATATCTTTCTAGTCCATTAGCTTAACTCTACAAGGCTATCCTACCTAATTATGCCCTAAAAGGGTTTAACTTTAGCGAATTATACGGTTAGAAGACGCTCTACCCTATCCTTAGTAGATAATATTGTTTTTATACTACTTTAATTAGTTATTAGAACCTTCCCTTTCCCTTTTTTAATATTAAGTAGAAGTCCCAAAGCCAGCTTATTAAATGCTTTATAACGCCTTTATATAGCTAATATAGTAAATTAAGGGCTATTATAGCGTATATATCCGCTTGTTACGGATTGATTTAGCATTTACAAATAAGCTTAATTGCTAGCTATTAACCGTGCTAAGTACATTGACGCGTTATAGTTTAAGACGTTTAATAAAGAACAGGAATAGGTTAGGAAACGTGGTCAAAGATATAGTAGTAGTTATGGTACGTGTGTAGGTGTTATGGGGTAGTCCCGTACGTTTACCGTAGGGTAGTCCCATAACATCGCTATATAATAGGACTAGGCAAAATTTTAAGTTGGCCTAATATACTTAGGGTCGCTGCGATCTATCTATAAGTTTTACTATTATTTAAGTTGCTTAATGGTTAATTTATATATATATTGCGAGCATTTACTAGATATAGTACTTAGTAGGTTATCTTATTTATAAGGCGGTACATAATATATTATATAGTATTGCCCTAATTTTACTCCTATTAATATAACCTGCTCTTTATAGTCTGCTATAAACCTAGTAAGTATAGGGTAGTATTACCGGATAAATCCATCCGCGTATTACATTAGTATACTACGCCTAGCAGCGCGTTTAAGGGCTAGTTTTTATATTAACTTAAGTACCTATATGCTGCTAAGGTAAATACTTACGTTTAAATATAATACTTATTACTTAATAGTATATATCTAGCTTATTTACCTAATTACTTAGTAAGTCCGTAGGTGTATAACCTAGAAGAAGTATTACTAGCCTATTAGCTATATGTTAAGTCTTTAATAGGGTATTAAGTATTATAATATAAACCAGATACGCCATTTTGTCTTTAGATAGTATAGTTAGCTTAGTTTAGTTGCTATTAGGTATTACTGTAATAGCCATCGCACTATTAGGTAATTAATTTTGGATCTTTTACTAACGGTTAATAGTATATACCTAGTCCTATTCTTCTCTACTAGGTACTCTACCCCTAAGTATAACTATAAGATATATAATAAGAAGCTCCTAGTAATTATAAAAGTACTAAAAAATAGCCCCTTAAACTATAAAGAACTAAATAACTATTTAAGATCATTATAGACTATAAGAACCTCTAGACCTTTATAATAATGAAATAACTAAACTAGCGCTAAGTCGGTTAGGCTAAGTTCCTCTCTTAGTTTAACTTTATTAGTACCTATAGGCCTAGCAGTAAAGCTATAATCCTAAACACTCTAAGCCGCCTCCTAGGCGCTATACCTACTAATACTAATAATAAACGGCCATAATACTAAGACTGTATTGTTTTACTACTAAAGAAAGCTAACCCTACTATCCTAGAAGAGCTAATAAGCGAATCTCAAAACTGGAGCGTTAAAGACTTTATCGCAGTAATAGACCTAAAGCCTAAGAAAAAACCCTTAAGGAACTTATTAAAAATGCCTATAAAGAGAATAAACTAACTAGAGATATATTAGCTACGCTACGCAAACAGGAAGGCTATAAGGCATGCCGTTAGCCTAAGTAGATTAAGAAGTTGCCCTGCTGTAATAAACCTAAATGCTTAATTATTAACGGTTTAATCTACTATAGAAACCGAGTATTTACCCTAGACTTGCCTAAACTCTAACTGGAAGTTATACACTATATATATAGTTTGGGTCTTATAGGCTACCTAGGCCGCATTAAGACCTTAGACCTCCTTAATTAAACCTATTAGTAGCTAGGTATTTTATAGTTTACGGCCACCTTTATAAAATACTACGCTGTCTACTTCCGTATAAAGACCCTATATTTAGTACCGCCTAGTTTCCTAAAACTACTAGAACTACTAGTCCGCCTATAGACCGATATCTTTATTAACTATGTTATTAACCTACCTAGGTGCCTCTATAACGGCAGAATATATAAATATATCTTTATTATTCTTGGCCGCCTAATAAAGATAAGACACTTTATTTCTATTACCGGTCTAAATACTAAGGAGCTTATTAAAGTATTTATCTATACTATCTATAGGCTGTATAATGCTTTAAGTACTATTGTCTCTAATAAAGGCTCCTTATTTATTTCTAACTTCTAGTACTGCCTAAACTAATATCTAAGGGTAGCTTTAAGCCCTAGTTCTATATAGTATCCTAAAATAAATAGCTAAACTAAAATTATTAATATAGAAATAAATAAGTACCTACGCGCTTTTATAAGCTTTACTTAAGATAATTAAATAGATTAACTCCCCCTTACTAAGTTTGCTATAAATAACCAAGTTAATAAGACTATAGGAATCTTACTATTCTTTGCCAACTATAGCTATAACCTATATCCAGGCGTTAAACTAGCGGGCCCCTAGCTATTAGCCCTATCTACACATATAAAGAAGGGGTACCTATAAGCTAATATTATTACTAACTGTATCTTAACCTAGCTTAAGGCCCTAGCTTATATTACCTAGGAATACTATAAAGATAACGCTAATATAAAGGTTAACTGGCCTAAGAGGAAGTAGGGTGTTACGGGACTTACTCGTTCTTACATCCCTACGCGTTTTGACGTTCTTAACCCGTGCTTACGTTTGTCCCGTAACACCTACACACATTCCCCTATAGCCCCTATTTATACCTTATACCTAGTATATAAAGACTCTTCTTCTTTATCTAATGTCTTTATATTAACTACGTATAGTTACATATACGTAGCCTTCTCAGTTACTACCCGTTTAGTATATTGTATTCTAGTTTGTGCCTACTTCTATAATATAGGGTAATAACTAGGACGGACTCTAGCTCGTTCTAACTACCTATAGAGAAGTAGTTATAGCTAACCTCCTAAACTATATCTATATTAATAAGTCCTTTTATACTCTAAAAGTCCACCTCTAGTTCCCTAAAGAGATCCCTAGCTAAGCACGTATTAATAAAAAGGAATATTATAATAACGTACTTTATAAGCAAGTGGCGCAGATAAGCAAGTGGCGCATCTTAAAACTTACTAAAAATTAGAAAATTCATACCTTAGTATTTTAACAACCACTTAATAAATTCTAATAATTTAGATTTAGGCTTTTATATACACTTTATAGTGTCTATTAAAGTTATATAGTAAATGGTTTAGTAGTTTTTAAAATATTAAAATTTAGGGGCTAAAATAAAACTAAATTATTATATCTTGAAAACTACTATACTATATACTATATAACTTTAATAGACACTATAAAGTGTATATGAAAGTCTAAATCTAAATTATTAGAATTTATTATTAAGTGGTTGTTAAAATACTAAGATATGAATTTTTTAATTTTTAGTAAGTTTTGAGATACGCCACTCGCTTATCTACGCCGCTTACTTATAAAGTATATTATTATAGATAGAGTTGCTAAAAGGGATAATAATAATAATATTATAGATAAGTAGGAATTTAAGAAGATTCTTAATATATATAATAAACAAATAGACGAGTACAGCCTAATATATTATATTAAGTAGAAGTATTATAACAAGAAAACCTAAAACCCTAAGAAATCCCTAAAATGGTACGAGCGCGTACTACTAAAGTTCTATAAATAACACCCTAAGAATCTAAAACCCTTAGACTAGGTATAAAATAAGGGAGAGTTATACTAAGTCCATAACTAACCATTAAGATAATTTATAGTGGGTAATATCTTATAGTGCTTCGACCGCCAGTTAAAGTTATCTAATTAGTTAGATTCTTACTAAGAGCGGTATATAATAGCGGTATAGAGTTCTATTAACTTTATTCATTAAGCTAACTAATTAGGATTTTCTATCCCTAAGATAGAAAATGGCTATTAGCTTAGTTAAGGGCGGTAAATAAAAGTAATATCTTTATAACGAAAATAAGTAGTACTGTATACTACCCATTTAAAGTTACTTATTTAGTTTAGGGACTAACCCTTTTAGGGAGAGGAGTACTATTACGGTACTAACCTAATATATACTATTTTATGCTATCTTATACTATTTCCTACTATTAGCTAGCCTACTACTAGCGCATTAGCGGCTAGCCCTACTATTTATATATAATATTTGTTACGGACAGCTTAAGTACAATGTTATAACTACTTGGAGAGGAGTTAGAAAAAGCTAGTTGGTTAATACAGTTATGGTCCAGGATGGAGCCGGTAGAACCATATAACAAGGAGTAGTAGCCGAATCACGTAGTAAGCTCTGTGAGCTCTATAAGCTCTATAAGGTCTATTACATACCTTACGTACCTCACGTACCTCACATAGCGAAGGGATTTCTTAGGCGTACGGTTATATATTTAAAGGACCACAGTCCCTACCCAAATAGTTCTCTCTTTATAATAAATTTTAGAATACAATTAAAGTTAATCTTTTAGGCAACCACTCCATCAGTTATTATTACATTATTAACTAGTTTAATATCTACACACCTAGCCCATTAATAGAACCCATTGTAGTTACTACTACAAGGTTCCATTACATATTTACTACCTAGTTACGGTACAATAAGTTAAGCAACATGCCACCCAAAGCACTAGTTATAACGCTATTAACAGTAGCAACTACCTTAGGAACCAGCGGAGATGTTAGCATAACAGACACCAGTTTATAGTTAGTTACAATAGGTCAGTTACAAGAAATGGTTAATTAGTTAATAGAAAACAATATAATACTTAAAGAACACATAATGGAATCAGAGCAGCAAAGGTTAAGTTACCTTTAGTTAAACAATTCTTAGGAAAGAAGTTAAAGCTTAAGGGATTTCTAGCATAAATGCGGTTTAAGGTTATACAGAAGGGAGCGAAGTTAGCTACAACAATAAACTAAGTAGTCTATGCGGAACTATTTCTGTCAGAAAAAGCCTTAGAGTGGTTTAAACCATACCTTACCAAAATATAGAAAAACGGACAGACAACTACTAACCAAGAGGTTAAGTATATATTCTTAAGTTAGGAAGGGTTCGCAACACAACTTATATAGATATTTAGAGATCTAGAGGCGGAAACCACAGTAGAACAGAAACTTTAAAACATAGTACAACGCACCTTAGCAATAGAGTATATAACACAGTTTTAAACACTAGCTATATAGGTTAAGTGGAACAACAAGGCGCTTATAGTATAATATAAGCAGGGACTTAAAGTAAAAGTCCAGAACGCAATTATTCTAATAAAAGATGCGGATATCCTAAAAGAACTAATTAATTAAGTAATTAAGATTAACAATAGGATCTACTAAAGGGAATAGACCAAGAAGGGTTAGGATAGAGTTCCACAGTTATATAAGGCGCAGAATACGCATTAACAGATACAGAGTTAAAAACCATAGTATAGCGCAGAGCCAATGGACCTAAGTAGTACTAAAGAAACCAGAAGATAGAATAAGAAACTATAGAAATATAGAGGTTAAGAATCTAGTAATTACAGGACTAAGAAGCAAAGGCTAAATTAAAGATCTTAGTAGCAGAAGATATTTAGGCGGACTCCATAACAAAACAAATAGTTTAAAGATGGAGCTTACATAAATTATAGGAAACAAGGTCATTTCGCTAAAGACTATAGCGGTAGTTAGAGTAACTATATAGTAAAGGGAACCAGACCAGCAGACGACATATATATATAAAGGGACAACAGTGCACTGTAAGGAATAAAAGAGTGTTTAATTAACAGTTTTATGTTTTGTTACAACAACACATACCAAATTTATAAGGACGCTAAGTATAGCGTAAGCTATTAGCTACAGGAGCCAAAGTTATTAAAGTTTAGAGGAACTAACGAACCAGCTCACAGAACGGACATTAAAGACAATAAGTTTAACATAGGCGAAGCATTTACCAATAATAAAGCAATAAGGGCAGCTTACTAGGAGCATACAGACCTTAGAGAAGTTAAAATAGAAGTAAAAACTAAAACTATTATAAAATAGGGTTTAGTAACGGGTATTATAATACCGTTAAATACGGCATCCATCACTTCACAAGATAAAAGAAGTAATGTTTAGAAGAAACTAAGCAAGCAAACAACTGCTAGTACTAGCTTATTACTTAATAAAGGCAAGAGGCCACAGGCTTAAGATTTTTAAGACAAGATATAAGACACTTAAGACTTTTAAGATGAGATAAGACACACCTAAGGACCCATAATGGACGAAAACCGATAGGAAAGGGTAGTTACTCAGTTTAATAATAAACAAATAAGTATAGGATGCAAGTTCAAGAACTACAAGTTTAGGGAACAAATAAGAACATTAGTTCTAGATAAACGCAGTATTTAGCCTAAAGATTGAAAAGTCAATACAGAGATCAAGAAGTAAAACGACTTCGAAGATCTAGCTGCAAGACGCAGAAAACAAGAAACTATAGATAAGTTTAGGTTAAGAATTATTAGATAGTAAGATAAGAAACTAGACCAGAGATCTAGCGGCTATACAAAAAACAGAGCACCTATATAAAGAATTACTAACAGACCTAAGACAGGCACGCTAAGGGCAAAGTAATTAAATAAACTAAACTAAGAGGAGGATCTAGGGATTCCAACTAGATTTAAAAAAAGACACACTAAAGGTTATTACAACACAGCAATAACAAGGTACTTTCTAACAAATAAACCATACACACTAAACCAGTTATACGGAAAGTGGTATAGGCAAAGACATAATAATAAATAGGAAGACTTTTATATGTAGTTAGATAAAAAAGTTGTCCAAGACCAACCTATTATAGAGAAACGTATAAGTCACATTAAAGGAGCATTAATTATAATATTAAGGAACCTAGAAGAGAGATCTAGGGACTAGAGAAGCAATTAACAAATCTTAGTACCTACAGAAAAAAGACCAATAGTTAAATTGGCAAGACAGAGATTTAAATTTAGAGATAAAGATAAACCAAGAATTAACCCAAGTCACTAGGCGTATTATATACTATTATAAATAGCTTGTGTGGATGACATATATAACATATATAGGACACTAAAGGATAAGAACTAAAAGTACCTAGTAAAAATATATTGGGCACCAGAAGAAAAACGGTTTAGAGATACTAAGTATATATATAAATAGCACCTAGTAGAAGTTTAAGGACAAGGGGACTTAATACTTTAACTAGGAAGATTCCTTATAGAAAAATACCTAGATAGATAACAGTGGTAGGACTACTTAAAGAACACTTGTCTATAGTATATAGAGGACAAAAAACAAACTAAGTACAAACAGAATCTAGCAGCCAATAATTAGGAAAAGGGGAGGCCCATAAAACTAGAGGGAACTAGTAGTAGAGCCTTAAACCCTTAAAGAAATTTAAGAATAATACTTAAACTTATAAGTTAAGTGGCAAGATTAGCAGTTTAAAGCGTTAGTAGACAGTAGAGCGATAAGAAACCACATATTACCAGCAGCAGTAAAAAGGATAGGGTTACTACACAGATAAAAGAAACACCTATATCCGCTAACAACAATTTTAGGAGATTAGATAGCCTATAAAAGAGGCATTATTAATCTTAAAATAGGACCTATTTAGTTAACTATTAAAAAAAGATAAGTTAAAATATCTTTTAATATCCTACCGCTGGGATAGGATAAGGCGATACTCAAAATACCTTAATTATAGGAATATAATCTAAAGATTAATTAGGTTATAGGTTAAGTTAATATTAGAGATACTTAATAATATAAAACGCGACAGTAAACCAAGTTGGAGCAATATATAAAGAGGCTAAGCAAAGCTTAAGTTATATACCAAGGAGATACCATAAGTATTAATAATAATTCATTGCTTAACGTCCGATTTAGATCCCTATTGGGCCCACGCGGACTACTCCTTATTTACATATAGGGAGAAAACTCTATTTAAGAAAATAAGAAAACCCCGTGATCCATCTCCCTACCTTTTAGGACTTGCCTGCAAGGCGCCTACAAGTTACCTATAGTGCTCTACTACCTTACTTTTTAACCTCCTTAGGAACCACTGCTGCCGTAACAAGCCTACAGACGCGCTAGTATTGCAAACTTAACTCTACTACTATAGAGTCATCAGGGGGCGCCTAATACTCGCCCCCTTACCTTCCATTACTATTTCCTTTGCAACCCAGAACTGGTCTAGTACACTTTAGTTAATAAGCCACTGGGTAACCGCCTTAAAACCTTTTTGTATTAAGAGCAGTATATTATAGTTTTCTGTGCTAGCTACTAAGAGCATTGCTTCTCAGTTAGTGCGTAAGAGGCATAACAGTATTACGTATTTTGGTGTCTGTCTTAGCTAACCACATTCGCATTTTAGGCTACCTACTAGAACACCTACCTAGTAGAGCTAGTCTTTTAGTCCTATTATTCCTGTTCTTAAGAGTGTTACTATTATATTTTCTGCCTTTGTTAGGCCTTCTTGGAGCCCTTAAGTGTTTACCCCCCATAGCGTTAACTATACTATAGCTTGGGTTCCTCTTGCCTAAGACAGCCTCTATACCTTTAACTCCCATACGTCTCTCTAGCGTTAGTCCAACCAGTATTGTATTACGGTAGATGGTTTCCCAGCGTTCTTTTATGCTCTACTTTAGCCCCTTTTTCTCTCTTGCTGTTGTCTTTGCTAACCTCTTACGCGTCTCCCTTCTTCCTCTATATAGGCCTGGGCCCTAAAGCAGCACTATTCTTTTTCTGCTTTCTTTACCTGTTTCTCCAATATATCTTCCCTACTTTGGGGTTGTTGGTTTGTTCTCCTATAGGGGGCCCTAGGGTCCCTCTATAGTTTATTTAGGCGTGTCTTAATATACTTTATAACATTAAAGTTGCGTTTATTTTACGCCCTTTGCATTACAGCGGCTTCAATATATAGTTATAGGGGGGGAATATTGGCTTCCTTCTTAAGCAGTGCTGTGGCCGTTCGCTTATACCCTCCTGTTATACTCCAGAGGCAGGCTGTTTGGACCTTTTAGAGTGGTTTAAGAAGTAATTTAGGGGGGCCTTTCTCAGTTTCTCTAATGGCCCAAATACTGGGCCTATACGTTATGGTTGGCCGGATAACTGCTGTGTATAGTAGGCATAACCTCTAGAAGTATAGTCCCCATATAAAATTAACAATCCTGGATAATGTAATATACTATACTTGGCCCTTACGGGCCGCTTACGCCATATATACGCTCTACTGGAGCTTACTATCTACCCATACTCCTAATACCCTTAGGCCCTGAACTAGTTGACCCCTAAAGCCTTAGATATAAATTAAATGCTAAAGATCTATAGATTAGCTAGTATTTCTCTAGTAAGAATTAGACTCTATATCGTCTTGCCCATTCTATATAGGTATTATAGGCTTTCTCTAGTATTCTACAATTCTCTGCGGCTATTAGCCTGTATATAATTAGGTTTATGTCGTTAATAAAGCCTATCCCCTAAGTCGCCCCTTCCTTAAAGGAGTTAAGCAGGTTGCTTATAAAGAAAAGGAAGAGTATAGGCAAGAGGGGTGATCCTTATAGTATTCCTATTATAACTATAATAGGGGGGCTCTGGTATCCGCTAAAGACTAGTAATATTTCTTTTTGGCCTATAAACCCTTAAATAAATTATACAATCTATTCTAGGAAGCCCTTTGCCCTAAGGATATATAGGAGGCGCTCATAGGGCATATTATTATAGGCACCACTAATATCTAAGCTAAGTATTAATACTATAAAGTCCCTTCACATCGCCTATATAGATTTAATGGTGGTAGCGAGTAGCGTAAGTACTAATAGTATTAAGCGGTTCTTTCTTGCCCTTATTTAACTTTATAGTAGTAGGGCGTGTTCCTCAGCCGTGTCTACTATATACTCCACTATTACCCTTTCTAAGATCTTACTAAGGGTGTTTTCTAAGGCAATAGGGCGGTAGCTTCCTAGGGTTAAGTAATCTACTTTACCTTCTTTTTATAGGATAACTATCGTTATGGATCTTCCAAGTTACGGGTAGTAGCCTATAGTAAAGCATGCTCTGGCTATATCTGCAAGCTAGGGTGCTATAAGTGGTCTATAGGTCTTTAAGGCCTTATTTAGAATTCCATCTAGTCCTAGTACTATGTTGTTTAAAAGGCAGCTAATAGTTCTGGCTATTTCCTCTATTATTATGTCGCTGTTGACCCACAGGCGAGTCACTAGTGTTTTACCTATAATATTACTAAGGTCTGCTAGAGCCGGTTAGAAAAAGAACCTTTCTATAAGGATCTTTACCTTCTTATTATTGTTGTTAGTGGCCTATGCTTCCCCTACTCTTCGTAGGGGTAGTAGGTGTAGGTCTTCTGCTAGGCGCCTTACCTTTTTCTTTACCTATTTCGCTATAGTCCAAAGGCCCTTATTATAGGGGAGGCTTAGGTTAAAAGTATACTTATTTATAAACCGTCTCCAGTTGTTCCTTACTTCTTTTTTTAGGGTATTCTTTAACTAGTTTCTTGTGTCTTTATATTGTCTCTCGTCTTTAGGGTTATAGCTACTTGTATATTTCCTTCTTACTTATTATTAGCTGGCAATAAGAACCGCGCATTATGCGGACCATATATATCACGCGTAGGGGCCCGGTTTTAAGACTAGGCAGTACTCTTCTAGCCTATTTTTAATTGCTGCCTGGATCCTTTCTAGTCTTTGGTTAATTTCCTTAGGGGTGGCCAATAAGCCTCGCTTATTTAGTACTGGGTGGATTTCTTCTAGGTCTTAAAGTTATTATTTAACTATATTAAGGAAACTGTCTATCTTAAGCTTCCTTATTGCGTATCTTTTACTATTTAGTTGCGCCTTAATATCCAGATCTAGCTGTATCTGGATAGGGATATGGTCTAGGGTAAGTATCCATTCTTCTTTAGGGTTGCACCTTTTGAGTCTCTGGTATAGGCCTTCGTCTATAAATATAAGGTTAATTATACTTCTGGTAGTGCCTTATTGCCATATAATTGCTCCTGGGGGGGTGGCTAGCTTAAGGCCCCAGATATCTATAGCTCTTAGTAGGCACTCTACCTGTCATTCAGCAGCAACATGGATACCCCCCTACCGCAGGTAGTAGAGGTTTATGTCTCCTAATAGGATAAACTCTATACCTTTAATTTCCAGTAAGCTTATTACCAATATAATATTCTCTGTTTATGGGACCCCTTTAACTCTTAGGTTATACACATTAATAATTTATATCGGTCCCCTATATGTCTAGATTGTTATAACTGTAATATCTAGGTTAACTGCCTGCCATAACCATAAAAACAGGCTAATAGCCTTACTAATTATAAAACACACGCGTATAGCTGCTTTTGGTTCGTATAGGAGCTGGAATCCTTAGGGGCAGTATATCAATTATATATAGGTATTGTAATACGGCTCTTATATAGCAAGGATATAGTGTTTCTCTGGGTCTAGACTGTCTAGTAGGGGCCTTGCAAGGCGGTGGTTTGTATTACCGCAGTTGTACTGTATAATGGCAGGTAGTTATATAGTAGAGTTCAACATGCCTGCTTATCTAGGCCTCTACCCCAGTTTTCTAGTATTTAGTCTTAGTTACCTAGGCCTAAAGGCCTAGGGGGCTTTCCATAAGCAGTTGGCTGCCACTACCAATTAACGGGGGGTTTTACCATTCTTTTGGATATTTTATAATGGGGTTAACCTAAGTACTAGACCGCCCCCTAGCGGTCTATATAAGAATCTCCTCCCAGAGTTGGTATACTTTCGCACGGCTTGGGAGCCTTCCATAGCCTCTGGTTTTACGCCTTTCTTCATTGTTTCCGCTGGTATAGGCATAAGCTGCCGCTTCTAGGGGTCGCAACTCCCTTCTTACGTGCCTACTGGCGTAATCCTACGAGGGCGTCGTGGACCATAAGTATTATAAAGGCGCGAAGAGGCTTCAAGGAAGATTTAAAGGAACAATATAAATTCTATCTAAATCTAAGGATATATAGCTCTTGCAGAGAACAAGACGTTGCGTAAAGAAGAGAAAGGAATATAGAAAACGTGTAACTAAATATTCGAGGTCTTGGCAGCGGACGCGTAGGCACGAGCCTACGCGGATTTTAACAGGTTTTGACCAAATTCCATTATATTAGTGGAATTTAGTGGAACTTAATTAAGTTAGTAGAATTTAGCAGAATTTAATTAACTTATTATATTATAAGCGTTATAATGTATTTTAAGTTCTTTTTAATTTTAAGTTTCCTGCTATCGTGTTTTGTGTCTTTATATTAGGTGGTAGTTGTTTACTTTTATATTATATCCATCCAGCTAGAGTAGGCCACGAAGGATAGTTCTTATAGAATTCTTTTACTAAGGAAGGCGCGTCGGCCTTAATCTGGTTATAGGTTTCCTAGGTTTATATTTTATATTCTTCCCACTTAATAAGAAGTTTAAATTATTTAGATTATATTTTCTATTGCATATTATTAATTAAGTTAATAAAGTAAAAACCGTTACCATTATTAATAATTATAGGAAGTAGTAGCAGAATTTTATAAGTCATAGAATTATCTTTTAAACATTGCAATAAGCTTACGTAAAACATTAGGTGTATTTTTATCTTAGTTAGCAGTTCAAGCTTATAGGCGTATAGGCTTAGTTTCTTCTTAATTTAATATAGGCCTGCAAACTTCTAATTAAGTTTCTTTAAGGGCCATTAAGTCTTTAGGTTTCGTATATTTAGGTAAACCATATTACTTTCCTTAAAGTCCCATACGGGAGCTTGTCCTTTATTCGCATGCTATTCCTATACCATTTAAGCGTACGTTAATTTACTTTATTTAATTAGCGAAGTTGTGCGGGTTAATTAACTAAATTTATTTAATTATAGGTCCTATTATATTAATTTTAAGTTGTGGTTTAAATCCAAATTAAGGGTCTTATCTATAGGTTATATAGAACAGTATTACGCCTATTAATATATTTATTATATTATTTGCAGTAAACTTAGCTAAAGGTAGCCATTTTTCCCAATCGTCTTGTAGGTAGGAGTAGTATATTTATAGGTATTATTCTATAATCGCGTTCGCAATTTTAGTTTAACTATCTATCTCTAGATAAAATGCAGTCAAGAGTTATATTTAAATGCTTAATTATTTATATAGAGCTTACCAGAAGTCTAAAACGAACTGGCTTCCATAGTTAGATATTATTAAGTTAGGAAGTCCGTGTAGCTTAAAGACGTACTTAATAAAACATTTGGCTACTAATATTGCGTTAATTAAGTCTATGGGGATTATATATTATATTTTTATAAAACGGTTAACAACTACTATAATATTCGTGAACCTATTACTGCTAGGCAAGTTAACTATAAAGTTAATTAAGATATCGCGCTATCTTTATATTGGAATTGGTAGCGGTTAAAGTACTCCTTACTTTTTTATATAAGAGGTCTTTCTATATATATACATCCTATATGCTTAAACGTATTTTTGTATGTAGTCGTGCATTATAGGCTAGTAGTATGCTTTTTAAACAATCTTATAAGTCTTCGCACAGCCAGGATGCCCTACTATAGGGGAGTTGTATATAAATTTAAGTATCTTAAATTATAAAGGTTTAGAATTTGGAACTACCATCTTCTATTAATAGTATAATTAATTGTTTCAAATTTTGTATTCAGCAAGTATAATATCCTTATACTATTATTTTCCTATTTAAATCGCTTTTATTATATCTATTATCTATATATTATTTTTGTATTTGTATTTTATTAGCTTGTTAATTTCTATTTCCTATTTATTAACTTCTAATTTATTTTTATTAAGTTCCATATCTAGGAATATAGGATATAGTTTTTTAAAATATTTAGGGGGTAATAAAATCTATAATTAATTTATAATCCGTTTATTTAAAGTATTTGCAGGTAGGTTCTATAATTGTTATATTAATACGTTAGGCTTCTAATTAAGTTTACCCGGTTAGTATATAATCTTAAAGTTAAATTATAAGAGATATTTGGCCCAACGAATTTAGCACTACATTAATTGCTTTATAGTTATAAAATACTGCAGGTTCTTATAGTCCGTTAATATATATATTAAAAACAACAATCCTTTAAGCTTAGGACGCTATTATTTAAAGCATTTAACAATTATAAGCAGTTCCTTATTATATATCTTATAGTTTAATTTAGTAGGGGCAAGTTTCTAGGAGAGAAAGGCTACTAGATATAGCTCGCCGTTCTTATTATATTGCAATAACATTCCCCCTAGCGCATAATTAGACGAGTCCGTTTTAATAATATATTTAAGGTTAGGGTTAAAGTAGGCAAGAATTAGAGTAGTTATAAAATAATATTTTAGTTTGTTAAAAGCTTATTTATATTTAGTAGTTTATTTAAATCTTATATTCTTTCTTATTAAGTTTACTAATAGCTAAACAACTTTTAAGAAGTGATTAATAAATTAATAATAGAAATTTGTAAATCTTAGAAATCCTTAAATGTTTTATACGCTACCAGGACTTTCCTAGTTTATAATTATAGCGACTTTCTTAAGGTCCATTTTAATTCTATTATAGGATATAATTAAGCCTAAGTACGTAACTTTGGACGCGTAGAACTTGTATTTCTTAATATTGCATTATAAGCCTGTATCTTATAGGCGTTTAAGGACTATTCTAACGTGTTTCCAATGTTTAGAAAGCGAGAATAAGTAGATTAAGATATTATTAATATACGCAATAATAAATATATTAAGGAATTTATAAAGCGTATTATTAATATATTGTAAAACATACTAGGACTATTCTTTACGCCGAATAGTATTACTAGGTATTTAAAGAGTCCCCATTATATATAAAAAGTGTCACGGGATACCCCCGTGACACCTTACACACGTCCACCTATTTCCACCGACTGAACAACCGAAGACCGACCACGAGACGGCAATCTGACAGCAATCTGCCGTATTCCGCCGCAATCTGCCATCTCTACTATCGGAGTTGCCAACTGGCAACTTTAAGGACCTCTAACTGCCGAATTCTGCTAAGTTCTACCAGAACTACCACCTAAGCTCTACCCTGCCCGTGTGTAGTATAGTACCTGTTAACCTAGCAACTAAGCAAACGTTATATACCCTTTTTCCCCTATTTCCTACTTTCCTTTTTTTACGCAACGTCTTAACTTTATTATATAGTTTATGTATATAGCTTAATAATATCTACTTCACTATATATTATTATCGCTTATGCTTACTCCGTGATACTACGTTATGTTAACCCTATACACTACCCTTTAAAATGCAGAACGACCCTAAAGCCCCTATAATAGCTGTTGGCATTATATCCGCACTCTAAGAACAATTGGCAGAAATATAGAAGTCCTTTATAGACGCCCTTGTATAAAACTAAGCTACTTTAACTTAACAATAAGCCGAACAAGAAGCATAACACTAGCAATTAATTAAAGACCTCTAAGAAGAAATCCGCACCCTTAAGATGCCTATATTAGGGCCCTAAGACCGAATACTATCTCTAGAGATAAATACGCGGAACGAGAGCCCTAAACCTATAGTAGTTACTTACCCTAAACCAACTACTACACCGCAACGATCTGAACAACTACTAGACCCTCCAATATTTACTAGTAAATAATAAGAACTCTAATTATTTCTAAGCTGGCTTAAAAATAAGCTAACTGGTAATACTAACTGCTACCTAACTAAAGCTAACCAACTCTGCTACGCCCTAAGTTAATTAGGAGGAGACGTAGCTAACCTTATTAAACCTCTTTAACTGAACTTAGTACTAAGCCTAATTGTACTTCTTAAAGCCATATATAGTAACCCAAACCGCCAAGCTACTGCTCAGAGAAAGATAAACTATATAACTTAAGGAATAAAAAGCTTCCTAGTATACTTCTCCAAATTCAACCGTTATATAAAAGAAACAGGCTGGAACAACTCTATACTAATTAACAGCCTTATTAAATCCCTAAGCCCTGAACTAAAAACCTCCCTAATAGGTATAGACCTACTAGGAGCTCTTAACGCCTATGCAAACGTTATTAATAAATAATATAATAATATACTACGCCTAACACCGAAGTCCGCTCTTTAATATTGTTGGTTACATAAGGTGATATCACATAGCTACGGTTTGTAGATAGTATAATGATTGTTAATTGATTCTTAATAGGAATGAGGAAAGGGGTAAGAAACTTAAGGTTCCTTACCACGCTAGGGCCATATCAACACGTAATGGCAACATGCCTTATTCCCGACACTGGCAACTCTTCTTTTTGTGGTTGCCATCTACATATATACAAACAGATAGGATGCGACAATACCAGACAGTGTACAACAATACCAAACAATATGCGACAATATGCGACAATGCGGCAGTTGGCAGAATTTGGCGGATAACGCAAAGACGGGTAGGCCGCTAAGGCGCTAGTAGTAAGCGAGCCAATAGCAATTTTCCATCCCGGGGATGGAAAATCCTAATTGGCTAGTTTAAGTTAGGGTTTATAGAATATTATACTCCTACTCCCTTTTAACCCAACCTTTAACTTGTATATATAGAGTATTTATATTAACAAATGTCTCTAGTGCCTTGTTTGGGTTCGCCTTTGTTATCACATCTACTAGGTTATCTTGGCCATTAATCTATTAAATCTCAAAGAGTTCTTAACGCTCGTAGAATTGCCGAAGTGCTATAATATTAATTATAAAGCGCTTCTCCTTTATGGTACCGAGCTTAACTAAACACTTATAGAGGGAATATAAGTCGGTGCATACGATTATAGGGATAACAGGAAGTTTGAGTCAATCTATAATTATCTTTAAGGTAGTTCCAATTATAATTGCCATATTAACTCCGCCAACTATTCCATATATCTCTAACGCTAAAACACTTTGGGTAACGCGCTTACTCTTAGTTAAGCTCTAATAGATAAGGTTACCATAGATTATAAAGTTATTCTCTCCAGTAAATTTGTTTATAATAATAATTTTATATCCTAACTAGGAGCTAAAATCTTTATTATTTACAAACGATCTATTAACAAATACAAAGAGCTTAGCGGTAGGAAGATTAATAGGCATATAGAGTAGTCCCCAATCAAGATAGTTTATTTACTAGGAAAGACGTTTATTTAGGGCAAGAATATTATCCTTAGTTGGTTCCTAGTATTAGGCGGCAACAGAGAGATCAAATAAAGCCTTAGGTTAATAGATAGAAGCAATATAAGCTCTACAAGCGCGTTACTCCATATATCCTTGCTTTAGAGAATTAGCATTAATAACGTTAATCTTCTTACCTTAACCCTTCTAGCGCAAAGCAATAGAATCCTTGTTTAGGGAGAGGGTGCATCTATTAAAGAGTAATAGTGTTGTTAAATCAAGCTTTTCCTTTAGCTTTACCATAAGATTTACCTTTACTAACTCATCTTCTTTAAGAGCTAAGAATTAGTCGTCTCCTAAGATAATTGTATTGTTAGTTTACATGCTGACAATTCCAAATAGAGTTCCTGTAGTTATAATCAGGAAGCATGGGTCAAATATAGAAGTAGTTATTAAAAGCTTCTCTTTATAGTACTTACTATAGGTAGCCCACCAGTAAGTTCCTACCTCTGCGATCCTATATAATGGCTTAAGCATAACCATAATCATATCTTCAGGATACTGGTGGCAAATTTGCTCTAGAAGGTATGCCAATATTAAGCGCTGAAGGTGCGTCTCTAATTGGGTATAGGCTTAAGTAATATCTTATAAATAAACCGCCATTCTATTCTTTATTAAGGAGGGAGCTAGTGCAACAATAACTCGCTAACTAGCTTATTAAATTATAGGAGATTATATAAGAATTACCTCCTTACCATTATTATTATAACCTTGGATAACAAGCCTTAATTTCTTAAATAGGGCGTTAATAGCTTTGCCCTTAATTTCATTAACTATTCTTAATTTAAAAATACGAACTTTATCAAACTTAGTAGGGTTATATTTCTCAAATTTAAAGACTTCTTTTATAATAAGACTATCAATCTCCTGCTTATTAGATGCTTAAAAAGGAGCTCCTAGAGTTATAATATGACCTTCCTTTTAGAGCTATTTTACAAGTTCAAAGTCAGCCTTCTCCTTAGCTATTATAAAGGCCATTAACAGCTTAACTCCATTCTTAATAGCGGCAATAAATTGCTCTTCAAAATTAATAAGATATTGGCGATTTTATAATCCCTTTAGGCAACCTCTACCGCGTTGTGGTTGCGGCGTATCTACTATAATTATATTAGAATTATAGTCACCTTCTAGAGTATATTAATTGTAGCTCTCCTCTAGGGCATTTTCTATAGTATCCTGCAAAGGCTCAGAACTGTTATCTTTATAGTAAGGCTTAATAACAGTTAAATAGAATTAAGTAGGTCTATAAGGTATTTAAATAGTACAAGTCTGGCCATTAATTGTAATAAGTTAATGTGGGCCTAACTATCCTCCCTTTTTACGCCATACGCATACCTTAGACTGGAGTGGCAGATCAAGCGTAGTTAAGGTATTTAGGCCATTTCTTATTCCTAGTACGTCGTTAACTTGGCGTGTAGCGTAGAGACGTTATACCTCCTTTATTACCTTGCAAATAGCCTCAGCTCGTTACACAACGGAGGGAGATAGTAGAGAATCGTCAGTTATTTAAGGGTAGGCGCCGAAGACTAGCAATATAGGTACGAGTCTATCCGGGCCAGCAGAATCATTAACAGCTTTAACAGCTATTTATAAGGTAAGTTCTTCGCTAGCGTCCTCTAGTTCTAAAGAGATAATCTTATATACGCGGCATAATGGCGCGTAATATTACTCCACTTTTCTAATACTATTATATGCCTTAATAGGGACTTCCTTAACCTTAATTGCCATTGCCTTTATCTATTATCAAAACTCTATAGATAAGAAGTTCTTTCCTATATCATAGATGATTTAATTAGGGGGTCCTAGGTAGACATCAATCTAGTATAACTAAAGGGTATTCTATACATTCCTAGCTAACATATCCTTCAAGAATTGTGCGGCTTGGAAGGAGGTTAAGAAGTTAACAACTTAGAGTACTAGCTTACCGCTAAGATATATAACGTCAACAATAATATAGAAGTTAAAGTCGTAGTTATCTTTAAGGGTGAACTTAAATCGGCCAGGGGACCTCTAGTTCATTTAGCAGTAGTGGTAGTATTTTATAAAATGCTTAATTGCCTTAACCTTAACTTTATAGCCTGCTCACTAAAGAACCCTAAGCAATTAATAAACAGATAGGTGGCCAAAATAATAGTATAGTTGGCGTAATTCCAACTTAGTTAAGTGGCTCTAAGTAACACTCTTTTCTAGTTAATAAAGGAGCAACTAAGGGTAACCCTACTTACATATAACAGGCACCTAATTGTCTCCCTAAATAAGTATATTTTTAAGGTTGTTAAGCCTAACGCCTAACTTATCTATATCTTTAATGCAAAATAGAAACAGAGTGTTTATAGGAATAATATAGAAAGTAATATATCCTAAGGGGGTTTGGACCCTAATTGTGCCAAGAGAGATCACAGTACCTTTACCAAAGCGAATTGTATATTGGCCTGCCGTTAATTAGTTGATCTAAATAGAGCTATTAAGCTGCTAAAGAGCTTAAACTTGAGATTCTTCTACTGTAGATACTCCTACAGCTCCTATATCTAGCATAATACTATAGAAGACGTACGCTAAGTATCTGTTATTAAAGGAAAACGCAGAACTCTCCTTTGGCTCATTAAAGATATCTAATTTTGTGATAAAATGGAGCGTAAATTAGTTATTAAAAACAGTAACAGTTTATATACTATCTACCTTACTATACTCTGTAAAGTATTGGTTAGGAGAGTAGTCCTTAATTTCCATATCTATAAGGAGCTGTTTAACCTTATTAACCTTACCCTTAAGGTTTTCTATGCCTTCGTATTAAACCAGGAAGCTTTAGAAGTAGGCTATAGTAACCTTACAATTTCCAACGTTTCTTACACTCTAACAGAACTTATTATATGCCTCTTTTTACTTATTAAGGGAGTGTCTAGTTAACTAGTACTTTAGCTTCTTATAAACATAGCACTTCTTCTAGCAATCACTTTAAAATAAACCTCCACAAGGACCTCTACAGTTGCCTTATAGTTAACGTTAATTGTACCCTCTTCTATATTCCCTACCACGGCCACCATATGTTCGATCAGTCCAGTTGTGATCATGTTGGTTAGGAATACTTATTTAGGTAGGGTTTTTAGTATAAAGCTGTTGAGATTCTTATATTCGCATTATAGTACCTACGGCGGAGCGTAGCTTAGTATATACTCCTTTAAACGTATCTACAGGTTTATATAGCGCCAAGTTGCACTTAGGAACGCTATGGCATGCTAAAATAACCTAGTCCCTTAGGCTATTCTTATTTTGGTAGGTTTTAGTAAGGCCACATTAGATTTTCTAGAGTTTATTAAAGAGTAGTTAAAGGCACTCTAAATAAGTCCTTGTTGGGTTGGAAGTAATAACTCTCTAAAACATAGTCTCTCGCTATTTAGATATATAAAGTTAGCAATTCTTATTAGTCTTAAAGTGGGCTCTAGTAAGCTAAAGCATTATATTAAAGCTATAGTTTTTACCCGTAATATAGTTGTAATAGAATATTACTGCCCATCCCTTTAACATAACAGAGAAAGCGTGATGGTACTAGTGGCGTTAAATTCCAACCTTATTACAACAGTTATAAAAGACCTATAGTTTTGCTCTAAGTATATTATATAGTTCTCCTCTAAACTTCTTCTCTTTATCCGAATATACCTTTATCAGATTCGTAACTTCTCGTAGTAAAGGCTCACCGGTTAGCTGGAGTAGAGGAGGTAAAGGCAGAGCAACTCTAAGTGGGAGAGCACCTCTAGGTAGGAAAGCAGCTCTAGGTAGGGGGTCAGCATTCTAGGGGTTTTAATATAAATTAAAGTTACCTTCCAAAGAATATAGGTTGTTTTTAGGTTTCTATAGTTAACGTATAATCTTAGCTTCCGTCCATATTGGTTCTTCTATACTAATAATAACGGCCTGAATATTGCTAGCAATTGGGTTACTATTCTTAGCAATATATACCCTATTCCTATAGAGGAAGTCTTAAAAATCCCAAACAATATTAACGTTGCCAAGTGCCTAGGTATCAGCAGTCCATCCTATAAAATCCTCCCTAAAATACTCCCATAGTTGTAAGTCGGCGTAGCATCTATTTCAGTAGAATATAATATGGTATAGGAGAAAGCCGTTAACTTGTTTTACGGTATAAGTTATTATATTAAAGGCAAATTCGTCCCAATCTTCATCAATAAGTTTCGCGTGCTCAGCTACCCCTAGTAGTAAGGAGTCTTTCCAGTTATTTAAAGTAGGCGTAGCCATATTTTCGGAGGGAGGGAAGTGTTATTAGTATAGGGATTATCGTTTAGTACGCGTTCGTAATGTATATTTATCATTTAGTACGCGTTTGTCGTTTAGTACGCGTTCATAACGTGTATTTGCGGTTATAGGGCTTAGGACCAGTTCTGGCCTTAAATCACGAAGACTCGTAAAGCGTGTTGTTCTGCGTAATAGACGCAAGAATCCGTAATCTTAGAAAGGCTCAGGACTAGTTCTGGCCTTTTAGATCCTTAGATTTATGGAAGAGTTCTATTTAAGGTTTAGGACCAGTTCTGACCTTAAAAGACAGCTTCCTCTAGTACGAGTAGCACTGGTATAGTGGCTCATCTCTTCTTGGTGGAATACCTAGCTGCTCTATGGTATAATAGTGAAGTTAACTACTAATCAGTATTAGTTACACAAGGTAATATCACGTAGCTACGGTTCGTAGATAGTATAATGATTGTTAATTAATTCTTAATAGGAATAAGGAAAGGGGTAAGGAACTTAAGGTTCCTCACCACGCTAGGGCCACATCAACACGTGACGGCAATATGCCTCGTTCCCGACAAATATAATATAACAAACCCATAAATATCTACTAAGTTATTGTCTTAGCCTAAGCACCCCAACGCCATAGATATTGACACTGGAACCCTAGGATACGCCCTACTAAGGTCCTCTAAATAAGAATGATGTACTAAGCTAGGCCTCTATTTTAAGTGTAAAAGTAGCTCCTACCTCTCTAACTACTGCTCTGCCCCTATGCCCTAACGCGAATTACAAACGGCTAATACTAGCAGCCATTTACTGTATTAATCCTCTAGTTACCGTCCCCAATCTCCACCTAGTTCTAGCCCTATATCTAGTAAGCACCACTTATAAGGACGAAGCTACAACTAATACGCTATAAAAACTCCACCCTAATTGCCTCTAAAAGGAAGGTTTTAGAGCTAAGTCACTTTCTAGGACGGCGCTGCCTCAGGATCTCGTTAAATGCTTTAAATGTTACGAACTCTAACTCTTAGGATCGCAGCATAACCGTTAACTATTGTCTTCGGCAGAATAATTAATAGGTTAATACTCGAGTCCGAATTAATACAGAAGCTAGTAACATAGGATTTATTAACAAGATCTTTATATAAGATAATGGTTTTACTCTAACCCCCCTTAACTGGTATATTAACGTATTTGGATTTAATGGCAAACGTACCGTCTTAGGCCATATTACCTATGTAGTATTCCTGAGACTCTAATACCTAAACCATAAAGAACTGATTAAGCTTTTCGTTACCACTCTAGATTACTTAGTAATACTTAAACAACCTTAGATAAAGCTATATAAGGTAACCATTAATTAGGACAACCTTAAGCTTCTATTTACCGCCTCCTGTTGTAAGTAGAAGTGCCTTATAACTCGCTACTTAGACCCTAAACCAAAATCTAAAAAATCCACTAGGATCTATTAGTCTAAAAAGTCCACCTAATTCCACCAAGAACCTAAAAATTATACTAAACCACATAAACTAACCCTAACTACTATACCACCCCAAACTAAGCAGAAGCTTAAACTTAAGCTTAATATATAAAAGTACCAAAAAAACTAGTATTCTACTATAAAAAGAATACTTAAAGAACCTAAACCTAAATCTAATACTAACTCCGTACCTAACACTAAACCTAAAGTTAAATAAGAAACAGTAGATAATTAAAAGGAAGTTACTAGCTAGCAACTTACCCCCCTTTTTATAAATATCTATATAATCAGAGCTACCCTATTAGCATAACTTACCAGGAAACCTAAATATATAATCTTCACCGTTATAATAGCTAATATTAAAAAGGCCCTAGTACTAAAGAAGCACACTAACCCTGCTATAAAAGTACTAGTATGCCATTATAAGCATCTAAAAGTATTTTTATAAAAAAAAGCTAACAAGTTAGCGGAGCACTAACTATATAACTACAAGATTGTACTTAAAGAAGGAAAACAACTAGGATTTAGACCCTATACAGAATATCCTAAAACAAACTTTAAGTATTGTAGAAGTACTTAGACAAATACCTAAGTAAAGGATTTATTAGAGCAAGCTCTTTACCTATAGCTATACTTATAATCTTTATTAAGAAACCTAGTGGCGATCTGCACTTCTATATAGACTACCAAGCTCTTAACGCTATTACCATTAAGAATCGGTACCCGCTCCTATTAATTTAAGAGACACTAAACCAATTAAGTAAGGCTCGCTATTATATAAAACTTAACCTTATCTACGCATTTAACCGCCTCTATATCGCAAAAGGAGATAAATAGCTTATAGCATTCTGTACTAGATACGGACTATTTAAATACTTAGTAACGCTATTTAGCCTTATAAATGCCCCAAGATTATTCTAACACTTTATAAATAATACCTTATAACCTTACCTGGACGTTTTCTATACTACTTATATTAACGATATCCTGGTATATAGTAATAACCTAGCTAAATATAAGAAACACATTAACCTTGTTTTAGAAGCCCTACGTAGAGCTAGACTATAATTAGATATAGATAAATACAAGTTCTATAAAACGGAAGTTCTATACCTCGGACTTATTATCTCTATAGACGGCATATAAATAGACCTAAAGAAGATTAAAGTAATTATAAACTGGCAAGAACCTAAGAACGTTAAAGATGTAAGAGCCTTTATAGGATTTGCTAATTTCTATTAACAGTTTATTAATAACTTCTCTGCCCTAGTTTTACCTCTTATAGCTCTAACCTAAAAGGACAAAGCCTTTATCTTTAATAAGGAATGTAAGAAGGCCTTTACCTATCTAAAAGTTATATTTACTACCGCACCTATACTCTAACACTTTAACCCAAACCAAAAGAGTATTATAGAAGCTGACTCATCTAACTACGTCACTAGAGGCATTCTGTCTTAGTATAATAAAAAAGGGGTACTGCACCCCATAGCATACTTTTTAAAACGATTAAGTTTAGCCGAATATAACTACAAGATCTACGATAAAGAATTATTAGCTATTATTAGATGTTTTAAATAATAGCAACCTAAACTAGAAGGCGCTGGATTTCTAATTAAGGTCCTTAGCAACCATAAGAATCTACAGTACTTTATAACCATAAAATAGCTAAGTTATTGTCAAGCCCGCTAGTTAGAATATCTGTCTTAATTCTAATTCTTAATTACGTACCGCCTAGGCGTTTAAGGTTAAAAACCTAATACCCTAACTTAACGTTTACAAGATATAACAGTATAAGAAGAAGCGCGCGCCTACTATAAATAAACCCTGCTTTGTTCTAAATTATTTAATCCCCTAGCTAAAGACCTTATAGTACACGTCCTTAAAATAACTGATTAATTAATTAAACAGATTATAATTAATAAATACCTAAACAACGAGTTTATCTAAGAGATACTTAAGCTAATTTAAGATGGCATTAGACGCTCCAAAAAGATCTCTCTAAGTAAATATAAAGCTTATGGAGACCGCTTATACTACTAGAACCGCCTAGTTGTCCCTAATTACAATAAACTTAAGCTTAAGCTCCTTAAACACGTATATAACCTACTAGTAGCCGGCTACCTAGGCCAAGAAAAAACCCTAGAGCTACTCTAACAGGAGTACTACTAGCCAAATATGCATAATATAATATAAAGGTACGTCTCTAGCTGCTATACCTACCAATAAGCCAAAGCTTTGCATAAGACATATAATAGCTTTCTAAAGCCACTACCTGTTCCAGACCGAAGATGGAAGGACATTTTAATTAACTTTGTTGTTGATCTCCCCAAAAGTAAAGGCTGCACGAACATTATAGTAGTTATAGACCAACTATTTAAGATAAGACACTTGATGGCCTGCCCTAATATATTAGCACCTGCCGTTGCCTAACTATTCCTAGATTATGTATAGAAACTCTATAGACTCCCCAAAATAATTATCTCTAATAGAGGCCGCCAGTTTGTCTTAGCGTTTTAGAAAGAACTAACTACCTAACTCCGTATTAAAGCACTATTATCTATAGCATATTACCTGAAAACGGATGGTTAAACGGAACATATAAATGCTATAACAGAACAGTATATTTAGATATACACGTTGTATCTACAGGACGACTAGATAGACTGGCTTACATTTACCAAGTTTACTATAAATAACTCCATCTTAGAAACCATAAAGGTCTCCCTATTCCTAGCTAATTATAGCCAGTACCTGCGAATAGGTTTTAAACCCTTTAGTAATATTCCTTATCCAGCTTATTAGGCCTTATAAGTTGCAGAAGTAAACGAATTTATAAAGAAGATAGAAGAACTATAGGAGTTCCTTATTAATAAAATAACATAGGCCTAGTCTATCTATAAAGCTGTAGCAAATAAGAACCGAACCCTAGCACTAGCTTACCAAATTAGTAACTTTATCTAGCTAGATATAAGAAATCTAAACATAAAATAACCTACTAAGAAACTTAATTAGAAGAACGCTGGCCCTTATAAGGTTAAAAAAGTTGTCTCTCCTTATACCTACTAACTAAAGCTTTCTAATACGGTTAAAATCTACCCTATATTCTATACGTCAGTCCTCCGCCCTGCCGCCCCTATATTAGACGCCCTGCCTGGATAGATCCAAGACCCTCCCCCACTAGTTAAAGTGGATAGTGAGGATAGGTACCTTATTAAAAGAGTTAACGATATTAAGTATAACAAACGGAAACGCAAATATATATACCTTATAAAATGGAGAGGTTTTACTAAACCCTTATAGGAACCTACCGACTCTATAGGACTTATATAAGCCGCAGAAGACTTTTACGAACTCTACCTAGAACTACCACAGCCCCATCTTACAGATGCTCGAGTTTAAAGTGGGGGTACTGTTATGGGACACCCCCATAATACCTTATATACGTCCACCTGTTTCTATTAACTAAACAACCAAAGATTAACCATGAGATGGCAATCTGATAGTAATCTGCTGTATTCTGCCACAATCTACCGTCTCTACTATTAGAGTTGCTAACTGGCAACTTCAAGGACCTCTAACTGCTAAATTCTACTAAGTTCTACTAGAACCGCCACCTAAGCTCTACCCTGCCCATGTATAGCACAGTACCCGTTAACCTAGCAACTAAGCGAATGTTATATACCCTTTTTCCCCTATTTCCTACTTTCCTTTCCTCACGCAACGTCTTGACTTCATTACATAGTTTATGTACATAGCTTAATAATATCTACTTCGCTATATATTATCATCGCTTGTGCTCACTCCGTGACAAAAAGCTATATACTTCTTATCTCCTTTACATATACGGATTTTATTAAAGGCAGCAATTATATTAAGCTTTATAAAGTACCGTGCCTTTGCTAAATAGTTAAGCGTTTCTTAAATTAGGGGAATTGGATATTGGTTTTAAATTATAATTATATTTAGAGCTTAATAATTAATATAGAATCTTAAGCCTCCTCCTGGCTTTTTAATGAATAGCACGGGTAAGGCAAATGGAGATTAACTAGGGTAAATAAATCCTTTTTCTAGATGTTTATTAAGGTATTATTATATTACAAGTAGTTCTTCTTGTGATATACCATATAGCGGACTAAACTTTGGTGTTATGCTAGGCTTAAGTTCTATCTTAAAATTGTGCTTATCTTAGTACGGGGCTAGTTAGTCTGTAAATTGTTTTTTAAACTTGTTAATTAGATTGTGGTACTCTTTAGGTATAAGAGGTTAAGGGTTAATATATTGCTTTGGTTCTAGCGCTTTCTTAATATCTTTTATTGTTATAGCGAAGATTTTATGGTCTCGTTTTCTTGCTAATAAAATAAAGGGCGCGGCTTATATTATATAAATTTTAAGAGGTTCTAACGAGACATCTTTACAATTTTTACTATAATTAGCAGTCGTGGCTTTGTCGTCTTGGTTTAAGGTTTGTAGTAAGGGTAATTTATATCATTTTAAATTTAAATAGTTATATATATATTTATAGGGCAAATGGTTTGTTAAGTAATAACTTTAGCAGTATGTTATATAGAACTTTAGTGTTTCTTTAACCTAGCTAATTAAAGGGTTATGTTGTTTTAGCTATCTATATCTAAGTATTACCTTATAATGCTTTAAAGGTATTATAAATAGGGAAACGTATTTAAGGTATTCGCCTATCCGCAATTTTATAAGAGCGTAGTGCGTTAGTTCGCTATATATTAAAGGTTTACCGTTAAAGCCTTATAGGCCTTAGGGCTTATTAAGTTTCTTTAAATTTAGGCGTTAAGTTTTCGCGTATTTTATATTAATAAAGCCTATACTAGTAGCTCCGCTGTCTATAAGGATTTGTACCTCCTTCTATTTTCTAAGTATTTAAATTTTGCTGAGTATATTAAGGGAGTCGTGTTATATATTAGCACTAGAAGAGCCTAAACACTTATACTCTTCTACTTTTTGTTCTAAGGCGCGACTTGGCCCTAGGATGATTTGTTTTCCAAGTTAACTAAAGGTAAGGTGCTTCGTGGCGTTTAAGTATAATTTGTGGAATAAGTGCAAGTTAAGGAGCGAGTACGACTTAAAGAACGAGTGTAATTTAATAACTGGGAGGAACTATAGCGGACCTTTTTAAAAGGGTGGGTTTGGTAATTCTTTTAAATATATCCTTTTTTACCATATCTAAAGCATTCGCCGTTTGTGGCTTAAGTTCTTTATTTATTAGTTCCCAAGGGTGCATAAAATTGAGTAGTATTAAGGTCTATAGGGTCGTATATAGGACTTTTCGAGTTTGGAGAGGGATCGCGTTTTAGGGTATATATTAGTTTTATAGAGTTTTAAACATGCGGCGTGGTTGGCTTTAGAGAATAAGTTTATTTGTTATATTAAAGGTTCTTATTAATTTGTTAATATATTATAGCAAATTTAGGTAGGTCTTTTGGCAGTTCTCTACCTACTAACTAGGCTTTAATCTTATCCAAAATAGCTTATTAAAGGGCAGCAACTTTAGCGGCTTTATTCTAATCCAGTTCGCTAATAAGGCCTAAAAATTCTAAAAAGAAGCTAGTAAATTCTTGGTTCCGTTATTATAGGTTTTTAAGTTTAGTAACCGCTATATATTCGCGGCTAGCGTTATTATACGTTTGTTCTAGTAGGGAGATAAAGATTTTAAAATTAATAAAGGTCTGTTATAGAAGAATAGATCTATAGTTTATGTAGCGTCCTTGCTTAAACAAGACATTCCATAGCTAATTTTGCTAGCTTTAGTAGGGTATCAGTTATAGTTTATTAAGAGTTTAAGACGGAGCTTGGTTATTGTAGCTAGAATATATTACATTATAATAGGAGGTAAGTTGCCGTTACGTGAGGCAAGTTGCCGTTACGTGAGGCAAGTTGCCGTTACGTGTTACCACAGTACTAGTGTGGTAAGGAACCTTAAATTCCTCACCCTTCTTTGTATTAAAAAGATAACATCCATTTATAATACCGCATAGTACATATTATTGTGATATATGTATTCTGCACGTTGTTAAAGCATACTAACACTAATTAGTGAGTGTGTATAGATCAGGAAACACGCAGGTAGCTTAGAAGACAGTTATACTATTTACCTTATAGCAGATTAGAAGATAGTTATACTTATCCACCTTTTATATTAGCCTATTTTAGTTAAAGAGAAGAAGAGAAACTACCTAGGAGTACTTATCTAGTATCTATAATAACTTCTAGACATCTTGTTCTATCTACTTTAGAAGACTACTATATAGAGCACTTTACTTTACTTAATTAACTCGAACCATCTTCTTAACCGCCTCCTTAACCGCCTCCTTAACCGTTCCCCTATTTTTACCTTTTGAATACTCTTACCTTTACCCTTACTTACCTAAATAATACATAATAAACAAGATGTCAGGAATAGAGAAAGACTGGGAGGAAGAAGCAGTTAAATAGGAAAATGGGATTAACCTAATAGAAGCCTTTAAAGATGAACTAACTGACTACCTATAATACAAGATGTACCTATATACAGAGATACACAACTAATTTGATTTAATACTCTGGGAATTGTTCTAGGGAGATTTTAAGGACTTTATGGTTGATATCTTTATGCAAATCCCCTTATACTAGCTTTAGCAACTACGTGACTGCCTAAATATTAGAGGAGTATAGGTTAATGTTAACTATAAACAAAACAAAACACTCTCTTAGTCTTTATATAATATAGCATAAGAAGAAGACCAAACTGAATAGAGCAGAGAGATAATTAAATTAGCTAATAATAAGTACGGACCGACGCTATTAAGATTAATTAAGGTATATATGATAGAGGGTACCTTAGAGGAGTAATAATAAGCTAAAGCAACCGCAACCTAACTAACTGGTACACCGACTACCTCTACCTTTATACCATCTATTATACCTTAATCTACGACTACGTCCACTTTTACACTATCTGCTACGCCTTAACCCGTAATAACAACACAGCAACTCCATGTATAATCTATAGATAAGGAGAACCGCCCTATTACTATAACCAGCTATGGCAAGGAAATTGCAAATATAGCCAAGATATATATAGAGGAGCAGAAATATGGTGGCATAAACAAAAGCCTTAACTATAAATTAATAATATTCTATAATATCTGCAATCGAGCGGACGTACCCTAAGAAGCCTACCTTAAGGCATTCCCTACTATGCTAAAAGGACTAGCTTTGGACCACTTCTATATAAACTAACTGTCCCGCCTACTATTTGCTAAAGCTTGTAAGCACCTTTAGAATTTTTTTAAAGGACTAGGATTTTAACGCAAGAACCTAGATAAGTGGAACACCATTATACTTATAATAGTAATAGCAGGAAATATAGATAAGTTAATAAGTGAATGTCTCTAATTGTTAATCTATAGACTTTGTTAACTATAGCATAGCCTTAGACCTACCTTATAAACTATAGACTTTCTTTATAACAAAATTGTCACTTCTTGCTAGGGAATACTAGTATGTAGATATACAGTCTCTAACCTACTGGATAACCTTAGAGCCCTTATTAATAAACTTTAATCGTCTATTATAGTATACAAAAAAGAGTATATGGAGAAGATATAAGCCTTTTTTACAGACTGACAGTTCTATAAAAGAGATAATAACTATAACTATAGCAACCGTAACAACCCTCCGTATAACCGCAATTAAAAGAAACCACGTTGTTTCGTATGTAATAGGGAAGGATGTTGCTTATAGAGATATATTAAGGAGGAGTAAGAAGAGTCCAAAGCCAAGTTTAGAACTGCTAATAGAGATAGGTTTAGTAAATTTAATAACCAATTTAAGAAACGACTTAACTAATATATTATAGATTATAAGGATAATAATACTAACTTAGAAGAAGAGCTTGAGGAAGCTTTTTAAGCACTAACTATTAATATAAGTTATAAGGCAACTAATAAGAACTTATAACTGAATATTAATTACTACTATACCTCCCTTAGCTAAGTAGAATAGCAGAAAGCGATTTTTATGGCCACTACCCTAGCTGATAAAGCCTTTGGCCATTTGGTTATAACTATAGATAATATAGTACCTCTTATGACTAACCAGGACCCCTTTACCTATAATATAACCACGTCCACGTCCCGCTATACTGCAGATAAGTTTATAGGTATAATAATTAATATAGGAGCATCTAAATAATCTATAGTAGGATATGGCCAATTCTTGGCATTCTAGAGACTTGATACTAATGTATAGCTCAATACTACTATATAAGGTATGGTTAATATATAGTTCGGTATTAGATTAACCTTATTAATTAAATTAGCCAAAGTAATTACCCTAATTAGTATAATTAAGTTTTATATTATTAAGGTTGACACCCTATTTTTGCTTTACTTAGCAGACATGGATTACCTATAAGTGTACTATAACAACCTAAAAAATATGCTAATTACCCCTTGGAGCGAAGTACCCGTTGTATATCGCTTTGGCTATCCTTTCCTACTTTGGAATATATCCCTGTGTACTTATTTAACTGAGTTATTTAAACAAAACCCCTGCTACCTTACCGACGTAGAATTGAAGTGACTGTATCGCTGTTTTGGCTACCATTTAGCTGAGCGTCTTGTACGAATACTTAAACGCTTAGGGTATAATATTAATAGTAAGACTTTAGATTATCTTATACACTACTACCACCATTATTAAAAACATGGAAAGTTGCCTAGTAGATTTAAATTTACCTTATATAATAATATTGATTTCAACTATTTAATCGTGATTAATATTATATATATTAATAGTGCACCCCTTTTGTATATTGTTGATAAAGGAATATGATTTTAAGCTGGTAGATAGCTGTAAAGCATTAGCGCCAAGTATATATGGGATATATTATAAATATATTAGATTAACACATACTTAGGACCCCCTAATATTATTATATATAATATAGGCAAGAACTTTGTGAGTAAGGAATTTAAATAATACGCTATAATACTTGGAATAATTATAAGAAGTATACCTATTAAAGCCTATAATTTAGTTGGAATGGTAGAACGCTATTATAGCCCCCTCCGTTGTATATACCGTATTATTACTATAGAGCTGCTAGATATTAGTAAGGATATGGCCCTATAAATAGTATTTAAAGTAATTAATGATTCCGTAGGCCCTAATGGTCTTATACCTACCTTACTAGTATTTGGAGCTTACCTATATATGGCGGAATCTAACGCACCTAATCCTATAGTTATACAACGAGCAGCAGCTCTTAAAAAGGCTATAGAAGAAGTTAAGAAGCTTAAAGCTAAGCGCTAAGTAGCAGATGCCCTTAATATACGTAATAGACCTAAGATAACTGCGATTTATAACCTACCACTTAACTTACATGTATTAGTATAGAGAGAAGGACCTATAGGCTAACCTAGCTACTAGTCTGGCCTGTTTAACCTATTTAGCATTGAAAATGAAACCTATACTATATAACTCCCCTATGGACCTACCGACTTTTGTAGCACAACCGTGAAACCATATTTGGTACACCCTAAAATTATAGAAGATATATAGCTAGAAGATAATAAGAGTAAATTATTTCTACCTTAAACTAAACCTAAACCTTTACCTTAAACTAAGCCTAAACCTTAACCTGCTAAGCGTAGAAGAGGTAGACTATGTAAGTACCCTATTAAAGCTAATACCGCAAACATTTAATATATTTATAGGATGAGGATAATGATTAACCTACAAACCTTAATTAGTTTGTAGTATTACGCTAGAAGGAAATTAAGGGATTACTTAAGAAAGGAGTTTTCGAACCAGTTAACCCTAAGGATATACTATAAGGCAATAGAGTATTTAACTCTAGATTTATTAACGAGATTAAGAACCCTAGTACTGATAAAGCCTTTAAGAAGTTAAGACTAGTTATATAGGCCTATAATAACCTAGAAAAAGACCTTGTACTAACCTAATTACCTATAATTTAACAAGTTAGCCAACGCCTTATTCTCTGCATTATAGCTATAACTTAGAATAATGGTATATATCTCTATCTACGAGATATTTTATAGGCCTATGTATAATTAACTATAAGATTAAATTAAGACTTCTATATTAGAGTATTTCTTGAACTTAGTATAGTATTTAGAGCCTTGTAAGGTATAATTTTAAAGGTTATTAAACCTTTATATGGCATTCCTAAGGCAGGTAATTATTAGTTTAAGACTTACTATAACCACTATATTAAAGAACTAAATATGAGTTAATCTACTTATAACTTCTGCCTACTTTACCTTAACAACCCTATAAATTTTAGAATAGTTGGTCTATAGACTAATAACACCCTCCTATTAGCTAATTTAGTTTTTGCAGCTTTAGAATAGGAGAAGATTAAGAAAGCTAAGTTTCTAACTAAGGAATATAAGTAACTTACGCCAGAGCACCTAATTAAGTTTAATAGAGGCATTATCTGATAATAGGATTATATAATTACGCTTATATAGGAGCGCTAGTATAAGAACTTAACCCTTATTAATACTAAGGAAACTGTTATAATAACTAGTTCTAGAGGCGCTATTTATACAGCACTTATACCTAAGGACTAATATATTGCCTAATAAGCAAGAGGGGCTTATATTGCGTCTATATGCCAGCATAAAGCCTCTTTTAATTTATCCTACGCTGCCTAGGTAATTAACCCTAATAAAAAAGATATAAAACTGCTTAATAAGAGAATTTAGTGGTAAATTAAGAACTTAATAAGAGGTTTGAGTTTTATTAAGCTTAATATAGAGACACTTTAACTGCTTGTATTTACTAATTCCTTATTTGTAAATAATAAAGACCTCTTATTATAGATTGGATATATCTTAGTACTAGCAGACTTATTAAATAAGGTAAATATCGTCTACTAGTTCTTAGTTAAGTGTAAGAGAATTACTAGAAGCGTACTAGCCTTTGAACTATACGCTATGGCCCATGGTTTTGATATTAGCGCTGCAATTAAGGCTATAGTTAAATTACAACTTAATATTAGCCTGCCGCTTATCCTTTGCACCGATTTTAAGTTAATCTATAAATGCCTTGTTAAGCTAGGAACTATACAGGAGAAGAGACTTATAATTAATGTTATATGCCTACGCTAGTTATATAAAAGACGCGAAATAGCTAAAGTTAAGTGGATTAATGGAGACAGTAACCCTATGGACGCTATAACTAAAAGCAAACCATTATTAGCTCTTAAGCGACTTATTAATACAAACCGAATCGAGTTAAAGATAGTAGAATAGGTAGAACGTGCTACTAATAATAGCACTAATATAAAGGCATAAGGAAGGAAGGAAGGAAAGAAGGAAGAAAAGAAAAAGAAGTGTATATATGGATTTTTAAACTGCACAATTATAGGATACTAGTCCTTTGCATTTTCTAAAGTACTCCCAGTGTAGCTAGAATATATTGCATTGTAATAGGAGGCAAGTTACTGTCACGTGTTACCGCGGCACTAGTATGGTAAGGAACCTTAAGTTCCTTACCCTTCTTCGTATTAAAAAGACAACATCCATCTATAACACCATATAGTATATATTATTGTAATATATGTATTCTGTACGTTGTTAAAGCATACCAACAGTTATAAAGGGACGTAGGTTATTTTAATTTCCATTAAACATTAGAGGATTAGGAAGCTTTTTGGATTTTATAATAGGTATTAAATTTATTACAGATATAGGTTAAGTTACTATTACTAGTTTAAAGTTCGCGTTTAAGGGGCCAGGCTCAGATACAGTTACTTTAATTTTGTTTATAGGCGGTGTTGTAGTCTTTAACGTAAGTGTTTTAACGTTATGGAGTTCTTCGCAGAGTGTTTCTATTAATTGCTGATACTGGGCTTCTAGTGCAGCCCGCTACTAAGCTAAAGCATCTATAAAGGCTTCTTGTATCGCAGTTAACTGTTCCTTAACTAGGGTTATAATGCTCGTGGTTAACGCGTGGGATTTAAGGTCGTTTGCCATTTTAATAGTAGTTATTTTTGACGCAACGTAATATAAGGGCGCGAAGAGGCTTTAAGGAAGATTTAAAGGAATAATATAAATTCTATCTAAATCTGAGGATATATAGCTCTTGCAAAGAACAAGACGCTGCGTAAAGAAGAGAAAGGAATATAGGAAACGTGTAACTAAATATTTAAGGTCTTAGCAGCGGACGCGTAGGCACAAGCCTACGCGGATTTCGATAGGTTTTAACCAAATTCCATTACATTAGTGGAATTTGGTGGAACTTAATTAAGTTAGTGGAATTTAGCAGAATTTAATTAACTTGGCAGAATTTGGCAGAATTTGATTAAAGCGTTGAAATTTATCTATTAAGTGTTTCACCAAGACATTCCTACTGTAACTGGGCTAGTCCCGTTACAAGTATAGTAAAAAGTTATAGTTACTAGAAAGTAAGAAGCTGTTAGAGTATATAGTATAGGACTATAAGATAGAACTAGAAATAAGTCCAAAGTTCTTTCTAATCTATAAGCTTACTAAAACCGAGTTAGTAGCACTTAAGGAGTTTATCTAGAAGAACTTATAAAAGGGATACATTAGACTACTATAGTTATTAGTAGAATATCCAGTATTATTTATCCTAAAGAAAAACGGAAAACTTAGGATATGTATTAACTATAGACAGTTAAACAGTATTACTAGAAAGGATAGATATCCTTTACCCTTAATTAGTGAAATCCAAGATAGAATAGGCAATGCGTAAATCTTTATAAAGATAGATCTAAAATAGGCGTACTATTAGATTAGAATTAAGAAGGGCGATAAATAGAAGGCAGCTTTTAGGTTAAAAAAAGGACTATACAAACCATTAGTTATATAGTTTAGGCTTATAAATGCACTAGTAATATTCCAAAAGCGAATTAACAGTGTGTTAGAAAAACACCTTAATAAGTTTATAATAATATATCTTAATAATATTATTATCTACTCTATAAGTAAGGAAGAACATAGGGAACACGTTAAATAGATCTTAAAGAGACTATAAAAGAAACAAATACTAGTAGCAATTAAGAAATACAAGTTCTTTACTAGAAATGTAACGGAACCTTATAGTAGTAACTACGGTGGGTCCTGTTAATGGGCTAGGTATATAGGTAAGAACAGTTTAACAACATAACAATAACTAGTGGAGTGGTTGCCTAGTAGATTAACTCTAATTATATTCTAAGATTCACTATAAGGAAAGAACTATCTAGAGTAGGGACTGTAGTTCTTTAAATACATAACCATACTCCTAGGAAACCCTCCTTGTACATAACGTACGTGTTATACGTAATGTACATAGACATACACTGCGTACACTGCGTATACTGCGTATAATATCATATAACCTCAGTTACTATTCCTTATTACATAGTTCCACCAGATCTATCCTAGACCGTACTTATATTAACTAACTAGCTTCCGCCGACTCTTCTCTAAGTAGTTATAACATTATACTTAAGCTGTCCGTAATACCATCTCCCTTCTCTTTATCTTCGTCCTTAAAGATCCCTAATATCTCTAAGTCGTCTACTAGAGGTGTAATGTCCGTTTAATCAATCTAGTTAATATCCTTACTTATTATATCTTCTAAGGTCTCTAAACCTTCTTCTTCTTTATAAGCGCAATATTATGCTCGCACCGTAGCTAGCATACTATCGCTTAGTAAGATAATGCTATATCCGTATTCTCGTTATGCGAAAAAGGGGTTAGTTTGTGTTGCGTTAGCGAGTCCCTTATCTTAGCAACCCTCTTTCTATTTAGAGTGCACTAAAGTAAACGTTTAATTATCTTGCGACGTTCGCTCTATCTCTAACGCTGAGTATACACGTCTTATAACTTATAATAGTCTTCTAGTTCCCTAAGTAACTTATTATAGGGTCTTATGTTTAATCCGCTACTAAGAAGCTAGAGTCTAAGTTGGCCGCCGCCCGCGCCAAACTCTATTGCTCTTCTAAAGAGACGGCTCTAGCCCTTAAGGCTTAGCGTCATTCCTTTAAAGCTTAACAGGTTGCTTTTGCTCAGTTAACCCGTCTTAAGAAGGTTCGTAAGAAAGTTTATTCTAAGGAGTAAAAACTTATAGAATAAGGTTTAGCTGAGCTAGGTAACAAATAAGTAGAGTTTCTAGAGAAGGAAACAACTCTAAGTAACGTGGTAGTTGTTCCTCCTAGGTCCCCCTTAAGTAACTCGTCCTTCGGCGATCCTTTTTTAATGCTCCCTAACCTGCTTTCTTCTAATACTCCTATACCTTTCCTATAGCGTTCTTTAAGTTGCTTAGTAGTTCCTAGGTAGTCTTACTATAGCCTATCTACTTTACTTTGTACTACGTTTTATTATCTACGTCCTTGTAACTAATAATCTTCGAAACTTACTATTTATCCTCTTCTTGCCCTTTATACGTGTCTGCCTTATAGACTAGTAGTTCTATATTCCCGTATGCTAGCTCTAGCATTGCGACGTACTATATAGGGTAAATTTTTATTTTAGCTAGTAGGTTTAACTTAAACGTAACCGGTAAAATCTCCTACGTAATTTCAAAAGGTCCTAGTCTAATATAGTCCAACTTCTTACTTAGTCATCAACTCTTGAAATTTTTGTATAGTAGCCACACTTTATCTCCCTCCTTAAGATCTAGTCCCTTAGATCTCTTAGCATTGTAGTACTTTTTCATTTGTTCTTATACTAGTTTAGCTGTTTCTTTAAGGTCTGTATAAAGATTTATTAAAGTCTCCATTTTTTCTTTAGCTGTGCTACTTGTTTTCTTTACTTATTATAGCAATAACGATATTCTTGGCTTATACCCGTAATTCGCCTTAAATAGTAACGTTCCCATTCCTTCTTATAGTGTTATATTATATATAAACTGTATAACTAGTAATAACGATACCCAGTTATTTTGTGTATAATTAATATAGTACCTTAAATACTGTTCTAGTGTCTAGTTTAGTCTTTCCGTTTATCCGTCTATCTGCGGATAATACGCTATAGATATTACTGCGCAAACCCCTTATTCTGCTAGAAACACTTCCTAAAACGCTACTATAAATCTTAGATCTCTGTCTAATATAATCTTGCTTAGTGCTCCATATTTTACAAACACTTCTTTAATATAAATTCTAGCGACATCTTCTACTAATATCTCTTCTATATACGCTATAAAGTATCCCCACTTTATAAGCTTATCCACTATTACTAAAATCGCGTTATAATCTCGTCCTGTAATAGGATCTCTTAACTTTAGCAACTTTACGATAAAGTCCTATAATATAACTTCCTATAGTCTTTCTAGTATTTCAACAGGTTATAGCCCTCCGTACGGCTTATACCTTATTAGTTTATTCCTCTAGCAATCTAGATATTCCTTTATAACTTATCTTACTAGTCCCCAGATTCCTTAAATAATATACTCTTTTTAAAGTCTTAATACTAAGCCCGTAGCTCCACTGTGTCCTTATATTATTCCTTTATAAAACTCCTTTATAAACTTTTCTGCTATAGATCTTGGAATATAGACTGTGTCTCTATTTTTATACTACTCCATATCTAGATCCTCTACCTATATATCTTGGATCTTTTATATCTAATCACTTTCTAGTAATTCGTGCGTTGCGGCTAGTTTAGGATAATTATACTGAATTAATCCGTCTTTACCCTTTTGCAACGAAGCTCCTAATAGCTTCTCGTTATTTTGTAATTTAGCCTTTCTACTTAGAGCGTCTGCTTGTGCGTTATCTATTCCTTTTATATGCTAAATCTTAAAATGGTATTCTGTAAGCATTTCCACCTATCTAATCTATCTTTAGTTAAGTTCCTTTATCGTTAGGAATCCTATAAGGTTCTTATAGTCCATCTTAACTATAAACGGTTTCTCTATGCCTTGCAAGAATGCTCTCCATTCCTTAAGTGCTGTAACTATACCTAATAACTCCTTATTATAGATGTCGTAGTTTAACTCTAGTAGTATTATCTTCCAACTATAGTATGCTACTAGGTGCTACGCGTCCTAGTAATTCTATAGCAAACACGCTCCTAGTATAAAGTCTAATATATCTGTCTTAATAACCGTTTCTAACTTTAGTTAGTAGATCTTAAGGACTGGTTCCTGGGTAAACAACTCTTTAAGTTCTTTAAACAACTTTCTTTGCTTATTTCCCTATACCTATAGTTCCTCTTTTTTCGTTAATCAAGTAAACGGCTTAATATTCTTTAACCACTATGCTATAAACCTCCTATAGTAGTTATAAAACCCTAGGAACGATCTTAACTGCGTAACGTTCTCTGGTTCTTACTAACTTACTATAGCTTTAACTTTCTTTAGGTCCATACTAATTTTTTCTAGCTTAATAATAAATCCTATAAAATTAGTCTTCCTAGTAAAGAACTCGCATTTTTTAATTGCTACTAGCATCTGTTCTTCTTATAGTCTCTTTAAGACCCATTTAATATGTTCTCTATAGTCCTTCTCACTTATTAAGTAGATAATAATGTCATCGAGGTATGCTATAACAAACTCATTAAGGTGTTCTCCTAATACGCTATTAATTCGCTTCTAAAACATTACTAGTGTATTTATAAGCCTAAACTATATAACTAACGGCTTATATAGTCCTTCCTTTGACCTAAAAGCTGCCTTCTATTTATTGCCTTCCTTAATCCTAATCTAATAGTACGCCTATCTTAGATCTATCTTTATAAAGATTTGCGCATTGCCTATCCTGTCTTAGATTTCGCTAATTAAGAGTAAAGGATATCTATCCTTCCTAGTAATGCTATTTAACTGTCTATAATTAATGCACATCCTAAGTTTTCTGTTTTTCTTTGGGATAAATAATACTGGATATCCTACTAATAACTGCAACGGTCTAATATATCCCTTTTATAAATTCTCCTAGACAAACTCTGTAAGTGCTCTTAACTCTACTTTAGTTAACTTATAGATTAGAAAAAACCTTAGACTTATTCCTAGTTCTAACTCTATCTTATAGTCCTATACTGCATATTCTAACAGCTTTTCACTTTCTAGTAACTATAGCTTTTTACCATACTTATGGTATCTCTTTGGTATATAACTTAAGCCTTGCTTAGTCTCTTTATATATCGCTCCAACTTAGTACTATACTAACTTAGTTTATTATCGCATTTTACGTTATTAAGTATCTCTAATATCGACCTAACCTGTAACCTAATTAATCTTTGGATTATATTCCTATAACTAAGGCATTCCTAGTATCGCCTTATCTTGTCCCAACGGTAAGATATTAAAAGACATTTTGACTTGTCTCCCTTTAATAGTTATCTAAATTAGTCCTATTTTAAGGTTAATAACGCCTCCTCTATAGGCTATCTAATCTCCTAAAATTATTATAAGTAGATATGGGTGTTCTTTTTGTTTGTATAGTAACCCTATCCTTTCTACTATTACTAGTGATATATAGTTCCTTATTACTCCACTATCTATTAACGCTTCAAACTACTAATCTTACTACTTAACTTGTAAATTTAGGTATTGCCCCTAAACCCCCTTAAGGGTCTAAGGCTCTACTACTAGTTCCCTCTAGTCCCGTAGGTCTTACCTTTTCCTAACTATTAGCTACTAGGTCCTATTTATACTTGGTCCACTTTTAGCTAATACTTAGTTTATTTCTTTTCCTCTATATACTATAGACAAGTATTCTCTAGGCAGTCCCACCACTATCTTCCATCTAGGCACTCTTCTATAAGGAATCTTCCTAATTAAAGTATTAAGTCCCCTTAACTCTATACTTCTACTAGGTGCCATTTATATATATACTTAGCATCCCTATACCTTTTTTTATCCAGTGCCTACTATATCCTTATTAGGTACTTCCAATATTTATTTTTTAGTACTCTATATATATTATACGCGTTATCCACACAAGCTATTTACAATAGTGTATAATATGTTAAGTAACTTAGGTTAACTCTTAGCTTGTTTTTGCTTTTAAGTTTAAACCTCTATCTAGCTAACCTAACTGTTAGTCTTTCTTCTACGGGTACTAAGACTTATTATTCGCTTTTCTAGTCCCTAGATCCTTCTTCTAGGTTCCTTAATATTATAATTAACGCTCCTTTAATATAATTTATGCGTTTTTCCGTAATAGGTTAGTCTTAGATAACTTTTTTGTTTAGCTATATATAGAAATCCTCCTATTTATTGTTGTATTGTTACCTGTACCACTTTCTATACAACTGGTTTAGTATATAGTGGTGGTAACTCTTTGATTAACGTCTGATACGGATCCTATCTGGCCCACGCAGACTACTCCGTCATAGGGGGAAAACTTATAATTTACAGAAAGAAAACCCTGCAGTTAGGGGAGGAAAAACCCTATAAGCCACCTTAGTAGGATGAAAAACCCTAAATTGCCATGCCTGCACGTAGCCGCGGCCCTGCGGGCCTACAGCTACGTCCTCCTCCTTAGATGTTTTGAACTCCTTAGGAACTACTGCTTTCTTCTCTAGCTTATCCAGAGCTAGGGTTTACTACGTCCCAGCTAAGCCTTGCTAATTAATTGCCGTATGCTTGTAGTTATGTCCCGTATCTTAACTACCCCCTATATGCTATCTCTTATTAACCATTGCCATATACGCTATGCCTCCCCCCCCCCCTAGGGCCATCGAAGGCGTAAGGGGGATTCATCTATTAGCCACTGTAATACCAAGCGAGCGGGATATTGTGTATTTTGGGTATCTTTTATGCCTAGGCCCCAGCTAGGCCCTTTCTAAGGGTCACTACTCCATTAAAAGGAGATAGGGAAAACCGTGGGTCGCAATCCAGGCTGCTAAATACTTAGTAGATGATGGCGAGTGACCGTATGCTCCGTGGGCGATCGCCCTAGGGGTTAGGAGGGGCCGTATATTTGCTTATTTATTCGCTCGCTTGCGCTTATCCGTTCGTTGATGTGAGGTCGTCGATGCTTTCCATTGGGGTTTTTTAGGGATGTTATCGAAAACTGCGCATCTATGTTGGATCGTACAGGTGCCCCGGATAGAACAGTGTAGTAGTCATCATATTGTAGAGGGCCAACAGTAGTGGTTTTTAAGATCTCACCATCCGAAAAATCCTCACCACCGCCCTTAACGCCCACAACCACCACCAGGTCCTGTCCGCACGCTATGCGACGTCTCTGCGTTGGCTCTGGATCTGAACTTCAAAGACCAGGTTCGTAGCCGTCACCACGTACAGGTGCAGAGTCCGATTTCGACGGCCTGGTTTAGTATATATGGTTTGTCTATTAGAAAGTACCTTATTATTGCTGCGTTATAACATCCTTTAGTATATCTTTCCTCGAACCTAGTTGGAATCCCTAGATCCTCTTCTTACTCCAGTTTGTTTAACCATTTTACTCTTAGCGTGCCTGTCTTAGGCCTATTAGTAATTCTTCGTAAGGGTGCTCTGTCCCTTGTACGACCTAGCATGCTAGATCTCTTATCTAGTTTTTGTTCTTACTATATAATAATTCTTATTCTGAACTTATCTATAGTTTCTTGTTTTCTGCGTCTTACAGCTAGATCTATAAAGTTATCTTGCTTCTTTATCCTAGTATTAACTTTTCAATCTTTAAGCTAAACACTATGTTTACTTGGGATTACGCATTCTCCGAACTTGTAGTTCTTAAACTTGCGTCCTATACTTATTCGTTTGTATATAAACTAAGTCCCAGCCCTATCCCATCGGTTTTCGTCCGTTGTAGGTGCCTTTATGTGTCTCATCTCGTCTTAAGAATCTTAAGCGTCTCGCATCGAGTCTTAAAAGTCTTAAGCCTATAGCCTTTTGCCTTTATTAAGTAATAAGCTGGCACTAGCAGTCGTCTACTTACCTAGTCCTTTACTAACGTTGCTCCTATCGTCTTGTAAAGTGATAGAAATCGTATCCAACGGTGTTATAATATTCATTACTAAACCTTATACTATAATGGTTTTAGTCTCTGCTTCTATTTCAACTTCTCTAAGATTGGCTAGCTCCTAGTAAGCTGCTCTTACTGCCTTATTATTAGTAAACGCTTCGCCTTTATTAAACTTATTATCTTTAATGTCCGATCTACAAGCTGGTTTATTAGTTCCTTTAAACTTAGATAACAATAGCTCCTACGGCCAATAGCTTGCGCCATACTTAGCGTCTTTATAATAAAATGCAAAACTATTAATTAAACGCTCTTTTGTTCCTCGCAGTGCACTATTATCCCTCTATATATATATATTGTCTACTAGTCTAGTTCCCTTTACCGCGTGGTTACTCTAACCACCTCTATAGTCTCTGGCAAAATAACCCTATTTTCCACAATTTATACAAGCTCTATCTTTAAACCACTAATTCTGCTATAGAGTCCGCCTAAACATCTTCTACTACTAAGATCCCTGGTTTGGCCTCTGCTCTTTAGTTCTATAATCACTTAATCCTTAACCTCTAGGTTTCTATAATTTCTTTATCCACCTCTTAGATTCTTTAGTACCGCTTAGGTCTATTAGCTCTGCGCTATACTATAGTTTTTAACTCTATGTCTGTCATTACGTACCCTACGCCTTATACAACTATAGAACTCTATCCTAACCTTTCTTAGTCTGCTCCCTTTAGTAGATCCTATTATTGATCTTAATTACTTAATTAATTAATTCCCTTAGGGTGTCCGCATCTTCCATTAGGATAATTACGTCCTGGACTTTAGCCTTAAGTCCCTATTTATACTATGCCATAAGCGCCTTATTATTCCACTCGACTTATATAGCCAGTGTTTAAAACTATGCCGTATACTTAATTACTAAAGTGCGTTATGCTAGGTTCTAAAGTTTTTATTCCGCCGTAGTAGTTGCTTTAGGGTCTCTAAATATTTGCGTTAACTATTCTATAAATCCGTTCTAACTTATAAACACATACCGTACATCCTGGTTAGTAGTTATTATACCATTTACCTATATCTCGGTAAGGTAAGGTTTAAACCACTCTAATACCCTTCCTGTTAAGAATAGTCCTACATACGCTACCTGATCCGTAGATATTACTAGCTTTACTCCTTCTTGTATTACCTTAAAGTGCATCTACGTAAGAAACCCTTTAAGCTTTAACTTCTCTCTTAAGAATCGTTTAATTAAAGGTAACTTAACATTTACTACTCCAATTCTATTAATACGTTCCTTAAGTATCCTATTATTATCTAATAAGCGATTAACCATTTCCTGTAACTAACCTCTCGTAATCAGCTGTAAGTCCGTATCTGCCATACTAGTGTCTCCTAACCCTAAGGTCGTAGCTGCTGTTGATATTATCGTGACTAGTACTTTAGATAGCATATTATTTGACCTTATTTAATACCGTAACCTTAGTAGTAAATATATAATGGAACCTTATAGCAGTAACTACGGTGGGTCCTATTAATAGGCTGGGTATATAGGTAAGAATAGTTTAATAACATAATAATAACTAGTGGAGTGGTTACCCAACAGATTAACTCTAATTATATTCTGAGATTTACTACAAGGAAAGAACTATCTAGAGTAGGGACTGTGGTCCTTTAAATACACAACCATACTCCTAGGAAACCCTCCTTATATATAACGTACGTGTTATACGTAATGTATATAGACGTACACTGCGTATACCGCGTATACTGCGTATAACATTATATGACCTTGGTTACCATTCCTCGTCACATAGTTCCATCGGATCCATTCTGGACCGTGCTTGTATTAACCAACTAGCTTCCGCCAACTCTTCTCCAAGTAGTCGTAACATCGTACTTAAGCTGTCCGTAATAAGAAAGACTAATTTTATAAGATTTATTATTAAACTAGGAAGAATTAGCATGGACCTAAAGAAAGTTAAAGCTATAGTAAGTTAGCAAGAACTAAAAAACGTTATATAGTTAAGATTGTTCCTAGGGTTCTATAACTACTATAGAAGGTTCATTGCATAGTGGTTAAAAAAACATTAAGCTATTTATAAAACTAATAAGGAAAGAGGAACCGTGGGTATAGAGTAATAAATAGAAGAAGTTGTTTAAGGAACTTAAAGAGTTATTTACCTAGGAACTAATCCTTAAGATCTATTAACCAAAGTTAGAGACGGTTATTAAGATGGATATATTAGACTTTATACTAGGAGCATATTTACTATAAAGGCACTAAAACGCATAGCATCTAGTAATATACTATAGTTAAAAGATAACATTACTAGAACTAAACTATAACATCTATAACAAGAAGTTATTAGGTATAGTTATAGCACTTAAGGAATAGAGAGTATTCTTATAAGGTATAGAAAGACCATTTGTGGTTAAAATAGACTATAAGAACCTTACAGGATTCCTAAAAATAAAGGAACTTAACCAAAGATAGGTTAGATCGGCGGAAATACTCATAGAATACTATTTTAAGATTTAGTATACTAAGGGTATAGATAATACATAAGCAGACGCTCTAAGTAGAAAGGCTAAACTACAAAGTAACAAAAAGCCATTAGGAGCTTTATTATAAAGGGATTAAAACAGATTAATTAAGTATAATTATCTAAAGATTGCAGCAACCAAAGAAAGTCAGGTCCACAAATCACTAAATAGCAATTAGATATAGAGGATCCAAAAGGCATAAAATAAGGACCTAGATACGGAATAGTACAAAAATAAAAAAGCAACTTACGTTTTAAGATCTATTATAAAAGAGTTTATTAAGTTATTCTATAAGGGACTAACATAAGAACACAACGGAGCTATAGGCTTAGTATTAAGACTTTAAAAGGAATATATTATTTAAGGAATCTAGGGAGTAGCAAGACAAGTTATAAGAAAATATCTAAATTGTTAAAGAAACAAACTAATAAGGTATAGGCCGTATAGAAAACTATAACCTATTAAAGTACTAGAAAGACCATAGGAAGTTATATTATAGGACTTTATTATTAAGTTACTAAAGTTAAGAGATCCTATTATAAGCCAAGATTACAACGTAATCTTAGTAATAGTAGACAAGCTAATAAAATAGGGATACTTTATAGCATGCATAGAAGAGATATTAGTAGAAAATATCGCTAGAATTTATATTAAGGAAGTGTTTATAAGATATAGAGTACTAAGTAAGATTATATTAGATAGAGATCTAAGATTTATAGTAGTATTTTAGAAAGTGTTTTTAGTAAAACAGGGAGTTCGCGTAGTAACCTCCACAGCGTATTATCTATAGACAGATAGTTAGACAGAAAGGTTAAACTAAATACTAAAATAGTATCTAAGGCACTATATTAATCACGCATAAAATAATTAGGTATTGTTATTACTAGTTACACAGTTTACATACAATATAATACTATAAAAAGAAATGGGAACATTACTATTTAAGGCAAATTACGGGTACAAGCCAAGAACGTTATTATTGCCACATTAAGTAAAGAAAACAAGTAGTATAGCTAAAGAAAGAATGGAGACTTTAATAAATCTTTATAATCACCTTAAAAAAACAGCTAAACTAGTATAAGAATAAATAAAAAGGTACTATAATACTAAGAGATCTAAGGGACCAGATCTTAAGGAGGGAGATAAAGTATAGCTACTATATAAAAACTTTAAGAGTTAACAACTAAGTAAAAAGTTGGACTATGTTAGACTAGGACCTTTTAAAATTATATAAAGAATCTTATTAGTTATATTTAAGTTAAACCTACCAGCCAAAATAAAGATCTACCCTATATAGTATACCACAATGCTAGAGCTAACATATAGGAATATTAAGCCACTAGTCTACAAAGCAGATATATATAGAGAAAAGAAAGAGGATAAATAGCAAGTTTTAAAGATTATCGGTTATAAGGACATAGATAATAAAACATAGTATAAAGTAAAGTAGATAGGCTATAGTAAGACTACCTAAAAACCACTAAGCAACCTAGAAAACGCTATAGGAAAGGTATAGAAGTATTAGAAGAGAGTAAGTTAGGGAGTATTAAAAAAGAATTACCAAGGGATAAGCCACCTAAGGAGGACCTAGGAAGAGCAACTACTACATTACTTAGAGTTATTTTCTTCTCCGGAAACTCTACTTTCTTATTACCTAGCTTAGACGGACCTTATTTTACAAGTTTCTATTTCTTAGAATAAACCTTCTTATAAACCTTCTTAAAACGGAGTAACCAAGTAGAAGCAGAAAGACGAGCATTAAAAGCGCGCTATTAAGTAACAGACGCCTCTAACTCTGCCTCCCAAAATCGGCGCACTTTATTAAGGGCACTTATAAGCTTACTATTAAGCTTCGCAGTGGCAGATTAAACGCAAGACCCTATAACAAGTTACTTAGGGAACTTGGAGACTGTTAAGAGTCATAGGACGCGTATACTTAGCGTTAGAAATAACGCGCATATTATAGAATAACCGCATTTTTAACTTCATACACTTAGAGTAGGAGGAAGGTTGGCAACCAGAAGGAGCTAAAAGCGTAATATAAAGCAACCCCTCTTTCGCACAACGAGAACACGGAGACGGCGTAATTTCACTAAGTAATAGTATAGCAGCAACGGTGCGAGCACGTCATTGGGACGAAGAAGAAGAAGAGGCTTTAGGTATAATAAGTAAAGATATTAACCAGATTAATTAGACGGACATTACACCTCTAGTAGACGACTTAGAGATGTTAGGAATCTTTAAGGACGAAGATAAAGAGGAGGGAGATGGTATTATAGACAGCTTAAGTATAATATTATAACTACTTAGAGAGGAGTTAGAAGAAGCTAGTTAGTTAATATAGGCACGGTCTAGAATAGAGCCGGTGGAACCATATAATAAGGAGTAATAGCTAAGTTATATAGTAAGCTCTATAAGCTCTATAAGCTCTATAAGCTCCATAAGGTCTATTATATACCTTACATACCTTACGTACCTTACGTAGCGAAGGGATTTCTTAGGCGTATGGTTATATATTTAAAGGACTATAGTCCCTACCTAGATAGTCTCTCTTTATAGTAAATCTTAGAATACAATTAGAGTTAATCTGTTAGGCAACTACTCTACTAGTTGTTATTACGTTGTTAACTAGTTTAATATCTACACACCTAGCCCATTAATAGGACCTATTGTAGTTACTGCTATAAGGTTCTGTTATAATATTTCCTTTTACTTTCTTCTCCTCTTTATACTATAATGTAGTTATTTAGCCTATCTACATTATCCCTTGCAACGTCAAAATGGGTTATTAGGTTATCAATAAGAACCAACCAATTAGATTAGCTAGATTCAGTGCCCGTACTTAGAAATTTAGTAGGGTTTCTATATAGACCACTTACTCTAACGACCCTACGTTGTAAGGGATAGTACTGTAGCACTTTTCTCTTTAATATATTCTATTATCTACCTTAATCGCTTAATTAATTAGTTCTTTTAGATTTTCTATATTTTCTATAAAGATAATTACATTCTAGACTTTTACCTTTAGTCCTTAATAATATTATACTATTAACGCCTTATTATTCTAGTTGGTCTATATTACTAATATTTAGAATTATATTATATATTTAACTACTAATCCTCTTTACACTAATTCTTACAACTCTCTTTCTGCTATAGTTTAGGCTTTTAGATATCTAAATATTTATATAAGTTATATTACAAATCCTTCCTAGATTAAGAATATATACTAGTTATACTTTTAGATTTATTATTATTATTCTATTAATTGATATTTCCGCTAGATAAGATTTAAATCATTTTAATACTCTACCTATTAGGAATAGTCCTATATATATAACTTAGTCTTTAGCTATTACAATCTTATTACCTTTATATTAGATCTTAAGCTTTATTTAGATTAGAAACCCTTTAAGTTTTAACCTTATTCTATTCTATTATTTAATAAATAGTATCTTAACCTTCGTCATTCTAATATTATTGATCTTTCCATTAAATACTGCGCTATTATTTATTATTTAGTCCACTATAGCTTAAAGCTGTCTATACGTAACTACTTATAAATTAGTATCTTTTATACTAGCATTAATACTTAACCCTAAGGCCGTTACTCTAGATAGTATAATAGTTAGTACTACTTTAGGTAGTATCTTATTATATCTTATAAACCGTAATTAGGTAGTAATTATATTAAGAACACTTATAATAAAAATTATAAGGACGTTTCTAAATAGGCTAATTATATAGGTAAAGCAAGTAAAAAATATCTTAATTAGTTATTTAACTAGTAAAGTAATTTACCTAATAGATTAACTCTAATTATATTCTAAGAATTACTATAAAGAGAAAAGTATCTAGGTGGTGAATATAGTCCTTTAAATATACAACCTAACTCCTAGGAAATTCTCTATATACGTAATATACGTAATATACGTGTTATACACGGTCGTATAACCTGTATATTATGTATACTATATATAACATTATATGACCTCGGCTACCATTCCTCGTTACATAGTTCTACTATATTAGAATTAGCGATAGATGCTAATTAAGCTCTGGTAAGACCGCACTCTACATACCTTAGCGAGCTTAGACGTGAATTTAATTGGAGCGGATGTTCCTTCGGCTCGTTAGTAACATCCACCAAAATTACATCTAAGAGCCTTTGGCGAGTTTTGTTAAAACCATAAGCAAAAATCTTAGTTTTAATGAATTTATAAGGGGATTTCCTCCACGACGTAATAAAATCAAGTCTTTAGAAGTTTATAAATATATCTTAGGGGGCTACTTTATATACCAAAGGCCTTAGAATTGCACTATACCCTCCTAAATCTAAGATTAGTTTCGTTAAAGTTAAAATTCCCATTATTAAAAGCGTAAGCACTTTTTATATGGGCCCGTATAAGCTTATATAAAGGTATAAAAAGCCTAAAATCTTATAATTTATAGAGCTAACTCTCTTGGGTAATTTGATATAATTTTTACCTTAAAAGACGTTGTGGGGATGTTGATTGATTTTATTAGGGTTTGTGAGTTTTCCTTACTAAAAAAGCTTAGGTTTCCATACAAATCTCGCCAAAGCGCCTCAGACTAAGAAATCCATTAAATATCTGAAGGAGATTAGCGCGTCGTAATTGATTTCTTGGTCTAAGCTTCTAAGGTAACACTCTGTATGTAATCTAGATAGACATTAACCGCATTTATATAAGGGCGCGAAGAGGCTTTAGGGAAGATTTAAAGGAATGATATAAATTCTATCTAAATCTAAGGGTATATAGCTCTTAAAGAGAACAAGACGTTGCGTAAAGAAGAGAAAGGAATATAGGAAACTTATAACTAAATATTTGTGGTCTTAGCAGTAGACGCGTGGGTATAAGCCCATGCGGATTTTAACAGGTTTCAACCAAATTCCATTATATTAGTGGAATTTGGTAGAGACTAGTGGAAATTAATTAAGTTGGCGAAATTTAGCAGAATTCAATTAACTTAGTAGAATTTGGCAGAATTTAATTAAAGCGTTGGAATTTATCTATTAAGTGTTTTACTAAGACATTCCTACTATAACTGGGCTAGTCCTATTATAATACCCCCCCCCTTTGGCCAAAGGTCTAAAATAATTTGATTTAGTTAAGAATTTATAACTTATCGCCTTATAAGCGTTGTGATATAGTTTAAGTTCTTTTTAATTTTAAGTTTCCTGCTATTATGTTTCGTGTCTTTGTGTTAGGTAGCAGTTGTTTGCCTTTATATTATGTCCATCCAGCCAGAGTAGGCCGCGAAGGATAGTCTTTATAGAATTCTTTTACCAGGGAAGGCGCGTTGGCCTTAACCTATTTATAGGTTTCCTAGGTTTGTGTTTTATATCCTTCCTACTTAATAAGAAGTTTAAATTATTTAGATTATATTTTCCATCGCATATTATTAATTAAGTTAATAAAGTATAAACCATTGCCGTTGTTAATAATTACGGGAGGTAGCGGCGGAATTTTGCGAGTTATAAGATCGTCTCTTAAGGGTTATAGCAAGCTTATATAAAATATTGGGTGTATTTTTATTTTAGTCGGCAGTTTAAGCTTATAGGCATATAGGCTTAGTTTCTTCTTAATTTAATATAGGCCCGCGAACTTCTAATTAAGTTTCTTTAAAGGCTATTAAGTCTTTAGGTTTCGTGTATTTAGGTAAGCTATATTACCTTCCTTAAAGTCTTATATAGGAGCTCGTCCTTTGTTCGCATGCCATTCCTATAACGTTTAAGCGTATATTAACTTACTTTATAACAGTTCCGTTAACTGCTTTATTTAATCAGCGAAGTTGTGCGCGTTAATTAACTAGATCCGTTTAATTGTGGGTCCTATTATATTAATATTAGGTTATGGCTTAAATCCGAGTTAAGGGTTTTATCCATAGGTCGCGTAGAACGGTGTCACGTCTGTTAATACATTTATCATATTATTTGCAGTAAACTTAGCTAAAGGTAGCCATTTTTCCCAGTCGTTTTGCAGGTAGGAGCAGTATATTTATAAGTATTGTTCTATAATCGCGTTCGCAATTTCCGTTTAACTATCTATCTCTGGATGAAACGTAGTTAAGAGTCATATTTAAATACTTAATTGTTTATATAGAGCTTGCTAGAAGTCTAAAACAAACTGGCTTCCACAGTCGGATATTATTGTGTTAAAAAGTCTGTGTAGCTTAAAGACGTGCTTAATAAAACATTCGGCTACTAATATTATATTAATTAAGTCCATAGGAATTATATATCGCATTTTTATAAGATAGTTAACTACTACTATAATATTCATAAACCTATTACTACTAGGTAAGTCGACTATAAAGTTAATTAAGATATCACGCTATCTTTGTATTAGGATTAGTAGCGGTTAAAGTACTCCTTGCTTCTTTATATAAGAGGTTTTTCCACGCACGTATATCCTACATGCTTGAACGTATTTCCGTACGTAGTTATGCATTATAGGCCAGTAATATGCTCGTTAAACGATTTTATAGGTCTTCACACGGCCAGGATGTCCTGCTATGGGGGAGTTATATACAAATTTGAGTATCTTAAATTGTAAAGATTTGGAATTCAGAACTACTATCTTCTGTTAATAGTACAATCAATTGTTTTAAATTTCGCATTTAGCGAGTATAATATCCTTATGCTATTGTTTTCTAGTTTGGATTGCCTTTATTATATTTACTATCTATGCGTTGTTTTTATATTTGTATTTTATTAGCTTATTAATTTCTATTTCCTATTTATTAACTTCTAATTTATTTCTGTTGAGTTCCATATCTAGGAATATAGGACGTAGTTTTTTAAAATGTTTAGAAGGTAATAAGATCCGTAATTAACTTGTAATCCGTTTATCTATAGCGTTTGCAGGTAGGTCCTATAATTGTTATATTAATGCGTTAGGCTTCTAATTAAGTTTGCCTAGTTAGTACATAATCTTAAAGTTAAATTATAAAAGGTATTCAGCCTAACGAATTTAGCGCTGCGTTAATTGCTTTAGAGTTATAAAGTACTGCAGGTTCTTATAGTCCGTTAATATATATATTAGGAATAACGATCCTTTAAGCTTAGGATGCTATTGTTTAAAACATCTAATAATTATAAGTAGTTCCTTATTGTATATCTTATAGTTTAATTTAGCAGGGGCGAGTTTCTAGAAGAGAAAGGCTACTAGATATAGCTCACCGTCCTTATTATATTATGATAACACTCCCCCTAGCATATAATCGGACGAGTCTGTTTTAACGATGCATTTGAGGTTAGGGTCGAAGTAGGCGAGAATTAGAGCAGTTATAAAATGATACTTTAGGTTATTAAAAGCTTGTTTGTATTTGGTGGTCTATTTAAATTTTATATTCTTTCTTGTTAGGTTTACTAACGGCTAAGTAGTTTCTAAAAAGTGGTCAATAAATTATTAATAGAAATTTGCGAATCCTAGAAATCCTTAAATGTCTTATATGTTGCTAGGGCTTTCCTAGTTTATAATTATGGTGACTTTTTTAGGGTCCATTTTAATTCCGTTACGGGATATTATTAAGCCTAAGTACGTAACCTTGGATGCGTAGAACTTGCATTTCTTAATATTGTATTGTAGGCCCGCATCTTATAGGCGTTTAAGGACTATTCTAATATATTTCCAATGTTTAAAAAGCAAGGATAAGTAGATTAAGATATTGTTAATATACGCGGTAATAAATATATTAAGGAATTTACGAAGCGTATTATTAACATATTACTAAAACATACTAGGACCGTTCTTTACGCCAAATGGTATTACTAGGTATTTAAAGAGTCCCTATTGTATATAAAAAGCTGTATACTTCTTATCTCCTTCTTATATACGGATTTTATTAAAGGCTGCAACTATATTAAGCTTTGTGAAGTACTGTGCCTTTACTAAACGGTTAAGCGTCTCTTAAATTAGGGGAATTGGATATCAATTTTAAATCGTAATTACATTTAGAGCTTAATAATTAATATAGAATCTTAAGCCTCCTCCTGGCTTTTTAACAAATAGTATAGGTAAGGTGAATGGAGATTAACTAGGGCAAATAAATCCTTTTTCTAGATGCTTATTAAGGTATTATTGTATTATAAGCAATTCTTCCTGTAATATACCATATAGCGGACTAAACTTTGGTGTTATGCCTGGCCTAAGTTCTATTTTAAAATCGTGCTTATCTTAATATGGGGCTAGTTAGTCTACAAATTGTCTTTTAAACTTATTAATTAGGTCGTGGTACTCTTTAGGTATAAAAGGTTAAGGATTAATATACTATTTTAGTTCTAGTGCTTTCTTAATATCTTCTATAGTTATAGTAAAGATTTCGTGATCTCGTCTTTTTGCTAATAAAATAAAGGGTGCGGCTTATATTATCTGAATTTTAAGAGGTTTTGATAAAACATTTTTGCATTCTTTGTTACAATTAGCAGTTATAGATTTATCGTGTTGGCTTAAGGTTTGTGGTAAGGGTAATTTATATTACGTTAAATTTAAATAGTTGTGTGTATGTTTATAGGGCAAATGGTTTTTTAAGCAATAACTTTAGCAGTAAGTTATACGGAACTTTAGTGTTTCTTTAACCCAGCTAATTAAAGGGTTGTATTATTTTAGCTATCTATATCCGAGTATAGCTTCGTATTACTTTAAGGGTGTTATAAACAGGGAGATATATTTAAGGTGTTCGCCCATCCGCATTTTTACTAGGGCGTAGTACGTTATTTTGCTATGTATTAAGGGTTTGCTATTAAAGCCTTATAGGCCTTAGGGCTCGTTGAGTTTCTTTAAATTTAGGCGTTAAGTTTTTGTATAGTTTGTGTTAATAAAGCCTATGCTGGTGGCTCCGCTATCTATAAGGATTTGTACTTCCTTCTATTTTCTAAGTGTTTGAATTTCGCTGAGTATATTAAGGGAGTTGTGTTATGTATTAGCGCTGGAAGAGCCTAGATGCTTATACTCTTCCACCTTTTATCCTAAGGTATAACTTGGCCTTAGGACGATTTGTTTTCCAAATTAACCAAGGGTGAGATGCTTTATAGCATTTAAGTATGATTTGTAGAGTGGGTACGATTTGAGGAACGAGTACGGCTTAAGAAACAGGTATGATTTAAGGAACGGGAGGAGCTACAGCGGACTTTTTTAAAGGGGTGAGTTCGGCAATGCTTTTAAATATATCCTTTTTTACCGCATCCAAAGCATTCTCTATTTGTGGCTTAAGTTCTTCGTTTATTAGTTCCTAAGGGTATATAGGATTGAGCGGCATTAAGGTCCATAGGGTCGTATATAGGGCTTTTAGGTTTTAGAGACGGATCGCGTTTTAGGGTGTTTTAAACGCAAGGTATGGTTGACTTTAGGGAATGAGTTTATTTATTATATTAAAGATCCTCGTCGATTTGTTAGCATATTATAGTAAATTTAGATAGGTTTTTCGGCAGTTCCCTACCTACTAACTAGGCTTTAATTTTATCCGAGATAGCTTGTTAAAGGGCAGTAACTCTAGCGGCTTCATTCCAATCTAGTTTGCCAATAAGGCCTAAAAATTCTGAAAAGAAGCTAGTGAAGTCTCAGTTCCGTTATCATAGGTTCTTAAATTTGGTAACAGCTGTGTGTTTACGGCTGGTGTTATTATACATTCGTTCTAGTAGAGAGATAAAGATTTTAAAATTAATAAAGGTACTATTACGGAAGAATGGATCTATAGTACATACAGCGTCCTTGCTTAAATAAGATATTCCATAGCTAACCTTGCTAGCTTTAGTAGGGCATTAGTTATAGTTTGTTAAAAGTTTAAGACGGAGCTTGGTTATAAAGGGACGTAGGTTGTTTTAATTTCTATTAAATATTAGAGGATTAGGGAGCATTTTGGATTTTATAGCGGGTATTAAACTTGTTATAGATATAGGTTGAGTTACTATTACTAGTTTAGTGTTTGCATTTAATGGGTTAGGTTTAGATACGGTTATTTTAATTTTATTTGTAGGTATTGTTATTAGGGTCTCTAACAAAAGAGCCTTAACGTTGCGGAGTTCTTTGCGGAGTGCTTTTATTAATCGCTGATGTTGGGCTTCTAGTGCAGCCCGCTGCTGAGCTAGGGCATCTATAAAGGATTATTGCATTATAGTTAATTGTTTCTTAACTAGGGATATAATACTCATGGTTATTAAAAGGGATTTGGGTTCGTTTGCCATTTTCAATAGTGGTTATTTTAACGCAACGTAGTGTAAGGGCGCGAAGAGGCTTTAGGGAAGATTTAAAGGAATAATATAAATTCTATCTAAATCTAAGGGTATATAGCTCTTAAAGAGAATAAGACGTTGTGTAAAGAAGAGAAAGGAATATAGAAAACTTATAACTAAATATTCGTAGTCTTAGCAGCAGACGTGTGGGTATAAGCCCACGCGGATTTTAATAGGTTTCAACCAAATTCCATTATATTAGTGGAATTTGGTGGAGACTGGTGGAAATTAATTAAGTTAGCGGAATTTAGCAGAATTTAATTAACTTAGCAGAATTTGGTAGAATTTAATTAAAGCGTTGGAATTTATCTGTTGAGTGTTTTACCGAGACATTCCTACTATAACTGGGCTAGTCCCGTTACAATCTACTATATTACGAAATAATTAATATTTATTGTCTGCGTTATCTCTATTATTAATTAGACCCTTAAGATAGCTCCGCTGTAACCTTATAACCTTATAATTCCAACAGGTTATAAGCCTTGGTAGTAACACTACTCCTAACCTTAATCCTAGAGATAAGCTTATCTACCTTAACTATAACGGCATCTATATACAATCATAAGGCCGGTAAAATCGTTATCTTTAATGGAGATAACTTTACAGATTGGGAGTATACCTATAAGGCAGCCCTAATTATAGTAGAAGGCTAGGATTTTGTTACTAGTATAGAGAATCCAGCTTAAGTTAATTTAGCTAATGGGAGAAGAAGAAGAGGGGAAGTAAATAAGATTATTTTTAACTCTATAAGAGACAACCATTAGGAAGAAATGCGTGCAATAATAAAGAAGCATAATATTTAGGGAATATAGAAAGGAATAAAGAAGTTTAATAAGGCTAATAACGAGGTCTATATCTCTAGACTTTGCAGGGAGTTTTATAGTACTATATTTAACCCTATAAAGATGCAAATTATTAAGTTTATCTATATACTAAATTAATTTAAGATTAATCTAGCCTCTATACCTTAAGCACTTACTAATAATAATATTAAAGAGCAACTTCTCTTAGCCCTCCTAAGTAATATGATATAGTAAAACGTAAAGACCTGGTGTCTATAAGATAAATAAAACCTTAAGAGTTATATTACTCTTCTTTAGGAGTAAGAGACTGCTCTCCCTACACAAGTATAAAATGCAGTACTTATATATAAGAGGAAAGACGAGCCTAGAAGGAGAAGGGGAAACTAAGGTTAATTAAGAGGAGGTAGGAGCAGAGGCCGCCCTAGTAGATTTAATCATTCCTTATTACGTTATCGCTATAGCTCGTCGTCTTAAGTAAGCAAAGAGCTAAGATAACCAGAAAGAGATAGGTACAGAGTATGCTATTAGAAAGGTTACTACCAGAAAGACTATCCCCTACTTAAACAATTCCAATTTAATAACGCTAAAAAGAAAGATTAAGGTGCTTTTAAGGTAGAGGAAGTAGGGAATATAGCAATAGCTAAGGAAGGATTCGACAGCGATTTAATCTACCTTAACTCTAACCCTAAACATGCTATACTTATAACGACATCTCTAGCTTAGGCTCTCGACTTAGGTGCAACTAAATACTTTGCTAGTAATTAATTAGACCTAATATACTTAAAGAGATGGAATATACCTCGATAAGTGCAAACTGCAAATAGGATTATTATACCTGCTATAAGTTATAGCCAAGTTTAAATTGGCAGCCTAAGGCTAAAAAACGTCTGGCTTGTACCTTTGTTTAAGACAATTAAGCTAATCTTAGTAAGGACTCTTACTTAGGAAGGCTACTCAATTACCTTTAATATGGACGATTAAGTTACTAGTAAGTATAAATCAGAAGCGACATTTAAGGCTATTATAAGGAATAACCTCTACGTACTATAGGAGCCTTAGGGAGCACTTAATGCGACAGTGGAAGCACACAATTTATAACCAAATGTTGGTGAAACAGATGCTAAGCTATGGTACTCCTTACTAGGCATAAAGCTTAAGAAGATAAGTAAGCGCGAGAAGATACCTGGTTAAGGGTTATACTCTAATACTATAGAACGAATCGGCACATTAATTAGAGGCTATAACTACTACCTCCTAGCCCTAGATGACGCTACACGCTATACTTAGGTCATCTCTCTTAAAAAGCTATAAGACATAGTAATTAAGCGGGACGCTTAGATTAAGATTAAGTAGGACGCTTAAATCTATAAGGTAATGCTAAGGGTAGGACGCCTATAAAAGAATGCATACCTATACTATTATAAGGGGGAGAGTACTAGAAGGAAGGTTGTCACTCCTGAGTAAGCTGGTTTTAAAGCACAAGTACAACGCTAAGAGAGAAGTAATTTATATATTTAGGGAGATAAGTAGACCCCCAATATGAACTATTTTGAGACATTTGCGTCTATTATACAATACGACACCTTTAGGTTCTTAATGGTAAAGGTGGTAGCTAAAGACTTTAAACTTAACCACATTAATATTAAAACTATATTCTTAAACCCGCTGTTATAAGAACAGATTTATATATAGATTCCTAGCCTATTAAGAGACTTCAAACCTAACCTTAAGGGGGTAAAAGATGCCTACTTAAAGCTAAATAAGTTACTTTACGGCCTAAAATAGGCACTAAGAGAATGGTTTTATATAGTTAAGAAGTTCTTTAAGAGTATAGGTTTGAAATTAGCTAATGCTAACCCTAATCTCTTTAAGGAAATAAAGTATATATCTTATTATTTATTAACAATATACTAATCGCAGGAAAGCGCCGACACCTTAATATTATAAAGATAAGAATTTTAAGAAAATGGAGATGTAAAGACCTAGGCCCTATAGAGGTATTTATAGGCTTCCAAATTAATTAAGATTATATAAACCGAACCCTTAAGCTATATTAGACGGTATATACTAAGAAGCTACTTAAACGGCTAAAAATGGACAACTGCAATCCGCCCCCTTAAGTATAACAATGCGATAAACACGATTAGATATTATTCTAAGGTATAGCAGTTATACGCTATAGGGGAGCGGCGATCTGGATAGCTTAAAGGCAAAAATCAACGGTATTAAGTTTAATGGAAGTAGAGATTATAGCAGCGTTAAAGGGAGCAAGAAAGCCAAGCATATTAAAACTTAATACCTCTTTATACGAAACGACATGGTTTAGTAAGATCGACTTAAAGTGGTACATATACCAGCGCTATATAACGCTAGGAATTGATAACTAATAGAGTACGTCAGGAAAAAATTTACCAGCATTTTTGCAGCATTTGGCAGCATTTGGCGGCCAAATGCGCATTTCGCGCACTGTAACGTATAGCGTATGGTATCGACTAAGGTGCGGCACAGTGCCGCATTTAACAACACAGTGTAGCTAATTGCGCATTTATAGCCACTTAGGCAAGTAGTACCCCTACCCCATTAAGCTTTCTTTGCACTTAATGCGCAATTAATATATAATGCCCTTCTTGCGCATTCTGTATATCTTACTTACTTTAAGCAATAAATAAGCGTTGCTCTTCCCGCGCGGTTGGTGCAAAATAAATTATATTATTTTAGATAATTTAATACAATATGGCAATGGTTCTTTTCTACCCTACCTCCCTACTTACCTGCCTGCCTGCCTACCTGCCTACCTGTCTATCTGTCTGTCTGTCTATCTATCTGTTTATCTGTCTGCCTGCCTACCTGCCTACCTGTCTATCTGCCTACCTGCCTGCTTGCCTGCCTGCCTGCCTACCTACCCGCCTACCTACCTGCCTACCTGTATTAGTGTTAGATTTAATTTGGGAGAGGGGTCGGCCTGATTAAAGGCTCTAATTTAGTAATGGGCCGATATTAAAGCTCTGGTTTAATTTGATTGATTGATTGAATTATTTGTAGTGTTTGCTGGCAAGTTATTCGAACGGTTGTTGTCTGGTTCTGGTAACGGTCGTCTAGTTCTGGCAACGGTCCTCTACTGGCTACTGCTCTGGTGCCTCCCTAGTAGGGAGGATGTAAGGAAGGATAGGTAAAAAAAAATAAGGTGGCTATATAGGGGGTATACCTGGCAGAGGCACGTGTAGAGGCTATTGGGAATATAGCGGGGACCCGATGCAGAGCCTCTGTACGTAGAGCTTCGCGCAGAGCTTCGCGTAGAGCCTCGTGCAGAGCCTCGTGCAGAATCTTGTGCAGAGCCTCTGTACGTAGAGCTTCGTGTAGAGCTTTGTGCAGAGCTTTGTGTAGAGCCTCTATACGTAGGGCTTCGTATAGAGCTTTGTGTATGTCACAGTACGTGCTGACTGTTAAGGTACGAAGTATGAGGTGACTGTATGATTGACAAACGATGTCGTGTGAAGAGCTATGTATAGGAGGTAAAGTAGGATATATGTACGCGTGCGCATAGGGTCAGTGCTCAGGGGTTAGGTCTGTGCTTGTGTTATAACAACGCCGAGTTATAACAACGCGTCAGGTCAGTGCCGTGACAGTGCAGAGCTTCGTGCAGAGCCTCGTACAGAGCCTCGTGCAGAGCCTCTATATATAGAGCTTTATGTAGAGCCTCGTGTAGAGCCTCGTGCAGAGCCTTGTGCAAAGCTTCGTGTAGAGCTTTGTGCAGAGCTTCGTGCAGAGCTTCGTGCAGAGACTCGTGCAGAGCCTCGTGTAGAGCCTTGTATAAAGCTTTGTGTAGAGCTTCGTGCAGAGCTTTGTGCAGAGCTTTGTGCAGAGCTTTGTGCAGAGCTTTATGCAGAGCTTCGTGTAGAGCTTTGTGTAGAGCTTTGTGTAGAGCTTTATACAGAGCTTTAGGGGTAGTAATTTTAATATTTATTAATAAAGTATATTGTCGGTATACTCGCTTTATCAACGTGCACGAATATCACTGTATTGCGATACGTATGCGGTGTTGAAGTTGGTAGTTATTGTTGTCTAGAAGTAAGGGGTTGCTCCAAGGTCAGGTTAGCTAGCCTCGCTTCGTGGTCTCGTGACCACGTCACATGACTAACATTCCGACATATATATAAAATATAAAATAATTAAAATTATAAAATTATAAAATTATACTTTTATATATGCTTACTAATATTTAAAATATTTAAAATATATACTTTTATACTTTTATATATGCTTAGTAATTATATAGTTAGCACTTAGTAGTTAAATGCTAAGACTTAGTTATAAATGCCGTATTTAGCAGCTAAATGCTAATACTTAATTATAAATGCCGCTAAATGCTAGGAAATGCTAAGAAATGCTAAAATGGCAGAAAAGTAAAATTTAATGCTAGTAAATTTTTTCCTGACGTAAGTAACAGGTTTTTCGCCTACTATAGGTTTTCCCTCTATATATAGGCCGAATGGCGCTTATAAGGTATTTAAGAATAGCTTTATAATTGCCTATTTAGGACTAGATAAGGAGAGCGTTGTTAGTATACTATGGTATTAGGCCTAAATATTAATAGTAAAGTGTGATGGTGCTGGAGCGCGTCACCTGCTATATTGCCGTTTCTAGGGCAATTCGCCGCATTTCTGGGCAATCTACTAGCACTGCTCGTAGAGCTAGCCAATCAGGATTTTCCATGCCCAGCATAGAAAATCGCCATTGGCTCGCTTGCTACTAGCGCCTTAGCAACCCCTTATATCTTATTAGTCTCTAACAGTCTTCTTCTCCTTCTTCTCCTTAGCTTAGTATTCTTATATAGTAGTAATCTATAAGCTTCGGTTTAGAAGCATTTGTATAAGCCCGTTATATTATACTAAGCTCTCCCTATATTGCCTGGGAAGGCCTTAATAATATCCCACCCTAAAAGAAGACCTTTATCTGCAATAACACGTCAACGCGTTATACTCAGACATTAAAAAAACTTATACTACTATGCCTGAGAAGGCCTTAACAATATTCTACTTTATAGGCCAGACTGCACTTAACCTATACCCCCAGAATTAAAACCAAATAGTATAATTCTAACGAACCTTAGAAAGCTAATAATGGCGCCTAAAGCGAGCTTATTTAAAAGACCTACCCCTACTTAAGAGGAACATAAGATCTAATTAGAATTAGAAATTAAAGATAATAATATTATTATAGGTGTATACGAGTAGATTTGTACCCTTGTAGCTAATTAAAAGGTTAAGTATCTTTAAGCCTAAAGCATGCAAGAGACTCTAAAGGAGATCCTAGAAAGCCTTGCTACCTTATAAAATAGCCCAACCTCCCCTATATAAAGCCTTAGTTAACCCATTTACTTAACTAAATATAATACACTAGAGAGTATAGACATAATAATAAAGTAGTTAAAGTCCGTCAAGCTCCCTAATCCCTTACTATTATTAGACGACATAAACCTAACCTTTAAGAACTAGAGAATTTAGGTATAAGGAAAGCTTTATATTAACTATAACTATTTCCCCTTTAAAGAAGCTAAAATACTCTACCTCTTTAGTTAAACTATTAAGGACGTCTAGTAATACCTCTAGGCTAAGTTTAAAGATAAGTCACCTATTTAGTTTATATCTGTTAACAAGATAATATAGCATCTAGCTACTATCTATATTAATCTAAATAAAGTACAGGATGCCTATTATAACTATAATCGCCTAATAATAAAATTAAACTAATCCTTTACTAAGTTCTAGACTTAGTTCTTACACCTAGTAGGTAAAAGCTAGGTTCCCCTTATAAACCACTGTTTAGACCTATATAACAAGCTAATAGTCTAACTATAAGAGAAGATTATAGTAGCCTTAGATAACCTACTAACCTATTAAAGACTTACAACCTAATATTTATTACTAGATTTAGAACTAAAATAAATCAATACTTATTCTAATTAACTAAAGCGCCCCTATAGCAACTATAACCTGTCCGCTATGCCAACGGGAGCTAGCATTAGAAGATAAACCACAACCGCCCTTACACTAAATGCGGTTATAACTACCTACCCTTAAGCCTTACCTAACTTGTTATATACTACACCTTTAGTTAATACTTATTATAATACCCTAATTAACCCTACCATAGTTATATACTTTAATTATAGAAAGGATAGTTACTTTATTATGTCCTGCCTAAAGCTAAAGGATATAGGTAATATGAAGGAAATAAAGGAAGAAGAAACATCTAATAAGTTAGGAAAAAAAGAACCCTAGGGAAAAACTCCCCCCTAGGGATCTTATTAATCTTAAAGAAATTAATCTAAGTTAGCTAATAGGTGGAAAACACTTTATAGTTCCATATACAGTATCTTAAAATAAATATAGAGTTAATATAAATGCCCTTATTAATACTAGAGTAAATGGCTTTGCCTTTATAAATACTGCTTATATAAATAACGTTGCTAAGTTCTTAAATATAAATACTACCTAACTAGAGAAGCCTATTTAAGTAAAAGGCTATAATAGCTAAGCCGGTAAGCTAGTTACCTATATCCTAAAGCTACGTATTGCTATTAATAGACGACGCTAGTTTAGTATCCCCTTTTATATCCTAGACCTAGTGTCACAGTGCTGTAATACAAGTAGGCTAAATAACTACATTGTGGTATAAAGAGGAGAAGAAGATGGAAAGGGGGTATTATATATAAATAGTAGGGCCAGCCCGCCAAGGCGCTAATGGTGGGCCAGCCAACAGTAGGAAACAGTACAAGACAGTATACAACAGGTTAGTGCCATGACAGTACTCCCCTCCCCCAGAAGGTTTGGTCCCTAAACCAAACAAATAACTCTAAAAACAGGTAATATGCGGGGGCTGGTTTTTATCGCGAAGATGTTAGTTCCGCTTACCGCCCTTAGCCAAGCTAATGGCGATTTTCTATCCCGGGGATGGAAAATCCTAATTAGTTAGTTCAGTGAATAAAGTTAGTAGAACTCTATACCGCTACCAGAATTAATCTATATGGCGTTTTACGGCATTCCTTGGCAAGAATCTGGCCAATTAGATAACTTTAACCGGCGGTTAAAGTTCCATAATATCTCAACCACCATAAATTAATATTATAGTTGGCTACAACCTTAGCATAACTTTTCCTTATCTTATGCCTAGTCTAGGGGTCTGGGCTTCTTAGGGTGTTGTTTATAGAACTTATATAGTGCATACTTATACCCTTTTAGGGACTTCTTGGGTTCCTAGGTTTCTTTATTATAATACTTCCACTTAATATAATATATTAGGCCGTACTCATCTATTTATTTATTATATATATTAAGGATTTTTTCAAATTCCCACTTATCCGTAATGTTGCTATTATCATCTCTTTTAGCTATTCTTCCTATAACATTATAACATTCCTCTTTGTTAATGCGTGCTTAACTAGAGATCTCTTTAGGGAACTAGAGGCGGACTTTTAAAGTATAGAAAGACTTATTAACGCAGATATAGTCTAGGAGGTCAACTACAACTACTCCTCTATAGGCAGCTAGGACGGGCCAAGGTCCGTCCTAGTTATCGTCCTACTTCCTTTTAGGCCAGTTAGTCTTTATGTTTTTAAGGCTAACTATAACTATATCATCCTTTTTAAATATTATACCTTTATCTCATTTTATATTAGCGTTATCTTTATAGCGTTACTAGGAGATACAAGCTAGGGCTTTAAGCTGGGTTAAGATGCGCTTAAAGCGGTTAGTAATAGTATTAGCTTATAGGTACTCCTTCTTTACATATATAGACAGGGCTAATGGCTAGGGGCCCGCTGGTTTAACGCCCAGACGTGGGTTATAGCTATAGTTGGCAAAGAATGGTAAGATTTCCGTAGTCTTATTAATCTAGTTGTTTATAGCAAACTCGGTAAAGGGGAGCCAATCTACCTAGTTATCTTTAGTAAAGCTTACAAAGGCACGTAGGTACTTATTTATTGCTGCATTAATAATCTCAGTTTAGCTATCTATTTTAGGGTGCCATACAGAACTAGGGCTTAGGGTTACCTTTAGGCGCTAGTTTAGGTAACGCCAGAAGTTAGAAACGAATAAAGAGCCTCTATTAGAAACAATAGTATTTAGAGCGCCGTATAACTTATAGATAGTATAGATAAATGCTTTAATAAGCTCCTTAGTATCTAGGCTAGTAATAGGAATAAAGTATCTTATCTTTATTAGGCGGTTAATAACAACAAAGATATATTTATATATTTTACCGTTATAAAGGCACTTAGGCAGGTCAACGACGTAGTTAATAAAGATATTGGTCTATAGGCAGACTGGTAGTTCTAGTAGTTTTAAAAAACCAGGTGGTACTAAGTATAGGGTCTTTATACAGAAGCAAAGAGCGCAGTCTTTTACAAAGGTAGCCGTAAACTGTGAAATACCTAGCTACTAATAGGTTCAATTAAGGAGGTCTAGCGTCTTAACGCGGCCTAGGTGGCCCGCAGGACCTAAACTATATATGCGGTATACAACTTCTAGTTAGAGTTTAGGTAAATTAGGGACAAATACTTAATTCCTATAGTAGATTAGGCTGTTAACAATTAAATATTTAGATTTATTATAGCGGAGTAACTTCCTAATCTACTTAGGCTAGTAATATGCTTTACGGCCTTCCCGTTTATATAGCGCAGCTAACATATCCCTAGCGAGTTTATTCTCCTTATAGGCATTCTTAATAAGCTCCTTAAGGGGTTTTTTCTCAGGCTCTGGGTCTATTACTACGATAAAGTCTTTAACACTCTAGTCTTGGGATTTGCTTAGCAGCTCTTCTAGGATAGCAGGGTTAACTTTTTTTTATAGTAAGACAACGCAGTCTTAGTATTATAGACGTTTGTTACCAGTATCAGTAGGTGCTACGCCTAGGAGACGGCTAAGAGCGTCTAAAATTATAGCTTTGGTGCTAGGCCTATAGGTAATAACAAAGTTAAACTAAGAGAGGAACTTAGTCTATCGGACTTGGCACTAGTTTAGTTATTTCATTGTTATAAAGGTCTAGAGGTTCTTATAGTCTATAATAATCTTAAACGGTTACTTAGTTCCTTATAGTTTAGGGCGCTATTCTTCTAGTGCTTTTATAATTGCTAGGAGCTCCTTATTATATATTTTATAGTTATATTCTAGGGCAGAGTGCTTGGCAGAGAAGAATGTAACTGGTTTAAGTTTACTATCTTTGCTAGCTTAGTAAAGCACTCCTCCTAAAGCCTAGTTCAAGGCGTCTGTCTCTACTACGGTTTTCTTTATATAGTCATAGTATGCTAGGACCGGTACTGTAGTAAACGCTGTCTTTAGTGTCTAAAAGGCTTATGCTTAATTAGGGCCCTATAACCAATTGGTACTCTTCTTTAGTAGCCTAGTTATGGGTTTAACAACTATAGAGTAGCTTTAGATAAATTATTAGTAAAAGTTCGCGAAGCCGAGAAATTGCTATAGTTCTTTAATTAATATCGGGTCCTTTTATTCCTGTAAGGCCTGCACCTTCTTAGGGTCTATAGTTATGCTATTAGTCAAGATAATTAAGCTAAGATATTTTGTTTTAGTAGCATAAAACTTAAACTTATTAATGTTAATCTACAGTCCAGCGTTACCAAGTCTCTAGATAACTTTATTTATATATTTAGTGTGCTTAGTGCATATTTTAGAGAAGACAAGGACATTGTTAAGGTAGGCAGTGCAGTAGTTATTAAGGGCGTTGTATAAAACATGGTTAATATAGTTTTAGAACATAGCGGGCGCATTATAGAGACTAAACAGTGTAACTAATATCTTATAGAGTCTGAACCGGGTAATAAATACTATAAGCCACTTATAACCTTCCGCAATCTAAATCTGGTTAAACGTAGCAATTATATCAAGCTTAGTAAAGTACTTGGCACTATAGAGTGCATTAAGTGTCTTATAGATTAGTAGCAATAGGTACCAATTCTTAATAGTAACTATATTTAGGCCTTAGTAGTTATAGCAAATTTGCACGCTACCACTAGGTTTCGCAGCAAGGAGGAGTAGTATAGCGGCTAGTAAGGTTAATTTGCGGATAAAACCCTTATCCAGCATTTTATTAATCCATTTCTTTACACAACTAAGTTTAGTAGGTAAGAGTGGTCTATTCTTATAATACAGGGCCTGCTTTCCAGGCATAATCTTAATTTTATAGTCCTATGGTTAGTAAGGGGGCAGCTTATCTACATTTTTAGGGAGGAAGTGTTTAATATATTTACAAAACTCTTTTAGTAAGCATTATAGAATATCTTTATAGGTTAATCCTAGTTTGCCTTTTAGGAATTTCTTAATATTAGTATTAACTATCTTTTAGCGTAGAAACTTAGGCTTAGTTTTTAGGTTTGTCTTAAGGAAGTTATAAAAATAAGGGGGTAGCGCTTTGTGGGCTTCCTCTATTATATAGTCGCCTTCCACTAGCCAGCGGAAAGATCTTTCTAATAGGTTTAGTACTTCTATTAGGCCTATAGGCAGCTCTTTAAGCAGCTATTAGTGTTTTTCTTATTTAACTAGTTCTACTAGCTCTGCTATATAGATCCTTATTACCTTTACGTCTTTTTATTTACAGAACTGGGTGAAATTAACGGTATAAGTGCATCTAATGTTGTCTAGGTTAGGGCGTATCTGGTTCTCTAGTGCTACGGCTAGGCTAGTACAGCTTAGTTAGCCTAGGGGGGCGGAAACAAGGCGGCGGCCCTATATAGTACGCGTAGGAGACGGGTGTAAGGTTAGGTATTACAGGGGGGAGGTCTTAATTGCTCTAGTTTTAATCTTAGCTATAATATCTTTAGCTATTATACGTATGGTTGCATGTGCGTATGGCAAATAACTTAAAGTTGGGTGTCTTGTTAGCTAACCTAGGTTAAGCGGGTGTATATAGGGGACTTATAGTTCTGGCGGTGTTTATTTTTTTAGGGATAGGGTGGTAGTCCAGTCTTCCAGGATCTCCGCTTCGTTTATTGCGTATATTAGGTCACCAGTATTAGGCACCTCTTTTACTATCAGCTGACGGTATCTAAGCGTTGGCCTTATAATGCGTCCACATAGTGCTACTTAGTCACAATCGGGAATATGCCATAGGAGACAGTTATAGGCATAGTAATTGGAGTCAAACTTAAGCTCTAAAGCGGGGAAGTCTGCCCTTAGGTTATGTTTTTTAAGCTAGGGCATTCTAAGAATTACTGGTATAGAGGGTAATAATTTTGTAACATAGAAAAGCATAGATTCTGTATAGTGGCCGATTATTATTTTTACTATAAAGTAGTGGGTAATAAAGCTAGATGGGAGTCCATTAGTAAGGCGGAGTGGTTTTAGGACTAGGAGTCTTTTTATTATAATATTATGCTTTTTTATAAGCAAGTCTTTATCTGTAAATACTAGTGCTGTACTACTAGTGTTAATAAGGCTTACTATTTTAATAAAAACTTATAGGAGTGGGTTATATAGTAAGGAGAAGTAGGTCTAAATAAGAATAGCATTTTTATTATTGTTTACTGTTTTAAGGTTAAGTAGCAGTTAACTTAGAACAAGGTCTAACTAATCTAGTAGTATAAATCTAATCCTTTTATCCTCCTCCCCGTATAGTTCTAACCCTTAGAGGCGACTTAGTCTAAGGGTTGGCCTTTTAATAACTAACTTATAGGGCTTGGCTGGTGGCTATAGTCTTGGCTAGTATATCCTAATATATTGGTCTCCAACGGTGTATATGTGCTAGAGGGTACTTTACCAATAATATAGCCGGTCTTACAATTAGTAGCAACATAGAGCACTTATCTATAGTTCGCGTATGGGACCATCGGCTGGGGCTGTATTGGGGAAGGCTATTGCGGGGGCGGGTTTCTGTGTCCAAACTTACGTCCTTATCTGCGGTTACTATTTCGGTTGCCATCCCCTTTGCTAAAGAATCCGCCGTAGCTAGGAGGGGGTTGGCGCGGTGGCATTAGGAGGGGATTTAGGTTCGCCCTAAGGTTATAAGCATCTTTTTAGTGGCCAGGTTAACTATATGCCATATAAAGTCTGTTATCTATATGGTATCTTTAGACATTATTAGGGAGGCTACTACTACCGCTATTAAATTTAACGGCGTTAAGGTCTATTAGGTCATTCTATAGTACCAGTACTAAGGTGTTGTTATTAGGTAATGTAGGTTAATAGCCGCCAGTGGTACTTGGCTTAGCGGTATTTAGCTTTATATAGTGGGCATAGTTCTATAGGTTATAAGCAAACACGTCCATCTACTTACTTTAGCCTTTATAGTCAGCATCGCCGATCTTACAGCTAAGGGTAAGGGCTAGGTCTTTTATCTTTAGTAAAATATTCTTCTTAAGCAAGTCCACTTTTTATTCCTTAGTTTTGTTTGCTTTAATTATTAACTTATTAAGCTCTGCTTTCTAGGACTAGTAGTTACGCTTACCCTAGCTTAAGGTATCTAACTTATTTTTGGCCGCTTGGGTTATATTAATGGTTTTATAGTGCTTCCTTATATATATAAGCATAGACTCTCAGTTGGAGAAGGTCCATTTGCTTAAGTTGTTTAGGTATATGCGTAGTATATTAAGGCCATACTTGATATAGTCATAGGCCTTATTTATTAGCATATCTGATATATAGAGGATTTTATCTATTGGAGTCTTAAAGCACTTTGCATCTCTTTAGAAAACGCCTTAGATCTTCATTTCCTATATCTTAAATTTTTCTTATTTTTTAATTGGTGATCCCTTGCTATTAAACGGGGTTGGATTTTTTACTTCACGCTTTTTTCTACAGGGCTTGGTTAGAAGAGGGAAGCCAGTAGCTATATTCTTCTTAATAATAGTCTGGGTGAGTATAGTAATCTAAGAGCTTAGACTTTATATGGTCTTAGTATATACAAGAGCTTATTATTCGTTTTATTATATACATAGTTCGAGCGTCTTAAGGAAGTTAATTCTATGCTAAGCTTCTTTAAGTTAAGACTTTATAGTTCGGCCTTCGTTGTAGACGGATTGGAGGCCGTTCTCAACGCTAGTTAAAAAGGTTGTACATATAGAAAGGTACTGGAAGGTTCCTGCCATATTAAGGCCCTTAGGGTACTCCGGGCCATTCCTAATTGCCCAGGCAATGTAGGTGTAGGAGGTATCAAAAAGGCAGGCAAGCGCTTCGCGTAGGTTCGTCAACGGGGTATTATCTATATTGTAGTCGCCCATTTTAAGGGATCTAGGTAAGGCAATTAAAATCTATAAGGCTAGCTATAATGCTAAGATTGTCTATAACTATACTAAGATTGTCTAAGATTATACTAAGATTGTCTAGGACTATGCTAGGGTTATCTAGGACTATAGTACGGTGTTATTAGTCGCGCCAGGTTGCAATTACACTAGGAAAACGGAGACAGTATACTTAGGAAGAGGGAAAAAACAAAGGTCGCAATGGGGCGCAATTAGAGATACCATAAACTGTTACAGTGCTGTAATGCAAGTAGGCTAAATAACTACATTATGGTATAAAGAGGAGAAGAAGATGGAAAGGGGGTATTATACATAAATAGTAGGGCCAGCCCGCCAAGGCGCTAATGGTGGGCCAGCCAACAGTAGGAAACAGTACGAGACAGTATACAATAGGTTAGTGCCATAACACCTAGGATCCCACAATATAATTTTTAGCTAAAAATAAATGTCCTACTTTAATATTTGGTTAAACGTATAATAAAGACAGTTTATCTAGCCGGAGAATAGACCAAAATTACCCTCTTTTATTAGAGAAATTTGGACTAACTATAGGGTATTAGCTGTAAAGGCTAACCCTATTTATTAATAGGATATTAGAGACCGCAACCTAGCCTTTACCCAAGAAGATACCTGCCGCAAGGCCAGTAGGAACTCCATACTAATAATAATACTCCCCTAAAGTACTGCAGTTAAGGAGGACTCTACTTATAGAAGTAGAACGGATAGTAATATAGACAACTTCTAAATTGCGGAGATCCGGCTAATATAGAAGAGGACGTATTAATAGGATATAAAAGATAACCTTTAGAAGATGCAGCAAGAGCTAAAAGGAGTAAGGACAATACTAATATACTAAAAGCCCCCAAGGCCACGGATACCCCTACTACCACATAACACCCCTATAGTAGACATTATAGTAATTAGTGCTATAGGTTTTTACTTTAATATATATTAGAAGGATAACAAAGTCTTTATAACTAGCTTATACGAAATTAACTAGATTATTAATAAGAAGGAAAAAGGGCTAGTAGAGGAAACTAATAAAGAACTAGTTAAGCGCCTTCTCCCTACTTACCTCTTAAACTATAGAGACGCGTTCTTAAAAGCAGCTTTAGATATACTACCCCCTTACTAAACCTATAATTATAAGATTTAGCTAGAGGCTAATAACTCTCTAGGCTATAGCCCCCTTTACTAGTAAATTATAGAAGAACTAAAAGCTATAAAATAGTACTTAATTAATAACCTCTATAAAAGGTTTATTAAACCAAGTTAGGCTCCTTTTACTTCCCCTATTCTATTTATAAAGAAACCTAATAAAGGCCTCCGCTTCTACATTAACTATTAGAAACTAAATACCATTACTTAGAAAAATTATTACCCTCTTTTACTAATTAATAAGACCCTTATACGTCTAAGCTGAGCCAAAAATTTTATAAAGCTTAATATCCGCTAAGCTTTCTACTAAATTAGGATAAACCCTATATTAGAGAATCTAATAACATTTTATACCCGCTATAGTTCTTATAAATATAAAGTCCTTTCTTTTAGACTAATAAATGGGCTAGCCACATACCAACGTTATATAAATAAAATTCTTTTTAACTACCTTAACAAATTCTGCACGGCATACCTAGATAACATTCTTATATACTCAAATAATAAACTTAAGCACCAAGTTTATGTTAAAAAGGTCTTAGAGAGGTTACAGAATACAGGCCTACAAGTTAATATTAAGAAATATAAATTTAGAGTAGAGCAAATAAAGTACCTTAGGTTTATTATTAGTATAGAAGGAATTAAAGTTAACCCTAAAAAGGTTAAGGTAATACACAATTAGAAACCCCCTTATATAGTAAAAGGCATCTAGTCCTTTCTCGGCTTTTATAACTTCTACTATTAGTTTATCTATAACTATGGGGTTATAGCTAAGCCTCTTATACAACTAACTAAGAATAATACGCTTTTTATTTTTAATGATAATTATATAGAAGCCTTTAAGAAGTTAAAGGACTAACTTACCTCCTCCCTAGTTCTCTATTACTATAACCCAGATCTTAAATTAATGCTACAAACGGACGCCTCTAATAAAGTAGTAGTAGGGGTTCTCTTATAGTTATACCTAGATAGCAAATAGTACCCTATTACATTTTTCTTAAAGATAATAGCCCTAGCTAAGTATAACTATAAGGTATATAATAAGGAAATACTGGCTATTATATAATTATTATCCTAGTAGCGTGCAAAGCTTAGAAGTATAGACTCTTAAATTAAAGTCTATACTAATTATAAAGCCCTTAAGTATTTTATAACAATAAAGCAGCTTACTAGTTAATAGGCTAGGTGGGCTAAAATACTCTACTAATTCTTCTTTACGATTATATACCGCTCTAGTAGGCAAAATTTTAAAGCTAATACTCTTACCTAGAGGGAACAGGATATGGAACCATAGGATAAGCTAAAGGCTTAGCACCAAACACGTGCCCTCCTCTATCCCAAATAGCTCAACCTATATATCCTTAAGGAACTAAGCTCCGAACGGAATAAGCTGGCGCCTATAGAAGGAGAAATTCTAGATTGTTACGGAGTAGGCACGAGCCGGGATACAATACACTAAACGAGGTAGTAATTGAGAAGGCTACGTACACGTAACTATACGTGGTTGATACAAAGACATTAGATAAAGAAGAAGAGTCTTTATATGCCAGGTACGGGTATAAATAGGGGTTGTAGGGGAACGTGCGTAGGTGTCTCAGGACGAACGTGAGCACGGGTCAAGAACGTCAAAGACGCGCAGAGACGTGAGAACAAGTAAGTCCCGTGACAGTACCCCCCCCCTTACTTCCGAGCTCCTGCGAGGCGTATCATATGTATACCAAAAAAACCCATTACGGGAAAAAAAATTTGTCAGCCCTTCTCCGCCCTTCTACGTCCTGCGCTGCGCAGGCTCCGCCAGTTCGGTCCTTCCATGTTTCATCATTAGGCCACTGACTTCTCAGGCCCGAAGCATAGCCCAGCTTCTGTCGCCAGCTACACTCCTGTCCTCACCGCTTGGAGACGCTTTGCTGAAGCTCGTACAGTCCCTTTCCTTGCTTTTAGCAGCTCTACGGTCTTCCCTTGTCATCCTACTCCAGGTCCCCCTAAAAAATAGCCCCGATTTTTGGTATAAAACAAGCGATTTTAGTCCAAAATAGGCGTTTTTAGGTAGTATTTATGGCTTATTTGGCAGTATAATACGGTCGGTACAGTATTCATGGTCATGGTATAGGTCGGTACGGTTCGTAACAGGCTCTTATCAGTGGCAGTACGGTGCCAGCGTCGGGTAGCAGTACGGTGCTAGCAACAGGTTCGGGTTCCGTAGGCAAATCGGCACGGAGCTTATCGGTTCAGGTAGCAGTACAATGCAAGCGACAGGGTCGGTCCAGAGAGCTATGCTCTATCTAGCAGGGTACCTAGGGAGCGAGGCTCTACCTAGTCATATTCAGGTCGTAGGCTTATCGGCATGATGGGTTATCAGGGTCGTTTCATAGGCGTATCGGCACGAGTCTTGTCGGTCCGTAGGCGTATCGGCACGGAGACTTATCAGATTCATACGGCAGTAACAGGGCCAGGTCGGTAGGACAGCAGTACAATACTAGCGTGAGGGTTCAGGTTCGGGTTCGGGTTGTCATGCAGTAGGGTGCGAGCCATATGAGGTCAAACCGGAGGGGCAGTAACGTGCTCGTTTGAAATTGGTAGCAGTAGGGTGCAAGCCAGGTCGTCTCGTAGGCGTAACGGCACGAGGTCTTGTCGGCAGGTCCGTATGCAAATCGGCGCGGAGTCTTGTCGTACCAGATCAGAGACCCAACGTCCCAGTCTACCTACAGCCAGCAGCTCTGTTCCTACCCTCGCAAGGCGTAGAAGGCATGCTCCGCAACCAGTAGCCCTAGGCCCACTAGGTACGTAGAAAAGGGATCCAATGTAGTATCACAGAGTAGGCACGAGCCGGGATACAATGCACTAAACAAGGTAGTAATTGAGAAGGCTACGTACACGTAACTATACGTGGTTGATACAAAGACATTAGATAAAGAAGAAGAGTCTTCATATGCCAGGTACGGGTATAAATAGGGGTTGTAGGGGAACGTGCGTAGGTGTCTCGGGACGAACGTGAGCACGGGTCAAGAACGTCAAAGACGCGCAGAGACGTGAGAACGAGTGAGTCCCGTGACATAGATAAACTAATGGGATTAATTAACTATATCTTAATTATAAACCGCATAGCTAAATTCCTAAAAGCCCTCCAAGACTAAGCTATAGAAAATAACCCTAATTTGGAAATAGAAGATGGACTGCTCCTATACTAAAAACGGCTTATAGTTCCAGATATTAATAACCTACAAATAGAACTAATCTATAAAGCCCACTGTTAAGTCTCTATGGCGTACCCTAGCTAAAACAAGACCCACTAACTACTAGCGCCTCGCTACTACTAGTAAGGACTCCTGTCTAACATAGAACAATTTATTAGGAATTGTTATGCTTACAAACAGGTAGATACCCCTAGGGATTAAACCCCTAAGTGGTTACAACCACTGCCAGTTCCCAAACGCCCTTAGCAGCATATTATAATGGACTTTAAATTATTCCTAAAGGATAAACATGGCTACGATATAGCCTTTATAGTAGTTAACCAACTAAGCAAGTAAGCCATTTCCCTCCCCTACTTTAAGACTATAACTATAAAAGATATAGCCTATATATATATTAACAACATTTACTAGATCCATAGTGCTCCTAAGTTAATTGTCTCTAATTATAGACCCTAGTTTATATTAGACTTCTAAAACAAATTCTACTGGATTCTTAGGATTAAGATTAAGCTCTCTATTATATTCTACCCTTAGACTAACGGCCAAACTAAGATTATAAACTAATACCTTAACCAGCAACTTCGCCCCTTTATTAATTACTACTAGGACAACTGGTCAGAACTACTACCTATAATAGACTACGCATAGCTTACACTCCATTATAATAGTATAGGAATATCGCCATTTAAGTTACTCTATAGATACAAGCCACGAATATCCTTTAATTAGGATAGACCTATAGGACCTATAATGGCCCGCGAACGCCTCAGCTATAAAGAGGCCTAGATATTCGCTAAGAGAATATATAGAGCCTAGAAAACTGCCTAAGCAATTATAAAAAAAGCATAAGAGAAAAAAGAGTCCGATATAAACCAACATTATTACGAGGTAGACTTCTATATAAGAGATAAAGTATGGGTATTAATAAAGAACTAGAAGACCTAGAGGCCGAGCTATAAGCTAGACCACTAAATAGCCAGCCCCTACAAGATCCCTAAAAAGGTAGGGTACTCTTTTAAGGTTAAGCTACTAGAGTTAATAAAGATCTACCCCGTCTTCTCTTTAGACCAACTACGGAAGGCTACGGATAACCTATTGCCTAGACAGTACAACAACCCCCTACTACCAATTTAGATTGTAGAGGACGAAGAATAGGAAGTTAAAGAGATCTTAGTAGTTAAGAAGGACCGTAGTACCTTAAAATACCGTGTGAGCTGGGTAGGTTATAACGAAGATCCAAAATAGTACCCCACATCTAATTTCAAGTACTCTCCCTATAAGCTATAAGATTTCCACCTAGCCTACCTAGACCTCCCTGGACTACCACGCAAATTAGATAGCTGGATTAAATACTAGGAAAAGGGGTTAAATAACTATAATAATCTAGATAATAATAAAGAACTCGGACAAAGCCTAAGGGCAGGCTTTTTTAGAAGGGGGGGTAATGTAATGGTGCTAGAGCGTATTACCTGCTACATTGCCGTTTCTAGGGCAATTCGCCGCATTTCTGGGCAATCTACTAGCACTGCTTATAGAGCTAGCCAATCAGGATTTTCCATGCCCGGTATGGAAAATCGCTATTAGCTCGCTTGCTACTAGCGCCTTAACGACCCCTTATATCTTATCAATCTCTAATAGTCTTCTCCTCCTTCTTCTTCTTAGCTTAGTATTCTTGTATAGTAGCAATCTACAAGCTTCGGTTCAGAAGCATTTATATAAGCCCGTTACATAAAGCCGCTAGTAAGGGAGCTTAAGCTTAACCCACTTCGGATAATATATATATACTACCATTTTGTATACCCTCCTTAGGCACTAATTATATCCTAATAGCACTACGGCATTGTCTCTAGGAGCTCCTAATAGAGTTCTAGGCCTCCTTTATAGCTTCTCTAAGGCGGTTATAAATTAAAGGAGCTCCTAGAGACAATGCCGCAGTGCTATTAGGATATAATTAATACCTAAGGAGGGTATACGAAATAGTAGTATGTATATATCGTCCGAAGTAGGTTAAGCTTAAGCTCCCCTACTAGCGGCTCCACTATTAATATTTAGGCCTAATACCATAGTAGGGGAGTGTTAGAATTAGCGATAGATGCTAACTAAGCTCTGGCAAAACCGCACTCTATATAACGGAACCTTGTAGTAGGAACTACGGTGGGTCCTATTATTAGGCTGGGTATATAGGTAAGAACAAATCAACAATATAATAATAACTAGTGGAGTGGTTGCCCAATAGATTAACTCCAATTGTATTCTAAGATTCACTATAAGGAGAGAACTATCTACGGTAGGGACTAAGGTCCTTTAAATACACAACCGTACTCCTAAGAAATCCTCTCTTATACGTAAGGTACGTGTTGTTTGTATTAAACGTAACATCCCTTTTATTTAATACAGTTAATATATTTAATACTATGTAACCTTAGTTACTATTCCTTATTATATGGTTCCACTAGATCCATCCTAGATTATACCTATATTAACTAACTAGCTTCCGCCGACTCTTCTCCAAGTAGTTATAACATTATACTTAAAGCGTCTATAACACTATCTCCCTCCTCTTTATCTTCGTCCTTAAAGATTCCTAACATCTCCAAGTTGTCCACTAGAGGTGTAATGTCTATTTAATTAGTCTAGTTAATATCCTTACTTATTATACCTAAAGCTTCTTCTTCTCTTTCCTAGGTTAAGCGTCGCCTTTGTACGGTTTCCTCTATACTGTTGCTAGGTGAGGTAATGGCGATCCCCTGCTCTTATTACGCTAAAGAGGGGTTAGTATGCGTTACACTAGCGAGTCCTTTATCCTAACAACCCTTCTTTTACTCTAAGTGTACTAAAGCAAATGTTTAATCGTCCTATAATATTCGCTCTGTTTCTGACGCTAAGTATGCGCGTTCTATAACTCTTAACAGTCTTTAAGTTCCCTAAGTAACTTATTATAGGGTCTTATATTTAATCTGCTGCTATAAAGCTTAATAGTAAGCTAGCCTCCGCGCTACTTAAGGTTTAACATACCTTAGAAAAGTCCGCACGCGTCCTTAAAGTCCAACGTCTGGCTTATGCTCGTCTTTAACGTCTTAAACGTGTTCGTAAGAAGGTTTATTTTAAGGAGTGGAAACTAGTCTAATAGGGTCTTAATAAGTTGGGTAACAAAAGGACTAGCCCTCCTCCTACAAGGGAAATAACTCTAAGTAGCTTAGTAATTGCTCCTTTTAGGTCCCCCTTAGGTAACTTATTCTTTAGCGATTCTTCCTTGTTAATATTACCTAACCTACTTTCTTTTAATACTCCCGTACCTTTCCTATAGCGTTATTTAGGTTGCTTAGTGGTTTCTAGGTAGTCTCCTCGTAGCCTATCCACTTTACTTTATACTATGTTTTGTCCTCTACATTCTCGTAACTAATAATCTTTAAAACTTACCATTTGTCTTCCTCTTGTCCTCTATATGTGTCTGCCTTATAAACTGGTGGCTTAACATTCCCATATGCTAGCTCTAGCATTGCGATATATTATATAGGGTAGATCTTTATTTTGGCTGGTAGGTTTAACTTATATATAACCAATAAAATTTTTTGCTTAATTTCGAAAGGTCCTAGTCTAATATAATCTAACTTCTTGCTTAGTTATCAACTCTTAAAAATTTTGTGTAATAGCCACACTTTATCTCCCTCCTTAAGATCTGGTCCCTTAGATCTCTTAGCATTATAGTACTTTTTCATTCGTTCTTATACTAGTTTAGCTGTTTCTATAAGGTCTATATAAAGATTTATTAACGTCTCCATTCTTTGCTTAGCTGTACTACTTGTCCTTTTTACTTAATATAGCAATAACAATATTCTTAGCTCATATCCGTAATTTGCCTTAAATAGTAATATCCCCATTCCTTCTTATGGTATTGCATTGTATGCAAACTATATAACTAGTAATAACAATACCTAATTATTCTATGCGTGGTTAATATAATGCCTTAAATACTGCTCTAGTATCTAGTTTAGTCTTTCCGTTTGTCCGTCCGTCTGCGGATAATATGCTGTAGATATTACTACGCGAACTCCTTATTCTGCCAGAAATACTTTCTAAAATGCTACTATAAATCTTAGATCTCTGTCTAATATGATCTTATCTAGTGCTCTGTGTCTTGTAAACACTTCTTTTATATAGATTCTAGCAATATCTTCTGCTAATATCTCTTTAGTGTATGCTATAAAGTATCCCTACTTTGTTAGCTTGTCTACTATTACTAAAATTGCGTTATAATCTTATCCTGTAATAGGATCTCTTAACTTTAGTAACTTAATAATAAAGTCCTATAATATAACTTCCTATAGTCTTCCTGGTACTTTAACAGGTTATAGCCCTCCATACGGCTTATGCCTTATTGGTTTGTTTCTTTAGCAATCTAGATATTTCTTTATAACTTATCTTGCTAGTCCTCAGATTTCTTAAATAATATACTCTTCTTAAAGTCTTAACACTAAGCCTATAGCTCCGTTGTGTTCTTATATTATTCCCTTGTGGAATTCCTTAATAAATTCTTCTGTAATAGACTTAGGTATATATATTACTTCTCTATTTTTATATTACTCTAAGTCTAGATCCTTTGCCTGCGCTTTTTAGATCTTCTATATCTAATTACTCTTTAGTAATTTATGGATCTAACTTTCTTCGGTTACTATAATCTTTGGATAATTATACCTAATTAATCCGTCTTAATCCTTTTATAATAAAGCTCCCGACAGCTTTTTATCACTTTATAATTCAGCCCTTCTGCTTAGAGCGTCTACTTGTGTATTATCTGTACCTTTAGTATACTAAATTTCAAAATGGTATTCTATAAGTATTTCCGCCTATCTAACCTGTCTTTAATTAAGTTCCTTTATTATTAGGAATCCTATAAGGTTTTTATAGTCCGTCTTAACTATAAATGGTTTCTCTATACCTTATAAAAATACTCTCTATTCCTTAAGTGCTGTAACTATACCTAATAACTCCTTGTTGTAGATGTTATAGTTTAACTCTGGTGGTGTTATCTTTTAACTATAGTATGCTACTAGGTGCCATCTATCTTAATATTTCTATATAAAGTATGCCCCTAGTATAAAGTCTAATATATCTGTTTCTATAACCGTCTCTAGACCTGGTTAATAGATCTTAAGAACTAGCTCCTAGGTAAATAACTTTTTAACTTTCTTAAATAGTTCTTATTGCTTCTTTCCCTATACCCACGGTTCCTTTTTTTTTGTTAACCGTGTAAGTGGCTTAATGTCCTTTAATTATTGCGCTATAAACCTTCTATAATAATTGCAAAACCCTAGGAACGATTTTAACTATATAACGTTCTCTGGTTCCTGCTAATTTACTATAGCCTCAATCTTTTTTAGATCTATACTAAGTTAGCCTAGTTTAATAATAAATCTAATAAAATTGGTTTTCTGGGTAAAGAACTCGCATTTCTCAATTGCTACTAGCATTTGTTCTTCTTATAGTCTCTTTAAAACCCACTTAACGTGTTCTCTATATTCTTCCTCGCTCTCTAAGTAGATAATAATGTTATTAAGGTATACTATAATAAATTTATCTAGGTGTTCTCCTAATACACTATTAATTTATTTCTGGAACGTTACTAGTGTGTTTATAAGTCTGAATTGCATAACTAATAGCTTATATAGTCCTTCCTTTAACCTAAAGGCTGCCTTCTATTTATCGCCTTTCTTAATCCTGATCTAATGGTATGCCTACCTTAGATCTATCTTTATAAAGATCTTTACGTTGCCTATCCTGTCTTGGATTTCGCTAATTAAGGGTAAAGGATACCTATTCTTCTTAGTAATGCTGTTTAACTGTCTATAGTCTATACACATCCTAAGTTTTCTGTTTTTCTTTAGGATAAACAGTACTGGATATCCTACTAATAACTATAACGGTCTAATATATCCCTTACGTAAGTTTTTCTAGATAAACTCCTTAAGCGCTACTAACTCCGTTTTAGTAAGCTTATAGATTAGAAAGAACTTTAGACTTATTCCCTCTTCTAATTCTATCTTATAGTCCCATGCTGTATGCTTTAACAGCTTTTCACTTTCTAGTAACCATAACTTTTTACTATACTTATGGTATCTTTTTAGTATATAACTTAAGCCTCGCTTAGTCTCTTTATATATCGCTCCAACTTGGTACCATACTAACTTGGTTTGCTATCGCACTTTACGCCGTTAAGTATTCTTAATATCGACCTAACCTATAACCCAATTAATCTTTGGATTGTACTTCTGTAATTAAGGTATTTCTAGTATTGCCTTGTCCTGTCCTAATAGTAGGATATTAAAAGACATTCTAACTGGTCTCCCTTTAATAGTTAACTAAATAGGTCCTATTTTAAGATTAATAATGCCTCCTTTATAGGCTATCTAATCTCCTAAAATTGTTATAAGTGGATACGGGTGTTCCTTCTGTCTATATAATAACCCTATCCTTTCTACTGCCTTTAGTAATATGTGGTTTCTAGTTACTCTACTATTTACCAACGCTTTAAACTGCTGATCTTGCTATTTAACTTATAAATTTAGGTATTGTCCTTAAATTCCTTTAAGGGTCTAAGGCTTTAACACTAGTTCCCTCTGGTCCTATACGCCTCCCCTTTTTCTAACTATTGGCTGCTAGATTCTACCTGTACTTAGTCCAACTTAGGCCAATACTTAGTTCGTTTCTTTTCCTCTATATACTATAGATAAGTATTCTCTAGGCACTCCTACCACTATTATCTATCTAGGCATTCTTCCGTAAGGAATCTTCCTAGTTAAAATATTAAGTCCCCTTAACCTTGTACTTCTACTGGGTGCTAACTATGTATATACTTGGTATTCCTAAACCGCTTTTCCTCTAGTGCCCAATATATCCTTACTAGGTACTTCCGGTTTTTGTCTTTAGGTGCTCTATATATATTACACGTGTTATCTACACAAGCTATCCATAATAGTATATAATATGCTGCATATTTTAGGTTAATTTTTAGTTTATTTTTATTTTTAAGTTTAAACCTATACCTAATTAACCTAACCACTAGTATCTCTACTATAGGTACTAAGACTTGTTACTTACTTCTCTAGTCCCTGGATCCTTCTTCTAGGTTCCTTAATATTATAATTAATGCTCCTTTAATATAACTTATACGTTTTTCTATAATAGGTTAGTCTTGGACAACTTTTTTATCTAGCTATATATAAAAGTCTTCCCATTTATTGTTGTGTTGTTGCCTATACCACTTTCCGTATAACTGGTTTAGTGTATATGGTCTATCTATTAAAAAGTACCTTATTATTGCTGCATTGTAACATCCTTTGGTATGTCTTTCTTTAAACCTGGTTAGAATATCTAGATCCTCTTCTTGTTCTAGTTTATCTAACTACTTTACCCTAGGTATCCCTACACTTAGCCTATTAGTAACTCTTCGCATAGGTGCTCTATCCTTTATATAACCTAACATAGCTAATCTCTTATCTAGCTTTTGCTCTTGCTATATAATAATTCTTGTCCTAAACTTATTTATAGTTTCTTATTTTCTGCGTCTTATAGCTAAATCTTTATAGTCGTCTTGCTTTTTAATCCTAGTATTAACTATTTAATCTTTAGGCTGAACACTGCGTTTACCTAGAATTGCTAACGTTCTTATTTATTCCCTGAACTCGTAGTTTTTAAACTTACGTCCTATACTTATTCGTTTATTACTAAACTAAGTCACTACCCTTTCCCATCAGTTTTTGTCTGTTGTGGGTCCTTAGGTGTGTCTTATCTTGTCTTAAGAATCTTAAGCTTCTTTTATCTCTGCTTAAAAATCTTAAGCCTGTGGCCTTTTGCCTTTATTAAGTAATAAGCTAGCACTAGCAGTTGTCTACTTGCTTAGTTTTTTCTAAACGTTGCTCCTATTGTCTTGTAAAGTAATAGAAATTGTATCTAACGGTGTTATAATACCCATTACTGAACCTTATTCTATAATGGTCTTAGTCTCTACTTCTATTTTAACTTCTCTAAGGTCTATATGCTCCTAGTAAGCTGCCCTTGTTACCTTATTATTAGTAAATGCTTCGCCTATATTAAATTCATCGTCTTTAATATCTGATCTATAAGCTAGTTCGTTAGTTCCTTTAAACTTAGATAATAATAGCTCCTATAGCTAATAGCTTACGCTGTACTTAGCGTCCTTATAAATTCGGTATATATTGTTGTAATAATACGTAAAACTATTAATTGAACACTCCTTTGTTTCTCGCAGTGCACCATCATCCCTCTATATGTACGTGCCGTCTGCTGGCCTAGTTCCCTTTACCACGTGGTTACTCTAACCACCTCTATAGTCTTTGGCGAAATGACCTTATTTTCTATAATTTATGCAAGCTTTATCTTTAAACCACCTTTCTTACTATAGAGTCTGCCTAAACGTCTTCTACTGCTAAGATTCCTAGTTTGGCCTCTACTCCTAGGTCCTTTAATTACTTAATCCTTAACCTCTAGGTTTCTATAGTTTCTTTTCCCACCTTTAGGTTTCTTTAGTACCGCTTAGGTCTATTAGCTTTACACCATTCTATAGTTTTTAACTCTATGTCTATTATTACGTACTCTGCGCCTTATATAACTATGGAACTCTGTCTTACCCTCTCTTAGCTTATTCCCTTTAATAGATCCTATTATTGATCTTTATTAACTAATCTATTAACTCTCTTAGAGTATCCACATCTTCTATTAGGATAATTGTATTCTGGACTTTAGCCTTAAGTCCCTGTTTATACTATGCTATAAGCGCCCTATTATTTCACTTAACCTACGTGGCTAGTGTTTAAAACTGTGTTATATACTTAATTGCTAAAGTGCGTTGTACTAAGTTCTGAAGCTTTTATTCCGCTGTGGTTATAGCCTCCGGGTCTCTAAATATCTGCGTTAGTTGTTCCGCGAACCCGTTTTAACTAGTAAATATATACCATACATCCTGGTTAGTAGTTGTTATGCTATTAGCCTATATTTCTATAAGATATGGTTTAAACCACTTAAGTACCCTCCTTATTAGAAACAATCCTGCATAGGCTATTTAATCTAACGATATTACTAACTTCGCTCCTTCCTGTACTACCTTAAAGTGCATCTATATAAGAAACCCCTTAAGCTTTAACTTCTTCCCTAAGAATTGTTTAATTAAAGGTAGTTTAATTTTCGCTGCTCTAATTCCATTAATACGTTCTTTAAGTATCCTATTATTGTTTTGTAAGTAATTAACCATTTCCTATAACTAACCTTGTGTAACCACTTAAGAATCCCTATTGTCTATACTAGTATCACCTAGCCCTAAGGTTGTAGCTATTACCGACATCGTTGCGACTAGTGCTTTAGGTGGCATATTGTTTAACTTTATTCAATACCGTAACCTTAGTAGTGAATATGTAACGGAACCTTATAGTAAGAACTACAGTAGGTCCTATTATTAGGCTGGGTATATAGGTAAGAACAAATCAACAACGTAATAATAACTAGTGGAGTAGTTGCCCAACAGATTAACTCCAATTATATTCTAAGATTCACTACAAGGAGAGAACTATCTACGGTAGGGACTAAGGTCCTTTAAATACACAACCGTACTCCTAAGAAATCCTCTCTTGTATATAAGGTACGTGTTGTCTATATTAAACGTAACGTCCCTTTCGTTCAACACAGTTAATACATTCAACACCACGTGACCTTAGTTACCATTCCTCATTACATGGTTCCACTGGATCCATCCTGGACCGTGCTTGTATTAACCAACTAGCTTCCGCCAACTCTTCTCCAAGTAGTCGTAACATCGTACTTAAAGCGTCCGTAACACTCTGCATTACCTTAGCGAGCTTAGACGCGATTTTTTAGCTAGTACTGGAATAACCTATACCGTCTTCTAAATTGCAAAATTATATCTAAGAACCTTTAGCGCGTTTTATTAAAATTATTAGTAAAATTCGCTAAGCGGATATTACGGATATCTAATTTATTTATTTATATAACGCATTATTATTACTAAAAGTTTATATATTATTTTTAAGACTTAGGGCTTCTAAATAGTATAAATTTTATAATATAGCTATTGCTTAGTCCTAATATTAATTTCGTTAAAGTTAAAAAACCCATTATTAAAATTATTAACATATATTATATTTTATTAAATAGTCTGCTAATATAGATAAAACTATACAGATATGTAGACATTTACTACTTAAAGCTATTATAACACCTAGTAGGTGCTATACTTAGGTCCATCCTTAAAAATATCCTCCCTTGGCCCGGAGTGCCTCCACTACTGCTAGGGGGCAGAGCCTCGTGCAGAGCCTTAGTAGAGCTTCGTGCAGAGCTTCGTGCAGAGCCACGTGCAGGCGTGCAGACGTGTAGCTGTGCAGGCGTGCAGACGTTCGTACGGGCGATCAATTGCAGAAACGTTTGTAGAGAAGATTGTATGGGCAATTGATCGATTGATTGTATGGGCGTTTGCACGGGCGATTGTACGGGCGATTGTAGAACCTTGCTAGTGTGTTAGTGCTGCGTGTTAGTAGAGCTTTAGAGCTCTATAGGCGAAGAAAAGAGATCATATATACATGAGGTAGGTGGCGAAACGCTGATGACGATGCTGACGATAGAGCTGACGACTACGATTTGTAATTGCCACTGTCGACAACGCCACTCAGTCAGTATTTGGTAATGGGAATCGACAATAGGGCTTCGAGTAGAACTTCGAGCAGAGCTTCGAGCAGAGTTTCGAGCGGAGCTTCGAGCGGAGCTTCGTGCAGAGCTTCGAGCGGAGCTTCGTGCAGAGCTTCGAGCAGAGCTTCGAGCAGAGCTTCGAGTAGAGCTTCGAGCAGAGCTTCGAGCGGAGCTTCGTGCGGAGCTTCGTGCAGAGCTTTTGCAGAGCTTTGGTAGAGCTTCGTGCAGAGCTCCGTGCAGGTCTCCCCCTGAGCTTCGTTTCGCAGAGCTCTCGCGAAGCTCCACAGCTCTACGCAGAGGGCTGGCGGCGTGGGCGCGGGCGTAAGCGTTCAGCGTTGGTGTTTACTGTGCGGCTCGGCGGTGCAGAGGTAGAATTGGGGCCTCTACCGCGACGAATTCCTCTTAACGTCGCGCACGTATAAGAAGCTGAAGATCTCATAACTTATAGAGTAGGCTTTTCTCTATAATTTGGTGTAATTTTTATGTCGACAGGTATTATGGGGGGGTAGATTAATTTTGTTAAAGTTAATGAGGTCTTCTCATATAAACCGTGTTTAGGTTTTCTACAAATCTCGCCAAAGCGCCTTAGACTAAGAAAACGATTACCGTCCTAAATCAGCTTAGCGGACGGTGCGGATATTCCTATATCCGCAATTGCAAACCGGCCAGCTGCAAGGAACGCCAAAATCTCTACCTTTTGGAATTCGTATGCAATTTCAACCCAACACCTAAAACTCTTAATTAAAGCATTATGCGATAGAGAAGAAGCAAATTGGTTATTTTACAGAATTTTGCGATAGTTAAATCCAAAGCGCAATCGCTATTTATTTATTATCGCGGGCCTAGAATACGAAAATATTCGCTTAAAAAATTGGCCGATTTTCAAAACCGGCGGCCTTTGTAGATAGACATCAACCGCATCTACTGCATCACGAATCAATTAATATTCATCGTCTGCGTCATCTCTATCATCAATTAGACCCTCAAGATAGCTCCGCTGTGACCTTATGACCTTGTAATTCCAACATACTAGGTCCATCATGGCCCATGCCGCAACCAACTCCGTGGCTTCCATTAGCTCTTCATTATGTAGCTATAACATTCTGTTTAAAGCGTCCGTAACAGCCGTCGCTTTTACTATTGCTTATCCACATCTATACTTACTCTTTAGCTCCCTCCAGAAATAAAACAATATCTATTGGTTTAACTAGCTCTACGCTCTAACGAAGTTATTCTCGCCCAAAAATCGTTTGATCTAAAGACCGACGATATAAAGGAGGCGCTTGAGCTTAAGCTGCAGGGTCGAAATTACATTCATTGTAACGCCTTAATAAAGATACCAAAGTATATAAAGAGACGTACGTACTAATATGGCTTTAGGGTGAGGATTTACGGCTAAAAGAAAGCAGCAGCAGCAGTAGAGGAGGATACTCCGGTGGAGCTAAGTGAGCCAATTGAGCTAGATTTAGATAATAAGAAAGATAGCGGCGACGACGAGTATGCTGCCTTTGAGGATATTAAGGATATTGAGACGATTGAGGTAAAAGATAAGGGAGATTCTGTATTAGGCTTAGCGATCTGGGCTCTACACCCACCCGTTGCCAAGACTTACTATTTATAGTATATATTTGATTTGGAGCTGCATTGGAGTTCTGGAGCTCCACCAGCTTTTTAGCGTATGGAGTGGATTTGGGTGTCAAATCCGTTCCACCCCCATCTAACAAGATCACTGGTGGTAGGGCCAGGTCCTCCACCGTGTATATATATAGAGGCTCCAGAGCCTACTTTTTCAATCAGTCCTGACTGTTGATCTTTGGATTGACACATTCCACTCATCCACCCTATCCCCACAAAATCCCACACAAACGAAACGGATCACATAATTCCCGATGCCGTTCCATTCAATGCTCGCCGTTTTATTTTATCCTGAATATATTATCTATGCTACGCCGCCGCCGGCAGTGATCTACTTGGACTGGATCCAAAATCACCTCGTGTTGGATCCAATGCAAAGCTATACCCCCTAAGGCGGGTATTTAACTAAACTAGGAAGAAGCTAAACCTAAAGTAATTTGGACTGGAGTGGATTTGATCCCAAATCCACTTCACTCCAGTCCAAGTAGATCACTAATGGTACGAAACGTCGCTTTAGCAAAATTTCAACGTCGAACTCAGACAAGGCCGCCCAATCAGCCCAAAGCCCTCAGCGTCACATCGCTTCCCCATCAGTCATCCTAGCAGCATCAAACTTCATTCGTACACGCACTCGCGGACTGATAAGTGATGTGGCGGGTGTCTAGCGGTCGGAAGCCATATGCCCGCATCACTAGGCGACAATTACGGTGAAGAAAAAGGTAGCCTTATTACCGCACATCCCCCTCCTTCGGGATACATTGGAATTTCGTCATTCTATTTCTTTTTCTTGTTCTCTATTTCTGTTGATCGCTTTCATTTCTAATTTACATGTCAGGATTGAAATCCTATCACCGCCTATAAGAGATCGTCGTTTTATAGTTAGGAGTTCTGACAACTCAACCATGGTTTAATCTGAAATATCGTGTCACGCCAGGCAAGAGTTGAGCTGAACGACCACAGCTAGCGCAAACGAAAAGTATTTAGCTTATGACTGCCCCGCCCCACCAGACCTTTGCTTTTCAGTCTCTCATTTCCTTCTATTTTGACTCCAAGGACAAAGACGGATAACGACTAGCATTGATCCTGCTTATAGGTCTCGGCGCATTGCGGAGGACCGTTATGCATCTTATCGGCATCGGGAAACACCAAGATTGCGGTGCACGCCAGATTTTCGTTGAATAGAGCTAGTCTGTCCCGGTGGACAAAACTGTTGCAGATGGAGGCTTTCCAATGGACACACATCACGCTGATTTGGAGGCCTTTCGGTCAGTGCGTCATCGGAGTAGCAAGGTTGTGATGGATGGCCCTATATTCCTACCTTGATATGTCTATAATGTCTAACTCTTAGCATATGTCCGTTGTGGAGAAGTGGTCTACAAGAAGTCCAAAACAAGATCCGTAAGGAGGTTTCCCACTCTAAAATGGAGAGTCCCCGTGCTGAAAAAGAGAATGCAATCGCTGAAAGGACAATGCTATGCCAAACAGGAGGATGCGATCGCTAAAACTGCATCAAAAAGGAAAAAAAAGTATGATGTTCCTTAGACCACGTACCGTGAGTGTCCAGCGCCCTCAAACTCAAAATCCAACCAACAACATGCTGATCGGAAACTATTTCAGCTTGGTCTCGTAGAACACGATCATAATCGAGCAGATGAAAATGCATTTCAGGACCAGCATCAGCTCGTTTTTTACCACCCCGAACGGTATCATGAATGGAACGCGAGCCCCTGCGCCATGATGTGTACCTTGATAAATGCCGAGGCTCTTGGTTCCTGAATCAAGCTGTACGGTACTCGGTTCCGACGCCACCGGACTTCCTAAAATGAGCAACCGTGCCGGCCGCGTGGAACCCTCTGGCGATAAAACAGTATTATTGCCTTCAATGTCACCTTGTGGAAGACGATGCTGAAAGCTGATACTTTTTGTTCCTGATAGGCTTTGATTAAGCATCGTAAAAGGGAGGTGCGGTTTCTCGGTACTTGTACTTGTGTGAACCATGGAAGAGTCGGATGTACTAGTGTCGATCTCGGACGTATTGGGTTGAAACCAGTCATCCACTGTTCGAGTCAGTAAAAGTGTTCCGCGTTAAAACAAGGCCATAACTCACTCCATTCTTTGCCAGAATTGCTTCTGAGGAATCTCGCCACTCCTTCTAAAGTGTCCTGTGACTTGATCCCCTTCCTCGCCAAATCGGGCCTCGCTAGAAGCTGGCTGGTCAATTTGAACACCATTTCAGCGCGATACCTCCTGTACTTCGCGAGCTTCGCAAATTTGGGTAGTCTGTTGTACACAGCACAAACAAGCTTCTCTTCGGTCGCACTCGCATATCTCTTGAGGGTTTTTTGGACCCATCTCTGGCGTCCGACTTTATCTGATCTTATGTCAGTTATGGGAACACATGAGAGCTGCCAATCATCACGGCCCTAGGCGACGATATCGCCGATACCGAAAGGCAAGAAAGGGCACGGCTTCAGGGCGGACAACACCTAACCCCAACCCGCCGGTATAAATAGTACCCCATCTAGGCCCACAGCTATGGGATCTTTTGTGGTGAGAGCCACCTACCTTCAACTACTAGCTTCGCCAATTTAGAGCCCTCGTATTGACCCATGTTTTTTCGTAAAAGAGTGTAGGGCAATGATTACGGCCGAGCGACAGAGTGCTGTAGTCCTAGGCTATTCCTCCAATAGCTGAGGCGGTGTTGGAGAGGGGTGGCGGGGATGACGGGTCAGGGAGCGGAGGACGTGATGTTGACGCTACTCCGCGGCGAGGTGGAGTGGAAGAGGATAAGGAGGGTAAAGATGAGACGGCGAAGAAGAGGGCTGCTGCCGTGGCCAAAGTCAAGGTCGTAATCCTGCTGCTGCTCCTGCTGCTCAGAAGTAGCGAGCTTGGAGTTGGTCTTCCCAGGTCAGCGGCAGTGAGGGATTGCCGGCAGAGGAACCTTACCTGGGAAAGCTTGACTGTCGCTTGCGCGCAGTGCTGTGCCGGGAGACTTGAGTCCGTCTATTGGCATTCGAGCCGTGCGTGCGAGTTTGTGGTGACGGAGTGTAAACAGCTTTGCTACACTACGACGGCGACGAGCAATCTCTGGCCTTCCGGAGTTCAGAATACTACTACCGGTAATTGCGCTTAGAAGAGCCTCCAGGTAGAACTGAGAACGAATGATGCGTATTGGGAGATGTATCGTGGGTGGGGAGTAAGTTATATAAATCAAGGGCACGCCCATTCAACGTCACGGCGTCACAGCGTCAATGTTAAATCGGGGAAATTCTCAACCGCTGGACCACAGGCATTAGACCAACCAGCCATGGTTAGAGGGCAAGCCACACAGCCCGACCAATCCTAGATTTTGTCAGATGATGGTTCAATAACGTGGCAACGCACCTGTGGACCGCAGCCGAGCTCCCGCCAGGCTAATGTGAAAGAGCGCTAGACGAATCTGTGCGCGAACCCCCAGATAAGAAGTTCAAACAATCTCCCCGCGTGCGGGATATTCGCGCGGTGCAATGCGACGTACTCGTGTCACCGACTCGTAAGCGCAGCTTACAGTCGCTTCGGAAAAAGACGATCAAATGTCAGAAACCATGATCAAAAACAGAAATTTACCGAACCCTCACCTGTGTGAACCCTTTTTCTGTACTCGCGCATGACACCACCCATCCTCCATGCTAATATATCGCCGTCGCCTATTTTTTGAAGCTCTTTATAGCCTATATTATTTCTTATTTTAGTTAGCGCCATAACGCATAGGAGGAGAGCTAAAGCACCCAAGAATACTATAAAGAACACTTCTAAAGCGCCTAAAGAAGTAACCCTTACTATTAAACCTAAACTACCTATACTAACACCTTCTACTGTTGTAGAAAAGCCCAAAGATCTTCGAGCCTTTATTCTAAATGTAATTATATACACCAATACCACGAAGATATTTAGCAACGTTCTAGCTATCCCGTTTAGAGCCTTTAAATACTAAGAGTTTATTGTCTAAAATACGCACTAAACCATCAAATATTACGGCCTTTGTTCTTTCCAGCTTAATTAATCAACTGCCGTTATTGCGTTATTAAGTCTACCTAAAGAGGTAAACAATGCAGACGAATAGCGTGAAGTAGAGGGGATAATAGAGGCACAGTCAAAGTATGTAAGGAAGGCTTAGAGGGTTAATCTTATAGTTAAATATAAGGCCGCTGCTGCACCTGTTAACGCGTCTGCTAATGCTAGAAGCGCTAAAATTGCTGCGGCTGTTTAGGCGGTGCTTTAAGCGGCAGGTGTTCTAACCAAAGCAGCAGCTGATAAAGAAGCAGAGTCCTCTGGCGAGGATCACGAAGGTATAGTAGAGGAAGCTGTCTGACGTATGGACTTATTAATCGCATAGTAGACAACTTAGAGGACTTTAGAATAGATTGGCGACGTTGTAGCACTAGCAGAGGCCTTACTTAACGTCGCAATTGGTGGGCGCTCGTAGACCTTGTCCTTCCCTTTATCTAAATATATTGTATATAATACTGCTTAATCCCCGCCCTTAAGAAATAGCCTTTCGCCCTTTTATTAAATCCTTATTGCTCTACCGCATGGTTTAGAAAGTCACTAAAGTTATTCTATAGTTCAGTTCCAAATCAATAAGTACGCAGCCACTGCTTTAAGCCGACAGCGTACTCCATGCTACTATTATATTGTAATTGTCGTATAGAAATTAGAGCATCTCTTTAAAAATAGGCGTCTGGGCTATGTAAGAGGTATTTAAGGAGGCCCTAATATAAAGGTACGCGTTAATAAAAGTAACATTAATAGCACCGCCTGACGTCATACATCTAGAGCCTCATCTATAAGCAGCAGCAGCCTGCCATTTACCTTAATCAGTGCATCAATCTAGCCATATTTCTTCAAATTCACCCTCTAGCGTCAAAGAGTAGGTTGAGAAACGCCGGTCTTAACTTCTATATAGAAATCGTCGTTACCGAGGTTAATTAGAGCTTGTACAATCGACTTCTGTTCAGTTGACCAAGCAGGCTTGCCCATGGCTTCAAATATAAGGTAATAATAAGGTGATGGGTGGTGTCATGCGCGAGTACGGAAAAAGGGTTCAAACAGGTGAGGATTTATCTCAGGTGTCTCGGCCGCTTCGCAAGGAATTGCATAACCCAGCACGTACCACCACCCCCCTGCACCGGCCCGATCCTCAACGCGTGTCAGCTTCAAGCAACTATAACGGGGTCAATCTAGCAGCTACGACTATAGTTCCTGATGCAATTGAATTCTAAGCCATTTCTTTATTGTATTTTTAAAGTTTTAATTATCTATCTAGTCTATTAGGGGGCGAGATACAGCCTTAAAAAGGGTAAGTTTATTTTTGAAACCGGGCCCGTCGACCTTTTTAACTGCTCTAGCGATCGCATTCCACCACCATAAGTTAGATTACCCTAATACTTTAGGAGCTGCTTCTTAGTACTATTAAAAAGTAGCTCCTAAAGTATTAGGGTAATCTAACTTATGGTGGTGGAATGCGATCGCTGGAGTAGTTAAAGACCTAGTTACGCCTACCTAGCCTAGTAAGAAGTGAGCTATTACTCTACTACTATAATTTAGTTTACCCCAATACTTTAGGAGGCGCTTCTTAGTACTATTAAGAAGTACCTTCTAAATTATTAGAGTAAGCCAAATTGTGGTAGTAGAGTAATACCGCAAAAGGTACTGGTGTACACCCCTAACAAAGCGCGCCCATTTCCTCTCAGACCCTCTGTGAGGAATTGACCTCGTACGTGAAGTGGCCTGCATAAGCGCTGCATAAGTGCTGCATAAAGGTAGATTCCTCACCGAGGGTCTAAGGCACCTAAGATAAGTGAGGATTCGGTAAATTTCTGTTTCTGATCATGGTTTTTGACATTTGATCGTCTTTTTCCGAAGCGACTGTACTAGTGGTCTCGGGCCCGGGCTCAATGCAACTTTTGTATTTGTATGGCGTCTCATATAAAATCAACATTTTTGTAAGAGTACATATATTGGATCCCGCCACGCTTGCGACAAGTTCGCAAGCACTCCATGTCTTTTGGCCTGTGTGGCGACGTGAGGGCGGGACACGTTACAATTTTTCTATATTGAATAACTCAACAACACTATATAGAAGTTATATAAGAATTTAAAGGCTTATATACAATCCTCTAAAAATTAATAATATAACTTATTTAAAGTTAATATTTATTATATTTCTATACTTCTTATTATCGTATCTTATTTAAAGCCAGTAGACGCTAAAGCTGCTATAAAATAGAAAATTAAAATTAAAATCAGGTCCCCTTATACTTACTTAAGTACGGAAAGAAGAAGTATATATGTTTAATAAATTATTATGGCGTTGTTGTTAAGTTATTCAATATAGAAAAAGGTTGATTTATTATGAGACGCCATACAAATACAAAAGTTGCATTGAGCCCGGACCACTAGTAGAGTATTTGAGGGGGTATTTGAATTGGCTCGTGCATACGTAAGCGAGGAACATCAAAAATGACGGAGAATGCCGTTTGTGAGGAAAATCGTATATAAATAGCATTCTACTACATGCACTTGATTCTTATTGCCGTATATTAATTACATTCACTTAAATTACACCCTCTATATACTCATCAAACTCTGCTTCCTTGTTATATTCCTTATTATCTAGCTCGTCCTTATTAACGTTAATTACCTCCCGTATAGGCTAAGAGAGTAAAGCTATAAAAATATATACATCCTCCTATTTGTTAATAGCCTTATTAGCTGCCCCCTTCTATATAAACTTAACGGAAGCCTTAGCTAAGGCGTTTTTAAGCTCTTTAATTTCCTAGTTTAACGCCGTAATATGATTTTGTTGGTACTTCCTAATAGTTATATTAAGCTTCTTCTCTATAGCTTTATAGGCCTATTTAGATGCACGCATTTCTCTAATAAATTCGTCCTTTACCTTTTAGAGTTAAGCCCTACTACTACAGGCGGCCTTCCTCTGTTTAAGGGCCTCCCTCTTAGCCTTATTAACCTCTTATTCAACCTTTTTCTAGGCTATATAAAGCTCCTTAGCCTCTAGTTTCTTATGTTCTATTAAGGCCTTTATATCTAGAATTCTTTAAATCTTAGCGGTAGAAATATAGTATAATTTTATAAGTACTAAGTTCCGTACTGACCTCTTCTTTTTAGCCTCTATAGAGGCAGTAGCAAGCTCCTTATTATGCTATTAAAGAAGCCTAATTTCCTCTAATTGGACTTATATAGTAGCTAAAAGCTTTCTAGTAGCTAATTCTCAAATTTCCGGTATTATAAAGGGGTAAGAAATAGTCGCTTAGTACCGTAATCTGTTACTTACAGTAAAGGGTATTTTAGGGTATATTAGCAATAAAAGGAGCTATGGAGGCTCTACTAGATTTAGCGTAGAAGTAGTAGGTCTCTTAGCAACCTAAGCACTATATAGTTTGCGTAGTATTCTCTTAGTATCTAGGGGCTAAATTCCGGCAGCTTTAAATAACTTTTTAATATACTCTGGAGTATATACTCTCTCTTAGATCTGCCTATAAATTTCTAGAAAGTAGGTACGTGTAATTCTAGTAATTCCTCTTAAAATATATTTATTAACCTTATTAGAATAGGCTTTTTTAAGAATACTAAAAAGGCATTAATCTAAAGGCTAAAGATAATATGTAGAATGCGGAGGTATGTAAGGAAGCCTTATATTAGGAACTACGGTGGACTTATTAATGGGCTAGGTGTGTAGGTAAACAGGAAGTTAACAATATAACAGTAACAAAGTATAACTGGTGGAGTGGTTGCCCAATAGATTAACTCCAATTGTATTCTGAGATTTACTATAAGGAAAGGAAGCTATCTAGGTAGGGACTATAGTCTTTTAAATACGCATCCGTACTCCTAAGAAAGTTGTTACTCTGTCTACTCTGTCTGCTCTATACGCTCCGTTATAGATCTTATAGATTATATAGATTACACAGATTACATCACGTGACCTCGCTTACTATTCCTCGTCACATGGTTCCACAGGCTCTATCCTAGACCGTGCTTTTATTAACCAGCTAGCTTCTTCTGTCTCTTCTCCAAGTAGTCGTAATATTGTACTTAAAGCGTCCGTAACAAGGTAGGCAGAAAGGGACTATCTTTATATCCTTATAGTATTAAATAAAGTCTAAGGAAAGGTGCAATATATAGCTATCTATTAAGAGAAGCCTCTAGCCGTATGGCTTACCGGCAGCCTTTTATTCTTCATAGATATCCGCCTAATAGTCCTCTTAGCGGGTGTTACAGAGTAGGCATAAACCGGGATACAATATACTAAACGAGGTAGTAATTGAGAAGGCTACGTACACGTAACTATGCGTGGTTGATACAAAGACATTGGATAAAGAAGAAGAGTCTTTATATACTAGGTACAAGGCATAAATAGAGGTTGTAGGGGAACGTGCGTAGGTGTCTCGGGACGAACGTAAGCACGGGTTAAGAACGTTAAAGACGCGTAGAGGCGTAAGAACGAGTAAGTCCTATGACAGCGGGTATATATATCAAAATACCTATAAGGGCGCGAAGAGGCTTCGGGGAAGATTTAAAGGAATAATATAAATTCTATCTAAATCTAAGGGTATATAGCTCTTGCAGAGTACAAGACGTTGCGTAAAGAAGAGA